>Ga0185299_10002029_pt1 | contig 33753 bp, 29 predicted proteins | sample PaiPotPPA55metaG_FD_128002 | JGI IMG/M metagenome (GOLD analysis project Ga0185299, IMG submission 128002) | Iron sulfur acid spring bacterial and archeal communities from Banff, Canada, to study Microbial Dark Matter (Phase II) - Paint Pots PPA... ...
CTTGATCATGCCGAGCTCGCCAACCAGATCATCGACGTGATCGTCAAGGAAGGAATGGTTGGCCGCGAGAAAGCCACCTTGGATGCGACGATCGAAAGCCTCGATCTGAAATCGATCGACATCGTGATGATTTTGACGGCCATCGAGGACAAGTTCGACGTCTATATTCCAATGGATGGCCCATTCCACGAGGCGAGGAACATCGGCGATTTGGTCGACGCCATCGCTGCGTATATCGGCAAAGAAAAAGAGCTGAATGGCTGACGCGCGGCGAATCGTCGTCACCGGCATGGGAGCTGTCTCCGCCGCGGGCATTGGCGCGCCGGCTCTCTGGCAGGCCGCGCGCGATGGACGTTCGTGTGTCGGCGAAGCACGCTTCGCGCGTCCCTATCGCGGCCGCGTCAAGATTGCCGCCCAGGTCCAGGATTTCGATCCGGCATCCTATTTCAGCGCAATCGAATTGCCGCTCTGCGATCCGGTCACGCAATATTTGCTGGTGGCCGCCGACGAGGCCGTCGCCCAGGCCGGGCTTGCCCTTGCAAAGCCCATGGGTCCGCGCACCGCGACCATCATCGGAACCGGCGTTGGCGGCATGCATACCATGGAAAACGCTCTATACCTGACGTTAGTGGAGCAGGGCCGCCCGGATCCGTTGGCTATTCCGCGTCATATCGCCAGTGCCGGTCCATCCCAGGCGAGCATCCGCTATGGATCAACGGGGCCATGCTTCGCGGTGGCGAGCGCCTGTTCCTCGGCAACCCAGGCGATCGGAATCGGCGCGCATCTCATCCGCTTCGGGTTCGTAGATCGCGCCATCGTCGGCGGAACCGAGGACTGCATTACCAATAGCGCGATGCTGGCCTGGGAAGCGCTGCGGGTGCTAACCCCGGACGCCTGCCGGCCTTTTTCCAAGGGCCGCAACGGCATGGTCCTTGGCGCAGGTGCCGCTGTGTTCATTCTCGAAGAAGCGGAACTGGCCCGCGCCCGCGGCGCCGAAGCGCTCGCCGAAATCGCGGGCTACGGAACCTCGGCCGACGCCAAGGATCCCGTGCGCCCCGATGCGCAAGGAGCAGCCGCATGTATGCGTAATGCATTGGCCGACGCCGCCGTGGAAGGGGAGGCAATCGATTACGTCAATGCACATGGAACCGGGACGACCGCCAATGACGCCACGGAAGCGGAGGCGCTGAGGCTTGTCTTCGGCAACCGGCTTTCGAATCTCGCGGTTTCCTCGACGAAACCCATCCATGGGCACGGCCTGGGCGCCGCCGGCGCGCTCGAACTTGTCGTGACGATTGGAGCGGTGCGGGAAAATATCGCGCCGCCAACCATCAACTGGCATGAAGCGGACGCCAAATGCCCCGTCGATGCCGTGCCCAATGTAGCGCGTCCCATGGCGATCCGGACCGCGCTGACCAATTCCTTCGCTTTCGGAGGCATTAACGCCAGTCTCGTCGTGCGGCGCGCGGCATGAACGCCCTGCATGATCAAGCGCAATCTCGGGAAGGGATGGCGCCGGAGCCAAGCGCGGATGCGCCGGTTCGTCTGCCGCCGATCCGGGTCCGGACCGGAGCAGGCGAGGTTGCGCGATTTTTGCGCGAGACGGGAGGCGTTCGGAATGATGGCTTGGTCCCTCTCACCTTCCCGATCCGATGGCTGACGCTTCCAGCCATCCGCGGCTTGGTCTTGCAACTGATCGGCGGCGACGGTTTTCTGCCGGTTCACGAGGCGCAAAGCTTTGCCTATGAACGTGAGCTGCGAGTCGAAGCCGATTACGTCCTTGCCGTCGAGGTGCGCCGCACCGCAAAACCGCCGCGGTTGACTTTAAAAATGTCTGTTTCGACCGGCCAGGGGGAGATTTGCGCGCAGCTCGAAACCGTGCTGCGCATTGTGCCGCTTAATTTGGAACCGGCATCATGATCGAATCCGGAATGGAGCCGGCGCCGCCGGATTGGCCAAGGGCCGGGGACGAAATCCGTGCGCAAAGCTTCGGGCCTTTTGCGCGGGAAGCGCTCGCGCGTTATGCCGCCGTTTCCGGCGACGACAATCCTCTGCATCTCGACCCCAATGCCGCCAGGGCGGCCGGGCTCGCCGGGCCGCCGGTCCATGGAATGCTGATGTTCTCCTGTTTCGAACCTTTGATCATGCAGTGGCGGCCCGACCTTTTCATCGCGCGGCTATCGGGCAAGTTTCTGCGGCCGGTGCTGGCCGGGGAAGGCATCCGCGTGTCCGGCCGGGTCATGCGCAGGCGCGACGTTCCACGACCGGAGCTCACCCTGCGGCTGATCGCGCGCGCGCAAAATAACGATCTTGCGATTTTGGGAGAAGCAACGGTTTTGTACAAAATTTCCGGTCCGCTTAGCTGAGATGCGGCCGAAAACCGTCCTCATTACTGGGGCATCGAGCGGGATTGGCCGCGCGCTCGCGTATGTTTACGCGCGCGATGGGGTAGCCTTGTCACTCATCGGGCGCGACCGCGAACGGCTGGAGGACACCGCCGCCGCCGCCCGCGCGCAAGGCGCCGAAGTCGGCATCGGCCAATTGGACGTGCGCGATCGAGACGCGATGGCGCATTGGATCGAAGCCGCCGACATGCGCCGGCCGTTCGACCTCGTTGTCGCCAACGCGGGCATCACGACCGGCTTGGCGCCGGGAGACATCGCCGAAGACCCGCGCGCGGTTCGCGCCATTGTCGGGACCAATCTTGTCGGCGTCCTGAACACGGTCGAACCGTTGATCGCGCCGATGTGCGCGCGCGGGGCCGGCCAAATTGCCTTCGTTGGCTCGATCGCGGGCTTGCGCGGCTTGCCCTATGCGCCTTCCTATTGCGCGACCAAGGCGGCGGTCCACGCCTATAGCGAATCCTTGCGCGGCCGCATCGAGGCGCGAGGCGTTCGAGTCAGTCTTATCATCGCCGGCTTTGTGAAGACTCCGTTGAACGACAGCATCGACGGCATGAAGCCTCTCGAAATCACCAGCGTGGACGCCGCCATCCTCATTCAACGCGGCCTCGAACGGGGCAGGGCGATTATTGCTTTTCCAAGGTCCCTCTATCTGTTGGCGCGCCTCGCCCGAATCCTGCCGGCTCGGCTTGTGGATAAAGTCTTGGCGCGCATTCAGGTTAATGTCCCAGAAACCCAAGAGCGTATTCGTTAACGATTTCTTTTGCCCTGCCCCGTCCGCCGGAAGCTCCTCCGCGCAGGTTTAAAGAGCGATGTCCCGCTTGATGTTGAAAAGCGCGAAACGGGGCGGCGCCGGTTGTGAACCCGCGCCGCCGTCGTGGTTTGGCCAAGATGGGCGTTCGTTGAAGCGGCTGTCGCCCTGCCAACGGCGCGCGCGCAGGGAAGCCGCTTGCAGGAAGCCTTGCGGGCCAAAGGCCGTTGCCGGCTTCCCGGATGGCTTCCTGGGTAGCAGGCCGCAGACCCAGCAACGTTCAAGACGTGGTTGCGGTTTTTTTGCTAATTTTTCAATACACAGTTATATTAGGACGAAAGAGCGGTGAGCGAAGGAGCTATGACAATGAACAAACTGGACCGGCCGCGCGAAATCATAGAATATTGCCTGAAGCCCCTTGCTTTATCCCCCACGACGGAGGAGTACAAGGAAGTCTATCGCAGGCTCGAGCATGTGATAAAGACGCTCCAGCTAATGGCCGCCAGAGACAAGAGACCTGTCGCGATCGACTTTTCCAATATGAAAACCATTAATATCAATGAGGCCGCGCATGGCGACGACGCGTAACCCCCGGCGATGACGGTTCCCACGGCTTCTGGTACTTGCGCCGGGCTTACCCGCGAAAATGCCCGAGCCGCCCCGCGGTCCCCGCTCAATTTACGCCTGCCGGTGACGAGGGCGAAACTAGCGTAGCCGCGTGTGGCCCGAAACCACGCTGAACGCCAGGGTTGTGCTTTTGCCATGCCGGTGCCCAGCGGCTCCGGTTCTGTGCCAATGGGCATGTTTCGCCCAGCTGTGTCTTGCCCAGCTATGTCTCGTCCTACCGTGTCTGCTTGCGTGGCGGGCGCCATGGTCGCGACCCGAATCCGCCGCCGTGGCCAGAAGGGCATTTGCCTTTCCGGGTGTTGCCTCCGCGTCCTGGCTATCCACGTCCGCGCCGGCACGAGTCCCACCATGGCCGCGGGCAACCGGACCGAACACGGCCAGGCATTGATTGTAGGCGTCCGCCGCTTGAATTTTCTCGCAGTCGTCGATGCTGCGCGGAGTGGCGTTCGATTGAGCGGGAGCCGCGATCAACGCGGCGGCGAAAACGGCGGTCAAAAGGGTTCGCAAGGCTTCATCCTCTGAGGCTCGCGCCGGTTTTTTTCGCGACCTCGGCGACGATCTTGCCGGCTGCGGCGTCGATCTCGGCCTCGGTCAGGGTTTTTTCGCGCGGTTGCAAGGTGACGGATATGGCGACCGATTTCTTCCCTTCGGGTATGCCCTTGCCTTCATAGACATCGAAAACGCCGGCGTCCGCGACGAGCGCGCGTTCGGCCGACGCGGCGGCCTTCACGATGTCGGCCGCCTTCACGGTTCGATCGGCCAGGAAGGCAAAGTCGCGTTGCACGGGCATGAACTCCGAAAGTTCGAGCTTCGGTTTGGTCTTTGTGGACCGCGATTTCGGCGCCGGTATGTCATTGAGGAGCAACTCGAACCCGGCCACCGGCCCCTCGGCGCCAAGGGCTTCGAGGTCGCGCGGATGGATCTCGCCAAACGCGCCAATGACATTTTTTGGCCCCAATTGGAGAGTGGCCGAGCGGCCAGGATGAAACCATGCCGGCCCGCCCGAAATGAGCTGCAAACCGCGGGGCGGCACGCCGAGCGCCGAAAGAAGAGCGAAAGCGTCAGCCTTGGCATCGAAGAGATCGACCCCCGCGGACGGCATCGACCAATGCCTCCCGGTTCCTTTTTCTTTCGCCATGCCGCGCCGGACCGCGCTGGCCGCGATCTTCTGACCTTCCGCATCGTCGCTCAAGAAAATTTGCCCGACCTCGAAAAGCGCGACATCGCCGTGGCCACGGTCGGCGTTGCGTTGCGCCGCCGCGATCAGACCTGGCAACAGACTCGGCCGCATGTCCGAAAGCTCCGGGGCAATCGGATTGGCGAGCGCGAGAGAAGAAGCGCCGCCGCCAAACCCCAGCGCGCGCTGGCGCGAAACAAAGGACCAAGTCACCGCTTCGACGAGGCCGTTGGCAGCAAGCGCCCGTTTGGCGCTCCGCACCCGCTTTTGCAGTGGCGTCAGCACGGGGCCCGCCACATGTTGGCCGTATGCGCGGGGCATTTGGACCGGCGCAACGCGATCAAGCCCCGCGATCCGCACGATTTCCTCGACGAGATCGGCCGGGCATTCGACATCGGGCCGGAACGAGGGCGCCTTCACGACCACCTCGCCGGCGGTGCCGGCAACGTCGGCGAGCTCGAACCCAAGGCTTTCGAGAATGCCGGCCATTTCCGAACTATCGAGTTCGAGGCCGGTCAGCCGTTTCACCTCGCTCCACGGAAAGACGATGCGCTGGCCGGCCCGCGGAATCCGCCCGCCAAGGGTGATTTGCGAGGCAACTCCGCCGCACAGTTCAACCACCAGTCTCGTCGCAAGCTCAAGTCCAGGAAGGCAGAATGCCGGATCGACGCCGCGTTCGAACCGGTAGCGCGCGTCCGAATTAATGCCGAGCCTGCGTCCGCTCCGTGCGATATTCGCGGGATCCCAAAGGGCCGATTCGATCAGCACATCCGTCGTCGCCGCGTCGCAGCCCGAGGCTTGGCCGCCCATGATCCCGGCCAGGGATTCGACGCCCGCGTCATCGGCGATAACCACATTGTCCGCGTCGAGCCGGTAGGTCCGGCCATCGAGCGCGGTGAGTTCCTCGCCCGGCGTTGCGCGGCGCACGGTGAGATTGCCCTTGACTTTTTTTGCGTCGAAGACGTGCAACGGCCGGGCGCGGTCGAAGGTGAGATAATTGGTGATATCGACGAGCGCATTGATCGGCCGCAGTCCGATCGCCCTGAGCCGCCTCTGCATCCAATCGGGACTTTGCCCATTGCGGACGCCTTTCACGAGGCGCAGCGCGAAGGCGGGCGCGAGATGCGCATCCTGTGGCGCGAAATCGAGCCGGACCGCAATGGGACAAGAAAATCCGCCCGCGACCGGCGCCACCGCCTCGCTCTTCAGTTTGCCGAGTCCCGCCGCCGCGAGGTCGCGGGCAATTCCGTTGATGCCCGCGGCATCGGGGCGATTGGGCAAGAGATCGATCTCGATGAGCGGGTCATCGAGCGATGCCCATTGCGCATAAGCCGCGCCGACGGGGGCCGCGTCGGGCAGATCGAGAATGCCGTCATGATCATCGGACACTTGGAGTTCGGCGCCCGAACAAAGCATGCCGTTCGATTCGACGCCGCGGATAACACCCTTACCGAGCGTGATCTTCTTGCCCGGAATATAAGCCCCTGGCGCGGCAAAAACCGAGTTCATGCCGGCCCTGGCATTGGGCGCGCCGCAGACGACCTGCACCAGGGCGGCGTCCCCGGCATCGACGAGACAAACCCGCAGGCGGCCGGCATTGGGGTGCGGCTTCGCGTCGACGACGCGGGCGACGACGAAATCCTTGAGCGCGGAAGCCTTGTCGTCGACGTGCTCGACCTCGAGGCCGATTTTGGTCAACGTCGCTACGATTTGGTCGAGAGGGGCATCGGTCTCGATATGATCCTTGAGCCAGGAGAGGGTGAATTTCATCGTGGTCCCAAAACAGCGCCGGGCTTGAGCAGAACGAAACGCGGCTCGCCTGCCACCGGTGATTCTCGTTTCCCGCTGCTTTTCCCGGCCGAGAGGAATTCCCGTTCAATTCGAATTGACGAACGGTTTCGGCCGCTCCGCGAGTCAAATTGCGCGATTGCCACTGGCGGTTGCGGACGCGGCCCTGCTGCCGCCCTCGCCGCGGGGCGCATACCGTTCTATCGCCGCCGGCGCTTTTTCATCCAGGCTGTTGCCGGCGATGGCATAAGAGCGATAGGGCAGCTTGTCTCGAACAAATCCCATTCTCGAATACGGCGCCGGAAAAACTCCTTGATGCGCCTGGTCTTGATGTGGGTTCAGCCAGATTTTTGTGCCGAGTTCGGTGGAATTGTGAACATCGAGAGCCTGATAGAGCTTTTTGGAATGATCCGCGACCGAGGAGCGTTGGAGGCCGAGTTCGTCCGCAATCTCCGGCCTCGTCTTGCCAAGCGCAAGGTGAATTCCGACTTTTGTCTGCGCCGGCGTCGCGCCGCTTTCGCGCAGCACGCGGGCGGCATAGGCGATCGCGTGTTCGCGCAATTCGATCGTCACCGCTATGAGGCAGCCTTTCGGATCCCTAGCGGCGTCTTCCGGAAGCGTCCCCGCAGGCACGAGCCATTTGGCTTCGAGCGCGATAACACCATATGCAGTGGAAACCTGCAAGCGAGGCGGCGTATTGCAAGTGCCGTTTGCGGCACCAGTGATCTGCCAGAGAGTCTTCAGAAGCGGCGCGGGGAGCCTGCCGCTCGCTGGGACGTAGCGCGTGTAGTTGCTCGGCTCTCCCGTGAGAATTCTGAACAGAAGTTCGACGCCGCTGGTCTCGTAGACGATCGTCCCGTCGGGCGTCAAGACCACCTGACCGCTCAGTACCGTTGCTCCTGCCGCGGCTATTGGAGGCTCATCCTCCTGACGCGAATCGCCGGAAGGAGACCGCCGGAATGCGTACGCGAGCCAAGGACGAAGCCCGTCGAGACGTTGCACGTCGTCGACCGTAAAGGGGCGCGCGCCGCGCGGACGAGTCAGGCTAACAAATCCAATAGTCCGGCCGCCATCGCCGATCATCGCGTCCAAAATCCAGCAGGAACCGAGCGGTGCCTCTATTTCCCGGTAATAGCCACTTTCCAGGTAATCGCCGCCCTGCCGGTGCAATGCCCAACCGATGGCCACGGCGCGGACCCCCGGAACCCACAGAGACATGAGGGCCGTTGGATCATCCATGAACTGCCATAAACGCTCGCGGAAGATCGCGGCGCTCGCAGGGTTTTCGGAGTAGCCGGTGGTGATCGTGGCATCTGGCGCGACAAGAGCCAGGCGTGTCCCGTCATGGGGAATGATCTCGTGCAGCACCGGCACAACCGCGACCATCGCGCTCTCGGGCGGCAGCCCGAGGCAGCACAAAGCCTTGAGATGCTCGACCGCTCCCATCGGTGCTTCCCCCTGGCGTTGGCGCTACTGTCCAAAGCAATAGCAGCCTTCGCACCCCCTGAACAGGGGGTGAGGCCCGGATGTGTGATCGAATCACTTCGGACGAGCGGCTATTGCTACGGATCAGCGGTTCGCCTCTAAAAAACGAGGTGATGGCTAACGAAAAAAGTCATCTGATCAAATTGCCGCCGAGCGACGCGGCGACGAGGTTCGTTCAACGCCGCGAGCGATGACGACGCCGATATCCGCGAGGACACACCCCCTAATCAGGGGGTGCGCGAATGAACTGAAACACTTAAAACATTGGCATTTAGAGCATGAAGCAATTTTTCCCCGTTGCCAGTCAGTCTCCAGGGCTGGCAACGGGGCTTGTTCCAGTTACGCGCGATTGCCGATTGCCGAGGTTACAGGAGAAGATCATGATCACGAGGTTTAGATCCGGCGACGCAGCCTGGGCGGCAGCAAGGAAATTATCCGATCTGGTTCCCGGCCAGGATTGCGAAGCATGGCGAGATCGGGGCTACTGGGTTCTCGTCATGCGTTATCGTGACGATGACGGCCATCTCCGTTTCAAATTTGTGGGGCCCCAGGACCGCTTAAGCGGAAAGCACGATATGCAAGAAAAAACCGCGGCCCCCGAGCAAAATCCTCCCGTCTCACCCAAGCCCGAACCATTCCAGCCGCAATCCGCAAGAACGACCCGCAGCGAACAACGTCGGTGACCGTGGTGGCGAAAGCGCCCGACGACACCGCCGGGTCTATGTCGAAGCGATGCAGCAATAATGACGTGCCCCAGTCAAGCGTTTCCCGGCCAGCGCAGTCGCCATGTTTTTAAACCAGAGCGCGGGTTCACGCCTTCCGCGGTCTTGGCAAATCCTTCGCGCGCGTAAAACGCTAGCCCGCGCGCATTGTCCTGATTAACATCGAGAACGAGACCGTTCGGCGAACTCCGCCGTGCCTCGTTAAGGAGGAGCTTTGCCGCGCCGGTTCCTTTCGCCTCGGGCGCGATGGCGAGCTGATCGAGATAGGCCTTTGCCGGATCGAAGGTCACGAAGCCGAGGAGCCGGTTTGAGCCATCAAAAGCGCAGATAGTGATCGCTCCGTCCGCCTCCAGCGCTCGCAGATGGTCGAGAAACCACGGCCGCCGCGCCTCGAAATCGATGTCCGGCATGGCCTCCCGCCAGCTCGCCATCCAAAGATCAGCAACGCTCGCGCAATCGGCATCGGCTCGAGCCCGCAGGCGCAATCCCGCAATTTGTGAAGAGCGCCGCGCCAAGCTAGTTAAGACTAAGGGTTGTCATGAAGACGTATGAACCGGAGAGATTTTCGCGGCATTGGCCGGGAGGCGCAAGTAAGCGGTCGACCCGGCGCACCGCAAACTTTGGCGCGCTTCGTCCTGTTTTGCGTCCAGCCAGATTTTCGTGCCGAGCTCGGCGGAATTGTGAACATCGAGAGCCTGATACAGCTTTTTGGTGTGATCCGCGACCGAGGAGGGTTGGAGGCCGAGTTCATCCGCGATCACCGTCCTCGTTTTGCCAAGAGCGAGGTGGATGCCGACTTTCGTCTGGGCTGGCGTCGCGCCGCTTTCCCGCAACACGCGAGCCGCATGGGCAATGGGGTGTTCGTGGAGTTCGATCGTTAACGCTATGAGACAGGCTTTCGGATCTCTGGCGGCGTCTGCCGGAAGTGTGCCCGCCGGCACGAGCCATTTGGCTTCGAGCGTGAGAACGCCAAAGGCGGTCGAAACTTGCACGCGAGGCGGCGTGTTGGACGTTCCGCTCGCGGCCCCAGTGATCTGCCGGAGAAGCTTCAGAACCGGTGAAGGCAGTCTTTCGCGGACTGGGACGTAGCGCGTGTAATTGCCCGGCTCTCCCGCGAGAATTAGGAGCAAAAAGTCGATGCCGGCACTCTGATAAACGAGCTCCGCCTCAGCTGTCAGGATCAGCTGACCCTTCAGCAAGGTTGGACCTGCCGTGCTGATTGCCGCCTCATCCTCAAGGATCTGGTTATCGGTTGGACGCCACCGGAACGCGTACGCGAGCCAACGACGAAGCCCGTCGAGACGTTGCACGTCGTCGACCGTAAAGGGGCGGGCGCTGCGGGGACGCGTCAGCGTCACCTGTGCCAAAGCAAAAGTCTGGCCACCATCGCCGATCATGGCGCTCAATATCCAACAGGAATCGAGCGGCGCCTCTATTTCCCGATAATATCCGCTTTGCAGGTAACCGTGGCCTTGCTTGTGCAAGCTCCAGCCAATGGCCACGGCCCTGAACGCAGGGATCCATAGAGAAGCCAGGGCCGACGGATCATCCATGAACCGCCAAAAACGCTCGCGGAAGATCGCTCCCGTCGCGGGGTTTTCGGCGTAGACGTTGGTCATCGTAGCATCTGGCGCCAAAAGGGCGAGTCGCGACCAGCCATGCGGAATGATCTCGTGCAGTACCGGCGCGACCGCGACCATTGCGCTCTCGGGCGGCAGCCCGAGGCAGCACAAGGTCTTGAGATGTTCGACCGCCCCCATCGGGCTCTCCAGCATTGCCGCGCAGCCGAAACGATAGCACCAACCGCATCCCCTGAACAGGGGGTGCACGGCAGGGATAGTACTGCTAACTTCTCGGCGTGCGCCCGCGTGAGGACGTGATGGAGAAGCCTTATACCCATGCGCAACGCCCGAGGCCAGACGAAGCATGACAGAGGCGCTTCGCGCACGCCGTACCGCCTGGCCGGCTGACGGGCAATTTGTCGGGAGATGCGGCATAGGTGATCTTGGAGTGGATCGCGCCGACCAGAAAGTATAGACGTCTTGGGTCAGGCACGCAAAGATGTGATCACTATCCGGTCGGGGAGCAGCGAAGGTAATAATTTCTGAAATGTTATGAGGTAACCGTCATGAATAGGATAATCAATTACGACGGTGCTATCACGACCTGTCCAAATCAGCTCGCGTTTCCCGCGACCGTCGGAGAAATACTATCGATCTTGCGGGATCGGAGCCGTTACCCGAGTCCGGTCCGCGCGAAGGGCAGCTATCATTCCCTTACGCCATGCGTCTCCACGGAGGGCACCCTCATCGATATGACTCGCATGAATCGGATTCTGCGAATCGATACAGAAAGGATGACGTTGACGGCGGAAGCCGGTTTGCAGTTCATTGACGCATCAAAAGCACTGCGCGTCAAAGGATTGCAGTTCATCACAAACATCGAAATCGGCAATATGACACTTGGGTCCGCGGCTTGTTGCCATTCCAAGGATGCACTGGACGGCGTTGAGTTCGGACAAGTAAGCTCCTACGTCACGGAAATAAAATGGGTGACTCCGAACGGCCAGCTCGAGGAGGCATCCGAGAGGGATAATCTCGAACTGCTGCGTTTGATGCGCTCGAGCTATGGTTTGGCTGGAGTCATTTACGAAGTGACGTTTCGCATCAAACCGCTAGAAGCGATTCACTTCAGCTATCTCCCGCGCCCAATCGACGAACTCACGGAGCAGGAGGTCGATCACATCATCGATTCGTCGGAAGGCCTGACCTGCTGGACGGTTGGTAAGAAGGCGCATTTTCAGATGCGAAAGCGTATTCCAAAAGTCGGATTGACCGGGCCGCTGTTCGCGGCTGCCAGGCGCAAATTATGGAACGACGTCGCGGCGCGTGCCGGACGATTCGTGGATCTCCATGTGCCAGCCAAGACTCTCAAAAAACTGACGCTTAACGGATGGTTCGCTGGCAACAGATTGACCTATTCGGCGCTTCACCTCACCGGAGGCTTTTCCTTATATAATCCGGACAAGATCATTGACTACAGGGCCACGCCGGCGTCAGCCAAATATGCGTTCACCTTCTGGGCATTCCCGCGCCGGCAATGGCTCAGCACTCTGCGCGCGTATTTGGAGTTCAGTGACTGGCACTTTAAAAAATACGGTTTTCGCTGCAACATGAATCTTGGCTCCTATTACATCCGGAAGGATACGAGTTCGCTCCTATCCTACTCATTCGATCACGACATATTTTCCATTGATCCCATCCATGCTCGCACCAACCAAGCGGACTGGGAGCGCTTTCTCCAGGAGTTCAACGCGTTTGCCTATGAAAGAAATGGTGTTCCGTTGCTGAATCAGAGCCCCTTCGTCGACCGGCGTCACATGACCGCCGCCTATGGCACGCGGTGGGAAGACTTTTCGGCACGAATAAAGAAAATGGACCCCGATGGCCGAATGTTGAACCCGTTCTTCGCTGCGCTGCTATCGTGAACGGAGGGGCGGTCAAGAGAGTGGCGAGGAAAGATTTTCGCGGCATTCGCCGGGAGGGCAAGCGCGCGGTCTATCCGGCCCGCCGCAAATATTGGCGCGCCTCGCCCTGTCTTTGGTCCAGCCAAATTTTCATGCCTAGCTCGGTGGAATTGTGAACATCGAGAGTCTGATAGAGCTTTTTGGTGAGATCAACGACCGAGGAAATTTGGATTCCTAGTTCATCCGCTATCACCGGTTTCATCTTGCCCATGGCAAGGTGAATGCCGACTTTTGTCTGCGCCGGCGTCGCGCCGCTGTCGCGTAGCATGCGAGCCGCATGGGCCATGGCATGTTCGTGGAGTTCGATCGTCACCGCTATGAGACAGGATTTCGGGTCCTTGGCGGCGTCCTCCGGGAAAGTGCCCGCCGGCACAAGCCATTTGGCTTCAAGCGTCAAAACGCCATAAGCGGTCGAAGCCTGCATGCGAGGCGGCGTGTTGGAAGTGCCGTTCGCGGCGCCGGTGATCTGCCGGAGAAGTTTCAGAACCGTCGACGGCAGCCTGTCGCGTATGGGCATATAGTGCGTGTAATTGCACGGCTCGCCCGCAAGAATTCTGAGCAGATTTTCGAAGCCGCTGGTTTGGTAGACGAGCTTTGCGTCAGGAGTGGCGATCAACTGGCCGCTTAGCACGGCTGGTCCTGCGGGGGTTATTGGAGCCGGAGCCTCCCGGTTGCCCGATACGGGCCGCCGGAATGCATGCGCGAGCCAGGGCCGCAGCCGATCGAGACGCTGCATGTCATCCACCGTGAAACGGCGGGCGGAGCGTGGACGCGTCAGCGAAACAATAGAGGAGGTTCGGCCGGCGTCGCCGACCATTGCGTCGAGAATCCAGCAGGAATCGAGTGGCGCCTCTATCTCGCGATACCAGTTGCTGTCCACCCAGTCCCGGCCTTGCATAGGCAAAGTCCAGCCGATCCCAACCGCGTGGAAGCAGGGCGTCCATAGGGACATGGGGCTTGATCGGTCATTCGTGAACCGCCAAAAGCGCTCGCGGAAGACCGCTCCGGTTGCGGGATTTTCGGAGTATCCGTTGCCCATCGTGGCATCTGGCTCCAAGAGAGCCATCCGGGTCCAGCCATGCGGAATGATCTTATGCAGCAAAGGCGTCAAAGCAACCATCGCGCTTTCGGGCGGCAGCCCGAGGCAGCACAAAGTCTTGAGATGCTCGGCCGCTCCCATAAGTCCTTCCCCCTCCGGCGCCGCCGCCTTTTAGCGACGATAGCAGCAACGTCGCCCCATGAACAGGGGGCGCGGGAAACCGGACGTCGTGCTTAGTACGTTTGTCGCTTTGGTTCGTGATCAGGCCGACACGACATAATCGTGAACTTCCAGCGATAAGACCGATCTCGGAAACCCAACATAGGGAGAAGAAAGATGCCACAAGACTCGATTCTCAGAAATGCCATTGCCCTATCCATGGCTTTCGCGGAAGCCAGAGCGGTCGCCGCCGGCTAGCAGCCCCGCGAGCAGGAGACCGCTCCGGCGGGGCGTGCGACCGCCTTCCAACCGGAAGGCGGGGTAGTCGCCGAACGTGCCCTGATCCAGGTGCTAGCGAGTGATGCTGGAAGATTGCTTGATGACCTTCGGCAGCAACTCGCGACGCAGCCGAACGCAAAACTGAGCATTCGCTGGCGATTGACGAGGCCAGCCGAGGTAAATTGAGCCCGCTTCTTGGCCAGACCGGATGGCGGCATCGTCGCCCTCAAGGTGATCGTCAGCGGCCCCATCGGATTCCGGCGAGGCCCCTGTCTATTCAACTTTTCTGAGGCCCCCGGCGCGGCGTGGCGCGGGCGCAGCGCGAAAAAACGGTCATGCCCGCCAACTTGCGCGGCTTGAACATCTCGCCGATTGAAAATTCGTCATCGAAGGCCGGAGCTGGCTTTTTGTCAAAATGCTGGAAAGGAGCCCAACAATGTCGTATCCTCGGCCATGGCGAGGCGGGCTAGCGCGGATAAAGGCGGTGGACGGGCTATGACCGAATCCTTCATTGGGCGCTCCTCATGCAGTGGCTAAGCCTGTCGAGATTGTGAATAGGGTGATTGGCGTAGAGACGCACAAATGAGTCCCGTGGTAGTTGAAGATTTCGCAAAATATTTAGCGAGCAAAAATTATCTGCTTTCGGACAGGGAATTTGGCTCCGCATCCTCTAGCGCGTCCACCGCGGAACGATCTCTTCGCAAACTTTGGGAGTCGACCGAGCTCACCGCAAATGGATTTGCCGATGAAGTCGCCCAGTTTTATGGCTTGACGCGGCTTACCTTGCCCCAGCTCGTTGCCGCGCCGGCCTTGACCGGACGCTTTTCGCCGCGCTTCTTGCGCGACACCGCGGTCTTCCCCTTCGAAATGCCGAAAGGTCACTACAAGCTTGCCGTCGCCGACCCGAGCGACGCCGCCGCTGTCCGGGCCGCCGAAATCGTCCTTGGCGCATCGGTTTTGGTCGAGATCGCCTCCTTCGAGGATATCGCGACGGTTCTCGGCGAGCAGCTTGGCAGCGAGGAAACAGCGGCCGGTGACGGTGCGGCCGCGGGCGCCGGCGCCGAGGACGACATTGAAAGTCTGCGCGATCTGGCGAGCGGCGCCCCGGTGGTGCGCGCGGTCAACGACTTGCTCGAAAAGGCAATGGAGCTTCGGGCCAGCGATATTCACATAGAACCGTTCCGGAATGGCCTCGTGGTGCGCATGCGGGTCGATGGTTTGCTCCGCGCCGTGGCCGCGCCGGCCAATGCCTTGCCGCAGGCCCTGATCTCCCGGATCAAGATTCTGGCCGGCCTCAACATCGCCGAACGGCGCCTGCCGCAAGACGGCGCGGCAAGGCAGAAGGTCTCGCGCTCGGAAATCGATATTCGCGTCGCCACGATGCCGGCCCAGCACGGCGAATCGGCCGTCATCCGCCTGTTGCCGCGCGATCGTGGTTTGCTCGATGTCGCGAAACTCGGCCTGTCGATCGCCGATGAGAAGATCGTGCGCCGGCTGCTTTCGCTCCCGCATGGCTTGGTCGTCGTGACGGGACCGACCGGCAGCGGCAAGACGACGACCCTTGCGACCATGCTTTCGATGCTCAACGACCCGTCGCGCAAGATTCTCACGATCGAGGATCCGGTCGAATATGAGATCCAAGGCGTGAATCAGTCGCAGGTGAAACCCGCGATCGGACTCACTTTCGCCACCGCGATGCGCGCGTTCGTCCGGCAAGATCCAGATGTCATCATGGTCGGCGAGGTGCGCGATGCCGAGACAGCGAGCATCGCCGTGCATGCCGCGCTCACCGGCCATCTCGTGCTGACCACGCTGCACACGGAAAATGCTGCGGCGGCGGTTCCGCGCCTGCTCGATCTTGGCGTCGAGGGTTTCTTGCTCAAATCGACGTTGCGGGCGGTGATCGCACAACGGCTGGTTCGCATCCTTTGCGATCGGTGCAAGCGTAAACGCATTCTCACGTCCGGCGATCTTGCCGCCGATCCGCGCCTTGACGCGCTTGGCCTGCGGTCCGGCGATTGCGTTCACGAACCGGCCGGGTGCGAGCGCTGCGGCGGCGCTGGCTATCGCGGCCGCAATGGGGTATTCGAGGCGCTTGAATTGAGGGACGAGGTGTACGACCTTGTCGGACCGCACGCGGATGCGCGCGCGATTGATCTCGCCGCAAGACGCTCCGGTATGACGACCATGGTCGAGGACGCTGTCGCGAAATGCCGCGCCGGCGTCACCTCCGCCGCCGAAGTTCTTCGCGTCACGACCGTGCGCTGAGCCATGACGAGTTTCCGCTACCGGGCCCTGACCCCCAATGGCGAAGTGGTGAGCGGGTCGATCGCGGCTTCCACGGCCGCGGAGGTCGCCGAGCGGGTCGAATATCTCGGCCTCATTCCGATCGACACCGTCCGCGACGATGGCGCCAGGCCCGGCACCCGCTGGGACTTCAATATCCTGTCGCGGCCGCGCCCCGAGGACGTGACGATTTTCACCGGCGATCTTGCGCTTCTCTTGCAAACCGGCGCCCGCATCAACGAAGCCCTCGAATTATTGTCGGACGACTCGGACATCGGCCGATTGCGACCGACGGTTGGCAAGATCACCGCGGCCATTCTCGCAGGCGAAAGTTTCGCCGATGCGCTGGCCCACCATCCAGCTCTATTTTCACCGATGTATGTCGTGCTCGCGCGGGTGGGCGAGGCCTCCGGCACGCTGGTCACTATCCTGGAGGTGCTCGGTGCCGAGCGGGTCCGGGCCGAAGCGCTGCGCCGGCGCTTCGGCGATGCCTTGCGATATCCCGCCTTTATCTTGGCCGCGGCAAGCGCCGTGCTTCTCTTTTTCCTGACTTTCGTGCTGCCGCAATTTGGCGCGGTACTGCGCGACTTCAATGCCAAACTCGACCCGATCGTGCTCGGCTTCCTTGCGCTTTCGGATTTCCTGCGGGCGCACACCGCGGCGCTCGCGGCGACGATCGTCGTCGTCATCGGCGGCGGCTGGTTTTTCTTGCGCCGTCCCAAGGTGCGCGGTAGGATCATGGAAGCGCTCGCGCATTTGCCGTTCGTCAGCCGGATTTTGGATTTTCATCGAACCTCCATCTTCTGCCGCAACCTCGGTGTCCTCCTCGCGAGCGGGGTCCCGCTGACCGCGACGCTGCGAATCCTCGCCGATTTGATGGCAACGACGGGACGTTCCGCCGCCTGGGGCAAGACCGTCGATCTCGTCCGCCATGGCGGCAAGCTTTCCGACGCGCTCGCCAAGACGGGAGTGATTCCGCCGATGGCCATTCGGACCTTGCGACTCGGCGAAGAGTCGGGTCAACTGCCCGTGCTCGCGCAACGCATCGCGGAGTTTTACGAAGCCAAGCTACAACGCAGCCTCGATCGGCTGGTCGGGATCGCGGGCCCCCTGGCGATCGTCTGCATCAGCCTCATTGTCGGCGGCCTGATCGTTTCGGTCATGACCGCTCTTATGTCGGTCAGCCAAGTCGTCGGATGAAGAAGGATTGATCACGATGAATATTTGCAGCATGTGGCCGCGCGGGCGGCCGGAACGAAGGTCGGAACGCGGTTCGCGTGAAGCTGGAAATGCCGGCACGTCCGGCACCGGGCATGAAGACGGCTTTACCTTAATCGAAATCCTGGTCGTGATCACGATCATCGGCCTGCTCATGAGTCTTGTCGGCCCGCGGGTCCTCAATTACCTCAGCGAGTCCAAGGTGAAGGCCGCGACGATCCAGATCCAGAGCTTCGCGAGTTCGCTCGATCTTTTCTATCTCGATCTCGGACACTATCCTTCGACCGCCGAAGGCCTTGCCGCCTTGGTGCAACGTCCGGCGGGCGAAACCGGATGGAACGGCCCCTATTTGGCGAAGGGCTTCGTTCCCAACGATCCTTGGGGGCATCCCTATAGCTACCGTTCGCCCAGCGAACACGGCCCGTACGAGATCGTCTCCCTCGGGTCGTCCGGCAAGGAAGGCGGGACCGGTACGGCGGTCGCCATCAAGAGCTGGGAGCGACGATGAAGCTGCGCTGGGGCGAGGCCGGTTTTACCTTGCTCGAAACGATTTGCGTCCTCGCCATCGTAGCAATGCTCGCGGCCATTGCCCTGCCGGCGTTCCCGCGGGGAACCTCGCGGACAATGCTCGAAGCCTACGCGGTGGAGACGGCGGCCTTGCTCAAGGCCGATCGCAACGCCGCCATCCGGCGCGGTGTTGCCGTCGCGACGGACCTCAGCGCGATATCCCGGACGATCCGTTCCGGCGCAAGCGGGCGATTGGTGCAATTGCCCCAAGATGTCGGGTTTAATGCAATCCTTGCCAGCCAATGCGACCGGCGCGCCGCCGGATTGGCAATCCAGTTCCTTCCGTCTGGAATGTCCTGCGGCGGCACGATTTTCCTCTCGCGGCTTGGGACAACCCTCGAAGTCCGCGTCGCTTGGCTGACCGGGGCGGTCGAAATTGTTCCAAGCGATGCCTTTTGAACGCCCCGGCGAGGAGCTAGACGCGAGCGCGGGGTTCACCCTCATCGAGGCCCTCGTTGCACTCGCCGTCACGGCCGTCTCCTTGGCTGCCATCGGATTGCTCGTGGCGGGAAATATTCGCGGTTCCAGCCGAATCGAGCAGCATCTCGGGCTCGTCGAAACGCTGCGGGCGGTCGAGACCGGCTTTCCCGATCGCACGAGCCTTTCGGCCGGAACTCTCTCCGGCGAAATGCACGGCCAAGCTTGGTCCGTCGATATCGCGCCTTTTCCGGGCGATTTCGTGAACCCCCGCGCGGCCCAAATCTGGACACCCCAAACCATTGTCATCACGGTGCAATCGCCGTCCGGTGCGGTGCTTCACCTCGAGACCATCCGGCTTGGCAGGAGGACCGGCGAGCGATGAAAAACCGGCGCATCTCCGCCCGCCGCCTCGCCCGGTCGAGGGTGGGCGGGTTCACTCTTCTCGAAGCCCTTATCGCGGTCGCCCTGATGGGCGCGCTCCTCGCGACACTTGCGACGGTCACGGCGCAGTGGATGCCAAGGTGGAAGGCGGGCTTTGACCGCGTGGAAAGGGCCGATCTGCTCGGTCTCGGCCTCGACCGGATCGTCGCCGATCTTGCCGCGGCGGAATACGTGTCGCCGGGCGGCGAGAACGCGCGGCCTCTCTTCGACGGGACGCCATCGTCGGTGACCTTCGTACGATCCGCGATTGGCCCAAATGCATCGGCCGGGCTCGAAATTGTGCGCCTTGGCGAAACGGACGACGCGCGGGGCCGCGTTCTGGTCCGCTCCCGGGCCCCGTTTGTGCCGGTCACGGCTCAGGACGAGCTTGAGTTCACCAATCCAATCGTGCTGGTGCGTCCGCCGTTTCACGTTTCCTTCGCCTTCGCCGGCAGCGACCGCATCTGGCAAGACACCTGGCATGATGTCGTGCAATTGCCAGACGCGGTCCGCGTGACTGTTCGCAATGCCGTGACCGACCAGATCTTGCCGGTCTCGACGGCGACCTTGCTCAATGTGAACGCGCCGGCCGAATGCGTGCGCGGCACCGGAACCGCGTGCGGCGGCCAAAATAATGGAGCAGCGATCCCAAACGGACCCGGGACGACACAGCCCGGGACGACACAGCCCGGGCCAGGACCGACGCCCCGGTAAGCCGCTCTGCCCCAAGCGACCCTCGCCCCCTAACTCGGGCGAGGTATTAGGCCGGACTTTCCGAGTGGATGCCGCGTGGCGTTCAGAATATGAGCCTTTTCATGCCTCGACCGGAACTTAAGAATGCGCCAGCCGCGGACGGCTTCATTATCGTGGCGGTGCTTTGGATCCTTGCCGCCCTGGCGGCGCTCGCCTCCGTCTACGCGGTGTATGTCGCCAACACGGCGATGGCCGCGCGCGTGTACGACTCCAGGCTGCAGACCGAAGCTCTGATTGCCGCTGGGCTCGAACTCACCGCCTACCGGTTGATTGGGTCCGACGACGCTTCGCGCCCAACTTCGGGCGCCTTCGACTTTCAACTGGGACGATCCCATGTTGGTGTGGGGTTTCGTTCCGAGGGGGCGCGAATCGACCTCAACCTCGCACCCAAGGCATTGCTTTTCGGCTTGTGCGTTGTGCTCGGCGCAAAGCCCGAGGACGCGGATTCTTATGCGGATCGCATCGTTGCCTGGCGGACAAAACCGGGACCGGGCAATCAAAACCCGGAACCCGAGGCATATAAATCCGCGGGCTTAAACTACGGGCCGCGGCAGGCCCCCTTCCAGAATGCCGCCGAATTACGGCTTGTGCGGGGATTGCCGGCGGCGCTCGTGGACAACGCTCTCGCCTTTGTGACGGTTTTCAATGGCCGGGCCGAGATCGACGTCAACGAGGCGGCGCCAGAGGTGGTCGCGGCCTTGCCCCAAATCAATCCGAACGTGGTCGAAGCGATTCTCGAACGCCGCAATCCCCAGAATCCCCAAGCGGTTTTGAGTCTGCTTGGCGCGGCGGGAGCCAGCGTCGCGGTCGGCGGTCGCAAGGCGACACGGGCCGCCGTTCACATCACCCTTGACACTGGCCGCCAGGTGAACGCCGATGTCGTCCTCCTCATTACCGAGAATAATAGCCCCGAACCCTATCGCATTTTAGCCTGGCATGACGATTTTGACGGCCCCGTCTGAGTTCGGACCGAGAATGGAGAGTGAATGAGCTCCTATCGCGCAGTTGTTGAAGCCTCGTCCCGCTGGATCGACCGTGTCGCAACGACGATCGTCGAGGGCCGTGAATCATTGCGCTCAAGGCGGCTCTACCGGCTCGTCGAGCAGCAGGACGGCGCTTTCGTGCTGCAAGGGACCTCGCAAAGGGAAGCATTGGACGCGGTTGGTGGACCCGTTCACATCGTCGATGGGCATATCGATGCCTTCGTTTCGGCCAAATTGGCAGAAATATTGCGCGGCGCCGAAGTCGAACTCGTGCTCCAATCCAATCGTTTCATGTTCCGGCTGCTCGAGTTGCCGCGCCGTGCCTCGGATTTCCTCGAAGGAATTATCCGCGCCCAGATTGACCGCCTCACGCCGTGGAGTGCCGCCGATGCGGCCTTCGGTTGGTATCGGTCGACCGAAACCGCCAACGACCGGATGGCGGTCATAATCGCCGCGACGGCGCGGGCGCTGATCGCGCCGTTCATTAGCGCGATCGCGAGTCTCGGCGCCGACACGATCGTTGTATCGGCGGCATTGCAACAACCCCGGCCGGATATCGCGGCCATTAAGATATGCGAACAAAGGACCGGACGGGTGGCCGGACAGCGCCGTATCCGGCGTATTCTGATCGGGCTGCTTGCCGCCGCAGGCGTTTTTAGCGCGGTGTCGGTCGCGGCGAGCGCGGTCATCGGCGGCGTGATCGAGGCGCAACGAGACGATTTGACGCGCCGAATCGCGGAGCGCCGCGCCTCGATCCAACCGGGGCACGACGGGACGAGCGAGGCGGCGCTTGATTTGCAACGGCACAAGCATGAAACGCCATCGAGCGTCATTGTCATCGAAGCCTTATCGCGGGTGCTGCCGGACGATACTTATCTGACCGAGCTCAGAATCCTTGGCGACAAATTGCAGATCGTCGGCGTGACGCGAGATGCCCCAGCCTTGATCCGCCTTATCGAACAAACCTCGCATTTTACCCGCGCGACCTTTTTTGCCCCGACAACGCGATCGCCATCGGAGTCGGGCGAGCATTTCTCCATCGAGGCTCATATCGAGCCGGTCTACACGCCAAGTCTATGATCAGCCCCATGCTTCGCACGCATCCGATCCGACAAATGCTTACCCGTTCGCACGCCGTCCCTGTTCTGGGTTATGCCGCGCTCATCATGGGTTTGGCCCTTATTGCCTGGCTCGCGCTTACAAGCCTTGCCGGCGATTACGCGGAATACGCGGCCGCCGTGGATTTGCTCGCCCGACTCGAAGGACGCACGCCTTCCCTGGGGCCGTCCGGCCTTGCGTCCGGCCCCGCCGGCTCGCCGTTTCTGGAAGGGCGGACCGTAACTGTCGCTGGCGCCGCGCTGCAACAGCGGGTCGTTGCCGCGGTCAAAGATGCCGGCGGGAATGTGGTGTCCTCACAGGTCGATTTGCAGGGGTCGCAAGCTAAACAAGGCTATGTTAGCCTGTCGGCGAACTGCGAGGTCGGCCAGGCCGCCTTGCAGAAGTTGCTTTACGACCTAGAATCGGGAATGCCCTTTTTGTTTATTGATCAACTCGTGGTACAAATGCCGCAATCGGGTGGTGGAGGCATTGAGACGGAAGCTGCGCGGATGCGCGTGCAAATCGATATTTCAGGGCAATGGCAGGTGACCAAATGATTAGACTTTCCGCTTGCGTGATCGTGGCGATCGGCGCTTTTTCGATGAACGCAGCCATCGGCGAGACCCTGCGAGAAAAGGCCGCGGGTCAGGCCGGTCCAAACACTGAGCAACCCCCTACCGCCCCCAAGGATGCGGGCGCGGGGCAGGCCCCGTCGGCCGGCAATCCGCTGTGGGCGATTCCAATTAGCGCGCTCGACGCCACCCGGGAGCGGCCGATTTTTTCGGCGTCCCGGCGGCCGCCCGCGCCGCCGGTCGTGGCCCAGCGGGTAACCGTGGCCCCGCCTCCGCCCAAACCAGCCGAACCCGAGCAGCCGCTTCTCACGCTCGTCGGAACGGCGATCGGCAAAACCCAAAATGTCGCGGTTGTGCTCGACCGCACCACAAAAACTCTCGTTCGCCTGCATGTCGGCGAAGCAGCCTCGGGGTGGATTTTGCGCTCGGTCGATTCGCGGACCATGACGGTCCAGAAAAATAGCCAGGCCGTGACCCTGGCTCTGCCGGCGCCCGGCTCGGTGCCGGCGAATTCGCTGCCTTTCGCGGAAGCTTTGCGGGCCGCCCGCCAATTTTGAGCCAAGTAATAGCCGACAAAGCTCACGCTTACGCCCTAGGCGCCGCCGCTGCCAACGATTTGCAATCGCCCTCCCTCCATGGTAGCGACAGCCTAGCGTTTGTTTAAGCGCCGCATTTTTCGTTTCCGTATTTTCGTACTCTATTTGCAAGAGGCGGCGCCGCAGACGCCAATCTTGGCAGGCGGCAGGTGGCAAAAGGCGTGCCGCCGCGCTTAACTCAATTCGCGAGGCCGCGACGGTCCGCCGAGTACGCAGTCCTGGAGCGGCCTTTTTCCCTCAAGCGGAACCTGCGGCGCGGAAGGAACCGGATTTTTTATGACTAAAGCGGTCGTGGGCATCATCGGCGGATCCGGCGTCTATGAACTGCCAGGGCTCGAGGACATTCGCGAGGAATGGATCGCGACGCCGTGGGGCGAGCCGTCGGACCAACTTCGCTTCGGTCGCATCGGAAAGACCGCAGCCGTCTTCCTGCCCCGCCACGGGCGCGGCCACAAATTGTCGCCCTCGGGCATCAATTATCGCGCCAATATCGACGCGCTGAAACGCGCCGGCGTGACCGACATCGTTTCGGTTTCCGCCTGCGGCTCGTTCAAGCCGGAGCTTTATCCTGGGCTTTTCGTGCTCGTCGATCAATTCATCGACAGAACATTCGCGCGGCAAAGCTCGTTTTTCGGCAATGGCTGCGTCGCCCATGTCTCGATGGCGCATCCGGTCGCGCCTCTGCTGCGCGAAAAAATCGCGGCGGCGGCGGCGGAAAACATCGCTTTCGTCAGCGGCGGGACGTATGTCTGCATCGAAGGCCCGCAATTTTCCTCGCTCGCCGAATCTTTAACGTATAAGGCCGCAGGCTGCGATGTCATCGGCATGACCGCGATGCCCGAAGCTAAGCTCGCCCGCGAGGCAGAGATGTCCTACGCGACGATCGCGATGGTCACGGATTTCGATTGCTGGCATCCTGAGCATGATAATGTCGAGGTCGAGTCGGTCATAAAGGTGGTTGAAGCCAATGCCGGCAATGCGGCGAAGCTTTTGGCGCGGCTGCTGCGGGACTTTCCGGCCGAGCACGAGCCCTGTCCGATCGGTTCCGACCGGGCACTCGATCATGCCGTGCTGACCCCGGGCCCGGCCCGCGACCCGGAACTGATGAAGAAGCTGGAGGCGATCATGCAACGGGTCAATCGTTCATGACCCTCGACCTCAAGGACACGATCCGCACGATTCCCGATTACCCGAAGCAAGGCATCATGTTCCGGGACATCACGACGCTGCTCGGCGATGCCCGCGCGTTTCGCCGCGCGATCGACGAATTGGTGCAGCCCTGGGCCGGAACCAAGATCGCCAAGGTCGCGGGCATCGAAGCGCGCGGGTTTATCCTGGGCGGCGCCGTCGCGCATCAGCTCTCGGCCGGTTTCGTGCCGATCCGCAAGAAAGGCAAGCTGCCGCACACCAAGGTGTCGATTGCCTATTCGCTCGAATATGGGCTGGACGAGATGGAAATGCACGAGGACGCCGTGGCGCCCGGCGAAAGGGTGATCCTCGTCGACGATCTCATCGCGACCGGCGGCACGGCGGAAGGCGCGGCCAGGCTTTTGAAGAAAATCGGCGCCGATGTGGTGGCGGCCTGTTTCGTGATTGATCTGCCGGATCTCGGCGGCGCCAAAAAAATCCGAGCCCTGGGCGTGCCGGTCCGGACGCTGATGTCTTTTGAGGGACATTGAGAAGGGCGGCGGCAGGGGTTGCGATTTGGCGGCCGGTTCCGCCGCAAGGCCGGTTTGACCCTGCCCGACACATTCAGGGTCTTAGCGCTGAACTGGCGAGCCATAGAGTCGCTGTGAAATTTCCACAAGGCGCTGAATAGCCATAGAGTTTTGGCGTAGTCGTGGTATCGGATTCGCCGGTTTTTTGGCGCTGTGGATTGGTTTCCTTGCCAAAAGCGCCGCGTCATCGAGAGCATCAAACGCGAGCCAGACCTATCGCCGCCTAAGCCTTAATCTTCACAGGCGACTGATTCATCATTTCCTAAATTGCATCGCCGAATGTTACTTCGAGGCTTGGCGACGTTACCGCTCCTTGGCGCGAAGCTGCTTGAGGCTATAAAGCGCCTCCTGCGCTGCGCGTGGCGACAGTTCGTCCGGGTCGATGGCATCGAGGGCTCGCCCGAGAACGTCGCGTTGCGGCGCGGGCGGGCTCGCCGCCGTGAACAAGGGTAAATCCGCGGCTTGCCGGTCCGCATTTGAAAGCCGCTCGGCGGCCTCGAATTCGGCCAGCAGCGCCCGCGCACGCGAAACGGCCGGCGCCGGAAGGCCCGCAAGTTTCGCGACTTGGATTCCATAGGAACGGTCGGCCGCCCCCGGGACGATCTCATGCAGGAAAACCACTTCGCCATTCCAGTCAGTCACTCGCACGGTCAAATTGACGAGCCGGTCGAGTTTTTCCGCAAGCCGCGTCAATTCATGAAAATGCGTGGCGAACAATGCCCGCGCGCGATTTTTCTCGTGCAAATGCTCGATCACCGCCCAGGCGATGGAAAGACCGTCGAAAGTGGCGGTGCCGCGGCCGATTTCGTCGAGGATCACGAGCGAGCGTTCACCGGCCTGGTTGAGGATCGCGGCGGTCTCAATCATTTCGACCATGAAGGTCGAACGGCCACGGGCGAGATCGTCGGCCGCGCCGACCCGCGAATAAAGCTTGTCGATGACGCCGATATGGGCGCGTTTCGCGGGGACGAAGGAGCCCATCTGGGCAAGGACGGCGATCAATGCGTTCTGACGCAAATAGGTCGATTTGCCGGCCATGTTCGGGCCGGTCACGACCGCGATCCGGCCGCCCTTGCCGGGGGAGCCCGAAAGCTTGCAGCCGTTCCCGGCAAAGGCTTGGCCTTGCAAGCGTAGTGCCGCCTCGACGACGGGATGCCGCCCGCCTTCGATTTCGAACGCAAGCGAGCCATCGACCTCGGGCCTAGTCCAATCCAAGGCTTCCGCCAATTCGGCCAGCGCCGCCGCGACATCGATTGCCGCTATCGTGGCAGCGAGCCGCTTGAGCGCCGTCTGCTCGCCGAGGACACGCGCGGCCAGGGTCTCGAAAATCGTCTGCTCGCGGGCGTGCGCCTCCTCGGCGGCGGATGCAATCTTGACTTCCAGTTCGGCGAGTTCCTTGGTCGAAAAGCGCATTGAATCCGCCATGGTCTGCCGATGTACGAACATCGCATCATGCGGCGGCCGCAACAGCCTTTCGCCTTGCGCTTGCGGAACCTCGACGAAATATCCGAGGAAATGATTGTGCTTGAGCTTGAGCTGCTTTGTTCCCGCCAAATCGGCGTAACGGGCCTGGAGCGCGGCGATCACGCTCCGGTTTTCGTCCCGCAGCGCGCGAAGCTCGTCGAGGGCAGGGTCGTGGCCCGCGCGCACAAAGCCGCCATCGCGCCGGTTGAGCGGTAACGTTTCGGCAAGCGCGTCGCTCAAGCGCGTCGCGAGAGTTGGGTCGACGTCGATAGCGGCCTCGCTCGCCTGGCCAAGCTCTTGCGGAAGGCGGCCGGTTTTGGCCAGCAGGCCCGCGACGGCCTTGGCGGCCTCGATCCCGACGCGCAGCGCCGCGAGATCGCGCGGACCGCCGCGATTGAGCGCAAGGCGCGACAACGCGCGCGTCACGTCCGGCGCGGCTTTTAGGCAGGCCCGCACGTCCTTGCGCAAGCTTGGCTCGCCGGCAAAAAACGCGACGCCCTCTAGGCGGCATTCGATTTCCTTGGGAGCGGTCAAGGGCGCTGCCAGGCGCTCGGCGAGCAGCCGGCTGCCCGGCGCCGTGACGGTCTTGTCGATGGTTGCCAGCAAGGATCCGTCCCGCGAGCCGGCCAAGGTGCGCGTGAGTTCGAGATTGGCTCTTGTCGCGGCATCGATTTCCATCCGAGCGCCGGGCGCGAGCCGCGTCGGCAGGCTCAACGCCGGGCGGGCTGAGAATTGGGTGCGCTCGATGTAGAAAATCGCGGCGGCGGCGGCGGCGATTTCGGCGCTCGAAAGGGTGCCCAATCCGTCCAGCGTCGCGAGTCCGAAATAGTCTTTGATGCGGCGCTCGGCGCTTGACCCCGCTCCCGCTTCGCGGCCAAGCGGGGTCACGGGAAGCTTCGTCTCGCGCGCGAGTCTCGCAAGGCAAGGAAGCGTGCAAAGCGCTTCGGGAGCGACGATTTCGGCTGGATCGAGGCGCGAAATCTCGGCTTCGAGAGAAGCTTCCGGGGCCTCGGCGACGATGAAGGCGCCGGTCGAGATATCGACGCTCGCGAGCCCGAAGGCTAAGTTCGGCTCACTCGCCCGCGCGATGGCGAGCAAGCTGTTGGCACGGGCGGGGTCGAGCAGAAGCTCCTCGGTAAGGGTGCCTGGCGTCACCAGGCGCACCACCTCGCGCCGGATCACGGATTTGGCCCCGCGCTTTCTCGCCTCGGCCGGGTCCTCGACCTGCTCGCAGACGGCGACGCGGTGGCCCTGGCCGATCAGCCGGTTCAGATAATCTTCGGCGCGCTCGACCGGCACGCCGCACATGGGGATGTCTTGCCCCTCATGCTTGCCGCGTTTTGTCAGAACGATGCCGAGCGCCTGGGCGGCGATTGCCGCGTCCTCGAAAAACAATTCGTAGAAATCGCCCATCCTATAGAACAGGAGAGAACCAGGATTTTGCGCCTTGATCGCGCTGTATTGCGCCATCACCGGCGACAAATTTGGCCTGGTGGCGCCGTCAGGGGGACGATCTTGTGTGCTTCCTGCCGGCAAAGGCTCGGGGGGCGGTGGTGTTGCGGATGCGGCGCTTTTTAGCATACCCAAGCCTAGCAAAGATACCGGCGCGATGCACCGTCCTTATCCGCGTGAGCCCGCAATCCGGGGCGCGTTCCCGCCGTTCTCTGCCGTGCTCTTGCCAGGCCCGGCCCGGCAGGCGACAAGCCGGCATGCTCCACGTTAATGACATCACTCTGAGGCTCGGGCCGCGGGTTCTTTTCGACAAGGCGGCCGTGGCCCTGCCACCGAACACGCGGGTGGGCTTCGTTGGCCGCAACGGCGCAGGAAAGACAACACTGCTCAAAATGATCGCGGGCGAACTCGCGCCGGATGCGGGTTCCATATCGCTCCCCCGTGCAACGCGTCTCGGCCGTGTCGAGCAGGAGGCGCCGGGCGGGCCTCAAAACTTGATCGATTTCGTCCTTGCCGCCGATCTCGAACGCGCGCGTCTGTTGGCCGAAGCCGAGACCGCGGCCGATCCGGCTCGCATCGGCGAGATTCAAACGCGCCTCGTCGATATTTCGGCGCATGCGGCGCCCGCGCGGGCAGCGAGCATTTTGGCTGGTCTTGGCTTCGATGAAGCGGCGCAACAACGGCCGCTTGACAAATTTTCCGGCGGCTGGCGGATGCGCGTCGCGCTTGCCGCGGTTTTGTTTTCGAGCCCCGATCTTTTGCTTCTCGACGAGCCAACCAATTACCTCGATCTCGAAGGCACGCTCTGGCTGATCGATTATCTTCGCCGCTACCCGGCAACAGTCCTTGTCATCAGCCACGACCGCGATTTGCTCGACGCCGTTTGCGATCATATCCTGCATCTCGATTCAGCCAAGCTCACCCTATGGCGCGGCAATTATTCGAGTTATGAGCGGCAGCTGCGCGAGCGGCAAGCGCTCGCGCTCAAACAGAAAAAGAAACAAGACGGCCAGCGCAGGCACCTCCAGGCTTTCGTCGACCGCTTCCGCGCCAAGGCGACCAAAGCGGCGCAAGCGCAGTCGCGCCTGAAAACGCTCGCCAAGATGGAACCCGTGACGGCCATCGTCGACGGACGAGTCCTGCCGTTCCATTTGCCCTCGCCGCGACGACCTTTGAGTCCGCCGCTTGTCGCGATGGAGGATGCGAGCACTGGCTACGGCGAGGAGCCGGCGTTGCGGCGGCTTTCCCTTACGATTTCGGACGACGATCGGATCGGCCTTCTCGGCGCCAATGGCAATGGCAAATCGACGTTCGCGAAGCTTGTCGCGGGAAGGCTGAAAGCTACAGCCGGCAATATCCGCCGCTCGTCGAAACTGGAGGCGGGATTCTTTGCCCAGCATCAGATCGACGATCTCGACCCGAAGGCAACCCCCTATCAATGCGTTGCCTTGCTCATGCGCGAGGCGACGGAGGCAAGGGTTCGAACAAAATGCGCGCAGCTCGGCTTTCCGAATGTGAAGGCGGACACGGCGGCGGCGCAATTGTCGGGGGGCGAAAAAGCCCGGCTTCTCTTGGGACTGGCAAGCTTCAACGGACCTCACCTGTTAATTCTCGACGAGCCGGCCAATCATCTCGACATAGATAGCCGCGCCGCCCTGATCGAAGCGATCAACGACTATCGGGGCGCGGTCATTCTGGTGTCGCACGACAAGTATCTTCTCGACGCCTGCGCCGACCGCCTCTGGCTCGTGGAAGCAGGCACGGTCAGAGCGTTTGACGGCGACATCGACGCTTACAACGAATATGTCCTCGAGCGAGCCCGCGGCGGCAATGTTAGGCCTTTAAAAAAATACCGGGGCGAGGCCAAACAAGCGGCTCAGGACCGCGATGAGAACCTGCACGCCGCAAAAAACGCGGCCCAGTTGGACAAGCGCATGTCGGCGATCGAGGAAAAGTTGCGAAAGTTCCACGATCTGATGTCGCGCATCGACGAGGCGCTCGCGGAGCCGGCGATCTTTATTGAGGATCCGGCCAAGGCGGCGCTTTTATCCTCCCAGCGTGGCGAACTTGAGCAAATGCTCGTTGCCGCCGAAGACGAATGGCTACGTCTTGCTGGTGATCGCGACGTGGCGCGCGGGGCTAACCGGCGCGGACCGGCGGCAAGAATTTAGTGACGCCACAGTTCGAGGATTTTCCAGACGCCCAATCCAAACAGAAGCAATAGCGACACCCAAACCAGAAACGCGAGAATCCTGGTTTTTACCGGGAATGTCCGCATTGGCGGGCGAGCGGTCTCGCTCGCGGGCGGCGCCGTTGGCGTATCAAGCCCGCCTAGCCGGAGACAAACCGCCGCGGCTATGGTGCCGGTATCGGCGATCGATAACAGGCAGCCGGGATAGGTTGGCCTGCCATCGTCCTCGAAGCCGATTTCGACGCTTCGCGGCCCATCCGAATCGCTCGCCGCACCGGATTTAATGATGGCACGCTTGGCCGCGAGGAGACCCTGAAAGGCCGCTTTTACCTCGGGCTGCCTGATACAATGGGCAATCTCCGACGGCGTGAAATTGGCGCGGTAGAATTCGTGGAGCGAATAATCCTCGGCGTCTGGCAGAACCGCGATATTTTTAATTTCGAGGCCCAATCCTTTCGACCCATGCAACCCGGGGGCCGCGATTCCGGGCGAACTCCCATCGGCTGCGACCGGAGTGATTTGCACGAGCGCGCTCTTTCCCTCCAACAGACTGGCGATCGTGAAGCGGGCCTGATTGGTCATGGGGTCCCAAATGCTTGTCGGCGGGCGAGCCCTTGTGGCGTTCCCCCAAGTATTAGCGCATGGCACATGGGAAGGCAAAGCCCCGCGCCAGGCCATCCCCTATCCAGAGAGCCGGCACCATTTCGCGATCATCCGCTAGAAAGTGACCTTCACGCCGCCATAGAAGGAGATCGGCTGCAGGGGCGTGAGGTTGCGCGGATCGTTCGTGAAGGGGATCGGCGACGCCAGCTGCGCGTCCGTGCCGGTATTAAAGAAAGCACCATAGGTCGCGTTCCGGTTGTTGAAGATATTGTTGATAAGCCCAAAGAATTGAATGTGCTCGTCCAGCTGATAGGAGGCGTGCAAGTTCGCGACCCAATAGAGCGGCAGTTTGGGATTTTGGTTGGCGTCGTCGCCAACAAAATATTGGGCGCCGGCGACGAGCACGTCGCCGCCCAGCTTGAATTTGGGCGTGAACGCGTAGTCGCCGCCAAACTTCACCTGATGGCGCGGAATGCCGGGGATATGATCGCCGGGCGTCACGAATACGATTCCACCCACGTTGAAAGGGTTGTTTGGCGAGGCCAGAGGCTCGGCGAATTGGTAGGTCGCGTCGACGAAGGCGTAGTTCATATAGGCCGAGAGATTGCCATAGTGTAAGCGCGCCTCGGCCTCGACGCCCTGGCGCAGGGTTGACGGCACATTGGCGAAAAAGCCGAGTCCGGTAATCGGACTTGCTTGCGAAACGATGTCGTTGGTGCTGCCGGTGCGGAAAAAACCCGCCTTCCAATCGACGGCGCCCGTATCAAACATGGCCTGCGCACCACGCAGTCCCGCTTCGTAGGTGTGCGCCACGACTTGCTTCAAGGGAGGATCGGAAACAAGCGAATTTTCAAGAAGGCACGGCCGGTTTGGATCGGCGCAATCGAGTTCGAGCGGCGTAGGCGCGCGGTTCGCCTCGGAATAGCCGCCGTAGACGGTGACCGAGGGCGAAATCTTGTACGTCAGGCCAACGACCGGATTGATCCGCGAGAAGGTGTCGTTGATGTTGAGTTCCGGCGCCTGGCCCGTGGCATCCTCGGTGACGATCTGAGCGATATTGAGCCGTGCGCCGGCGGTCAAAGCGAGCTCCGGCGTGATGCTAAAGGTGTCAAGTGCGTAGACGCCATAATACGTCGTATTGCCGGTGAGAAAGGTTGGCACTTTGCCGATTCCTCCCAAGGTCCCGATGATGTCGCCCGAGCCTGGGAAGGCACCACTGCCGATGACCAAATCGGGGAAGATGGTGCCAAGCTGGCTGGTCGAGCTGAAACTCAGCAGACTGCGATCGACGCTGGCGCCAAACGTGAAATAATTCTGGTGCCCGAAGAATTTGTCGTTATCGGTTCCTTGCAGCGCCATGCCGAAGGTCGTCGCATGGATGGAGACGCGATCGATGGTCCCGTAAATCGCTGCCGGGGAGAACGGAATCGGGTTGCCGTTGCGATCGAGGATAACGAAGGCATTTCCATCGGTCACGCTGGAAAAGTTGTTGCTGTTAAGGCAAAGGGACTTAGCAAGTTTTGGATCGATGGGTAGACTATTGTCCGAGCATTTTTGAAAATCCGCGTCATTGGCATCGGTATGGCGCTGCTCGAAAGTGCGTATGTAGAAATTGCTCGCGATCGACCATTGCGGATTGATGTCGAATTTGCCGGTGAAGGCGACGGTGCCCGCTTCGTTCAGTGTCGTCTGCGGGTTGGTGAAAACCGCGCTTTCGTTTTGGTCGAGCAGGCCAACCGGCGTCGGCCCAATGACGCCGAGCGTGTTGCGGGCGCCCGAAGCGGTGAAATGAAGTTCATTGCCCGGCGTCCGGTAGCCTAGATCGCCGTAGAGCCGGAACAGTGTGGAAGGCGAGAAAAAGCGCCAGCCGCCGTCCCGCGTCGCGTCGCCCGTGACGTAAAGGCTGTAATCGTCGATCTGCTTGCCATATTCGAACAGCCCGCTGACCCGGCCGAAGGAGCCGCCGAGGATTTGGGTCGCTAGGCCTTGCCAGAGAAAACCGTTTTTCATTTGCAGGCTGACGGCGCCGCCGAGCGCGTTGAGGCCGAAGATCGGATTGTTCGTGAATACGTCGGCGCGGTAGATCGCTTGGGGAGGAATCAGATCCCAGTTGACGGTGTCGCCGAAAACCTCGTTGACGCGCATGCCGTTCTGATAGACCGCGAGGCCCTGCGGGGTGCCCTGCCTCGGCGAGGCGTGGAAACCGCGATAGAACAAATCCTGTGAAAAGGGATTGCCGTTGATGTCGATCGACACGGCGCCGGGGATTTGTTGCTGCAATGTGTCGGTCACGCTCGGCGAATTGGTGCGGGCGAAATCCTCCGCGGGCACGCTTTGGACCATGGCCGGAATGTTGTCGCGATTTTCGCCGCCGCTGGGCAAGGGCGAGGTCGCGACCACCTCCACCTCCGGCAGCTCGATCGCCGCTCCGGGCGAGGCGGCCTGCGCGAGGCCCCGCGCCATTCCCGCCAGCCAAAGCGCCGCGCCAAGCCACGGACTTTTCGAAAAACCATATGCCCGCCACATGATGTCTCGACCCATAATCCAGACATTTCTTGGTCCGCCAAACATGACTAAAGACTAGATTTGCGGTATTCGACCGGCAAGAGGCTTTTTGGATACGTATGCAAAATGGACCATGACTGTTGCATGGATGCACTTGAAAGAATCCTGTCACGTCTGGAACAATCCTACCTCCGAATATCGAAAAGTTCCTTACCAAGCCCGTGGCAAAAGCTATCGGTCATGCTTGCCGGCTGGCGTTCCGTCGCCGCCTTTCTTCGGCCAGACTTGCGCGGTCATAAATCCTCCAGCATCGCGAAATGCGCCGTCGAAGGGCTCTGCATGCACAGGCGTTTGTGTTCGAGGTTTTTTTTGACCGCCGTTTTCGTGGCCGGTCTCGCACAAGACGCGGCGGCGCATCCGCACGTGTGGGTATCGGCGCGCGCGCAGGTAATTTTCGACGTAAAGGGCGAAATCGAGGCCATCCGCAACGCCTGGACATTTGACGAGATGTATTCGGCTTTCGTGACGGAGGGACAGGGAAAGGATGGCCAGCTCATGACCAAGGAAGAGCTCGCGCCGCTCGCGAAGACCAACGTCGAATCCCTAGCCGAATTCGACTTTTTCACTTATGCCAAAGTGGCCAACGCAAAGGTCGAATTTGGGACGCCCATCGACTATTCGCTGGAACAGCGGGAGGACAAACTCGTGGTTCTCCGGTTTACGCTTCCGTTGAAAACACCCGCCAGTGCAGCGAAAGCCTTCTCCTTTCAAGTCTATGATCCAACCTACTTCGTGGCTTTCGAGATGGAAAAGCAGGATCCGGTCGACATGGCCGGCGCGCCAAAAGGATGTTCGGTCAATCTGCTCGGATCGAAGCCCTTGGCGGCGGAGGAGACCAAAAAACTTTCGGAATCCTTTTTCAGCGGTCTTTCGCCCGGCTATGATTTCGGGA
>Ga0185299_10002030_pt1 | contig 33739 bp, 20 predicted proteins | sample PaiPotPPA55metaG_FD_128002 | JGI IMG/M metagenome (GOLD analysis project Ga0185299, IMG submission 128002) | Iron sulfur acid spring bacterial and archeal communities from Banff, Canada, to study Microbial Dark Matter (Phase II) - Paint Pots PPA... ...
AGCCAAGCTCAGCGCGGAAGGAATCGATCCGCGCATCCCGTGGCTGTACGACTTTAAGCTCGACTTCCGCTTTCGGTAACAGAGGGCAAGTACCGAAGTCCAGGAAATACCTGCTAAAAAATCCCTGGGTGATTTGGCGGACGGATTAATGAGAAATTCCTCATCCGGGCAAAACGGCTCACTGGACAGAAAAGCGTATTCCGATCCCTGGCCGGGGATTTCAAGGGGCGGCAGCCCCTTGCATGGCAAACTCAATTTTTTTCTGACGTAACTTCTCTATGACGCTGCATTACGCCTTCGACTCCGCCGACTTGCCCAGCACCTCGCGCACCTTGAGCGCCAGGTTGTCCGTGGTGAACGGTTTCTGGATGAAGGTCCTTTCTGTCTCTTCGTGTCCCGGCCGGGTGGGGAGGGGGTTGCTGTAGCCGGACATGTAGAGGACTTTCATGTTGGGGCGCAGGGCGGTCAGGCGGTCGGCCAGCTCCAGGCCGTCCATGGCGGGGAGGCCCACATCGGTGAGGAGCAGGTCGATGGCGCCGGCGTGTGCCGCGCACAGGCGCAGGGCCTGGCTGCTGCTGTCGGCCTCCAGGACGACATAGCCGTGCAGGCGCAGGACCTCGCACAGGAGGTTGCGCACATCCTCGTTATCCTCGGCCAGCAGGATGGTCTCCGAACCGTGCGGCAAATCCGGGGCGGCAGGCTCGGCTTCGACGAGCGCTTCTTCGCTGCGGGGAACTTGCGGCAGGGAGAGCACGAAGGTGGTGCCGGCGCCGGGAGTGCTGGCGACCTCGATGCCGCCGCCGTACTGCTGGACGATCTTGGCCACCAGCGTCAGGCCCAGTCCGGTGCCGGCGCCGGCCTGCTTGGTGGTGAAGAACGGCTTGAAGATGTGCCGGCGCGTTTCCGTGTCCATGCCGTGACCGGTGTCGCGGACCGTGAGCAGGACCTTCTGCCGCGGTGTGGCGGTGCGGCCGGGCCGGCTGTCGGCCACGGCATTGCGCGTGGCGATGGTCAGGGCGCCGCCGCCGGGCATGGCGTCGCGGGCGTTGAGGACCAGGTTGAGGAGGACCTGTTCGAGCTGGCCCGGGTCCGCTTTCACCAGCGCCGGCGCCGCCTCCAGGCTGGCATCGAGCGCAATGTGCCGGCCCAGCAGGCGCTCGAGCATCTTGACCATGCCGGCGACGAGCCCGTTGAGGTCGACGACCTTGACGGTGTGCTCGTGCTTGCGGCTGTAATCGAGGAGTTGCCGGCTCAGCGTGGCGGCGCGCTCGGCGGCGCGCTGGATCTCGCGGAGCGGTTCGCCGAGCGGATGGAACGGCGCCAGGCGGCCGAGCACGAGGTTGCTGTAACCGAGCATGACGGTCATTTGATTGTTCAGCTCGTGGGCGACGGCGCTGGTGAGCCGGCCGAGCGTTTCCAGGCGATGGGCCTGGCGGAGACGGCCGGGCGGCCGCGGCGGCAGGCCGCGCGCGCCGGAGCGCTTCGCCAGGACGGGGCGGAGCGCGTCCAGGAGATCGCGCGGCAAGACGGGCTTCTGCAGGTAGTCGGCGGCGCCAGCCTTCATGAGCTGGACGGCAAAATGCACGTCCCGGGAATCGCTGAAGAACAGCACCGGCGCCGGCCGGGGCAGCGCCTGCACCAGGTGCAGGATCTCGAGACCGTCCATGCCCGGCACCGTCAGGTCAAACACCGCCGCGTCCGCCAGCCCCTGGCGCAGGAGGTGGAGAGCGTCGGCGGCATTTTCCGCCTCGAGGAAAGCCAGGCCCTGGGAGGGCCGGAGGGAAGCGAGGAGAGGACGCAGCTCCTGCCTGTCCGCCGCGATCAAGACGCGCTCCGGCTGCGACCCGTTTTCGTACATGAGGAATGCTCCTTTGGGATGGGCGGAAATGCCGCAGCCGTCACGCGGAGAAGGCGTGACGGCCATTTTGGGAAAACCGGAAAAGCGAATGAGGAGAGAAGTCTTTCGTTTTTGTGCGGGCACGCTTGCGGACGTGGCTTGTTAAGAGCCTGTCCTACGTGCCGTCAAGAAGGCACGTTTGGAAACGTGCCCCACGGCGCGCAGGTCGTAACCTGCTGGCGATCGATCATCGGTCCACCGGAACCAGCCCGATGGCGCCGCCGCTGCCGGATAACGCAAGCCGGCTCAGCAGCGCACGGTGTCGCGGAGGTCCAGGCGCTCGGCTGCGGCCGCTCGGGAATGGTGGGCAACCATTTCGAGCAGCCGGCGCGTAAAGCGCTGGAGGCGGCCCGCGGGCCTCCCTGTCGGCAGGGAGACAGCCTGGCGCGCGGCGGCGGCCGCCGCTTCACGGATGGCCAGGTTGGCGCGCGTGGGCGGACTTTCGGGACGCAGGGCGCGGCGCACCAGGTGCGGCATATGCGCATTCAGGCGGCGCGCGATTTCCGCGCGTGCCTGGAGATCGCCTTGCCGGGCCAGAACATGCAATTCCTCAAGAGTCATCTTGGATTCGTACATGACAGGTTCCTTTCATCTTGTCTGAACACAAAAATTCCGCGTTGCGTTATGACACCAGGTACAGCGCCGCAGTTGAATTCGGCCCGAAGCCGGTAGCGATGGCCGTCGCCTCCCCGGTTTCGCCGACGGCGAGCTGGAGCTCAATGGCGAAGGTGCCGTCCGTGGCCACGCTGACGCACTTGTCCTTCAAAGAAGACAGTCCGCCTAACTGGATCATCAGGCCGCCCGGCTCCGGGCCCTGGACCGTGCCGGCGAACGTCCAGACATTGCCCGTGTTCATGGTGGCGGTGAAGGCGGTAATGACAGGGGCGGGCGGGTCAAACGGCGTGATGGCAGGCGCCGACACCATGCCCCACAGGTCCGTGACCACGGCTTGAATGGGCGTGCCGTAACCCGTGGCCCGCAGATGCACGCTGTACGAGCCGTCCTGATTGGTGACGGTGGTGCCGCTGACCGGACCGGAGAGGGTAACCGTGCGTCCGCCGGCATCGATGTCGGACACCTGGCCGGAAATGATGATGTCGCCGCTGGTGCCGTAGGTCCAGCTCACGGTCACCGTGGGCGCGCTAACACTGATGCTGGCGGACACGGCGTTCGATAACAGGCTCAGTTGATCCGTCGCCGTGGCGCTGACATCGCCGAGACTGGCGTTGCAAGTCTGGAAGGCGAAATGACCTGACCAATCCGTGGTGACGCTACCCACGGCGGCGCCGCTGAAGGACACGCTCACGCCCCCCGGCTGGCTATCCAGCACAGAGCCGCTGAGCATGACCATGTGGCCGGGGCAGGCCTGCGCCGATAGGATTAGCGCGGGAGGCGCCGTCAAGCAGTAGCGCGCCTCCAAGCATTCCAGCATGAGCGTGGCCCGCCGTTTCGGCTTCGAGGCCGGCCGGGGCCGAGGCTTTCCGAACAGTCCAAACATGCGACTTCCTCCCAAATAGGAAAACGGAACCAGGGGGTGCGAACCGGGGAGACGTTCAGTGCGCCTCCGACAGGGATAGGCACTGTTTAGTTAATCGGCAGAAGCTGGTCCCGCCAAGTCCCGGCCAGTCAGGCAATAAAGGAGCAAGCTCGGTTGCGCAGAGGACAGAATCCGCTTACTCAGCGGGGCCATAATGGGAGAATCGCAATTGGCCAAAAAAACTGGACATGCAAAATCGCTTTTTTGAAGATTTTTCGCGAAATAGGCTTCGGGAGTGATCGTCTGTATACAGCCGTTACTGACTAACTGACTATTGGCTGTCGGCCCAGCCCCGTGTCGGATCTGCCACCCGGGTTTCCGCGGTCGTGACTGAGCGAACGCGCCGGCTTTTCAGCCCTTTCCGAAAGGCAGGCAGGTCCAGCAGCGGAGCGAAAGACCGATAGTTCTTCAGATGCGCGACATCCAGACCTAGTTCACAAGCATGATGCAAATGGTCGATCGCTCGTGCGGCCGCCTCGTCATCCCGACTGACCGCCAGCAAAGCATTGCAGGCGGCTCTATAGAGAAGGTGGAACGAAGAGCGGTTGCGGTTCGGCGGTGAAACGGAGACCGAGCCGGTCCCCTCTTCCAGCCGGCGAAGTGCGAGGCTCAGCTGGTAAGGCTTGCGGTAGGCGGAAAGGGCATAAAGATAGGCGGCGTCGCGATGCATCTCGGCAGTCGGATCGCCCAGGCGGAGCGCCTCTCGAATGTCGGCCAGGCCCTTTTCGGGGCGCGGTGCGGGCAGCAACAGAGCTTTCGAGATTTCCGCCGCGCCGGCGCTGCGAAAGAATGCCTCCTCCTCGCGCAAAGCCTTCTGGTAAAGCTTTACCGCGAGCAGGGCGCGGTTGTGGTAGGGCGCCTGCAGATGCCGCTTCAGCTGAATCGACTGGTCCAGAGCCTTCTCTGCCTCCTGGAGCCGATTTATCTGGAGATAACTGAAACCCAGGTTGTTGAGGACTTCGGCAGTTACAAATCCAGCCGCGAGTGCGCGCTCATAGTTGGGAATCTGGCCGCCGAGCTCACCGGTTTGGAAGTTGCAGTAGGCGATGGCGGCATGGAGCCGGCCGACTTCGCCGGCGAACGGGGTTTCTGGGCACAGGGGCAAGCTTTGCCTGTACTCACGACGCGCGTCGGAAAACTCCTGTTGCTTTAAGGAGTCGAGTTGCGCGCGCTCCACGGGGTCGGAACAGGCGCTACTGTCTGCTGCCGCGCGCGCGCCGAGCCCCTGGTGAGCGCGTGCGCGAATGAGAAAAACGTCGGGCCGTTCCTGCCACCGGGGATCGGCGGCCAGGACCGCGTCGGCTCGTGCAAGAGCCGCCTTATGGTTCTCCGCCTGCAGTTCCTGGCGGGCCTGTCCGAGGTAACGCAGCGCGGCCGGCTCGCGCTGGGCGATGCCGTACGCGCCGGCGCTGCAGATGGTCAACACCAGCGCCGCGGCGGCAATCACCGGCCGTGCATGACGCCCTAACCACCGCCGCGCCCGGTGCATGCGGCCGCGGCACCTCCACAGGCGGGCCGCCAACTCCGCTCCGGACTGCGGCCGGTCGTTTGCTGCAAAGGCAAGACAGGCTTCGACAATCTGTGCCAGCAGGCTGTCCACGCGCGGATTGGCCACGGTCAGAGGCGCGTGCGGCTGCTGTTGCTTCGCGAGCAAAAGGTCGCGGTAGTCCGCCGGCGCCAGACGGGAAGACAGCTCGCCGAAGGGATGCTTTCCGGACAGCAGCTCATAGAGAATCACGCCGACCGAGAAAATATCCGAGCGGCAGTCGATCGCGCCTCTCGCGCCCTTCTGCTTGGTCCTGGTCGCCAGCAGTTGCTCGGGCGACATGTACGGGAGCGTACCACCGAGTTGTTGATCCTCGAGTTGCCGATCCAGCGACAGGTTGAAATCCAGGAGCATGGCCCGGCCCGTGGCGCTCATGAGAACATTGGACGGCTTCAGATCCAGATGGCAGATGCCCAGGGGATGAATGAAAGCCAGGGCGTCGGCAAGCTGGATGGCGATGTCAAGAATCGCGTCTACATAGCTGGGGTGATTCCAGGGCGCCGCCGCGCCGGCAAGATCGACCGGCTCCTGCGCCGGCAACGGAGAAGCCCGGACTGCGTCCAAAATGGCGCCGGCATGCTCGGGGGGGCTGCCGTTCTCGAACGCACGATCCAGGACGTCACAGAGCGTGGCGCCGCCCAGGTAGGGCATGCACACCAGGCTGAGGCCGGTGGATCGCTCTTCGTGGACCGAGTGGACCGGGACAATATGCGGATGCCGCAGCCGGCCGAGCGTCTTCGCCTCCTTGGCCCCGCCCTGGGAGATCTTGACGGCGACTTGCCGGTTTCCCAGGGCCGGTTCCTCGGCCAGGAAGACGCGAGCAAAGGCGCCGCGGCCAAGCTCCTCTTGCAGAACAAAGCCCAGATAATTCTCCCCCAGGGCCGGCCAGGGAATGATGTTGTCCTTGAGCGGCAGGAGCCGCATGCATTCCGAAACCAGGCACGATGCCACCTCTCCATGGCGGACGTATTCGGGATGCTCCTGAATGAAGTTGTGGGCGAGGATCAGGTTCCTGAGTGAGCTTTTGAAACGTGGATAGCGCGCGCAGAAACTGTCTATGTCCTGGCGCTGGCCGGCATAGTAGCTCTCGACATAGCGGTCCAGGGCACGATAGATGCGATCTTCGCGCGGCGAAGGCCGCGGGGCCGGAACTTGCGGCGCCAGTGCCGATGCCGCTGCGGCCGGGCTATCAGGTTGAAGGAGAGCGGGCTGTCGAACCATTTGGCAACAACTCGGGTGCGATTCTACAGATTAGACGGCGGATCGTTTTTTCACTACAGCCAACTCGGTCGGCGATTTCCTGATGCGTGTAGCCCTGGTGGAGCAGTTCCAGCATCACCTTTTGATGCGTTGGCAGCTTGTCCACCAGCGCCGCCCATTGCTCGCGCGCGCCCAGCACCTGGCTGGGAGTCTGCCCGGCATCGGCCAGGGCGCGGGCATCCAGCGCCGCCGAACCTTCCAGCGAGCGCTCGCGCCGGATATCGCGCTTCTGGGCGCCGTAGCGGCGGCGCACCACCTCCACCACCTTGTTCCGCGCCGTTTTCACCAGGTAAGCGACCAGCGCTTCCGGATTGTCGAAGGCGTGTTCCCGCGTTCGGTCCGCGAAGAAAGACGCCCAGACCGACTGGGCAAAATCCTGGGAATCGTACTTGGCGCGCAGCCGCCGATCGAGCCGGCGGCGGACCTCGCGGAAGATGTGATGTCCGTAGAGCTCGAGCAGTTCCTTGACTGCGTCTTCCGAACCCTGCTGGACCCGCTGCATCAAGCTGGCAAACTCATCCCGCGGTTCCACGCGTCTTCCCCTGAGAGTCGCTGACCGGCTTCCGGTAGTTGTAACGTGGCTTTATCATTCAAGCAAGCAAAAACAGGGCAGGATTCATCTTGTCAGAATTTCCGCAGGCGATACCTTACATGTCCCTGGCGTGCAAATCGCGTACCTGATTGCACGGTGGGCCCCCTCTTGCCGCACGGGAGTGCCTGAGATGGACGAAGTTTCGAGCCTTCTGCACAACATCGCCGAGGTCTGCCGTCATCTGTTCTCCAGCCAGGAACTCCTGGAAACCCTGAGAAAACCCGGTTTCATGGCCGCCGCCTTTATCGCCATCAATCTGGTGGTATTCACCGAGACGGGCCTGCTCATCGGCTTTTTCCTGCCCGGCGACTCCCTGCTCGTGACCGCGGGCATTGTCAGCTACCTGAGCGGCTGGAATGTGCCGCTGCTGCTCATTACTCTTAGCATTGCGGCTATCGCCGGGGATACGGTCGGCTACTACATCGGCCGGCGAACGGGGCCCAGGATCTTCACGCGCGAGAAGTCCCGCTTCTTCGCCAGGGACCATCTCGTGAAGGCGCAGCAGTTCTACGAACGGCACGGCGGCAAGACGATCATCCTTGCCCGCTTCATGCCGTTCATTCGCACCTTCGCGCCGGTCGTGGCCGGAGTCGGGCAGATGAACTACCCGCGCTTCCTTCTCTTCAATGTCTGTGGCGGCATTGGCTGGGTCGTGAGCATGGTACTGTTGGGCTATTGCCTGCCCGCCTTTCTCGAGAGTTGGCTTCGTCCGGTGTTCGGTCCCGCCTTCCGTATCCAGGATCACATTGATAAAGTCATTGTCATCGTCGTGCTTTTGTCTGTGTCCCCGATTTTCTACCATTGGCTGCGCGGCCGATCGAAGCGGAACAGGAAGCCGCCGGACCAGATGGCTGCCACTGCGATCGCTGATCCAGTGGCGATTCATGCCGGAGATCTTTGACTGCGGAGTGCCCCCATGAGCGACACCTTGCTTGCCGAGTCCCTCAAGTCTCAACTCGCCGACCTCCAGAGCCGCGGTCTTTACAAACGGGAGCGGCAGCTACAGGGGCCGCAAGGCGCCGCCATCCGCGTGGCCGATCGCGAAGTCATCAACTTCTGTGCGAATAACTATCTGGGACTGGCCAACCATCCGGACGTCGTGGCGGCGGCGCAGGAGGCCCTGCGCCGCTATGGCTATGGCCTGGCCTCGGTCCGTTTCATCTGCGGCACGCAGGACTTGCATAAGCAACTGGAAGCGGCTCTAGCCGGCTTTCTGGGCAAGGACGACGCCATCCTTTATTCCTCCTGTTTCGACGCCAACGGCGGGCTCTTTGAAACATTGCTTGGCGAAGAGGATGCCGTGATCAGCGATGAGTTGAACCACGCCAGCATCATTGACGGCGTCCGCCTCTGCAAGGCCAAGCGCTTGCGCTACCGGCATTCGGACATGGCCGACCTGGAACGAGCGCTACAGGAAGCGGACAGCAGCAAGGTGCGCCTGATAGCCACAGACGGTGTCTTCTCCATGGACGGCGACATGGCCCGGCTGCCCGACATTTGCGCTTTGGCGGACCGGTACAAGGCCGTGGTCATGGTAGACGACAGCCATGCTACGGGAATCCTCGGGGCAGGCGGTCGCGGCACGCCGGAGCACCTCGGCGTGCTGTCCCGCGTGGACATTATCACCAGCACGCTGGGCAAAGCACTCGGCGGCGCTGCCGGTGGCTTCACCAGCGGGCGCAAGGAAGTTGTCGACTTGTTGCGGCAGCGTTCGCGGCCTTATCTGTTCTCCAATTCGCTGCCGCCCATGATTGCCATGGCAGCCATGAAAGCCCTCGAGTTGATTGCGGGCAGTGCCGTTTTGCGTGAGCGCCTCCATGTCAATGCCCGACAGCTCCGCGCAGCCCTGGAAGGCGCCGGCTTCTCGATAAAGCCCGGTCAGCATCCGATCTTGCCGGTCATGCTCGGCGATGCGGCGCTGGCAAGCAAGATGGCCGACCACCTCCTGGAGCGCGGCATCTATGTGATTGGCTTCAGTTATCCAGTGGTGCCCCAGGGGCAGGCGCGCATTCGCATCCAGGTGTCGGCGGCGCACACCCCGGAGCAACTGGATCGCGCGGCTCAGGCATTTCGTGAAGTGGGCAAGGAGCTGGGCGTCATCTGAGGCGCTGTGGGAGGCACTTCCGGCAAGTTGAAAACTTGCCGCCACCTTAGCGCGGCCAATCGCGGTTCAGGAAGCGGCCGTTTTCACTGATCACTTCTCCGTCGGCCTTGATCCTGCCGCCCTTGCGGAGGTCGCACACCATGTCCCAGTGCAGTCCAGATTGATTCTTGCCGCCGCTTTCTGGATAGGCCGCGCCCAGGGCGACATGAAAGGTGCCGCCGATCTTCTCGTCAAAGAGCGTGTTGCGCGTGTGCCGGGCGATCGCATAATTGCAGCCGAGTGCCACTTCGCCGAGAACCCGCGCGGACGGCTCCTGGTCGAGCATGCGCAACAGAAAATCCTCCCCCTTCTGTGCCGAGGCTTCCACCACGCGTCCCTGACGGAACACGAGGCGCACGCCGCTTACCTCGCGGCCGCCGTGTATCGAGGGGCAATCAAAGACGATCGTGCCTTCCGTGGCATCTTCAATCGGGCCGGTGAAGACCTCGCCGTCAGGGAAATTCTCGTGCCCGTCGCAGTTGATCCAGGTTCTGCCCCCCACGCCGAGAAGCACATCGGTGCCCGCGTCGGTGATAAAGCGCAGCTCGCGGATGTCTTGCAGGAAGCTCGCCAGCCGTGCCTGCTGCTTGGACAGGGCACGCCAGGCGGAGCCAGGGTCGTCCTTATCGAGCAGGCCCGCGGCAAAGACAAAATCGGCGTAGTCTTCCAGGGACGTCTCCGCTTCCTGCGCCGAGGCCTGGCAAGGAAACTGGGTGGCGACCCATCGCAAGGACTTGTTGGCGGCCCGCTGCAGGAAGGCGTCCATCAAGGGTCGCCGGGCCCGGCTGCGCGCGGCCTGTTTGGCCGGATCGATGCGACTGAGCGCGCGCGTATTCTCGGAAGCAAAACAATGAATGGTGACGTCCACCGCTTCGACTTCGCGTAACTCCAGGGGGTTGACATAGGCCAGTTGTTTCTGGCTGCCTGTGCGGTAGAGAATCTCCGCGCACGCCTCTGGTTCCATGACGACCATGGGATGGCCGCCTGCCTTCAGCACCTCCCGGTAAAGCGCGAGCATCAGCGGCTCGGTGACGGGGGGACCAACCAGGCTGACCAGCTCGCCACGCTTGACGGCGGTGCTGTACTGCACCAGAACCTCCGCCAGCCTGTCGATGCGTGGCTCACGCATGCCTGTCACCTCGAAGCGCGACCGCGTGGGACGGATTGGCAATCCGTCCTACGAAGGCTACAGTCTACAGGATACGCACCCCATCCGCCTTCGTGCAGACCGTTGGCAAGGAAGCAGCCAGCGCGAATGCCCCACCTGAACCTTGCTTTGCCAGGCCGTGTCTGGGCGCGAAAGGAGAAAGCCATGCAGAACCCATTCCTGATCGGCACGAAGACCTATCTGCGTCCCCTGGAGAAAGAGGATGCTCCTTCGCTCAAGGTCTGGATCAATGATCCCGAGGTCAGGTGCACCCTCAACATGTATCGCCCCATGAACCTGCGCGATGAGGAGGAGTTCATCGCCAAGGCGACGCAGAGCGAGCACGACCTGGCGCTGGGCATCGTTGTCAAGCATGGCGACAAGCTGATCGGCGCCACCGGCCTGCACCGCATGGACTTCAAGAATCGGCATGCCAGTTTCGGCATCGCCATCGGAGACAAGGGCGAGTGGTCCAGGGGCTACGGCAACGAGGCGACCCACCTCATGGTCAAGCATGGTTTTGAAACGTTGAACTTCAACCGCATCTGGCTGTACGTCTTTGAATACAATGCCCGCGGCATGCGCGCGTATGAGCAGGCCGGCTTCAAGCGCGAGGGGATTCTGCGTCAGGACCGCTACCATGAGGGTCGCTATGAGAATACGATTCTCATGGCGATCCTGCGCGAAGACTGGAACGCGGACAAAAAGCAGACGAGCTAAATCAGCATGCTCGAATCTGCAGACCTTAGCCCGCCGCGCAAGCAAGGTCCTCGCTGGCGCCTCGGGCTAAGGTGCAGCCGAATGGCGCACGGTAGCAAGGAGCGTGGATGTTTCAGGATATCTTCGTCGGCCTGGGAGACCCCGCCCTCTCAACTACTATCCGCTCGATGACCTCAGTTGCCAAGCTCGTGTTGCCGAAAAATGCGCATGGTCGGGTACCACGGATAGCGTTGCAATTTGACCAACAGCGCACCTTGACTTAGGCTGGATGTAGAGATTCCCTTTAGGCATTTATCCGCCTCACGACCCCACCCCAACCCAGGCATGGACATCCGGCCTGTGGCCGGGGCGCCCACGCCCCAGCGGAGTGCGCCTAGAGTTTATGCTTCCTCGTCCGTTTCTGTCGGGAGCCAGGCCATGAGCGGCTTCATCTCGGTTTGCCCTTATTTTGTTTGGGTGGTCCTGGCATTGCCCGTGCTTTTCTTCCTGGCCATGGAAATGGCTGCCATGCCCTGACTTCGGGCACAATTTAACGATTTTTTGGCTCGCCGGTTTTTTTCGCGCAAGGTTTGCCCTAGCGGTCGTTCAAGCCCAGACGACCGGTCCTTGGGGAAATATGCGCCGGCCTACTTGCCAGGCATCGGGCCGCCGGTTTATAATTTCTGTAGACGCCCGCATGGACAGCGGCAGAGTGGGTTACCGGCCGACTCTGCGAGGATCGGCCGGTTTTAACGATCCTGTGAGAGGCACCAATTCTACCCCCGGGTGAAGCATGAATCAGACCCTACGCCTTGCAATGGCTTGCGCCCTGAGCGTTAGCCTGGGACTTCTCGTTGTCGGCAGCGGCCGCGTTGCGGCGCAGAACCGCTTCACGGGAGGCGGCAACGGCAACAACACCGGTAGCTTTGCCGGCAATCTGGGCAACAGCGGCGGCAACCTCGGCACCAGCGGTGGCAATATCGGCACCAGCGGCGGCGGCACTCTCGGCACTATCGGCGGTCAAACCAACCGGCCCGACCGGCTCGTCTTCCCCGCCCTTCAGCCTTTTGGCGGCCAGCCTCTGGGCTACCTGGGGGGTGGCACCAGCGGCTTTGGCGGCGGCAGCTTTGGCGGCGGCATTAGCGGCGGCTTTGGTGGCGGGATTAGCGGCGGCTTTAGCGGCGGCTTCGGCGGTGGGATCAGTGGCGGGTTCAGCGGCGGCTTTGGTGGTGGGATCAGTGGCGGCTTTAGCGGCGGCTTCGGCGGGGGCGGCTTCAGCGGCGGCTTCGGCGGGGGCGGCATCGGCGGTTTTGGCGGCGGTGGCTTTGCTGGCGGCGGCTTTGGCGGCGCCGGCTTCGGCGGCGCCTTTGGCATCGGCGGCGGCGGTTTCTAACCCACTCCCTGGCAAAGCAAGCAAATAGCGAGGCCGGCTCATTTTCATGAGCCGGCCTTTTTTGTTTCACGCCTGCGGCCCGGCACGTCAGCGCAGACCTCGCCTTGTCAGCCGTTCAGAAAGAATTCCAGACTCGCCTCGATCCCCACCCGAATCGACGTCAGGTCCAGCGTGCCGACAGCCCAGAACGCCAGTTCCGAGCCACTGGGAGGCGACTGGCGATGTAGCAGAGAGGCGTAGTACGCGCCCACGTCGTCCAGGCGAAACTCGAAGGAATAAACAAATCCGGCGGCGACCACGGCTGTGCCGGCGTTTGCCAGGGCCGGAGTCCAGAGGTCGGCTTCGCCGGCCGTAGCGCTGCGATGCAGGAGCAGAGAGTAAAGAGCGGCAACATAGCGTTGGTCCGCGGTGCCGGTGCCGCTGAGGGAGGCGGCACGCGCATAAAATTCCGGTGAAGCCAACATGCCAATGAGGGCGGTTTCTTCTGTCTCGCCGTGGACCAGCGCGGCGACAGCCGGTTGCTCTTCGCCATTCTGCGCCTGCCGTCCGAGGTACGTCACATACCAGCTCATGACCAGGCGCGTGCGCGCCTCGGCCGAATGTTCAAAGGCCGCGGCCACGAACGCGGGTTCCTGGGTCTGCAAGACGGGCAGCCAGCCGGCCACTTCGGCGCTGGACCCGGCGCGGCCGAGGATGCTCTCATAGAACTTGCGAATGTACGTGTCGCTGGACACCGCAAAGTTGAGGCGGACGTTGCTGGCGCCGATGGTGATCGTACTCGTCATGGGTGCAGGCAAGCCGCCGCCGCTCGCCGTCACCGTATAGCTCCCGGGCGCCAGCGCGATGGAATAGCCGCCGGCATTCCAGGTGGCGACCGTGGGAACGCCGTTCACGGCAATGCTGACGCCGCCCAGGCCCTCGCCCAGGGCGTATTTGCCGGTGCCGTTAACGTCATTGAAGACGACACCGGTCAGGAACGGGCCGGCGCCCGACGAGCTGGCCGTATCGATCGTGTAGTAATTCACAAGCGGCCCGGCGCCGTTTTGCACGATGCCAACGCCGACCTGGTTCTGGGCCTGGTATATGGGGTCGATGGCGAGTAGCTGGCGGCGGTGGCCGAGGTCCATAACGCCGGTGTCAATGATGAGGGCGCTCAAGGCATTGGCCGGTTGCGGGAAAGCCGAGCCGCCGGCAATGCTTTCGCCCCAGCTGTTCCAGAAAAAGCCATCCTGGGTCAGGCGCATTCCCGGGTCGGCGCCGTCCGGCGTAACGTGGGCGAAGTAAGCGCGGAGGTCCATGTCCTGGGAATGCTGTTCCGCCGCCTGGATGAGCGCGGAATTGAAAGCCAGCGGCTGGGACGGAGCTACATTTGACAGATCGAGGCCGATGGCGGCGCCGTAGGCCGCCGGATTGGCGCGTGCGTCATTGAGCTCTTCCAGCATGAGTTGTTCGGCCGCGGAGGGTTGAATTGCCGACAGAACCAGGCGCGCTTCCAAATGTTCCACGAAGAGGCACGGCCGCCGCTGGGCGGCGCTGCAACGCAAGGACATGCAACGTCTCCTTTTGCTCCACCGAATTTGAGCGAACGGCAACGAGACGGGAGCAGGCACGGCAGAAGCGCGGAACCAGCGGCATCACACCGGCGCAGCGTCGAAGGGGGGATGCTGTGCCTGCAGGGGACACTGGAACCCTAGGTTTGCTTTTGAGGCTGGTCAAGAAATCGCGGCAAGAAAGAAGGCGCTGTCCGCTTACCTCTTCAGAAAGTACAGCAGTGCCAGAGCGGCAAAAAACAGCGCCAGCAAGAGGGGGAGAAGGAAGGCGAGCAGAACCCTGCGCCGGCCGCGGCAGTGGTTGCATGCTGGATACTTGGCCCAATCCATGCCGCCGTGCGCGGCACAAAAGAACCGGCCGCAATCCGGACAGCGCGCCCGCGCGACCTGGCGGCAACGATAACACGAGCCCAGCGCGCTTGTCTCAGGGAGCACGTGCACGGTCGGCCTGGGCGTGCCGCAGTGCGGGCAAAAGGCGGAAACTTCCGCGATCGGTTCGCGGCACGCCGGGCAGATGAGGGGAGCCATGGCGCCGTTACTCCTCCCCCAGCCACAAGCGCACGGTGCTGTCCACGCTTGCCGAGGCCAGTACCTTACCATCCGGAGAGAAGGCGAGCGCGGTAACCGCGTCCGCGTGACCGCGGAAGATCGCGCGTGGGGCGCCCGTAACAAGGTCCCACAACCTTACGGCGCCGTCGCGGCCGGCCGAGGCCAGGCTCTTGCCGTCCGCCGTGAAGGCCACGCTGGTCACTTCATGAGTGTGGCCGCGCAGGACGGCCACTTCGACGCCGTTGTCCGCCTGCCAAATCCTGACGGTCCGGTCGGCGCCGGCGCTGGCCAGTTGTTTGCCATCGGGTGAGAAGACCACGCTCAGAACCGGCCCGGTGTGTCCGGTGATGCGTTTCGCTTCTTGTTGCGCGGAGATCTTCCAGAGATGAATTTCGTGATCGCCGCCGGCGGAAGCCAGTAGCTCGCCGTCGGGAGAGAACGCCACCGCGTTGACGCCCCCGGCATGCCCCGGGAGCGTGGCGGCCTGGCGTCCCGTGTCGGCATCCCAGAGGCGCACGCTGCCGTCAGCACTGCCGGTGGCGACCAGGCCGCCGCGCGGCGCGAAGGCCACCGCGGTTACCCAGTGCGTGTGTCCGCGAAGAACGGCAACGCTGCTGCCCTTGCTCCAGTTCCACAGGCGCGGCAGGGTGTCTGCGCCTGCCGTGGCCAGCAGCTTGCCGTCCGCCGAGAAGGCAGCGGCCAGCACGGGACGGTCAAGCCCGCGCTCCAGCGCGGCCAGAAGCTGGCCACGGCGGGCATCCCAGATACGCACGCCGCCGCCGCGGCCGCTGTCACCGCCCGCGGCCGCCAGCACCGGCAGGTTGCCGAATTTTGCGAAGGCCAGGCTGTGAATCGGCATGGCCGCCGCTGCCGATCTATCGCGCAGGACCGTGGCGCCGCGCGCCTGGGCCAGCGACCAGAGTTTCACAGAGTTGTCGGCGCCGGCTGTGGCCAGCGTGTCGCCATCGGCTGAAAGCGCCAGGGCCGTGAGGGAGCCCTGGTGGCCGCGGAGGACCAGCTGCAATTGCGGCATTTGCTCCATGGTCCAAAGTTTGATCGTCCCGTCCGCGGCAGCCACCGCCAGCCCGCGGCCATCCGGCGTGTAAGCAAGGTCAAGCACGCGATCAAAGGAGCCTGGGAGGTCCTGTTTGTGCTGGTGCGTGACCACATCCCACAGTTTCAGTTCGCCCATCTTGCCGGGCAGGCCGCCGCCCGAGGCCAGGGTCTTGCCATCGGCGGAGAAAGCGACGCCTTGCACGGGCCCCTGATGCCCTTGCAAGATGGCGCGCTGCGTGGGCGTGCTCGCTAAGCCGCCGGCGGCAGACGACAATTGCCACAGTCTTATCTCGCCGGATTTCCGCTCGGCAGCGCCCTGGCATCCCGCGGCCAGTAGTTTGCCGTCTGGTGAGAAGGCCACGCTGTTGACCGCGCCGAGATGGCCCGACAAGGTCGCGACGGCCTTGCCGCCGTTGGGGTCCCAGAGACGGACGGTTCCATCCGCGCCTGCCGAGGCCAGCGTAAGACTGTCCGCTGTGAAGGCGAGCGCTTTGATCGACCCTGCGTGCCCGGCAAAGGCATGGCGCAGCTTAGCGGACGGCATATCCCAGATTTGCAGAGCGCCCTGCTCATCGCCTATTGCCAGGATGTGACCGCCTGCAGCCCAGGCGACGGCCCGCAAAGGGGCCTTGGGCGCCGCCGGGGTGCCCCACGACTGGCCCGTGGTCGTGTCCCAAACATGAAGATCGCCCCGCGGCGCATCGCCCGTGGCCTGTCCGACGGTGACCAGCGCGCGGCCGTCCGGGGAAAACGCCAGGGCAGACACGCCTCCGGTGGCAATGTTAAGCCGGTCCGCATGGCACCTGCGCCACAGATGGCTCCATTCAAAGCTGCGCAGGTCGTCTTCCTGGCGGTGCCGTTCCAGAAGTTTGAGGCCGGTCTCGCGCTCGCCTCGGTCAATGGCGTCCTGGGCCGCTATCATGTCGGCCAGAAAAAGCGCGCGGCGCATGCCCGTGAGCCGTTGCTCTACCGTGGCCGTGCGCGACTCGGCGCTCGCGAGCGCGCCCAGAAGTGTCGAGCGGTGCTTGATCAGGGCAGCCGTAAGGAAGATATAGCAAAAAAGCAACAGGGCGGCGGAGCCGGCTAACCAGGGATGGCGACGCGGCCATTTTGCAATGCGATGCCACGGGCCAGGCGGCCTGGCCTCGACTGGCTCATCAACCAGATAGGCATGAAGATCCTGAGCAAGCTCCACAGCGCCCGCATAGCGCTTTTCGGCTGACTTCTGCAGGCACTGCCAGCAGATGGCTTGCAGGGCGGACGGCACCCTGAGCTGCAATCGGTCGGGCGCGATCGGTTCCTCGGCGCGAACGAGCTCGATGGTGTCGGCGGCAGTGACGCCCAGAAACGGCGGCCGCCCGGTAAGCATCTCATACAGGATAGCGCCGAGGGCATAAATATCGGTCGCCACAGTGGCGGAGCGTTGCAGCGCGGCAGCCGATGTCCTGTTGTCCAATTGCTCCGGGGCCAGGTAGCTGGGATTGCCGCCAATCATGCCGTCGGGCTCTGCCACCGGCGGCTTATGCGTCCGGGAGCGCTCGGCGGTTCTGGCCATGGCGAAATCGGTCAGCGTGGGCATGCCATCGCTGGTGAGCAGGATATTGCCCGGCTTCAAATTGCGGTGGAGCAACTTCTGCTCGTGTACATAGGCGATGGTCCGGGCCAGGGTTTCCACCATTTGAGCGGCAGCGGTGGGAGATTGCGGCCTGCCGCGCAGCCTTTGTTCGAGCGTGCCGCCGTCCACATAGTCCATGACCACGTAAAGACGGCCGTCGTGCTCGCTGACGGCGTGGATGGGCACGATGCAGGGATGCTGCAGACGGGCCACGGCTTCGAGTTCGGCGCGCAGCCAGGGCGTCTGCCTGGCTGACGCGTATTCGCCCGCGGTGATCATCTTGATCGCCACGACCTGCTGCAGGTTGGTGTCACGGGCCTGGTAGACGACGCTGGTGGCGGAACGCCCGATTTCCGCCAGGATCTCATAGCCTGGGAGGGCTGGCCAGGGTTTGGCGGGGGCCTCGCGGCGCAGCCCCGGAAAGCGGACGGTAACCGCAGTGGAGCGGTCCTGGCTGTGGATGCCGGGACCGCCTGGCGCTATCGAGGCTGAGCCATCCTTCGGCCTCGTGGGCATGTCCTGAAACGCGGTGTTCACTTTGGCCGGCTCCGGGGAAGCCGGTTTTGCGCCGTCTGCGTGCTGAGGCCGGGGGCCAAGATCTTGAAAAGCCTCCGCTTCTGCCGAGGCTTTGCTTCCGGCCGCAGGCGCTGCATCCATCTCTAGATCCAGTCCCTGACCGGCGGAGGTCTGCGCCGCTAAGCCGCAGACCGGACAAGGCGGTGGATTCTGCTGTTCCAGCGCATCCCTCGCCTGCCAGCGATGTCCTTGCGCGCAGACATGAAATTGCTGCATGTTGGTGTCCCGCACCCGGGTGAAAATACCAGCGAACTACGTGGTCTGTCCCTGGCGGTCTGCCGTGACGGGTTATTGTAGCAGCCGGCCAACGCGGCTTGCGCGAACTTTAACTACTGGCTACTCCTGGTCTTGATAAACTATCATCGTGCGCAATTCGAGATAGCCGTACCGTCAGGGATTACCATGTATCTAAAAATGGCCAGGCGGCTTCTATTCGAGACCGACAAACGGCTGCTCTGGAAGCTGGCCTGGAACATGGGCTGGAAAGGTATGCTCTCGGTGCAGAAACACAAGCAGCGCCTGAAAAAAGGCGAGGTGTTTCCGCCGTTTCTGTACGTCTCCATCATCAATAGCTGCAACCTGCGCTGCCAGGGCTGCTGGGTGGACGTGGCCGCCAAGCAGGAGATCATCCAACCCGCCGCCTTCGCCAGGCTCGTGCGGGAAGCGCGGGCAATGGGCAACGTCTTCTTCGGCATCGTCGGCGGCGAGCCGTTCATGCATCCGCATCTGCTGGACATGCTGGCGGAGCATCCGGATTGCTACTTCCAGGTCTTCACCAACGGCCAATTCATCACCGAGGAACGCGCCAAGCGCATGCGGCAACTCGGCAACGTCACGCCCTTGATCAGCGTCGAAGGCAACGCGACCATCAGCGACCAGCGCCGCGGCCGCGCCGGGGTATGGAACAAGACCATGCAGGGCATCCACAACTGCCTGGCCAACAAGGTCTTCACCGGGGTTTGTACAAGCCTGTGTCAGACCAATTTCGACGACCTGCTCACCGAGCAGTGGATCGACCGGCTCATCGACATGGGCGTCATGTACACGTGGTACCACGTCTATCGGCCGATGGGCCCCGATGCCAACCCGCAGCTTTGCCTGACGCCGGCGCAGCAGCTCGCGGCGCGCCGGTTCGTCGTGGAGATGCGGGCCACGAAGCCCATCGTCATCATCGACGCCTATTTTGACGGCGAGGGCCAGGCCCTCTGCCCGGCGGCGACCGGCATCAGTCACCACATCAATCCGTGGGGCGACATTGAGCCCTGCCCGATCGTGCAGTTCACCAAGGAATCCATTCATGAAAGCGAAGCGGACAACCGTTCGCTGCGCGACAAGTTCCTTCAGTCCGGCTTCCTGCGCGATTTCCGCGAGCTGGCCCAGGGCACGACGCGCGGCTGCATCGTCCTGGAACGGCCCGATTTGCTCAAGCAGCTTGTGGAGAAGCATGGCGCCCGTGATTCGACGGCGCGCGGCACGGCTCTCGAGGAGTTGGCAGCGCTGGAAATTCGGACGTCGCAATACAATCCCGGCCATGAGGTGCCGGAGAAGAACTGGCTATACCGGCTGGCCAAGCGTTATTGGTTCAATGATTTTGGCCTCTATCGGGGACATGATCATGACCAGACAGCCGCGCCGGGACTGCTGCGGCGGAACGGACTCGCCAAAGCGCCGGCCTCCTAGCAGAACAGTCATTCGTCATTGGTCATTAGTCATTCGCATGCGAATGACTAATGACCAACCACAACCAGCCGTGATTCCGCAAATGAGTTTGCCACTTTGCCACGTTTTTGGGCGTGGGGGGTCCGGGCATTTTTGTCCGCCGTTGGCCATAGTCCGCCCGCCAACGCACTTGGCGGACTTTGGCGAAGTTGAAAAAAGTTGCTGAATTCTTGCCGGAACCTTCGAAATCCTGTTGACGGTAAGCGCGGCTTTTTGCATCGACAGCACCAACATGGCCAGGCGGCCATCTTGGCGTAAGAGGGCACTACACTAACCTTTTGCTCACCGCGACGAAGAACGGCACGAAAGGGTCAGTAGTCAGTAGCCTACTGACCACTGACTACTGACCACTGACCACTGACTACTGACCACTGACTACATCCCGTTGAAGAATTCGTTGGAGCCGAGCAAGTTGGCGGTCAGGGTCTGGTCGGTCATGCCTTGCTGGAGATGTGCGAGCCAGGCGGCCAGGCCGGCGGGGTCGGCGGGGCGGTGCAGGTACTGGAGATAGCCGGCTTGCACCAGGTCTTGCTCGGCTTCCGGGCTGGCGAGGAACTGGGCGGCGAGCGTGGCGCGGTCTTCCTGCGCCAGGGCGGCGAGCCAGCCGGATTGGCCGGCGGGGTCGAGGGCGCGGTTCAGGACGGAGTGGTAAAGGGCTTGCAGGAAGGCGAGGTTGGTGCTGCCGGCGCGCTGGAAGTATTCGGGGGAGCCGAGCATGATCGCCTTGACTTGCTCGATGCTCGTGCCGCTCGCGAGCGCCTGCACGAAGCCGGCTTCGCCGGCCGCGTCGGCGGGACGGGCCAGCAGCGTCGTGTAGAGATTGTCCACCAGGCGGGTACGGTATTCCTGGCTCTGCTCGATGGCCATGACGACAGAAAAGGTGCCAGGAACCGTTTTTGTAGTCAGGAGCGTCACCCAGCCGGACAGGCCACCTGCATCGGCGGGCCGGGCGAGGAGCTGTTCATAGAGCAGGTTGACATAGACGGCATTGGCGCTGGAGAGGGCGTAGGCGGGCGGCGAGTTGTCGCCCCAGTAGCGGGCCAGGGCGAAGCTCGTGCCGGCGCTGCCGCCGGCCACGAACGTGCCGTCGGGCAGTTGCACGAGGCTGGCAGCGCCGGCGTTGCTGGTCGGATCGAACGGCGTCAAGACCTTGCCGTTGATTCCGAAGGTGGCGTCCAGCGCTCCGCTTGACAGATAGCAGGCCAGGAAGAAATCGGACGGTCCGTTCGGCGCGTACACGCCCGCGACCACCAGCTTGCCGTCGGGCTGGATGACCAGACTGTTGGCCGACTGGTTGACGCCGCCCAGGTCGGTGGTCACCTGCCCGGCTGTGCCGAAGCTCGTATCTAGACCGCCGTCTGTGTTGTAGCGCGCCAGCGCCAGTTCCACCTTGCCGCCGATAAACGTGGAGCCAACCGCCACGATCTTGCCGTCGGCTTGCAACACGGCATCATGGATGTCGTCCAGCTGGCCGAAATTCGTCGTAACGATTCCCGATAACGGGGACAGTCCCGGATCACCAAACGTCGTATCGAGCGAGCCATCGGCGTTGTAGCGCACCAGGGCAAAATTGAAGTCGCCGCCGCTCGTGGATGTGTGGCCCGCGGCCACAATCTTGTAGTCGGCGGGATTGGTAATGGTATTGGCATCGGGCACGATCAGGATGGTGTTGGCCCCGGCGTCAAAATCTCCCAGCTTGGTGGTGACAATGCCGCCCGTGCCGAAGGTCGTATCGAGGCTGCCGTCGGCGTTGTAGCGCACGAGCGCGAAGTCCGAGGCGCTGCTGAAGGCGCTGGGCTGCACCGAGCCGGCGACGAGGATCTTGCCGTCGGGCGTGACGGCCACGCTGGTGGCCGAGGCATTGCCGCCCGGGTTGGTGAGCACGCTGCCCGAGCGCAGGGGCTGGGGCGGCTGTGGTCCCGGCTGCTGGACCGGGTCGCCAAAGGTGCTGTCCAGGCTGCCGCTGGGGTTATAGCGGGCCAGGGCAAACTCCTGGCTGCCGCCCGGCCCGGCAAAGCCGGCGACGAGGATCTTGCCATCGGCCTGGATGGCCAACCCGCGGGCCACGCTGTTGGGGCTCGTGCCCAGGCGGCTGGCGACTTCGCCAGCGGTGCCGAAGCTCGCATCGAGCGTGCCGTTGCGGTTGAAGCGTGCCAGGGCGAGGTCCGCGCCATTGCTGCCGGCCTGCCCGGCCGCGACGATCCGGCCATCGGCTTGCACGGCCAGCGCCTCGACCTGGGCGGCGCCCAGGCTAAAGCTGGCCGTGGCCTTGCCGCCGGCAAAGACGACATCCAGATCGCCGGCACTGGGCAGCAGGCGGTCTTCGAGGTACTCAAGGACTGGCTTGTTAAAGGAATTTCGCATGGCGCCACCTCAAGTGAAGATCAATGCGCGCATCGCGTCCGTCCCGCATTGATGGGAGCAATCGTAGTTGGGGTTAAATCGTTGTTCTTGTCAGTTCGCCCAAAAAGAACGTTTTTTCCGCAACCGCTGACCGGCTATGCAGTTTCAGAAACTGTGCCTTGCGTCTTTGGGCATTGTCTCATTGTCTCACCCAGTCTTTTCACGGCGGACAGTTTTGGATTGCGCCCTTTTCCGGCGCGCATTTAAGGGACATTCCATAAGCCTTTTGGAGCGAGCGACTTAATAGATTGCACTGCGCTGGCGCACACACACAGAACCGACCAGAGACTGTCCACCGTCTTTACCGTGACGGCCACCATTTTGAGACAATGCCCGCCTTTGCATTCCCACGTGTCCCTGAAATTCACGGTGCATGGCGTCGCTTCGTTACTCGCTCTAATGAAGCCCTCGCTTCCTGCGTCAAACGCGCCTCAGGTGCTCCATTGGCGAGGAGATTCAGTATCTGGCAAGCTGCTGCATTACCAATCTGCTCCAAAACGGTAATTGCTCGTAGCACCCGCAGTTGCTCAGGCGACCACTGCTGAGATTTTCTCAGCAAGGTTTCAATTCGTTGACGGACTTCGAGCGAAGGTTTTACTTCCAGCGTCTTCCTTAGTTCCGGAGAGGCCAAGTCACCCAATGCCTCTAGTTCTACTCTGGCTGTCTCGCGTCGTTTGAATTGTTGATTGTCAAGCTCGCTGATCAAATGTGTAATGCGATTCCGATCTGGTGACAGGACTGGCTTCAAACGGTTGTGCAGAAAAGGAACGGCGTTTGTCGGAGCCGCCACCAACGCCCAGATGGCTGAATATGCCCGATCAGGGTCATCTGCGCTAAGATCGGCCCAGAATCTTGGCATTCCGGTCCGGCTGTGTTCGATCTTCTTTTTGTTGACCCCGCTTGTGATGTCCCAGATCAAAACTGTCGTGTCCGTACACGCCGCGACCAAGGATCTCCCATCGGGGGAAAATGTAATGCGAGAGGAACCGCAGAAGGGATTGCTCAGCGAGCGCATTTCTTGCCCGTTGGCTACCTCCCAAATCCGGATGGATTGGGGCTCACGATCAGAGGTATAGCCGCAACATGCCAGCATCCTGCCGTCAGGAGAGAAATTGACCGCCGAAGGATAGGGGCGCGCGCGCCCCTCACGCCCAGGTCGGGAATAGACCAACGAATGGACTACCTTGGCCGTTGCTAGATCCCACAAATGAACAATTCCATTTTTTAATCCCACGGCAATGATCGTCCCGATAGGTGAGAATGCCACTGCTTGGACTTGGTCTTCTTCCTCCAAAATCCGTACATTTCCTGTTGCCGGTTCCCATAAGCGAACCATCATATCCTCGCTCGCCCATGTCAACAATTTTCCGTCAGGGGCAAACGTAACATCGTGCAAGTCTTTTGCAGGCGCTTCAAATCGGAAAAGTTCCTTCGCCGACGAGACCTCCCACAAACGAATGAGCTTGTCGCGGCTCGACGAGGCCAGCTTCCTGCCGTCAGGCGAGAAGGCTAAAGACAGCACAGGAGCATTGCTTAGCCCGCCTAGCCGCTGCTTCTCACGGCCCGTCTTTGCGCTCCAAAGAAAAATCGCGCCGCCCAAACCTGCCGACGCCAAAGTGTCTCCGTCAGGTGAAAAGGCAACGGTTTCAATCGCCGACTGCCCCAATAACCGGCGCATTTCCTTTCCCGAAGTGCTTTCCCATAAGCGTAAGGACCTATCGTAACTAGCAGAGACGACCATCGCGCCACCGGGGGAAGTCGCAACGGAACTTACCCATCCCTGGTGACCTTCGTCCTTCAAGATAGCCTTCCCCGTGGCTGTGTCCCACAGTCTGATTGTGTGATCCCAGCTACCGGAGGCCAATATCTTTCCATCGGACGAGAAAGTAAGTGAATCGACCCGCTCGCAATGGCCGACAAGCGCGCGTATCTGTTTACCAGTAACAGGATCCAACAATATTACATGCCCATCATTGTCACCAGCCGCGAGGATCTTAGCGTCAGGTGAGTAAGCCATGCTTGAGATGTGTTTCTCTTGCTGAAGTTCACCGATAACGTTGCCAGACGCCGCATCCCACAGCTTGATCCACCGACCTAACTCTACTCCGGCAAGAGTCTTGCCATCCCAGGACACTGCTGAAGCTTCAATAGGTCGGTCTTTTCCGAAATGGAGAATTAGCTTTCCGGTAGCTATGTTCCAAAGAAAAATGCCGTCGCGGCTCACAGAAACTAGCTTGGCGCCTTGCGGGGAAAACCTCAGCGCGGCGACGCACTCCTTGTGCCCGACAAATCGGCGGACCTCAATTCCTGCCGTCATGTCCCAAAGGCAGATTACGTTCGCCAGGTCTCCTGTAGCTAGTGTCTTTCCGTCCGGCGAGAACGCAATCGAATAGACGTACGATGGTGTTTCGAAACTGCGAATGTGCTGTCCGGTTGTCACATCCCAAAGCCGCACAATATCTGATCCGGTTGCCAAGATTTTTCCATCTGAGGAGAACGCCGTGGCTTTCACGCCTGTCTCATGCCCAATAAGCCGGCATAATTCCCGTCCTGAGGCTACGTCCCAAATACGCACTACGCGGTCTTCGCCGCCCGAGGCGACGAGATCTCCTTTGGGAGACACACTAACGACATTCACCCAGTCGCTGTGGCGAAAGCGGGTTGTTCCCATGCGCACCAGAGCGCCGGAAGGTAAGGTATCTCCGTATGAATCACACGCGAGCCGTTGCTGCCGTCCGGAAAATTGTGCCTGAGCCGAAGAGGCCATGGAAATGGCAAACCACCAATCGAAGAATGAAAGCAGGGCCCAGGTTAAGCTAGAAGAACGCATGGCGAAACCTCCATTACCAGAATCGTCAACAGGATGAAGCTCGTTCCAATCATCACTCCTTGGGTAGGTTTCCGCCGATTCCCGGAGGAAGTATGTATCCTCCTCGCTGCCGTACCCAACTTTCGTACATTTTGTTAACTAACGCTAGCTCTTGCAAAGACAGCTTTGAAAGGAGTACCCTGATCCTCTCTTGGCGATACGCTTGGAGCATGTAAAAGGCAATCTCGTCCAGTCGACGCGCTTGCTCCGGTCCCGCGGGTTCCTCCATTGCATCTAAAATCCTGCTGTATGCTGCCTGTGTTTTTTGGAGTTCTTCCTGAGCCTTATTTCTGACCTTGAAATCGTTGTCATTCAATTTGTCAATCATTTCCTGGATTTTCTTCCCCACCTCTGACTTTATTTCAGCATCCTTCTTAAGTAATTCTGTCTCCATGTCGTTTAGAGCCCGTTCCAGGCGTGTGTAGGCAATAAACCCCGCCAGCCGATTTATGAAGGATTGTGTTTGGGTAAATAGAAGGATTTTACGAACGTCTTGCGTGAACCTCTCTTCCGATATCGAACTTGCGTTGCCGGTTGGTTGCCTTGCGCTGCCGGCTGGTTGCCCTTGTTGGTTCGAATGATCTGCGGCATTTGAAGACTCGCTGTCGAGACCGCTCGGATCAGAGAGCCCCGTCACCTGATTCATGGCATATCGATAAAGGTTTGGGTCCTTCGCCCCAAACCCAAGGGGATCTTGCGCCGTCCAAGCTCCGGCGTTCGCGTTGTAATATCGCGCACGATTGTACTGTAAAGCTTTCTCGACGTCAAACTCTCTGCCCGTCCATTTGTAACGGTCCCCGTTGCTGGGCTGGCTTTCGGTTGCATTGCCAAAGCCGTCGTAATCAAGGTGGTCGATAACCGTGCCGCTAGTGTTGACTATGTCCCGCACTGAGCCCAAGCGGTCGGTCAAGTACCACGCCGCCGTGCCGCCCGCGCCAATGCGTGCAAAAAGCTGGTCCACTGCGTCGCCGTGAATGTACCGCGTCTGCAGAGCGTTGGTGCCGTTGAGATCTACCCAGACTTCGACGCCATCGTAGCCAAAGCGGGTCGTTGTCGTCGTGCCGGATTGCTGCGTCCACACGTCCTTTTCGATGCGGTTGCCGAGAGCGTCGTAGACGTAGGTCGCCAGGGTTGTCACCGTGCCGCCATCCGTCGCGCTGTCCTTGGCCCAGACCATGTGGTTCTGATTATCGTAACCGTATGTCCACGTCTCCGCGCTACTTCCCTTGCTCTTCTTGGTGAGGTTGCCTTCGGCATCATACGTGTACGTCCAGACGCCGTCGTTGGTCAACTGGTTGTCAGCGCCGGTGGTGTAGCCGGTCATTGTCCGGTTGCCGTTGAGGTCGTAAGTGTAGGTATTCGTGCCGTCGTTTGTCAGCTCGTTGGCGGGGTCATACGTGTACGTCTTCGTGGCGCCGCCGTTCAGCTGCTCGCTTTGCAGGCGGCTGGCCAGATCATAGGCGTACGTGTAGTTGGCGATCGAGCTGCCGCTGGCGTTGAAGTCTTGCAGGTTGGTCAATCTCCCGACCGTGTCGTAAGTGAGCGTGTTTGACGCAACTTTGTTCAGGCCGCCGAGGTCGCTGTAGCGCGTCTGGGTGGCAAGTTGGTTCCTGGCCGTGTAGGTCAGGTCCATCCGCAAGGGCGTCTGGCTGGCGCCGCCGAACTGCCGGCTGGTGAGCCGATTGGCCGAGTCATAAACCGAGGTCAAGACCCCGCCGAAAGAGTCCTGAAGCTGGGTGCGGTTCCCAACGGCGTCGTAAGTCGCGGTTAGAGTCAGGCCGAAAGGCTCCTGGGTCTGGGTCAGGCGATTCAGCACATCGTACGCCATCGTGTAGGCGCCGGCATTGTTAAGCGCGGTCAACAGGTTGTTGCTCGCATCATAGCTGAAAGTCAGCGTATTGACGGTGCTGCCCGAGACGACCCAGTTCTCCTGGGTCAGACGATTGTCCGCGTCGTAAGTGTTGTCAATGCGCCGGCCGTCGCGGTCGGTGGTCGAGGTCAAGCGATTGGCCAGATCATAAACGTATGTAGAACTGTGATTGAGAGGATCAGTCTGCTGGGTCATGCGGTTGGCCGCGTCAAACAAAAAAGTCGTCGTGTTGTTGACGGAATCCGTAACGCTGACTACGTTGTTCGCTCCATCGAAGGCCGTCGTGGTGACGCCGCCTCGGGCGTCCGTAACGGCCACGTTCCTATTCAGGGCATCGTAAGAATACGTGACCTTATGGCCAAGCTGATCGATTGTGTTGACGACGTTTGAATCGGCGTCGTAGACCGTGGTGGCAATGCCGCCGCCAGGGTCCTGCACGGTGACGCGCCGATTGAGGCTGTCGTAAGTCGCCGTCAGCGCATTGCCAAGAGCATCCACGGTGCGGATAACGTTGCCGGCGGCATCGAACACGGTCGTGACAGTGTGGTTCATGGCGTCGGTAACCGCGACGACACGATTCAGGGCGTCGTAGATCATGCTGGTGGCGTTGCCGCGGGCGTCGATTTGTGCAATCACGTTCCCAGCGGCATCGAAAACGACCGTGGACAGGTCGCCCAAGGCGTCCTGGGTTTGCACACGGCGGTTGAGCAGGTCGTAGCTCATGGTCACGAAATTCCCGCGCGCGTCTTGAACCGAGAGAACATTTCCCTGGGTGTCATAGGTGGTCGTAACCCGATTGCCAAGAGGGTCTTGCACCGCCGTCTGCCAACCACGCTGATTGTAGCTCAGCGTGGTCGTGTGGCCCATTGGATCTGTTGTGGATGTCAATTGTCCGGCTAGATCGTAGGCAAATGTTGTGACGCCGCCTACGGGACTTTTTTCGGTCAGCACGCGCCCCATGGCATCGAAGGTCATCGTCGTTGTGTGGCCGTTCCCGTCTGTTGAGGTCGTCTGCCGTCCCAGTGCGTCATAGACGCTGGTCATAGTCTGCTGGAGAGCGCCACCATAGGCGTCGCTCTCGGCCGTCTGCCAGGTGCGCTGGTCGATGTTGTAGTTGGTATTGTTGCCCAACGGATCTATTTTCGTCGTCAAGTCATTGGCCGAGTCATAAATGTATGTCCACAAGCCGCCGCCGGCATCGGTGACGTTGATCAGGCGATTCTTGGAGTCAAAGCTCGTCGTGGTCACATGGCCAAGTGGGTCTTTCGTGGTCAATAGATTTCCTGAGGAATCGTAAGACAGCGTGGTGAGATCGTTCAAGGAATCACGGGTCACTTGCAAGCGCCGGTTGGCGTCATATTGAAATGTCGAAGTATGCCCGAGGGGATCCGTAACGGTTTGCAGCAAGCCGCTCGACCAGGTCTGCGTCGTGACCTGATTCAGGGCATTCTGGATCGTCAGGAGATCGCCCGTACTCCCGTCGATGGTCATGGTCGTCAAATGGTGCAGCGTGTCCTGTTGCTGCGTGAGCTGGTGGAAGGTGCCGTCGTACTGCAACTGTTCCGCGCTGCCGTCGGCATGCGTGAGCTGCTTGAGATCGCCGGCGCCGCTGCCGTACTGGTACTGGTAGCTGGTGACGCGGCTGATCGGATCGGTGTAGTTTACGGGCTGGCCGGCCTGATCGAGCTGCCAGGCGTGCACGGCGCCGTCGGGGGTCTGCAGCTTCGTGGTGCGGCCCAGACTGTCCATGGTATACGTGGCCAATTGGTTCAAGGCGTCCGTAATGACGGCCACGGCCTTGTTGGCGGAGACAGCCGGGCTAGTCGCCAGGCCTTGCGAAGAGGCGGGCGCGAGGCTCAAGGTGGTGCCCATGCCACGGTTCATGCTGCTGAACAGGCCGGCAGTGCTATCGTAGGCGAAGGTTGCGTTGAGTGGCCACCAGAAGTCGTTGATCAGGCGGTTCAAGGCGTCGTAAGTGAATGTGCGCCCGGAGTTGTCGGGGTCAGTAATCTGCGTCAGCACGTTATTGGCATTGCGGAGCGTGGCCACGCCCCGGTTGCCGCTCTCGGTAAGGGAGTTGATGCGCTGGTGGCCCATCATGTCGGGGCCATAGGTTAGTGTAACCAGCCCGCCGTCCGGCGAATTGATGTTGACCAGGAGGCCGCTGGAGTAGGTGTAAGTAATGGCGACGCCGTGCGGATCAACCAGGCTGGTTTCTTGCCCGGAGCTGTTGAAGTTTGTCTTCCACTGGTCCTTGGAGGTGTAGGTATAACTGCCGCCCCCGTTGTACACCAGGACGCCGAAATCGTTGGCCGGGCTGGTGTAGGTCGGGCCGCTGCCCGTGAAGACGCGGAAGCCGCCCGAGCCCGCCACGTAGATAATCCCGCCGGAAACCGACACGAGTTGATCGACGCCGGCTAGGCTCCAGCCCAGCAGAAACGGGTTGCTGCTGGAGCTGACCACGACGTACGCCGTGCCAGAGACGGTGCGCGTGATCGGGCCGGTACCCGAGAAGGTGGCGGTAATCGACAGCGACCAGGGGTAAGCGCCCGTGCTGGCGACGGTGCTGGCCACCGCCACCTGGGCAGCCAGGAGGTAGACATCGCCGGCGCTATGGCCGGTGGTGCTGAAGTTGACGGCGGTCTGCGGCGTGCCGCCGTTCCAGGTCAGTTGCACAGAGATGTTGGTCGGCACGGAGCCGGCGGGGTCGCTATCCAGGGTGGCTTCGACAACCGGCCGCGGCGAGACGGTTTCGGAATCATAGACAAAGGCAGGGTTGCCGCCAACGGATGTGCCGGGGCTCAGGTCGAAGTCGAGCGGATGGGTGATGATAAAGGCGCCGGTGTTCGGGAAGACCGTGGCTTCGCCGAAGGTGACGGATTGCGATTGCGTTGGGTCGGTGGTGCGCTGCTGGCCGGACGTGGCCCAGGGATTGATGACGGTGGTCTGGATGCTGCTGGTGCCTACGTTGCCGGCCTGGTCGAAGACGCGCGCCTCGAGCTTGACCGTGCTGGCCGCGATGGCAGGAGAAACGGAGAAGGTGGCGCTGCCGCTGACCAGGATGGCGCTGGTGTAGTTTTTTTCGCCAGCGTCGGTGAACGAACCGTCGTTGTTGAGGTCCACGTCGAGACGGACGACGGTGCCGTCCGGCAGCGAGTTGGCGTCGGTGGCGCTGACAGTGACCTGGAAGTTGGCGGCGTTGGTGTTCGCGGGGGCAGTGAGCGTAACGCTGGGGGCGACCGTATCGTAGGTGAACGAATACGCAGGCGAATTGATGTTCGTGCTGGTGTGGTCAGTGAAACTGGCCACAATGCTGCTGTAAGCGCCCTGGGTGGACAAGGTGGGCGTGAACAGAAAGTAGCCGCTGGCATTCGTGGTTGCCGTGCCGGTGACGCCGCCCGTGAACGTCACCGTTTTGCTGGCGACGGAATAGCCGGGGTCGGAAATTGTCCCCTGGAGCCTGCCGTCGCTGGTGATTTTGGCGCCGATGCTGGTGTCGTTGTACAGGCCGAGCGTGACGGCGCTTGGCATCCAGCGAATTTCAAGCTGCTCGAAGTCGGGCTTGCGTCTCGGAAACATGGGTTTGGAAGATTTCTCGGCTGCTTTCCGTGTCCGCCACCACTGCCTGAAAGAGAAACTGCGCGTCATGGCTGTGACTCCTGGCTGCCAAGTGGATCGCACCAATCAGAGCCTCTACTAGAGGTTATTCACCTGACTCGCAAAAAGGGGCCACGTAAAATTGGTCCCGCGCGTGCGAATATTGCCGCAAGTGCCGACGGCGCAAGGAGAAAGTTTTTTCTAAAAAAGTCAGAAAATCTTTGCCGGAAGCCCTGTGTCAACGGTGCTTGTGAATCAGCATGCAAAGATGGGTCACGGCGCGTCTGTGAAGTTTGCGCGCCGCTTCCACGGAGCAGTGAAACTCGGCGGCAATCTCCGGGTACGCGCGGGTGTGGGAGGTGCTGTCGAGCGGGCAGGCGGATGCGGAGCTGGCTCGGGACCTGGCGGGGGCCTTGATCCAGTCGCCGCATGATGCGGGGCTGCATAATGCCCTGGGGGTGATCGAGCAGCCGGGGAACGCGGCCGTGGCGGCCGGGCATTTCGGCAGGGCGGCGGTCGAGCAGGCGCGGCGGGTGGTGGCGGTTCTCAATGACGATGTGGGTTGTGGGACACGATTCCGATCGTGTCGAGGATCTCAGGACGAAGACACGATTGGAATCGTATCCCACAACACGATCGGAATCGTATCCCACGAGCCGGGCAGAATGCTTTCCTGCGATGGGCCGCACTTTCCTACGGGGTTTGACTTCTTTCGGGTGGAGTGGGAGCGGGCGGCGTGGATGTATGCGGGATTGCCGGACCAGGAGGTGGAAGCCAAGCTTCGGCTCGTGAAGTGGCGGCTGTGCACTCTTTTGGCGGAATTGACGGGGGATGTGGCCCAGGGCTATGAGGCGGTGGGCGCGGCCGGATTTGCCGGTGTCGCGGGCCATGCTCGGGGTCAACCTGCTCCGGGCCGGGCGGGCGGCGGAGAGCATCGCGCATCTGCGCGCAGCCGTGCATGCCGATCCGTTCGATAACCAGGCGGCGCGGCTGCTCTTTCAGGCCTATGGGGCGGCGCAGCGGGGGCTGGACCAGCGGCGGCTGGCGCGGGAGCGGCGGTTGCTGCTCAGGGCGGCGCCGCAGGCGGTGCAGGCGGATGGTTGGATCACGCAGTGCCCGCCCGTGGGCGATGAGCTGGTTTCCATTATTATTCTGTGCTGCAACCAGGTGGAGTACACCCGGCACTGCCTGGAGAGCGTGCTGCGGCACACGCGGCCGCCCTATGAGCTGGTGCTGGTGGATAACGGCTCGACGGACGGCACGGCGGAGTACCTGGCGGAAATCAGCAGGCAGTTGGGCGGGCCGGGCGCTGCACCGGTTGGAGCCTCGGAGAGGCGGCAGTCGATAGCCAGGGACGTGAGTCCCTGGAGGGACGAGCGCCTCCCCGGAGCGAGCCCTGAAAGGGCGACAGTGGCGCGGTGCGAGCCTGATTCTGCCGCCCTTCCAGGGCTGGAACACAACGGTGTGGCCGCTGTTCCAGGGGCTCACGCCGCCTGGCTATCCACCGCCGCCCCGCCGGGGCTCAGAGCGCGGCTGTCCATGGCTGGCCCGCTGGGGCCTGTAATACCCTTCCAGATTATTCGCAATGACACGAATGTCGGCTTTCCGGCGGGGTGTAATCAGGGGTTGCAGCGGGCGCGGGGGCGGTATGTGGTGTTTCTCAATAACGACACCATTGTCACCGAGGGCTGGCTGGAGGGGTTGATTCGCTGGAGTTTGTTTGAATGGCCGAAGGTGGGCATGGTGGGGCCGGTGACGAATTTCAGCTCGCAGCCGCAGCAGATCGGCGTCGATTATCAGGAGCTGAGCGGCCTGCCGGGCTTCGCAGTTCGGCAGCGCAACAAGTTTGCCAACCAGGCACAGCGCGTGGAGCGCTTGACCGGGTTCTGCCTGCTCGTGCGCCGGGAGGTGCTGGACAAGGTCGGCAGCTGCGACGAGCGCTTTGGGCTGGGCTTCTTTGACGACGATGACCTGTGCGTGCGGGCGCGGCAGGCGGGGTTTGAGCTGCTGCTGGCGCAGGATGTGTTCGTGCACCATTTCGGCAACCGCACGTTTCAGGGGCTGGGGGTCAATTGCCGGGAACAGCTCACGGGGAACTTCGAGCGTTTCAAGGCCAAGTGGGGCGAGGAGCGCGTGGCGGGGTATCTGTTGATAGAGAGCACCTCACGCAGAGGCGCAGAGGACGCAGAGAAACGAGAGAACTCATGCCAGGGCGAGGGTGCTGAATCAACAGCGGTATCGAGCCACGGCACTCCAGAGAGCGCCGGCAGCGAATGCTCCTGCTCCGCGCTCTCTGCGCCTCTGCGTGAGGCGTTGGGCGTCTCGCTGTGCATGATCGTGCGGAATGAGGAGCACAACCTGGCGGCGTGCCTGGAATCCACGGGAGACCTGTTTGCGGAGAAGATTATCGTGGATACCGGCTCCGCGGATCGGACGAAGGAGATTGCGGCGGGGTTTGGGGCGCGGGTGTTTGACTTTGCCTGGGTGGATAGCTTTGCGACGGCGCGGAATGAATGCCTGCGGCATGCCACGGGACGCTGGATCATGTGGCTGGATGCCGACGATCGGCTGGATGAGGAGAACCGCACCCGGCTGCGCGCGCTGTTCGCCGGCTTGAAGGACGAGAATGCCGCCTATGCCATGAAGTGCCTGTGCCTGCCCGATCCGGTTTCGGGCACGGCCACCGTGGTGGACCATGTGCGGCTGTTTCCGAATCATGCGGACATCCGCTGGAAGTATCGCGTGCACGAGCAGATCTTGCCGGCGGTGCGGCTAAAGGGCGGCGAGGTGCGCTGGGCGGACGTGGTGATCCAGCACGTCGGCTACCAGGACGCGGCCTTGCGGCGGCGCAAGCTGGAGCGCGATCTGCGGCTCCTGCACCTGGAGAATGCCGAGCATCCGGAGGATCCGTTCACGCTCTTCAACCTGGGCTGCGTGTTCCAGGAGCTGGGCCAGCTACGCGAGGCGCTGCCGCTCTTGCAGCGCAGCCTGGAGCGCTCGCAGGCGGGGGATTCCATCGTGCGCAAGCTGTATGCCCTGATCGTGCAGTGCCATCGCCAGCTGGGCGAGCACGAGCAGGCGCTGGCGGCCTGCGGTACGGGGCAGCAGCATTATCCGCAGGATTGCGAGTTGCTGTTCCAGGAGGGCCTGGTGCGGCGCGAGCACGGCGACCGGGTGGGCGCGGAGCGCTGCTTCCTGCATCTCATGGAGCACTGGGAAGGGAGCCACTTCGCCAGCCTGGACACCGGGCTGCGCAGCCACAAGGCGCGGCACAACCTGGCGGTGCTGTATCGGGAGCAGGGCCGGCTGGCCGAGGCGGAGGCGCAGTGGCGCGCCGCCCTGGCCGAGCAGCCGCAGTTCACGCCCGCCGTGAACGGGCTCAGGCAACTGCGGGGCGCGAGGCAGGCGGTCGCGTCCTAACAGGACTGGTGTTCAGCCCGGGTCGTCACGGCCAACTCGCCCTGGGTGAGCCAGACGGCCCCTGCTTCCGCAACCACGAGCGGACTGCGGACCACGCCGAACCTGTCGAGAGCTCCGGCTGCGTATCTTTACCTACGATCAGAGCTGTGCGGTGACGTTTACTTATGGCTGAATGGGTAGGCGTCATTTTCGTGGGTACTTTTCTAGGCGGCGATCGCCCAGAATGCATCCCACTGGCTGGCATCGCTGCGATACAGGGCTCTGAGGTGAGCCACGGCATCTGATCCTTCTTCGCCCCAGC
>Ga0185299_10002031_pt1 | contig 33732 bp, 44 predicted proteins | sample PaiPotPPA55metaG_FD_128002 | JGI IMG/M metagenome (GOLD analysis project Ga0185299, IMG submission 128002) | Iron sulfur acid spring bacterial and archeal communities from Banff, Canada, to study Microbial Dark Matter (Phase II) - Paint Pots PPA... ...
CGCCACCCAAAGACCCTGCTGCTTCTCCCTATCCTTTTTGCGTCCCATGCCCATACAGCAATGACGTATCAAACAGATTCGAGGTCACATGTTTTTGGCGGTGTTTTTACCACGGCCTGCTAGGGCTTGACGGACTGTAATCGTAGCGGCAGTGGGCATGTTTCGGGTACTTCTTCGATAATAACGATCAACTCGGCGCGGCCTGCCACATATCTGTACCTACTCTTGTGTCACAAATCTCGTAGACACGGCAACTTTCAGAAAATCTGCCGCACAATATGAAAACACGTTTACGCTAAAAAGCTATGTATTCATCATAAGATAAAATATTGCTTTGATTTCCTGGGGCAGGGGATCTTGGCACAGGCGAGAAGGCCCCCGCCGGACAACGGCGGGCCTTGCGGAGTCCCGTAAGGTAATTCAATAGTGTGGAATTAGGAACGCTGCGCGGTTTGCGTACGATCGTGAAGCCGGGTATTTCAGCTTTCCCATCGGTCCACTTCAGCTCGGGTCCTCTAAAGTAGCCGCAGCAGAAACATTCATAAGTCGGCTCACGGTCCTTCCATTGGTGGCGCGCGACAGCTTGCCGATTGCACTCCGGACAGGCCTCTACCGACCCGTCGTCCGAGATAAGTTCGGCAAACTCCTGGACGGTCATCCCGTGGCAGCAAAACAGGCATTGCACCTCATCGTCCATGATGATTGCTGCATTCTGCAGGCAGTGTCCACATTCATCGGTGTGGCGGGTCCGCGGACGGACGGCTGAATCAACGCCGATGGGCAGCTCCGTGGCTGTGCGCCAGGCCGCCAGACCGTGTTCCTTCCTGGATAGTTTAGCTGCCGATAATGGCTCACATCAGGCTGATTTACCCAAACTTCCTGAAGAGCGTCTGGCCGCGTCGACGGCGCACATCAACACATAAGGTGTTATTCGGCAACTTGACCTATGGAAGGCGGGCGATCAGCGGATGTGAGGTGCTCGCAGCGCGGGAGCGGCACGAGGCTATAGTGGGAGGCATGCCAGCCAAGGTGTATCTAGACACGAACGTGTATAAGTTCACGTACCTGATATGAGCCATTATCGGCTGCTATTCGAGATTGCGTCGCTCGGCGCCGGCGAGTCAGCGCACAAGAGCGTTGGGCGCGTCATTGGGAAGCCAAACTTATTCATGCCGCAGAGCGACCATGGGATCCAGGGCTAGGCGAAAACCAATAACGTTGAGTTGGTAGTTCGCTGCGTGTGAGTGGCGGAAGCCCACGCGGATATCCCCCGGGCGGTTATACCATGAACCACCCCGTAGGACGCGGGCGCCGATCTTGTCGCCTTTGGCAGGTCCCTTCGGATCAACCACGACACCATCGGAGTACTCGCCGTAGTAGTCCGAACACCACTCCAAAGCATTGCCGATCATGTCGTACAGACCCCAGGCGTTCGGCTTGAAACTGCCGACGGGCGCGGTGTAAACAAAGCCATCATCCCAGTTGAATGCCGTTAAATGGGGGAACTGCCGCTTGGCGGTTTGATCGGCCGCATTGGCGAATCCGACACCGTCGTCGGGGTTGTCGCCCCAAGGGTAGGCGGTATTGGTTCCCGCTCGGCAAGCGAACTCCCATTCGGCCTCTGTGGGTAGCCTATAGTGCCTACTCTCTTTGCGGCTGATCCATCGGGCAAACGCCACGGAATCATTCCAACTCATGTTCACCACCGGGTGATCGTCAGTCTGCTCAAATCCGACATCGCGCCACGACCCGCCGCTTCGCCTCTGCCACTCGTTGCCGGTCCAGATCAAAGCAAAGCCCCCTTTCTCCGCATCGGTCTTGTACCCGCTGTCGTTGACAAAAGCTCGGAACTGGCCGCGCGTTACTTCGTGCACGCCCAGCAAATAGGAGCGCGTGATGCGTACCTCATGCGGTTTTTCGTTTGCTAAGTGGTTCGGCTCCTGCTCTGGCGTCCCCATTGCAAAAAGACCTGGCCCGATACGAACAAACTTCATCCCGATCGAGTTGGTCCATTCTCTGGTCTCGGCCTCCAGCGCCGTGCTGCGCTGCGTATCGGGAACACGCTGAGTTCCGGCTGGCTTCGGTGAAACCGCAGTGAATGCCACTGTAACAATCACAGCCAATGGCGGAACACCGCGGCCGGTTGCTTTCTGGGGCGTGGATTATCTCCCTCCTTCGACGGGCTTCATTATACTGCGATGTGTTCACGGCGAGCACCTGATTTTGTCGCCCTTATAAAAAAGGACCCTCGCCCGCCAATTGCCCTTACGCCCATCGGGCATTCGCCTCATCGCCCAATCACTTAAAGATTCTGCTTGCTCTTTCTCCCAACCGGAGTGATGAATGTTCACGACCGCAACCCGGTCAGGAGAGACGAAATGAACACCACGACTGAATCGGAAAAGAACGCATCGGCGCCTGAGGTGCCGCAGCCGAAGACAAAGCGCACGCCCGCCAAGAAAGCCAAGTCCGCGAAGAAAGCGGGCCGGGCCAAGAAGGCCACCAGCAAGCCGAAGGCGGACCGCACCAACAAGAAGGCCGAAGTCATCGCCATGATGAAGCGCGCCAAAGGCGCCGCACTTCCCGAGATCATGAAGGCCACCGGCTGGCAGCCGCACACGGTGCGGGGCTTCGTCAGCATCCTGGGCAGCAAAGGAGGAGAGAAGATCGAGTCGTCCAAGAACGCCGCGGGCGAGCGGACGTACAAGATCGGGAAATAGCTCAGGCAACTCGTCGTCCAAACGCCGCCTCGGCCACGCGCCAGGGGCGGCGTTCCTGCTTTCAGGCGCGAGTAAGTGACGTCACGGACCCGTGAGATCACTGCCAGCGCCGTGCTTGCCCCAAATCAACCTTGGGCGAAATGTTCCAGGGAAGCACCGCACGGAATGCCGTTTCTTGGCCGGAAATACGCCCTCAGTGGCGTTCCGGGCGGCAAGGTGGCCTGTTCGCCCCAGCTAGGCCCACTCGGCGCGCCCTGCGGTAGGACGCCCGGCTTCCAGGGGGACCGTGCGTCTGCTGATTCGATTCTGGCGCTGGCGAGAGCGACGGCGGCGGTGATCCGTGTTGACTGCGGGAGTGTGAAGGAGCGCTCAGCGGGCCGCGGCGCCTTGCTTGGTGATTCGCGCCACGTGCTCTAGCCGCCAGGCAGAACCGCGCCGGGTCCGATGGCCGCGGTGGTTCAACGCTGCAGCGATTCCGCGCAAGGTCTTACCGCTCTGACGCATACGGCGGATCTCATCCAGCACAGCCTGCTCGGCAGGGTCCGGCTCGACGTGCTTCCCGTCAGCGCATAGCCGATAGCCGAACTGGATGTTGCCTACCCGCTCGCCGTTGGTACGCTTGTGGCTCATGGCATCGCGGGTGCGTTCGCCGATCGCCTCGCGTTCCCATTGGCTTACGGCCGTCATGATGTTCAGCACGAGGCGACCTGCGGCCGAGCCGGTGTCAAGCGATTCCGCGACAGACACCAGGGCTACGCCGCGCCGCTCGAAGCGCTCCAGCAGCGTGCATAGGTCCTTCACACTCCTGGTAAGCCGGTCGAGCTTTGCGATGATGACCACTTGCACTTCGTCGGCGTCAACCAGCGCGAGCAACCGAGCCATGCCGGGGCGGCTCAGGCTCTTGGCGGACGCACCTCCATCGACGATGATGTCGATCAACTCGGCGTTGTGGACCACGGCCATAGCCCGAATCTTCTCGGCCTGGGCCTCGAGGGAAACACCCCGGTCCGCCTGCTTGTCTGTAGAAACACGGACGTAGCCAATGGTTTTCATCGGTCACATCTTGGGCCATGGGCGGAGCAGATTGCAAGGCAATTATTGCCGTAGGCATGGCGGCTGTTGGGGGCTGGATGGACTAGGACTTGCCTGTACACACGGAGCTTTTTCAGTCTTTGATTTCCTTTGAAAAACCATTGAAAAAGCTTGATTCTCGCAACCTTTGGACGCCAGATTGCACATTCCGTGAGAGTTTTGTTTGATTTCGAGGGCATTCCCACCGCTGTAGCTGACGCAAATTCAAGATGACCATCAGGCCAAAAGTGGGAAGCCAGGAGAACATCCGTCAGCAAACGAACAGGTCCGTCCCATAGCCGGACACCGGTGAACAACCAATCGCAGTTAAACCAATGCATAAAGGTCGCCCATCCGCGGCCCCAGGCATGCTTCCCTTTGGCCAGGAGCAACGATGAACGCTTTCGCGAAGCAACTTGTCTACGCTGTCCGAGGTTTGCGCAAGAGCCCTGGCTTCACTTTGTCCGCTTTGGCGATTCTTACACTCGGCATCGGCGCGAACTCGGCGATTTTTGGCATCGTAAACGCTGTCTTGCTGAAGCCGCTTCCGTTTCCAAAACCCAATTCGATCGTTACAGTATTTCATGTTCCGCCTGCGCAGAGCTTTCCTGGGTTCACTAGGTTTGCAGTATCGGCCGCAAACTACCTGGATTGGCGCAAACAGAATTCGGTGTTCGACTCCATGGCAGTGATCGGAGGCCGCTCCTTCCGTTTGGGCGGTAACCGGCCGGAGTCGATTCGTGCTGCCATCACCGAGCCCGGGTTCTTCACGGTGCTCCAGGTTCAACCGGAGTTTGGCCGCGCGTTCACGTCCGACGAGTGCCAGCCCGGACGCGATGACGTAGTGGTCCTGAGCCATGGTTTTGCAGAGAACCACTTCGGATCATCCAGGAACGCGGTGGGCCAGACGCTCGAATTAAACGGGCAAAACACGCACATCATTGGAGTAATGCCGCAGGCGTTCCAACTCAAGTCCTGGTTTCCCGCAGCAGTCGATGCATGGGCGCCGATTGCATGGAAGCTGGAGGAAGCTTCTACACGTGGGAACCATAACTATCTCGTAATCGCGCGCCTGCGCCCGGGCGTCGACGTGTCGCGAGCACAGTCGCAGATGAACGTGATCTCTGATCGACTGGCGCGGGATTATCCGGAAGAGGACAAAGGCTGGGGCGCAGTAGTTAATTCCCTGAGCGATCGCCTGGTCGGAGACGTGCGGCCCGCGCTGCTGACCTTGCTGGGGGCGGTCGGGTTTGTGTTGCTTATCGCATGCGCGAATACATCGAACCTGGTGCTGGCGCGAACCATCGCTCGCCGCAAGGAATTGGCCATTCGAGCCGCGCTCGGCGCGAGTGCCGGTCAAGTTATTCTTCCCGTGTTGGTGGAGACGACGCTGCTATCGCTGGCAGGGGGAGCAATCGGACTGCTGTTCGCGGAGTCCGCCCAGTCCCTGGTGATCCGCGCTCTGGCCGCTCAGATGCCCCGCGCCGTTGACATTCATCTAGATATTCGAGTCCTCGCATTTACGCTGCTTGCATCTGTTCTCACTGGACTCACCTGCGGCTTCATTGCAGCCTGGCGGCTGATGCGAGTGGATCTGAACGATTCGTTGAAACAAGGGCTCGGCAAGACTGATGCCGACAACGGCGGCAGAAAAACACGCAGCGTGCTCGTCGTTGCTGAGGTAGCTCTGTCACTCATCCTGTTGGTGGGTGCCGGCTTGATGATTCGAAGTCTATGGAACCTCCGCCGCGTCGATCCGGGATTCGTATCGACCAACGTGATGACGATGACCGTACCGATTCCACAATCGAAGGACGAAGGTCACCGTAGCCGCTTCTACGATGACTTTCTAGCGCAGGTTCGCCGCTTGCCTAGTGTGGCCTCCGCCGCGGCAATCGATAGGCTTCCGCTGGACGGAGGCGGTTCCCAACAACCGGTGGTGATCGAAGGCCGTCCCGTCGAGGTCTTTGCTCTGCAGCCGAACGTCGCTGTCCGGCGGGCGACGCCCGGGTACCTTCAGACGATGAAGATACCGCTCATCAGCGGACGTGATTTCGTCGAAGCGGACACTAGCGGCCAAAAGGCCATAGTGTTGATCAGCCAGTCTATGGCACGCCAGTTCTGGCAAGCTGAGAATCCGATCGGCAAACACTTGCGCATTTCATTCTCGCCCGAAATAGTCCGGGAAGTGATCGGCGTGGTTGGCGACGTGAAGGAGCGTGGCCTGGATGTTCTGGAGCCCGTGTCGATGCTCTACGAGCCGTTGCAGCAGAACGAGGAAGGCAATGTATCACTGGCGGTGCGCAGCAACCGCTACGGCTCGGCAGTGGTTCCAGCCGTCACCCGCGTGCTGCAACAAATCAATCCGGAGCTGCCTGTTCGTGATGTCCAATCGATGGACGAATTGGTCGCAACTTCTCTTTCTCAGCATCGCTTCAGTATGTTCCTGTTTGTTGCTCTCGCGGGGTTGGCGTTTGCGCTCTCTGCCGTTGGCATCTATAGCGTCCTGGCGTACAGCGTCCGGCGGCGCGTTCAGGAGATCGGCATTCGTTTAGCGTTGGGAGCGCAAGTTCGCGACGTTCTGCGCCTCATCGTGGTCGAAGGGATGAAGCCTGCGCTCATCGGAATTGTGCTCGGGACGTTTGGCGCGTGGATGCTCAGCAGCATCTTGTCACGGCTGATCTACGGCGTCAGTGCCACCGATCCGTACACATTTGCTACAGTCGCATTACTGCTGGCCACGGTCGCCTTGATGTCCTGCATGATTCCGGCATACCGGGCAACGCGAGTGGAACCAGTGAACGCGCTTCGAAACGAGTGATCGACTCGCCCGTTCCGCTACCTGCAAACTGCTGAAGGCAAGGATACGAGTGGTTTGCGACTTGAAGACTGATCCGCGAGAACCGCTCGTACTCGACCCTGGTCGACGTAGACGCGCAAAATCAGGTGGCACCTGGGTTCAGATCGGACTGATCTCATAGGGCGGCAGTTGATAGATCACGACCTGTCTCGGAGCCATGTGCCAGCGCAGGAGCGCCTGCGTCATCGCGTCCACCTGGTCGTCATGCGCGCCGTTGGGGAACGCAACGCATTCCTCGACGAAATCGGTTACCCACGGCGCGTAATCCGGGTGCGGCAGAAACACGTTGCCAGCTTCGATCAAGGGGCTCACCGCAGCCGCACGCCCGATCTTACCTCCTTGGGGATTTACAGGGAGCAGTCCGGGAATCTCATGCGCCAGCATCTGAATCACTGCTGAGCCATTGGCCTTGTCCTCGATCAGTTTGGCGATCGTCTTCGGCCATTTCTGAGTAAGCTCGCGAACCGCCTTTACCGTGGCCGGGCAGTCCATGCGCGCGCGAACCTGGTCGCCCAGCAGAAAGCTGGCGCCCAACCGGGCCCATACCTGTCCGACGACGTAGTCCGAGGTCAACAAATCCTTGAACGAGCAATCCCAAGATTGGATCTGCTCATCGACATGCTGCGGCGCCTCGACCGCGACGATCGATCGCAGCGTGCCATCCGGCAGCCGGACGATGACGGGTGGCAAGTTCGCGCCTCGAGGCTGAAAGTATCGGAACCATTCCCGCTTGAACATTCCACCGCCCGCGGGCGAAGGACGTTGCTGAAGCTGGCCTGCCGCGCCGTAGCTGCCGAGACTGACTTTCAACGTTTCGATCTCGGTCGGTCCGAAGCGCTCCGGCCAGAGAAGCTCAGCCAGGTTCTTGCGCGGGTCGACAAAGCCGATCGATGTCGCGCGGGTGGAACCCTCATATTCGGCCGGAAGGCAAAGATGCTCCCAGCCGCCCTGCTCCAACAGGTGTCCGCTCAAATCCTGCTGGTGACAGCGCTGCATCACTACAATTTTTGCTGCCGTTCTAGGATCGTTGACGCGCGTGGACATCACCACGTCATACCAATCCGTCGTGCCTTTGCGAATCGAGTCGGACTCGGCCTCCTGTACGTTGTGCGGGTCGTCGCAAACGATGCGGTCACCGCCTTCGCCTGTCACCGCCCCGCCCACCGAGGTAGCGATGCGATAACCGGAGCGGTCATTGTCGAACCGGGTCTTGGTGTTCTGGTCACTAGCCAAAGCGAAGCGGTCGCCCCAGAAGCGCTGATACCACGGCGACTCGATCAGATTTCGGCACCTAACCGAATCGCGAATGCTCAACGAGGCCGCGTAGCTGGCGTAAAGCCACCGCCGCTCAGGATGCAGAATCCATTCCCAAGCCGGCCACAACACCGACACCAGCAAGCTCTTCATATGTCTGGGTGGAACGTTGATCAAAAGCTGGCGGATATCGCCGCGCGTGACGGCTTCCAGATGCTCGATGATCGCGTCGATATGCCGGCCGGGGACGAACGGCGTACGAGGCTCGATGACGTGCCACGCCTGGCGTACGAACTCGCCGAAACTTCGCGTCGCCAGCTCGCGGTCAACCTTTGCGCGGACGTTCGGTCTTGCTAACCAGGATTCTAAGTTGTGTGAGTTCGTCACCGGTAAGCTCCGCTAGCTCGGGCGCCGGACCGATTACGATCGGACCGCCGTCGGGACCACTATGCTCGTTACTGAAGTAGTCCTTGTACCCGAGAAGATTCTTGGCCAGGAAAATGTTGGCTGCCGGATTGCCTTTGGCTGCCAGGCCCCACAAGTTTCGGCGCAGCGACAGACGTCCCTTCGCTTTTCCCCTGGCCATCGCTTCAACAAACGCGGGCTGGCTCTTCCGGCGCTCGATCGTGCGTGGGCTGACACCGAAGAAGGAAGCGAGCTCTTCATCAGTACACTGCAGGCCACACAGCTTCTCGACCTGTTCCAAGTCGATGTTTACTTTCTTTCGACCCGATCCCGGGCGTGACCCTCCCGTCATTGGTTTCGTCCTCCAGTATCCTGAACTCGGCGCACCAGTCCGAGAGTGCCAAGCAGAGGCCTTGTAGATCGCCGTCCCCCGATCGGATTAGCGTTTCGATGGCCGCGATCTCGCGGCGACAAAGCTGGATTCATTTGGTACTGCCTCCCCGTTCTTGCTTCACCTGCGCAAAACTTTTCCCGTTTGCCTCGAGCTGCGCCTGCTTGCCGGTGAGCTCTTGCCAGCGCTCGACCACCACGTCCACGTACTTTGGGTCGAGTTCCAGCCCGTAACAAACGCGTTCGGTCAGTTCGGCGGCCGCGAGCGTCGTGCCCGATCCTAAAAACGGGTCAAATACGAGTTCGCCACGCTTAAGGTGGTTCAAAATCGGCCGCCGCATCAGCTCGACTGGTTTTTGCGTTGGATGATCGTATTTTTGTTCGTCCGATCCGCCCATAATAAATTTTGGAGACGGTGAGTCCCAGACTGTTGAATTTTCACCGGCCTTCCCATACCACGGTGCGTTCTTTTTTCGCACGAACCAGCACGGTTCATGCCCGAACCAATATGGTGTCCGCGTGAGGACGGTTCGGCCCTTATTCCAGATAATCTGCTGGTGGTGCACGAAGCCGATCCGCAAGAGGCCATCCAACACCTCGCGCGTAAACTTACTCGCGTGCCAAACGTACGCCGCCTCGAGGCCCGGCACCAGGGCAAAAGCATCGGACCAATCGGCTCGCGTGTCGCCGGAAATCGTAGTTTCGGTGTGACCGACGGTGCGCTTTTTCATGTAGCTCGGCTCGGCTGGGCCGTGTCCATTTAGGCCGGCGCGATCGCGCCATTCGCTGTCGAGTTCTATTCCATACGGCGGATCGGTCACCATCAGCCGAGGCTTGCGCCCGTCCAGTAGTCGCGCGACCGCTTCCGCGCTGGTCGCATCCCCGCAAAGCAACCGGTGCCGATCAAGGAGCCACAAGTCGCCCAACCCGGATACCGGTGATTCTGGCAATGGCGGCGCCGCGTTTGCTTTCTCCTCGTCGTCGAGTGCCAACAAGCTATCGATTTCGTGCGTGTCGAAACCGGTGAAACTCAAATCGAAATCGGCTTCCTGGATGTCCCGCAACTCTTGGGCGAGGAGTTCCTCGTCCCAATCGGCCCACGTCACCGAGCGGTTAACCATCAGACGAAAAGCCTTGACCTGTGCCGGAGTCCATTCGTCGCAGAGGATCACCGGAATCTCGGTGATTCCGACCTTCCGCGCGGCTTTGAGGCGGAGGTGTCCATCCACGACTTCACCGTTGCTTCGCACGAGACAGGGAATTTTGAAGCCGAACTCTCGGATCGAGGAACACATGCGATCCACGGCCGCGTCGTTCTTGCGCGGATTCTTCGCGTAAAAAACGAGCCTATCAATTTTCCAAATCTCGATTTGCTGGACCGTCGGATGCGCGGACATAACTCACCTTCCGAGAAATTGATCTGGGGATCCTTCGGAAGCTGTGCCCGCGGCACCGGCCTGGCGAACTGAACCTCTGCTCGCAACTATAAAGGAATTACGAGCGTTTGTAAATACCGGTCAAATCGCGGTAAGTTTGAACTTCGTATCTGCGAATGATTTTCGGGTCAATTTGAAGTTTCAAACTGACCTACTACACAAATCGCGGCACGCGACTCAGTTCGAGGGGGTGTCACGATAGTTGTAATTCGGGGCTCTGGAGGATTCGCTCAAGCGTTGCTCGCTCCAGTTCTTCCACCAATTGGATCTGCTGCAACCTACGCTCGTCGATATGTGCCTGGATGCACTCCCGCGCGATAGCGCGCAACACCGCCGGAGGGATCGCATCCACCTCCACGCTCCCGCCGTGGAACGATTTACAGCGCGAGTCTGTTTTCTTCGTCGGTCTAGTCGGCAGGTGCAGCGCCGTGATCTGTTCCTCGGTTACGGCCACGCGTTCAAAATGAATTTCCGCGTCGCCTGCGAACTCACGAAGCCCAGCTTCGGTAGCCCTTGTGATGTCCCGCCCGCTGGGATCATGATCACCAAAATAGTACACGAACACGGGCTTGCCAATGTCTGCCATCGCTTCCGCGGCTGCGTATAAGTAAGAGATTGACGAGTATCCTCGGGTGACCATCAAGGGCACGTCCCACGGCTCCGTCTCCTGGTACAGCACGCCTGCCAAGGCATCCTTTTCAAGCCAGACTTCGACGTACGCCGGCTGATTGCTCCACAGCTCCCGGCGATAAGTATCCTTGGTAATCTTTAACATGCTGCGGAGAGAATGGTACGTGCGGGGCTTCCGCATCCATCGCGTGTTGTCGGCGATCCAATGGAAGGGAATTTCTCGCTCCCGCCGCATTTCTGTCAGCAGCCGCACGACTGTCTGCTTATACTCCATCTCGGTTTTCGCTATGGCCCCGCTGCTGACGAGTCGGTAGAAGACCTGCCGCACGGTCATAGGACTCTCGGCCACAAGCACATCGTAGATGGCCACGCGAATGGCGTCCATCTCCGCACGGTTGCGGCGCGAGCGTTTTATAGGGCTAGGTACATAAACTGGCTGCCGGGTGTGTGAGTCGGAGGCAGCCGTCATTGTAGCGGCTCCATCAGCGGGTGTTCGTATAAGATGCGGCGCGGGGTTCCCGCTCGCACTTCGATGCGCTCGATCCGTACATTCTTGAGCTTATCGAGCCGGCCTAGAAACTTACAGACCTCGGCGCAGAGTGCGAAATCAGAGAGTTCGATTTCATGCCGCGCTTCCTGTTCCACCTCGAGCAACAAATCGATAAGCACTGTCGGTGAGGGATTGAAGACAGGTTCGAAGTTGCGCACTACGAGTCCACGGATCTCTCCAAAGTTGATCGATTGGCACAACCGAACAAGTGCCTGGCGCGGGGCGGAGAGTAGAGAGAATCGACGAATCGCGACTGGTGATCTTTCCTTCATGCTGCTGCTCTCGAAAGAGGCATCATGTAGAACAAACTGAGCCGCGGGAGATTGAACGACTCAAGAAGCCTCCGCTCCAAAAAGGAATGTTCGAGCGATGTGAGCTGCTCATGCGTCATATTTTTGCGGTACGGAGCGAGCACTTTTTCTAGCTCCTCGCGGGCCTGCATTGCAGCAGCCTCAGTCTGATGCGCTCGCGCAATCGCAATCATGTTCGTTTCGAGTTGGGTCAAGCGCTGCTCCAGGTTTTCGAGATCCTCAGACTGCTCTCCGGCGTCACGAACTAGCCGATCGAGCTCTGCCGCGATCTCGACGTATTCGGGGCGGGCTCGTACGTCTCGCGAGCACGCAGACAAGTGGCCGATGAGCTCTTCCAGGCTGAATGGGGCTTGTGCACCCGTGGCCGTTCGCTCGAAATAAGCGTTGCACCGATGCGATTTGGACATCCAGTGGTGAACGTCTGATTCACTGTGGATTGCTTTGATCAAAAGCCTCGCGCTATATACGGCGTCGCCCTAGTCGCGCTTTTCTTGAAGCTTGTTCTGAACAAACGCGAGGATCCCGGTAAGCGTGAGCTTCCACTTACGCCCGGATTCGATCAACGACGCGATCTCGCCGGGTTGAACGCGCACGTGATACCTGGCAAGAAGGGCCTGCATCTCGGAGAACCCCTCAACGCGCTCTTCATCCCGAAGGTCGACCAAATCCGAAGCAAACTTCGAGGAAGAGCCAGCAGCGGGTTTTCGGGGAACGTCGGGAGCGGCCCCCGCTGAAAAACCAGCTTCCTCGCCAGCAGCAGCTTGCTTGCTTTTCCCCTGAAGGGATTCACTGAAGGGATTAGGCGGACATGGATGTCCGGTCACACCGGTCATATCTGTCCGGTCACGAGCGGACAGATATGGCTCCGAGTGTTCGGCCGCAGCGTCGTTGACCGGACATCCATGACCGCTCGGGTTAGTCGCTTGAGCGGACATACATGTCTGCTCAAACATCGAATGCCACAGGAAGACGTAGGTATTAGAGCGGCGACCGTCTCGTGATACCGAGGCTATCAGCCCTGCGGCCTCGAGGGCGTCCAAGTCTCTCCGAACTTGACGTTCGCCTTTACCGAGCTCGCCTGCGAGAGTCTTCTGGGAAGGGAAACAGGAGCCCTTCGCGCCTGCGAATCTTTTCAGCCTTCGGTACGCTCGCTTAGGGCCGTCACCCAGATTGCGTTGCCGATCGACGACATCCTCCGGCCAGAATCCACATGCCTCGTGCCACGGATTGAACGGCTCGCCGACCATCGGCATGGTCATTCGCTCCCCAGTTTGGGTGAATCACACAGGCCGGCAAAAGGGTGAGCAACAGACGGCAACGGTGCGCCATTTGGCAAGGTGCTCTGCCACCGCGCTGCCACGTCGGGAGCTTTCGCCGTGTGTTCGCAGCATCGTCCTGAACCAGAACGACGTAAACTCAAACAGATAGACTGAACTGTACCTAACTGAACTGGCTCTTTACACGTTCGATTCCCGTTAGCGCTACCAATTCCTCAAACACTTACGGGCATCAGGGTATCACGCGGTATCACGCGCGGCATACGATAAGAACCCATCTCATAAATCTTTTCGGCTGATTCCTGCATGTGGGCTGAGCCGCCTTGGAGACTGTTTCCGATGGTCCGGGAGTTTAGTGCGAGTTCCAACGCTGTGTCGACGGTCGAGATTGCTCGCGGCCAAGTCGAAATATCGACAGTCCCGGGGACAGTCAGCCGCAATCCGAACGGCGCCAATCGCATGAACGCTTGCTCGTCAGTCCAACCGGTAATCACATGGATTGTTTCATGCCAGGCATCTCCGCGCTGTTCCTGCCGGGTACGGCGCAAAAAGCCCGGATATAAAATCAAGTGACTCCGACCGTTCCTATCCGTAACTACTTCCGCAAGTATTCGCTCCCCGACCGCACCCCCTAAGTAGCCCATAGTTTGCAAAGACGGGCGTCTATGTGCTGACAGGCCAAGCCGACCCGAATGGATTTCCAACGGTCTACGTCGGTGAGGGCGATCCGGTTGCGGGCCGTTTGATTAGCCATTACAAGCAGAAAGATTTCTGGTCAGCGTTGGTCTTCTTCAGCAGTAAAGACGATAATCTGAACAAGGCGCACGTCCAGTATCTTGAGGCCCGCCTGGTCAACCTAGCTAAGGAGGCCAAGCGGTGCGTCCTTGACAACAGCAACGTGCCACAACTTCCCTCCATCTCAGAGATGGATACAGCCATGCTGAAGTCTTTCTTGGACCAGATGCTGCTGATCTTCGGCGTACTAGGAATGTCCGTCTTTCAGAAGCCTGCGGCTGTATCCCCGTCGGCGCGGTTGCTCCAGGCGAGGGGCCGGGGCCGCACCGCAATCGGCTACGAAGTCGATGACGGTTTTGTCGTCCGCGCCGGATCAGAGTCCCCGAAGGAGTCCGTACCGAGCACCCCCGATTACATTGTGAAACTGCGCGAGACGTTGCGAGTGCAAGGCGTATTCGTGGATGAGAAAGACCACTACAAGCTGGCCCAGGACTACACCTTTAATTCGCCTTCGTCAGCCGCTGCCGTGTTGTTGGCACGGTCGGCCAACGGCAGAATCGAGTGGAAAGACGAAAAAGAGAGAACACTCAAAGATGTTCAAGAAGAAGGCCTTCGTGACGCTCAATGAAAATGCAACGAAAATGTACCGATCAAAGCTTCCGCCCGCCCTGGCGACTCGAAAGCGAGAAAGCCTGAATAGCAGCCGATAATGCAGAGGATTTTAAGCAGGGTGCCATGCCCAGAAACACGCGCGCTTGAGCACAAAAGCCGACGGCACTCTGCTTAAAAGTCTATTGTGCTAAGCCGCTGTAGGATGGTTCAAGCTATGTGTTTTGAAGGGTAACGAATGGCGAGGAAACCCGAGAGAACGCCGGATGCAGCGGTGAGGAGGAGCGCCAACGGTGTAAGACGGTGTTGTTTTCGAGGGGGGCGAGCTGAGGTGAGGATGTATTGGGAGACTGACGGAGTGGTGGAATCGAATCGGGACAGAGTTCCGGGAAGGACCTGGGAGGCGGAAGTCTCTCGGCAAGCAGGAATGGATGCAGCCTGCTCATGAAGTATCCCAGCCTGCCGTAGCGCCGGCCGGGAGGACACCGATTCGCAGCATCTGTCCCTTCTTACAGCATGGGCACAACAGCAGGTCGTGTCCCGTCAGTTGTTGGTAACGCTCGCGATAGTTCGGTTGCGGCTGCGGAATCAGCGCCGGCATGTTCAGCAGTTCGCGGCAGCGGACCAGGTTTTCCGCCCTGTGCCGGTTGCCGAGAAGACCATAATGGCGGATGCGCTGGAAGCCGTCTGGCAGGACATGCAGCAGAAAGCGCCGCAGAAACTCGTCGGCCGACACGGTCATCAACTTGTGCTGGTTTTCGTGTTTGTAATCTGTGTAGGTGAAGGTGACTTGTCCCTCTCTGAGTTATTGAAGCCGGTTGTTGGAGATGGCGACGCGATGCGTGTAGCGGCCCAGGTAGTCCAGCACCCGATCGGGCCGGCCGAACGGCGCTTTGGCGTAGACCACCCATTTCCTGCGGCGCAGCGGAGCCAAATAGCGGACGAAACTGGCTGGGGAAGACAAGTGCTGTAGCTCCCCGTAGAAACGCAGTTTTCCGGCCGCGTAGATTCTCTTCAGGTAACGAATGTAGAGGTTTCGGAAACGGCACGACAGTACTTCCACGGGTAAGAAGAAGCGACGACGGCGGCAGGAGAGCCAACGACTACCGTCCAGCGAGATTCCGCCACCCGGCACGACACAGTGCAGATGGGATGAGCCTGGAGAGTCTGCCCCCAAGTGTGTAGGATGCAGAAAAAACCGATCTGGGCTCCGAGGTGTTTGGGATCTGCCGCAATCGACTGTAAAGTCTCGGCTGTAGCGCGGAACAACAGACCGTACATCTGGCGTTTGTTCTGTAGGGCCAGCGCAGCCAGTTGCGCTGGTAAGGTAAACACGACATGAAAATACTCGCACGGCAAGAGTTCGGCCTGACGTTTTGCCAGCCACTCGGCTCTGGCCAAGGACTGGCACTTGGGGCAATGCCGGTTCGCGCAGGAGTTGTATGCGTTCCTTTCGTGGCCACACTGGTCACACCGTTCGAGGTGGCCGCCGAGCGCCGCAGTCCGGCACAGTTCGATGGCGCGCAGCACACGCTTCTGCCCCACGGACAGAGATTGGGCATGCGCCTGGCGAAACTGGTCGCCATGCGTGCGCACGATGTCCGCGACTTCGAGTGCCGGCCGCACCAGAGATGGCGACCTACTGCTGCGGATCAATTACCGGGTAAGGAAGCAGATCCAATGGGCTGGTTGTGGCGCAGACCGTATTGGTGGCCAGACAGAGGTAGCGGGCCGTGGTAGACAGACTGCGGTGCCCCAACAGAAGTTGAATTTTGCGCAGGTCGGTTCCGGCTTCCAGCAGATGCACGGCGTATGCGTGTCGAAAGGAGTGCGGGCTGGTGTCTTTGGTCAGACCAGCGCGCTGGCTGGCATGGGTTATTGCTTTTCCGACCGCCTCCCGGCTCAGCGGTTGGTTAGGATCTTGTCCGGGGAACAGCCATTCTCGCGGTCGCACTTTGCGCCAATAAGCACGCAGCAGTTCCAGCAACTTGGCAGAGAGTTGGACGTAGCGATCTTTATGACCTTTACCCTGCTCGATCCGGATCATCATACGCTGGCTGTCGAGGTTGAAAGCGCGTAGATGAAGGGCCTCGCTGACGCGCACCCCAGTGCCGTACAGGGTGCTGAAGATCATGTAGTAAGAAAAGGATGGAGCGGCTTCCAGCAGCCGGAGGACTTCTCCCGGGCTGAGGATCACCGGCAACCGGTATTCCGCCTTGGGAGTCGGAATCATTTCGATGACCCGATCCTGTTTCAAGGTGACGGCGTATAGAAACCGCAGGGCGCTGGCCGCCACCGTGCGGCTGCTGATGGACACCCTCCTCTCCTTGGCCAGGTAGATCTGGTAGCTGCGGATCTCTTCCGCACCTAACCGCTCTGGTGACCTGCCAAAATGTTGGGCGAAGTAGCTGACCTGTTTCTGGTAGGCCAGCATGGTGTTCGGTGCGAAGTTGCGCACCGTCATGTCGTCGATCATCCGCTGACGCAAGGGAGAAATCCTGCGGGCGGCAAGGATGGAGTAGTCAACCGGTGTGGTGTTGCTCATGGCGAGCAACAATACCGAAAAATCTCCTCAGACGAGAGGTGACCGCTGACCTACAGGACTCGGAAGTGGACTGAGACGACGGTCGTGACAACGGAATTCCCGCGCAGCGGGTTAGTGCAATGCTGCATAACGCGGCGATTTTCCAGAACATTGTTCCGATCATGGTTGGATACGCCCAGAATGTGCCGGCGCGAACACCATTGAAATCGTTCACTTGTCGTCCGAGTGACACGCTCGGGCAGCGGCCCCGGACAGGTCAACTAACCCGGTCCGCAAAGCGTCGCACCAGGAGTGGGGATCGCGTTGGCAGGGCTAATCGTCCCGTTCACTGGCGACGAGGCCAAGGCATTCTTTATCGTGTTGCTGGTTGCTTGGGTGATAACCAGCGAGGGGACGAAAGTGGATCCGCCGCCGTAGGTAAACGTTATGGCATTGCCGGGCGCTACCAGGCCTATCAATGCGCCGATGGCGCCGGCCGTCGCCGCCGCATCGATCTTCAGGCTGATCGCGCAGGTTCCGCGGTCGATCAGGACGATCTGGCCGCTCGGGTTGGCCAGATAGGCGTCCCCCGGGCAGCCGCGCCCGACGTAAACAATATCGCTGGTCACGGAAGTGTTGACGGGCGCGAAAGCGAGTGTTGCCGTGTTGGTGTACGATCCAGCGATGCTAGCTGGGGAATTGATCATAAGCGGAACCTGCGCAGAGAGGTTCTGGAATGTGTTCCAGCCGTTCACGGAAAAAGAAGGAGTAGTCTGCAGATACCACGGCAGGAAAACTTCGTCCTGCAAATGATAGGTAGTTGAGTTCGTCACTTTCGCGAACGTAAACGGAGCCGCCTCAAGGGGGTCTCCCGTTTCGAAATTGGGTATGCAAGCGCCACCCTGGCCAGGCAGAACCGCGGGCGGAATCCAATTGACGCCCGCAAATCCGCCAACGAATGGATCGTTCAACCACTCTGCAACTTCGTGGCTGAGAGGGACAACATCCACAAACGACAGTCCAATTTGAGACCCCGAAAAGGTTCCAGGCTCCGCGTAGGCCGCGTAGATCCAGGTTTTTGCCGTGGCAATCGACCCAGCCTGGGAAGCGTGAAATCCGAGGATGCAACAGTTCTGCATTAGTCCATTGGCGCCGAGGTACACGTTATCGGTAGTGAAAATGGGCAGTTGATTCGGCGAATAATTTACAATTAGAGTCCCTAGAAGCTGCTCGAAATAGGTAGTGTCGAGCACTCCCATGAAGCCGCCATTGCTCAGCGCGAAGGCATTGCCCTTGCCCGCTGGGACGTTGATGGTCAGGGTGGCGCCGACGGACGGCGTACCGAGGAGCACGTGATAGTTGGTCGAGAAACCTGGCAGGTTCCAGAACTCCCCTCGCTGGAGCGCATCGCCATATTGCGTGATGCCGAGATCTACCGAACCTGCCATGTAATCCGCAGTCAGGAAGATCGGTGAATTCTGGGTCGCCGCTAACACGTTGGTTCCATCCAACGTGGGGTTGCCGGCGTTCGGGAAAATAAATTTCAAGGGTACAAGTACGGTTGGTATCGTTGTTGTGCTTGCGCCCAGGGAGGGGTCCGCCCCGACAATGTTAAACGGAAGCGGAAAAGAGCCGAATGCTGAATAGTTGGCGGTGTAGAAAGCCAGACCCGTTACCACTCCTGACAGCGTCGCGTCCTCCGCGGGTCCCGTTCCCATTGGCAAATCGAAGGTGGCGGAAACGTTCACCGGTCCACTGGCTAAATTCACCACTGGTTGATCGATGCTATCCACCTGGGCGAATGCTGCACTGCCGCACAGCAGAGCTGTGGCGGCGATGGTTCTCAAATGTCGGTATCCCATCACAGATCTCTCCTAGTTGGTCTTGAGCGCCTGCGTGCCAGAACGGCAATCGCGGCAACCGCCAAACTCAGCAATTGAAAAGTTTGTGGCTCCGGAACGCCAAGTAGGTAGTTGGTCCCGTTCCCCAGGAACGAGGTAATTCCGGACCGGTCCTCAGTAATGAAAGCGACATTCGCGCTATAGGTTGACGGACTCGGCAGCGTTGTGTCGTCGGAGCTATAAAGAAATACCATATTCCCAAGGCCCGTCCCCCTGCCGGTGTTGACGACATTGTTAAAGATGCGAAAAACATCGCTGACCGCGCTGCTGCTGGGATCAGTAAGGACGACGTCACCCGCAAACGCGGTAAATGGCAACCGAAGAGGAATGTTCTCGGGAATGAGACATAATGTGAAGGTCGTGTTGCAGCTCGCGACAAGAGTAGCGGTGGCCTGCGTGGAGATCGCTATCGGAGCTGCAGTCCCTGGCAACGATAACAGTAGCAGGCCAGCAAAGCACATGGCTGCACTTGCAAAACGGAATGACATCATGTTTCTCCTCCTTTTGGCATCTTACCGTAGCCCGTTTTCATTTGCTCGTAAATGCCGCACGAGTCTATGTACCTAATCGATGAACGACGGACAGTTCGATCCGGAGTCGGACAGCTCTAAAGATTGGTTCGGGGTCTCGGGGAACGAAGCTGGACTCCTCCGTATTGGAACTATACTCCGGATTGCTGCCAAATGGAAGCCGGTATTGGACTCTGGAAGCGCTCCTCGCTCACGCAGTCGATATCCGTGCGGCGATGCAGTGAGGCATGTCACGGCAGATGAGGGTGGACTCGCTCGAACGGACGTGCATATCCGAAAGAAGTTCGAGGACTGGGTGATTGAATTATGAGGCTACCGGCCTCGCGGATAGGATGGGGCACTGCGCTTAGATCGGATGGCTCATTTCCGCTGATGTTCTATTCTGCTTGATGTCTTTGCCACTCAGAGGTAGTCTCCAGGTGACTACCGTTATTACCCATTAAAAGGACCCAAAATGAACGATTTGATTGTGGTGCAAAAGATCGCCGGATGGGAGAAACTGAAGGCGCTGGTGCTCGATAGCGTCTCCTCACCGATTACAAAACGCGTGTATAACATGGCGCTGGACGAGTTCCTGGTGTGGTTCCAGCAGGCACCGCGGCCCGGCTTCACAAAGGCCACCGTGAGCGCGTGGCGGGTATCGCTGGAGGCCCGCGGGCTCGGCTCGTCATCAATCATCATTCGGATGTCGGCCATCCGCAAATTGGCCGCCGAGGCTGCCGACAATGGACTGCTCGCACGCGATATGGCCGACGGCATCAGGCGTGTGAACAGCGTGAAATCGACAGGTATACGAGTTGGGAACTGGCTGTCTTTGAAGCAGGCGCAAGCTCTCCTTAGCGCGCCGGATATTACGACGGTAAAAGGGCTCCGTGATCGCGCAATTCTCGCCGTTCTTCTCGGCTGCGGCCTGCGGCGGTCGGAAGTCGCGGCACTCACTTTCGTACATGTCCAGCAGCGCGATGGTCGCTGGTGCATCGTCGACCTCGTTGGCAAGCACGGGCGTGTCCGTACGGTCCCGGTGCCGACCTGGACGAAGGTTGCAATTGATGCGTGGACCTCCGCGGCCGGCTTGGTGGACGGCTACATGTTCCGCTCCGTGAGCCGTGCCGATCGCCCGCTGGGCGAACGCTTGGGAGAGAAGGTCGTATGGCAGATGCTCCGGCAGTATGCTGAGGCAATTGGTATTCCTGGCATCGCACGGCATGATGCTCGCCGCACATGCGCGAAGTTTGTGCCGCGCCGCCGGAGGCGAGTTGGAACAAATCCAACTGCTGCTGGGCCACGCGTCGGTTCAGACGACCGAACGGTATCTGGGAACAAAGCAGGATCTAATTCATGCGCCGAATGACGCGATCAAGCTGAGGATCACCTCTTAGTGCTCTGTGAAGCAAAAGGCCCGCTGGAGTTCGTGCGGTGATCGTTTGACCTGGTACACCCATTATCCCGCCTCGTTCCTGAACGATTCGGTCTTGATCCAATGCTTGGAGCCAAGAATCGAAATGACCCCACGCATTGTGTGCAATTCCCAATCCCGACGCCGTACGACTCGGGCACCGCGAGCCGAACTAGACCGGCCGAAGCGCTACCTTAGAAGAAACGCCTCCTTGGCGTTAGTCCCGTGAAATTCCTTCAAGAAAGGGTTTCGCAAGCAGAGTGGAGACCTTTGACCGTCTGATCACTCGAAGCGAATAATCTACTTCGTATAGATTACGAGTTCAACCAAGTCCTTCTTCAGCTGAAGTGATCGACGGGCTAGCTCCCACCAGGGCTTGTCAGATGCAGTAACGATCAAGGACTGGTCGGATTCAGCGACAATAGTCACGGGCCCCAACTTTCCAGCTTTGTCAATTTTGAAATCCACCATACTATCGAACAGCGACCGCCTATCCTGCCGTATGATGATCTCGGCCTGATGCAATTTGCCACCGCCCACAGCGGCCGAAAGCTGCGGGTAGACGAAGGTAGCGTAGAGACTCAGGGCAGTGAAAAAATACAACACTCGCTTCGATATTTGAATCGAGTCTACCTTCCACAGCTTGACGAGGAAGCTATCACTTTGGGTGCCTCGTGCCTGCATATCTTGCCACGTCTCTTGAAAGAGCGCGCCCAGCGTGAGATTGTTCATCACAAGAATTCCGAGGACAAGCCACGGTAACCAAAAGACATACGCATTCGCCACGCCCAGGAAATTCATGATCTGAAGGTACACTCCCAGAAGGCCGAGCCAACCGCCAGCTACCAACAGCAAGTTCTTCACATTCTGCGTTCGAGGGCGCCCTCGCCATGGGCCGTGGGCTTTCATCCAACGAAGCGCCGATCGCGTGACCGCAAATCCCAGCAGCGTCAAGACAAGCCAGAGAAGGCCGACAAGAACATATTGAGCCTCGACAAGCCCGAGGCTATACCGGCCGTAAAGCTGCGCATTGAAATTAGCGACGAGGAGCCCGATCCCGTACAGTGCGGCCGACCCTAGAAGCGTACACCGGGAAATGGCGTCCAAGGTAGAAGACGAAAGTCGGATCTGTTGCAACGGCACGGGGTCGCTGCCTCTTGGTTGAATGGGCTTGGCTTCGCCTAAGCTTGCTTCTGCAACGACTGCTTCCGGGTTGGTTCCGAAATCAGATCGGGCTTTAGCGTCCACAGTGGAATCATACTCGCGAGCAGTCGCCACTACAAGTGCGTGGTCACGGTCCGTTACCGCGACGAGCCTCTCGTAGCTCCTGCGATCCCACGGGCCGCACCGGCGAGATCTTAATTTGGGGCCGAAAAACCGATCGGGGACAACTGCCAAAACCCGAAGGTAGCCCGCCTATTCTAACCGCGCCCCTCCTTCTTTATCGAAGCGATCAAGTTACCCACGCATCGCTGCACCTGCCTTCTTTGCCTCTCGTCGAACGCCAAGTGAATCACCGCGACGCAAACGGCCACGATCGCAAATATCATCAAGTTGTACGCCAACACAAACCCTCCTTCGTCGTCGGGAAACGTTGGCTCTGAAATATGTTCCTGGGATGACCAAAAAGGCCCAAGGATCAACCCTGGGGGACAAACAAGGTGGTTCGCCTATTGATTTGTGTGAGGCCGGCGTCGTCCTGTATGTCCCCGCGGCGGTATACTTCACTCACAGGAGGAGCCTATGTCGCGGTCGGTTTCGTTTCTGACGCCAATTCTGCTACTGTCGCTCCTGAACTGCGGCGGCTCGCCGCACGACGTGCAGGAGAAGTACTTTCTCGTCTCCGCCAATATTAAAGTTCCCTACTGGCAGGAGGCCGCCGCCGGCCTCAACCACGCCGCGGCCGAGATGCATGTCAAAGCCGAATTCGTGGGCCCCGATACCTATGATCCCAAGGCCCAGCACGAGCAGTTCCAGGACGTGCTCAAGCAAAAGCCCACCGGCATCCTCATCTCCGCCAGCGCCTCGAACCTCCTGAACAACGACATCGATGCCGCCATTGCCCAGGGCGTGCCGGTGATAGCCATCGACTCCGATGCTCCCGCCAGCAAGCGCCTGTTATTCATCGGCACCGACAACTACAAGGCCGGCGTCATGGCTGCGCGCATACTCGCCAAAGGTCTCTCCGGCAAGGGCAACGTGGTCGTCTTTACCATGCCGGAGCAGGCCAATCTCAAAGACCGCCTACGTGGCTACAACGATGTCTTCGCCGAACACCCGCAGCTCAAGATCACCCAGGTAATCGACATACAGGGCGATCCCCGTGTCGTTTTCGACCGCAGTGCGGAAATGCTGGAAAAGGGCGCTAAAGTGGACGCCTTCGCTTGCCTCACCTCAATCGCCGGCCCGGAAGTCGCCGAGGTGTTGGGCCGCAAGAACGTCACCGGCAAGCCTGTCGTGGCCATGGACACCGACGAGCGCACGCTGGAAGGCATCCAGAAAGGCCTGATCACGGCCACCATCGGCCAGAAGCCGTTCACCATGGCCTACCTGGGAGCCAAAATGCTCGACAGCCTGCATCACCATCCGCTGGAGTCCCTGACCATGAACTGGGCTCAGGATTCCTTCTCACCGATCCCAACGTTCGTGGACACTGGCGCCACCCTGATCGACAAAAGCAACGTAGAAAGTTTCATAAAAGCGCGCAACTCCGCCACCGCCGCCAAATAACCACAGGGCGAACCGCCTGGACCCGTTCGTCGAGGCTGCGTGCATCCGGTTAACAAATCAAGGGGTACTTTCCGAGCGGTGGTAATCGCGCCACAACTTCTTCATCAAGGTGACCGAATTAACGAGGCAGCTCTTCAAACTCCTTCTTTGCCTCTCCTCAAACGCAAGGTGAATCGCAGCGAGGCACACGGCCACGATCGCGAACATCATCAAGTTGTACGCCAACACAAACCCTCCTTCGGTGTCGGGAATGTTGGCTCTGAAATATGTTCTTGGGATGACCAAGAAGACCCAAGGATCAACCCTCGGGGACAAATAGGGCGGTTTGCCTATTGATGTCCGGCGTAGAATCCCTGCTGGCAAAAATCCGCAATTGTCGATTCGGCCCCTTTTGTTCGAGTCAGAAGGTTCCGCACGCACTCGAACAGAGCGCGCTAGAACTAAAGCTACGGGTGTCTTCAGCGGACACTACATCGACCGTTGTTTCCATCCACAAGTACTGTGAGCCGGCAGTTAATCCTCGCAGTTCGAGTAAAGTAGGGTGCGGTTGATCAGGGGCAGCCCAACTGCCGCTTTTCTTTCCGGAACACGCGGGGCAGCTTGCTACCGCTTCGTGCCCCGAATATAATCAGACAACTCTAGGAGGGATGATCCATGGCGGGAACCGGTATTGGTTTAGCGAGCCAGTGGCAAAGGCAATTCGAGGGTCGACTTGTCACGCCAATTGACGATGCCTACGAAACATCGCGCCGCATCTGGAACGGCATGATCGATAATAGACCGACGCTGATCGCGCGGTGCGTGTCTGCAGCGGATGTCCGCGCTGCCGTGAAACTTGCTCGCGCAGAGCAAATACCTGTGAGCATCCGAGGCGGCGGCCACGGTGTAGCAGGAACGGCCATATGCGATGGTGGCCTCATGATCGATCTCTCATCCATGAAAGACATCCGGGTGGATCCCATTTCGTGCGAGGCGATCGCAGCGCCTGGCGTGCTTTGGGGTGAGTTCGACCGGGCCACGCAGGCTCAAGGACTGGCGACCACGGGAGGACAGGTCTCCCACACAGGCATCGCCGGACTAACGCTAGGAGGTGGGCTCGGCTACCTGATGGGGAAGCACGGCGCGACATGCGATAACCTGCTTTCCGTAGACGTCGTGACAGCGGGCGGAGAGATGCTCACGGCCAGCGCGGAGCAGAATCAAGATTTGTTTTGGGCTGTGCGGGGCGCCGGTGCCAATTTCGGTGTTGTCACCTCCTTCCGCTACCGCCTGCACCCACTCGGCGAAGTACTCGCCGGTTTACTGCTGCACCCGCGCGAACGTGCGGGCGAACTCATTGCCTTTCATCGAGAGTTTCTCGCTGGCTCTCCTGACGAACTCGATACCACGATCGGGTTTCTCAACTCGCCAGAAGGCTTGCCGCTCGTAGGCATTATTGCTGTTTATGCGGGTTCCCTAACAGAGGGCGAACGGGTGCTGGAACCGTTGCGAAAGTTCGGTCCGCCCGTAGCGGACCTCATCCGACCGATGCCGTACACCGAAGTACAGACCATGCTTGACAATGCAGTGCCTATCGGACACCGGTACTATTGGAAATCCAATTTTGTCAACGAACTCGCACCTGGGCTCGCTAGTGTGCTGAGTGGCGGCGCTACGGCGATGCCGTCACCACAATCCCTGATCCTCTTATTTGAGATGAAGGGGGAGATTCGGCGCGCTCGGAAAGACGCGATGGCCTTTGATCACCGCGACGCGAATTTTGAGCTCTCCATTATTGCCCATTGGACCGATCCCTGCCAGAACGAAGCAAACATCCGGTGGGCGCGCGAAGTGTGGAGCGCGGCGCAGCCATTTGTGTCGCCTGCCGTATACGCGAATCATATGACTGCGGACGAAACTCAGAATCGGGTGCGAGAAGCTTACGGCGCCGAGAAGTACGAAAAATTGGCAGCGCTGAAGGCTAAATACGACCCCAGTAATTTCTTCAGGCTGAACCACAACATCACACCCGACAGGTAGTGATCCGAGTCGGCGCGGTCTAAAGAATAAAGGAATGTCTGCGCTAGAAGCCTGCCTGCGTAAAGGACTCGTGTCCGTCCCCGGGGGATGAAGACCCTAGACGCACGCTTGGAGTGAAGTGGATGTGGATGCTGTCCCCAAGGCCTCGGAGGAAGTTTGCTGGTTCGCTTCCTCCAACGCCGTATTTAGACCGCGACTGGCACAAGTCCGGGATGCGGACGCGGCAAGGTGGATTGCTTCCGACCAACCATGGCGAAGTAGAACGGGGAGACGATACAGACCCTTCCGGAGGACTCCGTCCAGCTTCACTTCGCCAATTCGTCCACCTTCTTTACATCATCGTCCAGACCCAGCAACTCCCATCGTTGCAACGATAGCGGCACGTTGCGGTTGCTCCATATGTAATCGTGAAACTCGCGGAGGGTAAACTTGTCGCCCTGCTCAAGACGCCGTTCCGCCAGCATCCGCTCGATCTGCAGCTTGCCAATTTCGTATGCGATACCCAAGCCGGGAGCGGTGGCAAAATCCGCCGCTTCGCCTTCGGCTGTTCTCCTGTCCATGGGCACGGTGCGTGCCAGGTAATCGGCCGCCTGGGCAATGGTGAACCACCCCAGCGCGAGTTTTACGTCCACCTCCACGCGCAATGCCCGCAAGCGCGCAAAGTTGTAGATGATCTCACGCGATCGCGGGCTGTCGTCATACAATCCGGCGTCCAGCATCATCTCTCGGCGTAGAAGCCGATGCCTTCGTTCGCGCCCGAATCATAGTACTGACGCCGGATCGGGTCGGGATTTCGACAGGACAACGACAATTGGAAGAAATGTCCCGGCACGCCCTCGTGCACGCCTGTGGTACGCGGATCTTGCGCATACGCTTTCCAGAAGTAGGGGAGATCGCTCGATGGCGGTTGGATCCAGCGCGTTCCATCCTGACGCACGCGCGACGGTCCGGTGAAGTCATCGAGTTCGCCGAACGCATCGAAGGCTGCGACGTAGTCCGGCGCCGGTCGGATCTTCCAATGTGGCAAATCAGATGGAACCGTCAGGATCTCGTGTTCGGTCAAATAGCGCGAATGTTTGCGTCCTCACGCGCCATGCGAGCGGTTTCTTCTTCCGCCGTCGCGGCCATCTTCAATTCCGGTGCGCGGAGGTCACGCTGGTGTTCGTAGGTCTCCATGGCGAGGACGCGCTCGAAATCCTGGTGTGCCATGCTCAGCAACTGCTCCGGCGTGTAGGGAAATAGGGCAACTTGATGGAGGAAGAATCCGTAGGTCTTGTCCCCGAGAGCGAATTCCTGCCGCATGTTGGGCAGGTTCTGCTTCAGCCATTCACGATAGTCAATGAATGCCTTGCTCGTCGCGGCAATCGCAATTTGTAAGCGCGAGCGCTGATCATCGCTGGTCAGCAACGGTGACACCCCACGTTCCACGCGGGCCAGCCGCGCATCGATATCGGAGAGCATCGCGATGGTTAACTGCGCAAACGGTGCCACCGCGTTCAGATTCAGCTTGGCTTGTTCGAGGATCGACGGAATGTTTTCCATTCGCGCAACAATCTCCCGCGAACGTTCGTCGCCGAATGGCGGCGGAGGCATGAGTTCCTCCGGTAACGTATCGATGGTCTGCTCGACGTAAAAGCGGTCGCACATCCTATCGCTTCCAGCAAAGTTCACACTCCCCTGATCAGAGCCGCCTGAATTGTTTGCTCAGAGCAAGTTCCTGAGATTGATAAGAAGATCCGATCTGACGTCCGTAGAGCTTGACAGGCGGAGCCAATAGCGGTTCGTAGTTCAGACGGCCAACAACTTGTCCATCTTCGAGGAGTGAGGGTACCTCGTGCGATCGGACTTCCAAAACTGCGTGACTGCCCATGGGCCTTGAAGGGCTCCAGCCGAAGCCTGGATCAAAGAACCCCGCATAATGTATACGAAATTCTCCCACCGATGGGTCGAATGGAAGCATTTCAGCCGCCATGTGAGGAGGGACGCTCACCTTTTCCTTCGAAGTGAGAATGTAGAAGGCACCCGGTTCGAGAATGAGAGACCTCTCCGCGTTCCGACGCAGTGGCTCCCAGAACTTGATCGGATCGTAGTAGTTCACCTTTTCAAGGTCGATAGGAGGAGCGTCCCTCTTCGCGCGATAGCCGACGATGGTAGCGCCGCCGACACCATAAAGGTCCACCGACAGCTTCAGGCCGTCGGCGATGAGCGGCTCCGCTGGTAAAGCATCTTGTGAGTAGACTATCGGTTCCCGCTGGTGGAGATCGAAAAGCGTTTTGTCGTACTGTGGAGGATTTCCACGCCGGACTCGCAGTTGGTTGAGTCTCGTTCCCTCTCGAACGAACACCGAGAAAGTGAGGGGTACGATCTCAGCATAGAGCTTGCCAATGTAGCCCTCGCGGATCTCTTCGAATGCGTTCCCGTAATCGGTGATCAGCCTAGTGAATACGTCGAGGCGTCCTGTAGTGCTCTTTGGATTAGCCTTTCCCGAGTGGTTCTCTGGGAGACTCAACTCTTCAAGAAGAGGAACGATGTATACCTTTCCTTTTTCGAGGAGAGCAGGTTCTTCAAGACGCATTGCTCCGCGCTTAAGAATTTGCAACTTTCGCTCCACGGTAGAGTTCGAGTTTGGCAAAAAGCTCGCGTCTACTTCGTAGGCAACGGGCCCCAGTCGTAGATCAATGCTGGACGGCTGGATCTGGTCTGAAGAGATGGGAGCACTCGCCCGGATGTGCCCAGCCGAGATCAGGTCCTCAAGCCGCTGGGACGGAAGCACGCCCGTCGTGCGAGATTGGGCTGGGTCGCTTCGAAACTCCGGGAACAACATGAGAGCATCAGGAGTCATTGTGCGTCCGAATTCTCCTCTTCAGCCGTCTGGCCTTCTCAGCTAGGGTTAGTGCGTGGTACTTCGAAAAACAGCTTAAACTACAAAACCCTCCGTCGGACATGCGGCCGCTACCGACACGCTTCCCGCGCGGAAACACGCTTTGGCAGTATGGGCAGACGTAGCGTTCCCACAACATCTTCAAATATGCCGCTTCTGAAATCGCCATTCCATTCTCGCGGGGGCCGGCGAGTCTGTAACCGGTCCAGAGATTTCAGGATACATCGGAGTATCGAGCTGCCTGATGCGGCTAAGCCTTTGAACGATTGGCTGAGCGATAAGTGTTGAGAGATCACTATCAAGGGTTATGCAACCATGTACCGGGTCGTCAAGCAGACGCGGAGATTGGATAAGTGAATTCCGTCGGTGTCTTCCATTGGTTACCGAGCACACTTATGAATGCACGCAGCTCATTCCTGTCGGCATAGTGATCAATGGTTCGTTGCAGTGAGGTGGAGGCTGTCGTATGCTCCGCTGCCAAATCGGTGACTATACCTCGCACTAGCATCGGCATTGAAATCCTCAGCTGCAGATCAGCTACCTTATCCACATAGTCGTCCAACAACACGCTTGGGGCATTCGGAGATTGAAGAATATCGCGCCAACGCTTTATTAACCTTGGCCCGAAATCCGATTTGCCAGCGAAACGGATTAAGACAAGGTTCACGACGTAAAGGATGGAGTAAACCGGCAACAACAATGCAACACCCACAAGGCCAATGATAATTGTCCAATGTTCGGGGAATCGCTCCTCCGCCCAAGGCTTGATCAGATATGTAATAAAGGGCACACCGAACTCTCTAAATGCCTTGGCGACGATGGCCTGGAGTTCCGGCCGGCGATGGCCCACCTGCATACCACTGTTGCGCCTGGATCGTGTTCGACCAAACGATGTCGCGCTCCTCCTGGTACCGCGGGCGAACATACGTTTGTAGCGTAGCGGGATGCTCGCAATTAATCATGAGAGCCGTCTTCCGGAATAGTTTGCCTCGATTTTCCGCTAACCATCTGCGGCCAACGCCCGACCCTTCGCCAGTATTATGATGTCCATCCAGTCCGATAAAGGTCAGCGTTCTACGCCTCTGGCTCTGCGGTATCTTCGCGTAGTATTCGGCAAGCCCAATCATGGAAGCGACTCCACCGGCGTTATCGCCGGCCGCGTCAAACCAGCCGGCGCGGTGGGCAACGACCTAGATAGTTTCATCCGTCGCACCCGGCAGCGTGCCCCAAACGAGCGCTGTCTTTAGATTCTAACTCGCCTGACATCCAGCCGAACCTTGACATGAGGGGGTTTAGTTGCCGCTGCCTCAGCTATCAAATCTCGCGCCGCATACCCGTCATCACTTCCGACCGTGAAGGCTGGGGCATTGGTACCGGATGGATACGCTTGATAGCGCAAATTGCCGGGCAGCATGTCTACTTCAAAGATCGCTGCAGCGCCCTTGGCGTCAGCTCGCTTGGGAGCACCTTCCGGCTTCAGCCCCAGCATGGTGAAAGTGAATACCGCCTTGCCGCGAACGTCCTTGCCGGCGAAGTCGGCTTCACTCCCCAGGCCGGCGTACACGGCTTCAACTTCCAGTCCCTCTTGCGACGTGCCTGCCGATCCGTAGTCAGGCTGCGCCGAATCGAGGTGTAGTGTCCTACCGCCCGAACTGATCGACACTTCCCACGATTCCGGCATCCATTGGGGCGCGAGGTCGAACGGCTGGATATGGACATTCGCCATGCCAATGGCCTTGAATTTCCCAGCCAGCCATTCCGCGGACTCGGTGTCACCGGAGGTGCCGATAATGCGGCCCCAGAACTTCGGGTGTCCTTGATCTCGATACCGGCGCGAGACAGCGGCTTGCTCAACAATGTAGCGGTGCAGATGTTTGCCATTGATGGCGGCGTAACGCTCTTCGCCCGGAGGAAGCGGCCATTGGAGGAGTGCTTCAGCCAGGTTGCCGAGTACATGCGCAGGAGTTCCGGCCGCTTGGGTCTGCGTCTGGCCTCGGACGATCGCGGCGCACATAAGGACGCCCATTGCCATGGCTCTTGACTTGATGCGGAGTCTTTAACATGAAGTCTCCTTTCGTGCGTCGCATGGTCAATTGTAGTGGATTGCGAGCAGTAAACTGTGATCCTTTGCAGCTCATGGCGACTGGTTCCTGCGGCGCCACACAACTCGCCGCAAGACACCGATTGTCGAGCCAGTCTGATTAATTGATCCTCCAATTAAAGGGAATTATATACATGACTTACATTAGCCCCGCTTGGCATCGCGATTCCTCTTTCGTTTGGCCCGCCGTTTCGCGGCCTTCGTTTTCGGTGCTGGGCGGTAGGCTAGAACCTGATCTACGATACGGTCTAGTTCGGGGGGCGTCTTCATGAGGCAACTCGTTTCGGTTCCGCGATTGCTAATTCCACCGCATACCGAGCCTTCCAAAACTTTCGATAATCGTTATGCGGGCGAAGGTTTACGCATTGTTCCGCCTCGGGCCATTTCTTCCCGGTCACGACGTAGCCATCCCAACCATCAAAGGCCCATCGAACAAAACCCAGTAACTTGCCATGAACGTCATGAACGCGCCAGAGCTTTCCAGCCTCTACCTTGTTCCAGAACAGCGACAGGGGAGTCGGTCCCTGGTCGAGCCGCTTCAGTTCATGTTCTTCGCCTTCGTAAAAAAGAAATTGTCGGCGGCGAGCGGCCGCTAGTTTATTGCCAGCAGCGACGGTTCGCGGATTTGGGGATGTCGGCTTCATGACGCTCTCCTTTGCCCTTCGGCGTAACATTGGCGACAACGCCTACGAATCGCGTTTGTCGGTCCGTAAATATCGTGCTTTCGATGGACTTTGTGACCACATTCCAGCACGTCAATTTCAGATCCAACTTGATTCCTCTCATAGCCGACGATCTTGCGGAGAGGTGCGCGGTTACTCAACCGATCCGCGCTCATTGTGCAGGCTCCGCTGTCAGTTGTTTGTAGGTGATGCGCTTGCCGACTACCGCATCGACGAAAGACGCCAGACGTTCAAGACTGTGGCGCTTTACATTCCCCGCGTTGAGTCTCCAGGAGAACTCGTCAACGTACCGGCCAAGATGCTTTTTGCTGACCTGATGGTAAACGCCGTGGATGCCGCGTTTCAGGACGGCCCAAACGGATTCGATGCCGTTCGTGTGTACAGCACCTCGGGTGTACTCGCCCGCCGCGTGGTTGACTGTGTCATGCCGGAAGAAAAGCCCGTCCATCCCCGAATAAGCCAAGTGGTCATCGGTGTAGATCGTCGAGCCGACTTCCACGCGCTGGAAGATCTCGCCCTGGATCTCCTGAATGGTCCGGTTCTTGATGACCTTGGCGAACGTCCTGCCGCCGCGTTCACGGATGCCGAGTACCGGCGTCTTACCGACCGGGCCACGTCCGAGGCGTTGCTTCTTAGATTCGTGCTTGTTCGCTTCCTTGCCGCCTACAAAGCACTCATCGGCTTCGACTATCCCTCGGAATTGGTCGATGTCCGAATCGTTGCCGCAAGCCTCTCTGAGCCTAGAGAGCATGAACCAAGCCGACTTCTGCGTCACTCCGATCTCTTTGGCCAGTTGCATGGAAGAGATACCCTTTCGGGCAGTGACCAGGAGGTACATCGCGTAGACCCACTTATGCAGCGGGATATGGCTTCGTTCGAAAATGGTTCCTGTTCGAATCGTGAAAACCAGTTCGCAGGCGTTACACCGGTAATAGCCTGCATTGTTGCCAGTTCGGACCTGAATCCTTTCGCCAGATTTACATTCGGGACAGATAGGACCGGACGGCCAGAGCCGCGCTTCGAGGTAAACCCGCGCTGTCGGTTCGTCGGGGAACATCTGGAAGACGGCGTAGGTGCTGATCGTGGAGCGAGACATTTAGGCTCTCCACTGCCGCGCGGACTCGACCGGCGGTTCGGTGATTTCACGGATCTCTTCAGCGTGGAACAGTTCAAGCGCGGAAGAATGCATTCTGTACAGCCCCTGCTCGGCAGGAATGGCGTTGAGCATCGCCAGAGCAGCATTTCCCAGTTGGACCTGCTTCGGCGTCCCGCGCACGAAGCGATTGTGATTCAGCGTGACCTGCCATGTGCCCATGCGACCGCTATAGATCGCCCAACCGTAGGCTTCAAGGTTAGTGTTGCCACGAAGCAACAGTTTGTAGGTGATCCCGGAGACTCCCAGGATTTCGCTTTTGTAGAGCGGCCTGTCGCCAAGTTTGTAGAGCATAAGATCCAGACCTTGCCGGATAAGTTCCGCGATTACCGTGCTGTCTTTCGTGGTTTTCATGCGGCCCTCCCTATTTGCTCCCAAGCAAGCTTCACTGGCGGCCTGCCTGTAATCGTGAGCCATTCGGTTTCGGCATTGTAATGAACCTCAAACACTGGGTGCCCATAACAAGCGCGATCACTCTTGACGGAGCAAGCGTACGCGCCAGTTTCGTCCATCCAGGAGCGGGCGGTACTCACTTCGTATCCAGCGCTTTTTACGATCTGTTCAAGTTTGCTTTCCATGTCTCTATAGTAGATTACTTACAGGTGAAAGTCAAGTACAATGGCACAACTCAATCTAGCGTGTTTTCAAGGGGATGTAAGTCATGTATATAATTCCCATTGCTAGAGAAAAGCCGTCCAAGCGGGGCTGCCAAAATCCAGCGACGCGGCGCGCCAGAGGATTGCTTCCGAGTAACGCGTGATACAACCGGTATCTGTAAACGGCGGGTGTGTTGGAGGCGATGCTAAGCAAGGAGACAGAAGTCAAGAGTCAGAAGTCAGAGGGAAACCCGCTAGAGCCCGCCCGCTTCTTGGCCTCACCGTTATGAAGAATTATCGGGGACAGAATGCTACTTCGCCCGGATCGAAACCGAGGCGATGTGGTTCTCCCATTCCAGTTGGAGTTTGCCGGTTTTGCCGCTGGTGGTGATCGTATACTTCAGCTTTTCGATGGGCACTGGCGGCTTTTCCATTTTCATGTCGGCGCGGCCCAGATCCACGCCGGGATCGTAGGAATCACCGTTCTGACCGGTTTGTTTATTGATGATGAGCTTCCATTCTTCGGGGTCCTTCACCAGGACGTAAAGCGTATAGGTGCCGGCCGGCACATTGAGTCCGGCGATGTCGAGATCGGCTCCGGTTTGGAGCGTGGTGGCGGCATTCGCGCCGGCGCGCCATACAGGATAAGTCGAATCCCTCGACACCACGCCGCCATCTCCAAAGATCTGGCGACCACGCACCGAGGGCGACGAGTATTTGATGGTGATGGATTCGCCCGCTATGGTGGCGGATGCCTGGCTGGCCGGGCTCTGGGCTGAAAGAAGGCCGACAACACCGGTGAGCGCAACAAAGAATCTCTTGCATGTTCTCATAAGGAAATACGGCTCTGAGCAGGAATGTGTGGAAGGCCGCATTTTAGGCTGCTTTCCTGAAGACGACAAATTCGGTCTTGGTCGCCGCCATCCGTTGCGCTTTCAGCAGGAGGTAATGGAGGTTCTTGTAGCCCCGG
>Ga0185299_10002032_pt1 | contig 33720 bp, 22 predicted proteins | sample PaiPotPPA55metaG_FD_128002 | JGI IMG/M metagenome (GOLD analysis project Ga0185299, IMG submission 128002) | Iron sulfur acid spring bacterial and archeal communities from Banff, Canada, to study Microbial Dark Matter (Phase II) - Paint Pots PPA... ...
TCATGAGGTGGTGTCCTTTCGGTAGCTTTTTGAGTCGTGGAAAACCCAAATCTACCACCGGAGACGCCGCCTCAGGCACCGCTTACGCGGTGCTCAACTGTCCGCGAATCTCCCGCTAAGAACATATAATGACGGGAAATGGCAAGTTTTCGGCCGACAAAGGTGGCCCGGACTACGGAACATCGTTTCTTAAGTTGAACCCCGCACTCAACATACGGGACTGGTTCACGCCAGCAAACTATTAATGCCTCAACTCAGGCGACCTCGATCTCGGTTCCGCAGGTCCACTATACTTATCAAGTTCCAACGTGCTCATTGGAGGTGGAAAAACAGGGCGTTCTATACGTCGTGGACGCGAGCGGGATGGGCCATCTTCAACATCACAAGTTTTTTTCCCGGCCAGTCATCCCACCGCCGATTCAGGAATTTCACGCTGCGGGACGCCGTCACTTCCCGTTCTTTCCGCCACTCGGGTATTCACACATTCACGGGTCGCCGGTAACGTGGCAAGGCCAAAGCGGCAGGATGGTATATGTTTGGTCCGAGTCCGATTACTTAAAGGGCTTTACGTTCGACGAAACCTATCGCAAGTTTCTCTCGAAATCTCCCAAGCTCCGAAGCGCGAGAAAGGCGCCCAAAGAACGCCCGGGGGGAATCCTCTCGCTTTCGGCAAGCGGTACGACGGAGGGCAGCGGGATCGTTTGGGCTTCACTTCCCTTAAAAAACGACGCCTTTGTACATATCGTGCCTGGAGTTCTGCGAGCATTTGTTGCTACTACGCTTGAAGAGATCTGGAACTCAGAGCGGGATTCTGAATTAAATTTTGCAAAGTATTGTCCTCCAACCGTGGCAAACGGCAAGGTCTACCTCGCTACTTTTTCTGAATCGAATTGATGTCTATGGTTTGACGTCGAATGGTCGAAATAATCAATGAATGCGTGAAAGCTTCAATCGCGTAAAACAGTTACAATCGGTGCAATCCGCGTCGCCGTTGCCTGCCAACATCGGTCGCTACCCACACCAAGCTACCGTAGACTGAGTTCCTGTTACGACCGAGGGAAGCACCGGGGTGAACTTGCTCTTTCAGGCGTACAAAGTGCATTCGCTCACGCCCACGTCGCCCGCCAGGTCCGCGACCTTGCGGCCCGGCTCCATCCGTTTCAGCACGCTGATAATTGGCTCCTCGCTGAACCGCCTTTTTCTTCATCCCAAAGCTCCTTTCGTAGCCACTTCCTACGCAAGCTCCTCAGATTGTCGCTGGTAGAGTTTTTGGGAAGCAGGTCAGAGCCGAGCCGCTGGCTAACCAAGTTCCATTTCATAGATAGTTTTGGTAGATGATTGGACGGGTCGCTGCCGTTTTGTATTTGAAATATTGCGCTACAACTGTACTGTATTTGGGCTCGTTAAACCAATTACACAAGCTCCCTCAATTATTCCCGCGCTCCTCCGAGATCCGGGCCTCCGCCATTTCCGGTGACTACCAAGTGCTCTCTCCAAAGCTCGATTAACAGATGAAAAACCATGCCGATAGCGATGCCAATACAACTCAGCCATACCAGCTTGAATATGTAGAGAACCACTGCGCTGAGCACTGTCACTCCCAGGAGCCCAAACAATGAGACGCCAATTCGCCAGTTCAGGCTAGTTGAAGGAAATAGGTGAGCGCCGAAACAGGCGGCGATCAGCATTCCCAACCCCATGTCGAGAACGAATCTGTATACTGGCCGGAATTCAGAGATGAAACCTCCGGCCAGTTCCGCCTGAATCGCGAAGGCATTGACATAAAGACCCGGAGTCCGCGAACCCTCAGGTGTGTTGTAGAAATCGCGCGACGCTCGGAACGTTCCCCCGATCAGCACAATCGCGGCACCCGTGGCGTCCTGTAAAAAGCTTTTATATTCAGGCGTGAACTCCAAAGGAGTCACTTCGAATATGTGGTGGGCCTTCGGTGTACACTTAAACAATTTCGACATCGAATACGGTCGCAAATCCTGGCGAGTGGCTGAAGAGATAAAAAGCTCTTCATCGGATTCATCGAAACTACAGTCATTGGTATTGTCTTTACAACGATATATCTTCGCAATGCGACTGGCCCAACTCAAGCGCGCGTCTCCTGGAGGAACGACAGCACGGCGCGGAAAACGCCGGAGGTGCAAATCTTCCTCACGAGGATAAATTGGAACGCCCCAAACGAAACTATTACCGCCGTTCGGCGTACGACCGAGCACTGCTGTGGGTTCGATTGCAATGCTGCGCGATCCAGTGAGCCATTCTCGAAAGGATTCGCCCTCGTCCATGCTGGATCGTTCAATCCCAGCTGCCCATACTACATTGCGCCTCGAAAAACCGTTTTCGAGTGGCAAGTGTTCGAGTGCTATGTAGGCTATTTTGTCGTCTGAATCCGGGGAGTCAGTAATAATATCAACTCCTATTACGGCAGGACCTGCTTTCGCCGCCATTTGAAGCAGCGGCCCGATGCTGTGCGGATCCATGGGTGAATAGATGAAACAATCACTGTACGCCTCATCGTCAATTTCCAGCGTGACGATTGGCACGGGAGAGCTGGAAGCCCTGACCGAAGGTACTTTGGCCAAAAAGAAATCCAGCAAAATGCCTTCCGGGCTAGCGAGCCAACCCCAGTACTCAAATAACTGTATAGTGAGTGCGAGGCTGAACGCTATTGCGAACGGCTTGCGAGTAGCCCTAATGACTGTGACAATGTTCACCGCCAACAACTCGGCCGGTTTTCGAATAGCCTTGATGACTGCGACGATGTTCATTGCCAACAACTTCGCCGATCTGCGAAAAGCCTTGATCACTGCTTGACTAGTCATTTCTCGATAGACTCTGCAAGCCATGCCAGAGCTGCATGTCTTAAAGTATTGATGGCCGACACACCGGATCGCTCGAGGTCGTTGATCTTAGAAGCATCAACATCCCACTCCTTTTTTATCCGATCGAATCTTGATTGCGGTGTAATCAACAGCCATGCCGGCGCGGAATCAGGCTCAATGCGGCAGGCTCCATCAACTCCAGCCCTACCAACTCCTGGCCTACCCACCTGAAATTCGTACAAACCGGCCCCGAGGTTGGGAATGTCCGCAATGCCTTCTTTATCAATGCTGCGGTCCCAATCGAACGTGAAAATGCGAGGTGACGCCTCGAGAATCGGCAGATGCGCAAGACGGAAGCAGTAACGTCCGTCTAGTACGTGGCTCAACGCCGGTGCCCAGTGCACACCTTCTGGAGTCTGCAACACAACAGCGTCCGTTGGCCCACTCGGGTCGCGAACTGCTGCTACCGCCGGTTCGACTGGTTCACGCATTCGCAAGGGTCCGAACATGTTCATTAAATTCTCAAGTAACGGCAGGCGGGTTACTCTCGCGCCGCCCTCATTGCGCTCCGCACAAGCATGCACATTATTGCAGGAGTGACTGGCACAGTGGTACATAAGCCACCCACGCCGGTTGCAGTCCAGTATTAAATCTCCTGAATCCTGGCCACTCTTCATCCGCTCACGGTAATCGATCGTGTTGCCGCGAAGAAGAAGACGCGAGCTCCGTTCCAAGTACCAACCTCGGCCAGAGGAGACGACTCGCGGCCCTGGAATTTGTGCCTCAATGTAGCCGGTCCACAAGAAACTAAGCGTTAAAATCACACGGTACATATCCATCATTTTAGTGGTAGGATCTCGCTGCTGGGAAAACATCCCAGAACTTCGGTTGCATTAGGCGAGCGACGAACGAGAGAATGCCTCATTCTCACCAGCCCCAACCCATTCGATTCATGTTTTGTATTGCCTACAACCCGCACCGCCACATCAGTGAATAAAAGAATATAATAGTGGGCCCCATGCAAGGAAATAAACTCTGTAACATTCATTCTGGTTTGGGACCGGTCTTGCGTGTATGTTGGAAGGGCACCGGCTCAATGGGCAATGTCCGTGTGCTTAGGACTATTTTCTTCGCTGCGTTTGCGCACGCTGTTATATCGGCGCAGGGTACCGATCTTGGCGTGATCCGTGGTACTGTTACCGATCAAACGCACGGGCGGATTTCACGGGCGCATATTGAATTAAAGGACCTTGGCAACGGCACAAGCCTCTTCATCTCTTCTGACTCGAACGGAGACTACGAGGCACCAGACTTGAAACCTGGCAGCTATTCAGTCACCGTCACGCTAACTGGTTTCGCAGCTTACGAAGTTTCGCCAGTGTTGCTTCGGAATGCCGAAACAAAACGGGTCGACATTTTGTTGACGGTCGCGAATGCCGTGCAGGCCGTGACAGTAATTGGCACGCCGCAAACGATCGACACGGAATCGCCGGTTATTGCAAACAGCTTCGATAACCGTCAGCTGAACGAACTTCCGCGCGATAGTAGAGACATCTACTCATTTTTGTATCTCAGTCCTAATATCACTCAGGCCCACGAGGGCACGTTCAAGTTCATCGGCGCCCAGACTTACGGCGCCAGTTTTTCCGTGGATGGACTCAGGAGCACGGGTGCGCTGTTTGGAGAGCCCACACTGAGCCAACCGACATTGGAAGCAATCGGCGAGCTCACGATTATGTCAGATAACTTCACGGCCGAGTATTCGGGGATCGCAAGTATACGTATTGTGACACGGCGCGGCGGAAGCAAGTACCATGGTTCGCTGTTCCATCAGAACAAGAATTCCGCCCTGGCCGCCTGGGATATCGGGTCTAAGCTCGGGCAAGCTACCTTTTTGCCGACGCCAGATCAAGCCTTATTTCCGAAACCTTTCTTCAATATCAATGAAGGCGGTGGCTCCCTAGGTGGACCAATTCCGCATATCAAACAAAGTTTCTTCTTGCTTTCCTACGAGCGCCTTTGGATGGCGACTCCGATTGCATTTCAGAGCACAAGCTTGCCGCATCCGACGCTCTGGGTCGGGGATTTTTCGCTATTGCCTGACTCGGCCAAGCCGCCGGTCCCATCTGGAATAAATCTGACTCCGGACGAAACAGTCGCCGATACCGTAACGGTCAACAGGACATTGCGTTTTGTACGCATCCCTCCACGACTATTGAATCCAACCACATCCGCACTAATCCGCCGGTACTTTCCTGAAGCTGGCGTAAACTATCCGATTGATACCGCGACTGGCAGGATGACGCGTTACATCACGGAGCGGCCACATCCCACTGACCGTGATCGAGGAACGATCCGTCTGGACCACGATGTCGAACGGGACAGGATTTCCACAGTTCTCCACCTGACACAGCAGTATGGAGAAGCTGATGCGGTTGCAAATCCCTTCGTGGGGCTGGGAATCCAGAGAGAGGACCTGAAGAACGCCACCTCGTCATTGTCGTATGTACACCTCTTTAGCCCTCGCCTACTGAATGAAATTCGCGGAGGATACAACCGGCAAATCGATTTGGTTAGGAGCAATAGCACACTCCGCGAATTCCTGGGCAGCATCGGCTTCTCCCCCCCCGACATTGCCGCTTATGGCGACGTTGTCGGAAGCAGCCTGCTCGATACGTTCGGACACGCCGCAATTCAATTCGGAAATGGTTTCGCCCCGCTCTCAAACGGAGGCTCAGGAGTGGACCGCCCTTGGGATGAGCGGTTGTTGACTGTTGGCAATACGCTGACTTACGCAAATGGCGTACATAGCGTGAAGGTCGGCCTGGATATAGTTCGGAATCATGTCACTGACGGATCCGTTTCAAATCCGGACGACGACAGCATCAATCCTCGCGGGCTGATTACGTACACGGGTGCCGGCCCGAGTGCATTCGCGCGGTTTCTTCTAGGTTTGCCGCCAAATATGGTGTCGTATGTGACCAAGACGCGTCCGCCGATGAGTGCCCGCAACTGGGAGCACGGATATTTCGTGCAGGACGATTATCGAGTTCACCCGAGACTCACTGTGCAACTGGGATTACGGTACGAGTTGATTAATCCCTTTACTGAGGATCATGACCTGTTCGTAAACTTCGATCCCCAGTATCTGGATCCTGTTAGCGGAAGACGGGGACGATTCGTCGTCCCTTCCTTGGCCACGATTCCTTTGATCGACCCGCGCATGGTTCAGTACGGTGTCACGACGGCATCGCAATTAGGTCTGGGGCGCGGACTGGTGCGGGTCGATAAGGGTAATATTGCTCCACGTGTTGGCATCGCATGGAACTTACGTGATCACTCCGTTTTGAGAGCAGGTTATGGAATCTTCTATCCCACTTCCGCGGCTCAGGCGACTCGTGACCTCCTAGCATCCGCTGCCTTCAACCTTCCACAGACCAAGGGACCGTCCGCAAGTGCTCCTCTGATGGGCTGGCCTGGCTTCACATCGGGAATCAGTCCCCTAACTGGTGGCGCTTTGAAAGATTACGGATCACAGCTCTATACCGGCGCGATTCCGTTTGGGTTACGGCAGCCTAGAATTGAGCAGTACAATGTCACTTTCGAACGAGAAATGTGGTGGCGAGCAACAGCTCGGATCTCCTATATTGGAAGCCGTATGCATCGGCTGATCACGGGAAAGGACCTTAACATGATCCCGCCCAGCGATTTGGCGTTCGGTACAACAGTTGGCTATGCGCCAACGATCTGTGACCCCTACGAGTTGGGCAATTGCGATCTTTCCCCCACGGATTTGGCTCGCCTTCCGTTTCCGGCGTTCGGCGACTCGCTGGAGAGCTATGGAAACTTTGGGCACGGACGGACTCACGCTCTGCAGCTTGAATGGAGCCGTCATTTAGAGCGTGGCATTACGTTCAGCGTGAGCTATACACTTCTGGATCAAAAATCGAGTGCCGTTGACTCGGACAATTCGAGTCTGGGCGGAACGGCATATAACCAATTTCAGCCGAATCTTGACTATTCGCGAGATTCTTTCGTATCGCGACACAGAGTAGTCGCTTATGGCGTTGCTGAGTTGCCCGTCGGACGCCATCGCCGTTTTGGATCCAAGTTACCGAGACCCGCTGATTTGTTATTAGGGGATTGGCAGGCGGCTTGGCAGATGTTTGCCAAATCCGGAACTGGATTTACCCCGTATTGGACCTGCGATGATTGCGGGCCGGTGTTTCCAGGCAATATCGCGAGCGGGTATATCAACGCCTTGGGCGATTTCAGCGATACATCCTTCAGGCCCCTCGTTATTGGCCCTCCGACTAGCAAGAAAGGTGATCGGATTTGGAACCCTGATGCTTTTGCACCTCCAACCATCGGTGCCGATCTTCTCACGAATCCGGCAGTCGCCAAGCGAAATATCCTGGATGGACCGGGAGCCTGGGGGTTCAATTTTGGTATGCGCAAACAATTTCAATTTTCGAGGGCACAGTTGGACATTGGAGCGGATTGTGACAATCTTCTTAATCACCCGCTTTGGCTGCCCGACGATAATGGCATTTCATACTTGGGCAGCTTCAGCGTACGGCTTGATCCATCCGGCCATCTTCTACCGATAACGGGCGCCATCCGAAACCCCGACTTCGGGCGGCGATTGTACAGTTATCCTCAAGAAGGAATCGATAGTCGACGAAGCATTCGCTTACTCGTTCGGTTTCAGTTCTGATCCTGAGCATGGCACGCGTTGCGAAATGGATTGTGGCTTTGGCGCTCGGAGGTCTGGAACTTTCTGGAGCTGTACCTCTTTTTGAGAAGCCGTTCGACATAACCCTGGAACGAGGTGTCATTCAGCGTTTTTATTTCGTCCTTCATACGGGAGATTTCTTCCAGATCCGCGTATCTTGCGTCGGCACCGATCTACATGTGTCGTTGCTCGGGCCTAGAGGCGGTACGGTCCAAGCGATCACGCCATTTGCATGCCCTCAGGTCGGATTCATGAGAGTAGTCGCGCCAGTCACGGGCACCTACGAGCTTCGCTTCCGCGCAGCGGATTTCGGCGCCCCTTTTGCCAGGGCATCAATGCTCGTGAAGCGCCCCCAGTCGGCCTCTTGGCACGATTTTCGGCTTGTAAAGTTTGAACAGCCTTACTTGGAGGGCCTTGATTTAGTCCATCAGTTCACGTTCGAATCCCTGAAAGAGGCCCTCACGTCCTTTAACAAAGCCCTTGAGCTTGCGAAGGACGACGAAGCGGAAGCAATTGTCGCGCAACGCATGTCAGATGTTTACTCTCTTCTCGGAGATGGCCAGAAAGCGCTCGATTATGCGAAACGAAGCATCGAACTGATTCGAACGCTCGATGATGAACGACTTACGGCGCTGGCCGAGTTCGTAAAGGGTAAGGCATACTGGCTGCTACACGACTACGATCAAGCCGGTGATAGCTTCAGATCCGCGGTCGCAACTGCCCGCACGCTCGGCGATCATCGTACAGAAGTGTTGAGCCTATTTTGGATTGGCCAAACTTTTGCACGCAGCGATTTCGGCCGAGGGCAACAATATTTCAATAAAGCACTGGCAAGGGTGCGTACGGCCGCGGATTCATGGCTCGAAGTTGTGGTGCTCTTAGGGATAGGGGATGCCTATTTTCGCGAACCGTCCCAGCGAGCTGTGGCAATCCCATATTACGAAAAAGCTCTCTCGATATCGCACGCGCTTGAGGAGAATCCTTCAACAAAGATAAATTATTTGACCAATCTCGGGGACGCCTACAATTCATCGGGGATGGCCGAGAAGGCAGTCCACGTGTACGAAAAAGCTGTGGTTATCGCTAAGGCGGAAAAGGATTTCAAGAGCATCACTGATCTCTTGCAGCGTCAAGGTGATGCATTGTTGAGCACTGGCAGTCGGGAAGAAGCTATTCACTGTTTTGATGAGGCATCATCGTTCGCTCGCGAACCCAAAGTTCTGTACCCACTACTGACAAAGTGGGCAGCAACGCTGGAGGATCTGGGGCACAATGAGGACGCCCTTCGAATCCATAATCGCGCGTTGCAAGTGACGCAGACAATCCCTGATTACCGAGGCGAAGCTTATGAACTTCTTGGCATCGGAAATGACTATTCCCTGCTTAGCAATTCGGGCCAAGCGATCGAATACTTGAACCGCGCCGTCAAACGATTCAGGTCCATAGAAAATGATCCGCTAGGTTTGGCAGATTCACTCACTTCGCTCGGAGAGCAATACCTGTGGTCCGGGGATAAGCCGCAAACTTTGCAGGCGCTAAGTGAAGCGCTCTGTTTGTACAAACAGCTCTCAAATCGTGAAGGAGAAGCTGAGGCGCTCGGTCATCTTGGGGAACTGCACGAGAGCTCTGGGGAACATAGCGCAGCGATAGTTGAATTGTTGCGTGCCCTGTCGTTGCAACGCGAGCTCAATGATAATACCAGCGCTGCTGAGTTGCTGGAGGCTTTAGGGAATGCGTACGCTGCCACCGACCATTTCGATGATGCGCTCAATGCGTTTAATGAAAGCCTGAAGCTCGAACGCGCTGAGAAGGATTTGAACGATGAGGTTTCTACTTTAGCTTCCCTTGCCATCGCTCTTCGAGATCAGGGCTATGTTGCCAAAGCGCTTGAGCATTTACGAAAGTCCATCAAAATCGCCGAGTCTCTGCGAGTGCGTGTTGTTAATCCTTACTTGCGCGCAACCGCTTTTTCCGGAATCAACTGGATATATGACGCGTTTATCAACACGGCAATGGCTGCATACGAGGACAATCCTACGTCGGATCCCCCCCGGGAGGCGCTGGAGATGCACGAGCATGCGCTGGCACGAATGCTTCTGGACCGTGCTGGAGAAGGTCGAGATGCAATGCATAAGGGAGTCGATCCGAATTTGTTGCAGCGAGAACGAGCGCTGCTGGAGGAGCTAGAAAGATGGTCCGAGCGGCAAGTACAGACTCACCGTCGTGAAACAGATCGCCGGTCTGATGTTCTTCTGGAACTGCAGGCGGTGCAGGCTCAAATCCGCGCAGCCAGCCCCCGCCATGCGTCATTCTCGCAACCTCAACCATTACGCCTTCCCGACATTCAACGCCAAGTCGTTGATAGCGACACGATCCTGTTCGAGTACAAGATCTCGAAATCAGATAGCTATCTTTGGGTAGTCACGGCTGATAATTTAGCGGCATTTCGGCTACCCGGTAGTACGATACTCGAACCGCTGATCTCAGAATTCCGCGATCAGATGGCTTCACAGAGCCAGTTTTCCGAGCAGATGGATTGGTCTTTGGGCGAACGGCTAAGTAGCCTCCTTCTGGGCCCTGCTACAACGCTTTTGAGCGGCAAACGTGTGCTAGTAGTAACGGATGGCGCGCTTAATTACCTTCCTTTCGCCGCTCTCCCAGAACCCGGCATGAAGGGGCCCAATCCAGTACCGCTCGGCATAGGGCATGAGGTTATTAACCTTCCTTCCGCTTCCATGCTCCCGGTCATCCGCTCTGAGTCCCAAATCCGAGCGCGCGCGAAGAAGACGATAGCCATTTTTGCTGATCCCGTTTTTCGTGCAGACGACTCGCGCCTGCATGGTAGCCGCGTGCGTGGGCTGCTGACCGATCCCCAGGGACTCCCGCGTCTAGTAAACAGCAGAGATGAAGCTGAAAGAATTTTCAAGCTCGCACGACGAGACGGTATGAAGGCGATCGGACTCAAAGCCACTCGTGAGACTGCGCTGAGCACCGGCATGGCCTCGTATAGGTATATCCATTTCGCTACTCATAGCAGCGTCGATCCCGACCAGTTGGCCTTTTCTGGACTCCTATTATCTGAGTTCGACAGACACGGTCAATCTAAGAAAGGATTGCTGACGTTGCAGGACGTATACGCAATGAACCTGAATGCCGACCTAGTCACCTTGAGTGCGTGTCAAACGGCAATTGGTGACGAGATCCACGGCGAGGGCTTGTCCGGTCTTAGTCACGCTTTTATGTATGCAGGAGCATCGCGTGTCATTGCCAGCCTTTGGAAAGTGGATGATCGGGCCACAGTCGTGTTCATGGAGGCATTCTACAGGGCGCTTTTGACAGAACACCTTTCCGCTTCCGCCGCAATCAAAACCGCACGGAACTCGATGATGCACACGCAGTGGTCTTCACCATATTTTTGGGCTGCGTTTGTGCTTACGGGAGACTGGAAGTAGTCAATACATATATCCAAACACTTATTCACTTCATTTTGCAGAGGTTTGCCTTTTTGAAATGTGCAAGGTTGTCCAAGTGCCTTTGGCGATTTCCAAGGCCGGTGGGAGGGCGCTTCACCCGCGTCGATGCCAACACAATTCTTGGAGATCGTTGGTTTGCGATCACTACGAAAAAGAATGCTGGACGAGTTGCGTCTGCGGAATTTTTCCGAGATCACGGCGCGCTTGTATATCGGCAGCGAGAAGCGCTTTTCACAGTACTTCGGCAACTCACCGGAGCGACTGGGACCCGAACAGATACTCGAGACCTCGCGCTCCGTCTATGATTCGTCAACGCTTTGTGCGTGAAGCTCGGCGCCAGCCCTAGCGATCTCCCGCCTTTTGACAAATAGGCCGCCGCCGCGCAATCGCTAGTTCGTTCGGCTTCGGCAGCGCGCGCTCTCAACAGCGGAGCGCTCTATATCTAGCGCCCCGATATGGTGGTGCAGCTGATTGCCAAGCAGACGGGGGTTAAGCCACCCGGTGATCGACGGAATTGTTGCTCTGGTTGACTCGCGACTCGCTGCGAATCTTAAAAAGGCTGCGTAAAGCACATCGCGATTTGGCGACTCCAAAGAACTGGCAACGGAATCCGGCCAGGCTGCGGTGCAATCCTCGGAAGATAAGCGCTTTCCACTTCGAACGAATATTATTGCTTGTTCGCTTTACATCGACTCCGGTTGTTTCAGCCGCTCTATGACGACCTTGTAGGTGTACCATAAAAGTATTCGTTTGCGCCCCTGCGCGTCCTATAATCTAGTTTGGAAAAACCAGCTGCGAACACAATTCCCTACCGATTCACAATCGACGATCCTTCAACTTTTGCGAGGCAATGGACAGGAGCGTATCCTTTCCTGGCAGCGGCTGGCCCGATCTATTGAGTACACATGTCACGAGGGGAACTACGCAATGGGAGATATTCTCAGGGAAGCTCGCCTGCAAGAAAAGGCTCCTCAGAACCCGGCGAAGTAGCCGCGGCGCCGGTCGTTAGTAAAATGTGGAGTGAACATTGTGGATTCTTGGTTCTGGAGCCGACGGTTTGTTCAATGTCCAGTTAAACGCGCGGAGAGAGTTCGAACGGGAAAATTTGGCTCCCCGTACTGATTTCGAACTCTGTTTAATAGCTCGGCGCCGCAAAACAAGTTCCTCTCATGTTGCTTGACCTTTCCCCAACAAGGAGCGCCTCCGAGTCGGAAGCGAAAAGAAAGAACAAATTGAAATGTATTGCCGGCCGTAAACTTCGGAGACCTCCCTTCTCCTGCCGATAATCATCATGCAATCCTTCGATCCACGACAATTTCTATCGGGACTGCGTTTTCCCGTAGAACCCGAGCGAACAGCATTGAAGACTGGAACGCCTGCCTCTCAGGAAGAGTTTGCCGGCTGTAGATAAAATTGAGGATGCGAGATTCCCCGAGTTCAAACAAAGCTCAACAGCGTTCAACAAGCTGGGCGCATCTCATTGAATTGGAATGCGTTGAAAATAAGCTATTTTCTAAAAGCGCCGTAAACCGCCTTGGGCACATGTGCGCTCCTTTCTGCCGCATCTTTAGATTCAACAACTTAGAAATGGGAACTTCTTGAACCTTATTGAACTCTGCGGAACTCACATCTACAATTTCGACTACATCAGCAGCGACGAATGCAGCGTGGATTTTGCAACCTCTTGAAAGTGAGATGCGTAGCATACCGGGCAGCGAGAGAGCGCACCTGCTATTGCGGCAGGTGGCTGACTTGGAGGACGAAGAAGTTTGGACGTAGACGGGACATCATAGGAGTAATCGCTCTCAACGTCCTTGAGAAACCGCGGAGAGGCCGTAGTGACTAATAGCACTGCCGCAATCTTGGGATCGTTCCGGTTCGGGGACGGCTCGCTCAACAGCCCGGAGACTGCCTCTATTACTGGCCAGCCTCATGTTGGACCGAGCGGTTCAGAGAATCGTAATCATCGACACTGAAGATTTGGCCGATCGAAAATCAGCTGTGTGCCCCCATTCCACGAGCTGCTATTGGCGCTCTGCAAAGACGTCACGGTAATCGTATAGTCATCATTGAGGCGGATGTCGGTGGGCTTGGATACCGTGTGAGCTTTCGGCAAACCTGCGCCATGAAAACGAGGGGGCGTCGCTGGCTCTTTTCGTCGCTCCGATAAATAATAAGCTAAATTTGCTCGCTCTTGTCGCAGGTAGCAGTGTGTACCCACATCGAGGGAAACGTGTCGGCCGGGCCCACCGTGCTGTATTATGGCAAAACGGCCATGCAGATCACGGAGTTGCTACAGCGCGTCCACGCTGGCGATCAGCAAGCTCTAAACATCGTGATTCCGATGGTTTACGACGAGCTGAAGAAACTGGCGGCCGGGCACCTCCGGCGGGAAGGCAAAGCGCGCCCGCTCGACACGACGGCGCTGGTTCACGAGGCGTTCCTACGACTGGCGCACGGCCAACATCCCTCCTACGAGAACCGGTCGCATTTCTACGGAATCGCCTCACGGCTGATGCGCCAGGTCTTGGTGGACTTGGCACGCGCGAGGTCTCGGGAAAAGCGAAGTGCAATGGAGGAAGTGCCATTGACCGAAGTTCCGGATTTGGGCCAACAGCCCGACGAATCCCTCCTCGCAATGGACGAGGCACTGGAGCGGCTGGGACGCACCGATCCAGTGAAGGTGCAGCTCGTTGAAATGCGCTATTTCGGCGGCATGACCGACGAGGAGTCCGCCACGATGTTGTCTCTCTCTGTGCATGTCGTTCGTCGCGAGCTGCGCCTGGCGCGGGCCTGGCTGCATAAGGAAATGGCCGGATGAACGCCCGCGTCGAAGAACTCTTTCACGACGTCGTGGGCCTGTCTCCCGCGGATCGCGTCCGCTATTTTGGTGAGCACCAGGTGGACGAGGAGATACGCCAGGAAGTCGAGGCGCTCCTGGCATTCGACTCCGGCGCCAATTCCTTCCTCGATCTCAACGTACGCATCGCCGCCAGCCGCGCCCTTCCGCAGCTGGAAGGTAAGGGCTGGCGCGCCGGCCCGTACCGGCTCCTGGAAGTAATCGGACGTGGCGGCATGGGTGCGGTCTATCTGGCCGAACGCGCCGATGGCGAAGTCACCCAACGCCTGGCAGTGAAGCTGCTACCGGCGGGCGCGGGCGATCCGTTGCGCGAGCGTTTTCTCCAGGAGCGGCAGATCCTCGCGTCGCTGGCTCATCCCAACATCGCTCGTATGCTGGATGCCGGCCATCTCGCGAGCGGCCAGCCGTTTCTGGCCATGGAATATATCGCTGGTAAACCGATCGACACGTTTGCCGTGGGGTTGAGAGTGCGGCAGAAGGTCGCTCTATTTCTCAAGGTCTGCACAGCGGCCGCCTACCTGCACCGGAACCTGGTCGTACATCGCGACCTGAAGCCTAGCAATATCATGGTCACCTCCGACGGAGAGCCGAAACTGCTCGACTTCGGCATCGCCAAGATTCTCGACGTGGCGACGGACACCACGATCACCGGCATGCGCATGCTGACGCCGGATTACGCGAGCCCCGAGCAGGTGATAGGGGGCAGAGTCACCACCGCAACGGACATCTATTCGCTTGGCGCCGTTCTCTATCTGTTGCTCACGGGAAAACACGCGCACGAGTTCGAGGATCACTCGCCAGAGGCCATTGCGCGGACGGTCACCTCGCGCGAAGTGATACGTCCCAGCGATTGGGCGCCGGAGCTGAAGGGCGATCTGGAATCCATCTTGCTCAAGGCCTTGCGCAAGGACCCACAGGAGCGTTACGGAACCGTCGAACAATTTGCGGACGACCTCGAAGCCTTTCTCGAATCGCGCACAGTCCGGGCGCGTTCGGGAAATGCGTGGTATCGGGCGCGCAAGTTCGTGCGGCGCTACTGGGTGCCGGTGACGGCGGGGGCGTTCGTTATCGCTAGCCTTTCCGCGGGCCTGTACGTGGCGAACCGCCAGCGCCTCGTGGCGGAACGCCGCTTTAGCCAGTTGCGCCAACTGGCGCATCAGGTCATATTCGATCTCTACGGCACAATCGACAAGCTTCCCGGCGCGATCGATGCCCAAACGAAACTCGTGGTTACAGCAACACAGTACCTGGCGGGCCTGAACGCCGATGCGATCCGCGATAAACAGCTCGCCCTGGAGACCGCCGAATCCTACATCCAGTTAGCCCGCATTCAAGGCGTCCCCGGCTGGAACAACCTCGGCCGGTATTCTGACGCGGTGGAGAACCTGCGTAAAGCGGAGGGACTTCTGGATCCGATCGTGGCCGCGGATCCCCACAACCGCTACGCGATTTATCTTTCCGCCAATGCGGCGCACGATCGCGCAGCAGCCGCCGACGCCGCAGACCAGTCGGAGCAAGTGATCACCGGGGCTTCGAGGGTGCGCGAGCGGTTCGATCAGCTCGTCCGCCTGGGAAATCTCACGCGGATTGAAATCAATGCCGCGACCTATATCTATGCAAGTCTGGCGGAACATCACATTCGCCTGCATCGTTTCCAGGATGCGGTGCGTTATGCCCGGGCGGGCATCGAGATCTCACGGACCGATTCGACGATTGCCGGGCCACGCGCGGGAACATTCGGCGTGCTGGCAAGTGCGCTCAAGTATTTAGGGGACTTCCAGGGCGCGCTCGAAGCGACCCGGCAGGCGCGAGGCGAATGGGAGAAGTATCGGGGCTACCAGACGGATTTGCCAGCGTATTATTGGCCGCCTTATGCACGCTTAACTGTGGCGGCAGTCCGCAGCCAGGAAGGTCTCCTTCTGGCGGAGGATGGCGGCGTCGACCTGAACCAGCCGCGGGAAGCCGCCGTCTTGTTCCAGGAGGCGTTCGACGCCGTCGAAGAAAACGCTACGAATGAGCCCAAAGATTACCTGAGCCGTGAGGACGTGGCCGAGGACGGGCTTTCCTTGGGCAACGTCCTGCGCCACAGCAGCCCGAAACAGGCTCTGGAGGTCTATGACCATAGCCTGATGAGGATCCGCGAGGTCCCAAGCGATATCCAGGCCCGGCGCTTGGAAACGTCCCTACTCGCAGCGTCGTCCTACGCCGCGCGCTGGCTTCACCGTGAGGGCGATGCACGGGCTAGGATTGACGCGGCGTTTCGGCTCTTGCGGGACACCAAGGACTACCCCGCAGAGATTATCAAACCTGGCAGCGAGGCGGACAATGCGGCGCGGGCTCTCGCCGACCACTACGCCGAGACGGGCGAGCCCAACCAAGCGATAGAAGCCTATCGGGACTTGCGCGGCAGGATCATGAAGTCCAATCCCGACCTCCAGAACGATTTACTCAATGCGGCGCAGATCTCGCGGCTCGATGGTGCGCTTTCCGTGTTGCTCCGCCGCGTGGGACGGACGGACGAAGCCGGCTCCTTGGATCAAAATCGCCTGGACCGGTGGCGGCACTGGGACCGCAAGCTGCCGAATAATCCGTTCGTGCAGCGGCAGATTGCGCGCAAGTAGTACCGGTACGGAAATCTCACCCCCAAAAAAACCTACGGCCGAAAGCGAATTTTTCGCTCCGGCGACGCAGGTAGAAATGTAGGGCCTCATGATCGGTAAAAGAACCGGCGGCCCTTGGGAGCGCGATGGCGCAAGGTGAGCAGAATACCGGCTGAGGGGATAGAATCCGCCAAAGCGGAAAACCCTGATTGAAACAGTAGGAGGGAGCATTATGAAAAAGTGGTGGAATACGACAAGGCACTCTGCGACGGCTCGCGTCACGCGCCGTCGCATTGGCCGGACCCTGATGCGCGTGGTGACGATTGGCGCGTTGAGTCTTCCGATTGCGAGGCCGAGCACCACGGTCACTCTTCCCGACGGTACCATTATTGTTTTTCTGGCTACGCACCTTCCGAGGACGGGGGGCGCGGCCATCCAAGCTTGGGCATTCGGCACGCTGAGCGAGGCGGCGCAACCGGACTCCAAGAAGGAGTGCGATCTCGATCATGTATGTGAGCTTGTGATCTCATCGGCCGGCGGCGCGGGGACGGGCACCGGAACCACAATCAAGACGTCCCTCGAAACTTCATCGCAGGTCGATCCGTCGCCGAACCTGCCGTTCACCCTAGCGGAGACGATCGACTACGCGCACCCGGTTACTAAGGGCGTGAAGGGCGACAATGGTCCTGGCGCATGCTATCCAGTGAGCGGAGTGATGGCGATCGAGATTTCTCCGTCCTCGGTCTTGGCTCTGGATATTGTGGGGCAGGCTTGTCAGGTGGGCAGTAGCACGGCTCGACTGGTGTTCACCGGCAGCTATGCTACAGATGCGGCCTCTACCGGCACGGTCGCGAACGCGGACGGGATCGGCAGCATAAATATCAATAACCCCTCAGGTCTCTCCGCCGCGGGAACCTACACGTCCGCGGCAGACCCGACCTGGACGAAGGCATCGTTGGTGGGCCAGCTCCTCTATTAGCGTGTAGACCGGCCGGCCTCGGGGGCGCGGTGCGGCGCAAGCCAGGGCTCACATGTCGAGAAAGAACCGATCGGCTGTTTCAGCGGCAGCCGAGCATTACCGCGCCGGGCGCTTGACCGACGCGGAGTCGATCTACCGTGCGGTCCTGGCCAAGCACCCGGACGACGTGGATGCGATCCAGGGGCTGGCGGTGATCTGCCATCAGCGGGGCCAACCGGATGAAGCGCTGGCGCTCTTTCGCCGGGCGATCACGCTCGATCCCAACAGCCGGGTCGCGGGCCGGCAGCTCGGCCGATTGCTGGAGCAACGCGGCGATTGGGCGGGGGCCGCGATCTGCTATCGCCGTGCGGCAGCGCTGGCACCCGGCGATCCCTTGACCCACATCGCCTTGGGGAACGCGCTGGTGCGCGAAGGGGCGCTGGCCGATGCGTCGGCAAGCTACCAGCGCGCGCTTGCCATCAGGCCGGATCTAGCTGAAGCTCATAACAATTTGGGCGAAGCGCTGCGGCGGATGGGGCGCCTGAACGAGGCAGTTGCAGCGTGCGAGCGGGCATTGGTGTTGAGGCCGGAGCTCGCCGAAGCACACAATAATCTCGGCAATGCATTGCGCGAGCAAGTCAGGCGCGAGCCGGCCAGCGCGCATTACCAGCAGGCACTCCGGCTGAAGCCGGACTGGCCCGAAGTGCACAATAATTTCGCGATCGCCCTTCAGGAGCAGGGGCGTGCGGCAGAAGCCATCGAGCATTATGAACGGGCGCTGTCGCTCAATTCCAGCCTGGCCGAGGTGCACCAAAATCTCGGTGGTGCGCTGGCCCAATGGGGGCGCACGGTGGACGCGATCGCCGCCTTGAGGAACGCACTCGCGCTCAGGCCCGATTATCCAGAGGCGCTGGTCCAGGTCGCGCATCTGAACGGCGAGCTTTGTGATTGGCGCCAGCGCGAAGCCGAGGAAGCGCAAGTGCTGGACCTCATGCGTCGGCACCCGGGTTTGGTCCCGCCGTTCAACCTACAGGCGCAACAATCGACGCCGGCCGAGCAGCTACTGTGCGCGCAGCAATGGAGCCAGAAAATCGCGCAGGGGCAGTCCCCCGGCTTCGCCCACGATCGATCACGCTCGCCGGGCAGAATTCGCCTCGGTTATCTCTCGGCCGATTTTCGCGACCATCCGGTGGCCTATGCCATCGCCGAGACGATCGAGCGGCACGATGGGACGCGGTTTGAGGTTTTGGGTTACTCGTATGGCCCGGACGACGGCAGCCCGCTGCGGCGGCGGTTCGAAACTGCCTTCGACCGCTTCATCGACCTGCACGCTATCGGAAACGACGAGGCCGCGCAACAAATCAATACCGACGCGGTCGACGTGTTGATCGATTTGACCGGACACACGCAGTTCGGTCGACCGCGAATCCTGGTTTCGCGCCCGGCGCCGGTGCAGGTCAATTTTCTCGGCTTTCTCGGCACGATGGGCGCGGAGTTCATCGACTACATTATCGTCGACCCGTTCATTGCGTCGTCCTCCCAACAACGGTTCTACTCGGAGAAGGTCGTTCAGCTAACGGGCGGCTGGTGGCCAGCCGAGATCCGCTGGGAGATTGCCGAAGAGGCGCGCCCGCGCACCGAGTACGGGCTACCGGAAGATGCCTTCGTATTCTGTTGCTTCAACACCAGCTACAAGATCACGCCGCCGATGTTCGATGTCTGGATGCGTTTGTTGCAGGCCAACCCGCATAGCGTGCTCTGGTTGGCGGCTGCCGAAAGCGTTACACAAGACAATCTGCGGCGCGAGGCGGCGCAACGGAACGTGAGCCCGGAGCGGCTGGTCTTCGCCCCGCGCGAACCGATGGCCGACTATCTCGCTCGCCATCAGCACGCGGATTTATTTCTCGACACGCTTCCTTACAATGCGGTTGGGACCGCGCACCACGCACTCTTGGCTGGTTTGCCGGTGCTGACCTGCGCCGGAGAGACATTTGCCGGCAGAACCGCAGGAGCCATGCTGCTCGCAGCCGAGTTGCCCGAACTCGTCACCTTCTCGATCGAAGAGTACGAACGCATGGCCCTTCGACTGGCGCGCGAGGCTGATCTGTTGACCGGCATCCGCCAAAGGCTGGCGCGGGCACGATCGAGTTCCGCACTGTTCGACGGCGACCGGACTGTCCGGGAACTTGAGACCGCTTTCGCGCGAATGTGGGAGATCTGGCTCAGGGGAGTGGCTCCGGAGCCATTTTCGGTGTCAGCGCCGGTCAGAGAGTGCACCGCGCCGGTCGGATTGAACATGCACCAAGCGGCAACTGATCGGGGGTAAAGGGAATTAAGGGGGGATTGGTTTCGCTTGACGGCATACTGGCGTTGGTCCATCATCAGAGACAGTCGGTGAAGGGGAGGTGGCTGCTGGAGAGCGCCACCAAGGAATACCCGGCTGAACTCATCCCGGACGATGATGGACGCGGCGCATGCCGTGGTTCAAAAGAACACATCGAACCGATAGGATCCCGATGCCGCCACTCTAAATCAGACTCTAAATTCTTGTGGCAGCGCCTTTGTTGATGCTCTTGGCAGAAAGGGAACCAGCTGAAACCGTCAATCCATGCCTTCACAGATACACGCGGTGCGAAGCGATGGCGGAGAACTAGTCAACCGCACTGATCAGGCGAATGTTGTTGTAATGAACGAACGTAGCCCTTCATCAGACGGCGCGCATCGCCATCGACAGCGGCACACCGGGCCGGATGCACTCGCTTTTGATCGACTGATTCCAGCGCTCCAATTTCTCTTTTGGGAATAGTACGGCGAGGTTCTGACGTGCGTCATGCCAGATCCGGATGAACTCCTTGAAGTCCTTGGCGATGAACTGTGGCCTGTTGTCGGAGGATCTGGGACCGCGCCTCCGGATGCAGTTCCTCTGCGCGCTTCAGGATGACCTCGATGTCCGCCTCAGACATCGACTCCCGCAGATCTCAGTTGATGATGTAGCGGCTGCAGCCGTCCACTACGCCGAGACGAGCGAGCGCAACCAGGCGCTTGAAGCTTATCAGGACCTGCGCGGCAAGATCCTGAAATCCAACCCCGATGCGCAAAACGGTCTGCTCAACGCGGCCCAACTCTCGCGGCTCGACGCTACTTTGGCCGGGCTGCTCCGCCATGCAGGGCGATCGGAAGAAGCCGCCGCTCTGGATCAGAATCGTCTGGAGCTGTGGCGGCACTGGGACCGCAAGCTGCCGAATAATCCGTTCGTGCAGCGGCAGATTGCCGGCAAGTAGTACTGGTACAAGATCGCACTTTCACCCCAAAAAACTCCACCGCTCACAGCGAATTCCTAGCTCCGGCGACGCAGGTAGAAATGTAGGGCGTCATGACCTGTAACGGAGCCACCTGTCAGGAAATGAGGCGCCAGACGAAAACAAGATCGGAATGGTCTACCTACCGAAGCGGAATATGCGAAACGTGAGGGGAGTTCGGATGCTGGTACCGGCCCTCGCCGCGATCCTCATCTGCGTTTGCGGCCAGACTGCCAGGGCTGACGTGATGATGACCATCACCGGCAACCTGACCTCGGATGGCTCGGCGGTCGGCAGCGGCGATCCGGTGATCAGCGATCCATTCACCATCAACCCGGGCGGCGGCTCGGCGGCGCTATTCCCGTTGAAGACTAGAGTTTCCAACACAGTTCTTGGAGGAGAGAATGAAAACCGAACGCAAATCAGGGCCCTTTTGGACGATTACATTGGGAGTGTCGGCGATATTCTTGCTGACTCTGGCGGCGCCGGCCGCAAAGGCCGATCCTGTCGACATCAGCTTCTCCTTAAATTACTCCATTTTCAACCCCGGTGCGATTAATAACATCTGTACATCCATTGACCCCTGCTTCACCAATGGCCAGATACACATCCAGCAGGGGATCACCGATCTCGTCGACGACCAGCTTCCGGTGGCGTACGCGGATGGCGATCCAAATTGGTCGCCGTGCACCGGAGCTTCATGTCCCACCCCCCTGGTCAAGCCCGACGTCGCTTCAAACGGGCCCTTGGAGTTTACTCTGACGGGCCTGACGGGGGGCTTTGCGACCTTCGGCTTTGCATCGGATAGCACCGTTCCGAGTACCATGCCCTCAAGCCCACCGCTCATAGTGATCGGCACTTTTGGCGCGGCTCCCGAGCCTGGACAGCAGTTGTCGGTGAGCGGATCACTGTGGGCTTACGATGACCCCATCGAGGTGGGTACTTTTACGATGACGGCCACCGTACCGACCCCGGAGCCGACCACGCTGGCGCTGTTGGACTCCGTTTTGGTGGCAATTGCCGGCTTGGCGAGGCGACTTTTTTGGCGTAGGGCGTGAGCGTCTCAGAGAGAGTTGGAGGAGGACAACAGCATTGGCAGGGTCTGCTGATCGGGAGTGGACACCCTGGCATACAAGCCGACACTTACCAATTTCGACGCTTTTATACCCTGGCGAAAAACCTGGTTCTCTTGGTCTGTCGGATTTGGCCGTTTTAACCCCATTCTTGATTACTCTTTTCGGCCAGTTCGGCGGCGTGGCGCTGCAACTGGCTGAGGTAGTCGAAGGCATTGGCGCCCGCCAGTTCGCAGGTATGGATCAGGCTCATGAACAAGTCGCCCACTTCGGAGCCGTGTAGCGTGCCGCATTCTGGCGATGCAGCACCGCGCGTTTGAGCGCGCGCTCGCAGAGGTAATGCCGACTGCCGGATTATGCCGCGCCGGCGGATCCCCGGATCTTCCTGCCTGCCTGTTCTGATAGCTGCTGACGCGGCATAAGCATAACGCCTCTCCCGACTGGCAAGCATGCGTTAATTGACCTCATTGCACGGTCATCCATCATCCATTTTGTGACGGATCGATCTGAGAGGAACCAAGGAGAGATTTCCACGTGTAGATGATTTTGAGGATGCGAGATTCCCCGAGTTCAACAAAGCTCAACAGCGTTCAACAAGCTGGGCGCATCTCATTGAATTGGAATGCGTTGAAAATAAGCTATTTTCTAAAAGCGCCGTAAACCGCCTTGGGCACATGTGCGCTCCCTTCTGGCGTATTCTTAGATTCAACAACTTAGAAAGCCTGGCTTGTTGAACCCTGCGGAACTTTGAGGAACCTGTATCTACAATTTCGACTACATTTCACGCGCACAGAATTCCGAGTATCCGCAATTGTTTGGAAAACAAGGGGCCACGAGCTCGACTGGCGAAGGAGCGCACCTGCTCTTGCGGCAGGTGCGCGCCTGCGCTCACGGTGCCGTGGCCGGACGCGGATGTCGCGGCGCTGTCAAGCCTGCTGGCCATCCTCACGAACAATCTGAACACCATGCCCACCTATCCCGGATGGACGACTTGGACCACCGCGAAGGTAGACAACGGCCCGCGTACTACGGGCCAAGGGCACGGCATTATCGTCCGGTTCGATGGCTTCGGACAGTGGAGGCTATCTCGAAAGTCTCCTGAAGACCACGGGTACAATGTATCGTCGCGTTGTACTTCGTTCCGTCCCGTTTGCCTTTGCAGAAGGCGTGATCTTGAACAGTTCGTCAACAACTTTGGCCGGGACGGTCTGGTCTTCAAGTTGGGGCCGCTCCCCTGGATTCCATTTGCCAGCCGTCATGACGCCCCATTTGTTTTCTCCGACGGTGTTGACTGGATGGTTACCCTGTAGATCGGATAGTTGTTTAAGTATGGTTTGCACCGGTTTTTCTCGGAGAATCGCAAACCTGCAACGCCACTACTCCGGCATGGAAGCTCCAACTGTGTTGTACATCGCGTCCGGTTTCGTCGCGATCCTGGCAACCCGGCTCGCCCGATTACATCAAATGTTCAAGCCGTCCCGCGACCTTGCGCCTCCTGATGGATGCGGACGCGCCGCCATTCGCGAGCGGAGTTGGTACAGGAAAACAAACGAAGAGAGAATCTCGACGGAGAAAGCACTAACCCAGCGGCATTGGAAAACCGCCCGATGCGTTGTCGCCAATTCAGAGGACGGTTTTCGGTCTCCCGTTTGCGTCCGTGAGTCCTCAACAGCTCACGGACGTTTTTCTGGCTTCCAGCGGGCACCGGCACGATGAAAACCGGAACTCGTACAGAAAGACCACACATGGACTTAGTGGCCGTAGCGATTGTATTTCCCGTATCTCTGGCGTTGGGGTTCGCTCTACAGGCCGGCACCCTGCAACTGATCCTGTGGATGCTTAATCGCCTTGGTCACTGAAACCACTACTTCATCGTCGTCATCCCCATCATTCGTGAATCAGCTTACTAACCGCTCGGTCTGACCCGAAGCGTCGGGGCAAAGAAACGCCCGCCTCGGGTGCGAAGGTCTTCACAGTTCCGTGGCGGGCGGAAATGCTGTGGACTACTGTAGTAAGTGGGATCAGCCCACGTTTTCTCTCAGGAAAAAGAAAAGTAGTCTTCACGAGCGGGTCACGCAGTCGGATCGGGCCGGTTACGGGCGCTGTTATAAACGTCTCGAAACCGATCCAGGAGAGATCCGTGAGCGTTTAGATCAAACAGCTTGTCAAAACAATGTGACACCTGGCGTTCATCCATTGCGGGACAGTGCTCTGCCGCCGCCGACGCTACCGCGTCGATACTCGGCCAATGCAAAACGGGCGCCTGGAAAGCTTCAACGCCAAGCTGCGAAACGAGTCCTGAATGCCAAACTGGTTTCTATCCAATGCGTTGGGACGATGACAAAGGGAACTTCAATTTGGGGCTCCTTTGGCCAACGGGACTTGCACGAGTGACCTGCCCCCAGCGGCACGGCCATTAGCTTCCGTGTGCTCACTTCACCTAAGCCGCTGCTTTTTCGATCAGGGGCGGTTCTATTCTGGAGCCATCGAATTGATAGTCGGGATTTTTTTCCCCTTCGATACCTGTTCCTCTCTCTTTCTGCCGCCCGGTCGCGGCAATCCGGTCGCGTGATCCCTTTTTTCTGAAAATCGACCACGCGGCGCTGACTGCCCGTCGGAGGACACGCATGAGCCTTACGGGGATAGCATCAGGAGATGAACCCAGCGGATTTCGGACGCGGTGACTTATGACGAAGGTAAAAGTGCCAGACTTGTCAGCGCTTCCAATTCGAGCCGCGAAGTATGTCCGCATGTCCACTGAGCATCAGCAGTACTCGATTGATAATCAGTCTGCGGCTATCGACACCTACGCTCGACAGCATAACATGCAAATCGTCAAAACTTATGCTGATGTGGGCAAAAGCGGGCTCACCGTGGAGAATCGGCCAGGCTTGAGACAGCTTATCAGCGACGTCCAGAGCGATTCCATCGATTACTCAACTATCCTCGTGTACGATGTCAGCCGATGGGGCCGCTTTCAAGATGCCGATGAAAGTGCTTACTATGAGTATTGTTGTCGTCGCGCAAAGATTGCCGTCCACTATTGTGTCGAGCCCTTCTCTAACGACGGAAGTCTCTCGGCGGTATTGCTCAAAGCCATTAAGCGTGCAATGGCCGCAGAATATAGCCGCGAGCTTTCCGCCAAGGTTTTCGCAGGCCAATCGCGGCTTACTGAACTCGGATTTCGCCAAGGCGGCACGGCGGGATACGGTCTTCGGCGGCTGTTAGTTGATCACCGTGGAAACCCCAAGTTCATTCTCGAAGCCGGAGAGCGCAAGAGTATTGCGACCGACCGGATCATCCTAATACCAGGACCAGAGAAGGAGATCGAGATTGTCAATGAGATATTTCGGCTCTATGCCTTAGAGCGGTCCTCCCCGGCGAAGATTGCGAAAAAGCTCAACGAGCGTGGTGTCCTTTGTGAAGGCGGCCGACTCTGGACGCGATATGTGATCCGGCGGATGGTGACGAACCCGAAGTATATCGGAGCGAACGTCTCTAACCGCCTATCAGCCAAGTTGCGGGGCCGTCGTGTGAATAACCCACCAGAAATGTGGATTTGGCGGGAGGATGCGTTTCAGGGAATCGTTGATCCAGGCCTATATCGGAAGACCGGAGCGGAGGCCGATTCTCGATCTGCCCATCTGACCGACCAGGAACTGCTTGAGCGACTTCGGCAGTTGCTCCAAAAGTGTGGGAAGCTGTCCGAGCGAATACTTAGGGCAAGCCCCGACACGCCATGCAGTCAGGTTTATGCGAAACGGTTTGGAGGACTCGGTGAAGCTTACAGACGAGTGGGGTATCAACCTTACCGGAATCTCTCATGGGTTGAGCGAGACCAAGCATTAGTGCCGGTCCGGCGAGAATTCATAACGCGTGTCGTCAGTACGCTCAGGGGCTTTGGAGCTTCAGTGCAGCAGGACGTGCGAGGCCAATTCCTGACGATTAACGAAAACCTGAACCTACGAATTTCCATAACGCGTTGCCGTGCGCTCAAACGGATCAATAGTTGGCGATTTCAACTTTGTTCGCCATTCGAGCCGGATGTGACGGTCTTTGCACGCTTAGCCCCAGGCAACCAAACAATACTCGATTATTTCTGTGTTCCGCGGAGCACCAAGAATCCTTCTCAAATAACCGTGTCGGCGTTAACCATTGCAACCAGCGACGTTGAGCAGTTTGCAGATCTCATGTTCCTCCAGGATTTCGCAGAATGGCGGCGTAAGGAAACCAAATAGCCCGCCATATCGTTAACCCTGACTCTGAACGAAGTTGCCGAACTGCCGATGATGTGCGTAAACTTCAACCGTGATCTGGACCCACGAAATCGCCACACAAGCGAAACCGGAAATGACCGATGACGGATGTCGAAGATGACGGGAATATCAGACCGGTCCTGCATTCTTGCTCCAGAGCATCAGGGCCCTTCCGCGCCGTCATTTGGCGTCAGCGGCGCTGTGTGGGGCGTCTCTTCAGGCCTTATTGCCGCGACATGAGATGGCCAAACGATCTGTACAGGCTATATCCCCTGGTGTTCTCGGGGTATCTGATTTCGGGCTAGTTATCTTGAGAAACCGCATCGTTACAGCCACTAGGTTGGTTGTGAACAACACGCAAGACCGCTCCCGACCGTTTGCTATGCCGGACATTGAGCGGCGTGCGTTGTGCAACTTCGAGCACATCGTCCTTCATCTCGAGAGCAGGGGCGCACATTGCTGGCGCGACGGTTCCGGCGAGCCGTGTCTGGTTTTGGGTGTCGAGCGCATACCCCTCGATTGGGATCGTCGCAACTTTGCTCTGGCGCGCCTTTTGAACACGGTCGCTGGGATTGGGACCTTGACCATGGAAGCGAGACTCACGATTCAACGTTTGCAAGTATGGGCCAATGATCGGGCACAATCGGTGCGGTTTCGAAGATTCGCCGCGTTGCTCAATGATCGCCTCTATGTGCCTCAGTCCAACGGCCGCCTGCTGGTCGTCGGTCGCGATGGTTTAACCGAAGCGGAGAATGGCACAAACGCTGACCGTGTTTGGGTCGAACATCCGTATTGGACTCCGTTGGACCCTTCGGATCCCGCGGCCCCGGTCGATCCGCTCCCGGGCCTTGGTCTTTTTGAGCAGTTCTTGGTCGAAACTCAGGCTTGCAGTCGCTCGGCACGTTGGTTCGTTGCCATGCATGAGGGGCTCTTGCCCTATGTTCGTGATGCATTGGCCGCCCGATTTATCCTGGTTCATCTCGGCCCCTCACAATCGGGCAAGACCACTGGCGCGGAGCGATTTCTTGTTTTACACGGCCTGGGTCACGTCAAGGGCGACTATACACACGCTGCGATAGGCGATGCCGGCGACATCGGCTTGCTCGTTCTGGATAATCGAGAACATGCAGACTTTCAACGCCCGCTCGTAAACTTTCTGCTTTTTGGCGCCACAGGAGGTGAGCGTGGGCGCTCAAATCCAGATGGGATTGTTCGTACTCAAAGCTCGCGCCCAGTTCTGGTCATGACCAGCATTGAGGGCGTGGCAAAGCAGGAGCTCTGGAATCGTTGTGTAAGCATTCCTTACAGCCGCTCTGCCGGAGTTCATCTCGATCGCGAAAGAATCGAGAACGAGATTTGCATCCAACGCCACACTATCAACCGAGCGCTGATGACCGTCCTGCAACACTATCTATCCATGCGGGGTAGCCACCCGGTTACCGTCTCGCCCATCCCAGAATTCTTGAATCACTTTCAGGCTCTGTGCGACCTTCTCCGCGCATACGGTGTGGTTGCACACAAGACCGATGATTGGGCTGGGCAGATAATTTCCGAGTGGACCGAAATGCTCCACACCAGACTCAAGCGATCCGACAATGAAGATCCGCTTGAACGTCATATTCTCCGCATCGCGATGGAAAACCGTCTCGCCGTGCAGCCCCGGGATCTGCTCTGGGACGGGGGCACGGGAAAGCTGCTCGTCACCCGTGCCAGCAATCTCCTGGTTGCCCTTGAGGAGTTGGGCGTTCGAGGGCTTCCGGACACAGCGGCAGCTTTGGCACGGCGCCTGAGTTCCAGTTTGTTTACCGAAATCACGGTGCTGGATGAACGCCGCGCTCCGGAAATTCCCGAGCTGCGCCGCAAGGCGGAGAGTCGTGCTCTTGGCATTTTCATACCGGACGAGACCCTCGCCGAGATGGGCCGTTCCAGGGGACACGCGGCTTGCGACGATCATGTTCTAACACCCATCGAAGGTTCTATGCTTGCGGATCACGAGTACTTGGATGCCTCCGACGAATGCTACTTCCTTTGGGAATACCGCCCCGGATCGGCAGCCGAGTCCGCAACTCAATTGATCCGCGATTTCAAGCTGATACCCGGTTTCAAAACGCGGCACAAGGCTGCGGCGATGCACCAGGCTGCGGCGGCATTCTCTGCTGTCATTCCTGAGGCGTGGCGGAGCCAAGCAATGTTTGTGCCGTTGCCCCCCTCCAAGTCTACAAGTCACCCCCAATATGATGGGCGGTTGCTCACACTTCTTGGTTGGGTGCAGCCCGGCCTGACGAATGTTCAAGAGATACTCCAAGCGCGGACTGATAGCGCTGCTTGCCAAAAGGGAATATCTCCCCTTGAACGTGCAGCCGGTCTGATCGTCATATCAGAAGGACGGAGCCCACAGTCGGAAACGATTGTCCTTGTTGACGACGTGGTGACGAGTGGAGCTCACTTCAAAGGGGCTGTTCTTGCTCTGCGGCGCGTTTATCGGCCACGAAAGTTCGTCGGGCTCTTCTTAGCCCGAACAGTTGTCAATCGGGGTACGGGATTGATAAGGCCGCAGAGATAGTCGTTTCGCCAGGGTAGTACAGCGGCCGAACGGATTTGCATCCACGACTATGAAGCTGTTGGGTCAAAGGGACGTGTGGGCCCTCGGAAACAACCCTTCGCCGCCCTGCCAAGAGGCGGCCAGACCACTCGTTTTTGGATACGCCATTTCTTCCCCTATTTCAATCTGAAATATGGCGGCAGGCGACATATCTTGCCCCAGTTTTGACGCCGAGATTCGTACTATTCTGTTCAGCAAGTTGTAGCACGCGACTTTTGCGATGGCGAGATCATATCGCCTACATTACCCGCATTACATTAAAAACCTTGACGTTCCGGCGATATCGAGATAAGATCTGTACACGTAATTCTCGCCCCTCTGTTGACAGCGGTTGTGCTGTTCAGATTTGGAAGCCGTCGCCGCAACTCCATTAGCAAAGTCCCATCGCAGTTGGCTGTGACCGCCTGGGACACGTTTCGTTCTTAGGAGTTGGGAACTTGCGACAAATACCATTTCGAGCACACGTTCCTCTCAGGTTGGCTCGCAAGATGATACTCGATTGGCGTGTCGGTTGGAGTATTCTTCGGTCTATCTCTGGTAAGCACAGAAGAGGAAGTGGAAACCTTTAGTCTTTCCACGAAGGGGAAATGATGATTTTTCGATTTACAATTGTTCTCCTCACAGCGGCAGTGGCATTTGCGGGCCAGATATTCACTCTCAATACCTCGTCGCTTATTTCGAACCCGAACGCGCCGTTCACTCTGGACTTTAGTTTCACGGATGGTAGCGGCATCGGCGATGGAAATAACGCCATTACGCTGTCGAAGTTCGCTTTGGGCACTGGGTCGCTGACGCAATCGTCTATCAGCGGCGGAGTTACAGTGAACGCCAGCCCGTTCAGCATCGCCCTTGAAGACAGCTCGTTCTTCAACGATGTCCAGTTCACGTTCGTGCCTGATGCGACGTTTAGCTTTCAACTGGACGCGACTTCGAATGCGGATTCGGGTACGCCAGACACGTTCACGCTCGCGATTCTGGACAGAAATCTCAACAACATTCCGACTACGAACCCCAATAACGGCATCGCGTTCGTGGAAGTGGATCTGCCGACCACCAATCCCACGAACGGAACACAAGTGATCTTATCGGGGACTGTCGAGAATAGCGATGATGTTAGCATTCCAGCTCCGACTGGGACACCGGAGCCGCCGACTTTCGTTCCGATCCTCGTAGGGTTCTGCGCCGTTTGCGCTTTGCGCGGGAAACAGCACAGTAAGAAATGAGGGGTTTGGCCCTACGGAATTCTCATTAAATTCGCTCACCGTCCGATATGAGAGTTCAACGCATGGCCCACGCATATATTTACGCCGTTCCTGGAGCGAGAGGGAGAAGAATAAAGCCGGGCGCCAACCTCGCCTATCGTGTCCCAAAGACTTCGCTTTCACCTCGTGAAACGGAGATTTGTAAACTTCTCGTCGTTGGGATGAAAGTGAGAGAAGTCGCACTCCAGTTGAACATCAGCATCGGGGTAGCTTGGCAGCACACGCGGAGCGCATATCTGAAATTGGGCGTACATGACCGGGGCGGGTTGGTAAGACATTTCGCGGAGCCGAACGTTATCGCCGTACGAGATACAATCACGAATTCGTGAATTCGGGCGGGAGTATAGCGACCACCCGGTGTAATCCTTAAGTATCTATGGCGTCCCCATCCCGGCGATGATACGCGTCGAATAGCTGATACCGGCCTTCGATGGATCGGCGAATTGAAGCTGTACCTTGACGGATTGTCCTGCTGCGACGGAGCCGCTGGGAACAGCAATGATGTATGGGCTGTCGGGCGACGTGCAGGATGTCGTACCGGAGCTATTCGCCAAGCTCGCGTTGCCGCTAAGATCATCCAGGGCCAGATAAATTGGCCCGCTGACAGCGATTGTGCCGGTGTTCATAATCGTGAGAGTTTGGACGAACCGCTTCGTCCCGGAGTTGTACGCGAACCCACCCCGTTTGGTGATGAATTGAGCGTTTAGATTGAAACTTGCGTTGTGGGAGCAGTTTTTCGAATCAGCGTCGATGAAGGCGACGAAAACGTCTACCCGGTTTGGATCTCCGAAGTTACTGCCAAACATAACAGCCCGGTTGTCGGGACTTCCGATCGCATGGGGCTGCGCCCAATATGCAATGCCGGGGTTAGCGGCAATCAATGGCTGGCTGTAATGTTTGCAGATGCGGCGATTGACGGGATTCGCGGACAAAACTGTATTGATGTTCTCGTTGGCTTGGAATTCAGCCCACGTTGCATATATCTTGCCGTTTGGTAACGTTACCGGGCCTACTGGAACCGCATTCGCGGTTGGTTGGTCCCACTGCTGGACCACTGTCAGGGATGGGACCTTTAGCGAGGTTTGGAATACTTCACCCTCATAGACAATGTCCAGTGGAAATGGCGTTTGGCTCGGCTGCGGCCCAGGACCGATCCATGTCCAATGCCCAGTGGCGTTTGGTGGCTGGCTATCCCAGGTCCATTGCCACCCTGGCGTTGTCATGTAGTTACCGGCTGCGTCCTGGCGCTGGGGAAAGTAGTCATTTTCATACGACCCGGTAAGCCATTCCCCGTTGATATCCGCAAGCCCGAAATGTGCGTCGTCGGTCCACGGTCCTTGAGGACCCACTAGATGAGCAGTCAAGTAGCCAGCCCCGTTTGGATTCAACAGACGATAACCGGGGAACCAGCCGTTGCCATTACCAAGATAGGTGGCAACCATTCCGAAATTAGCATCCGTGTGACCTTCATTCACAATGTTGAAAGCCTGATCCGTAACGCTATCGACCAAATAGTTGAGAGCTAAAATGTATCGGCCGCTGGCATCCATCTGGCTCTTGGTCGATCCGCCAGTGCGATTGGGTGTCACTCGGTATACAAGTGCGTTCTTGCTGCGGTCGTAAATGAAGATGCCATCTGCCCCAGGAACATTCTGAAAGTTCGAATCCGAGACGGTTATTTGAAAGCGGTTCCCATCGTCACTCATTCCACGTGACCCAACGTAAGCAACACCTGGAACGAGCGTCGAGAAATCAACGACCTTTGTATATTGTGCGGTTTTGAAGTTATATTCCCACAGTACGCTTCCGGCAAAAGCGAAGAAGATATCCGGGTCTGTCCGATGCCAGTAGGATGTCGCCGGAAGGCCGTTTGGCGTTGACGGCATGGCTCGCTTGTTGGACACCTTTCGGTTCGGCACATCCAGGTCCGCAATCATCGTGGTCCCGTTGCCAATAAAATAGGCAATCCGGCTCGAATCGGCGTTGAAAGCGGGCCAGATAGAAGAGTAGAACGGCATATTCAATGCGCCGTCGTTCGCATCCGTGACTCGCAGGATTGTCGTTCCGAAAACTGGGTCTTGAAACGTACCCCCAGCCGGTGGAAGCGTCGGTGCAGGAGGCGCTGGATAAACCGTCAGATCGTTGAGTTTCTGGGCCTGTAGACTGATCCCAGCCAGAACTAAAAAGAGAAAGCAGTGTGAAGCAAGTCTGTTTGCAAGCATGTGCGCGTATGTTTCTCCACGGTTCGAAGAGGCGACAAGCTTATGCTCTAGCCGCCCTTTGATCGGTGCCTGAACAAGACTCCCGAACCTGGACCTTCGAACCAACGATGCGGCTGCGCGGATCGAGCAGTCGCCAAGTCCTACATCACGCATCGGCCAGCAAGTGTTGAAAGGATATTGCCTTTTAAGGGGTAGCACTAATCTTCGTTAAGCCATCGGCCATCTTTAGCTATGGCCTTGTCCCGGAATTTATTTGGTTGTATGTGGCGTATTTCAATTTGAAATATGGCGGAGGGCGACAGGCATCGCTCTGGTCATAAGAGTGCTTTGATTCCCGTGCCAGGAGACGACCGACATGCCCGTATCCGTTCGTGTCATCGAGCGGACCCGAATGTCGGCGTGCTCCCGGCAACAAGTTAAGCGCTTCAACGGCTGGGGCAAGACCGAGTACTCCCCTCCGGCCCCCCGTGGTCTATCCAATTCGTTTTTGGCCTAGCCGAAAGTGTAGGCAGCAATCTTCCCGAGCGGAATGCCTCGAAAACGATTTGAATCCTACGTCGGAGAACCAGAAGAGGTACTTGCGACTATACTCCGGTGAGCGTCGCAATTTGTAGAACCTCACTCACTAAAACTAACCCGACTGGTTTGGGGCGGCACACGAGAACCATCTGGACCACCGCCCCTGCTAAATTCTTATGCCGCTGAATCAGAGCTACGAACCGATCGAATCTTGGTCTTGCGAAGCCGGTATTTTGGGCATGTGCTCTTGTCCGACTCGGGCGGAGCCACAACCGTTATCGTTCTCAGACTCGGTGCGTGAGTTGCGGAGCACGGCTGGCGTGACTGCTTAAGTTCGCAGCGCTATGGCGGTTCACTACATGCTAGCCTCGTTGTTCTCCTTGGCGTCCTCACAATACTGAAGCCAGACGGCCCCAGTTGCCCGCTAGGATCAGGTCCGATGGCATTCTGGTCGGGCACGCTCGCATGGCTGGCTTCCTTTCCAACATCCATATTTACTAAGAAGATTCGCGCGCGGCATACGCCTTTGGCTGAATATTGACGTGTACACGCAAAATTGTCGCGTCCGCCCGCTCGAATAGCAAGTCGTACTTGCCTATGAAGCCCAACGTAGCTTGCCAGTAGAAGACTCCGCCCTTCAGCGTCGAGCCCACCGGAAGCGGGGCGTTCTGGCCGGCCACTAGCATGTGACCTTGGGCGGCGCCCAAGTGCAGTTCTATAAGACCCAGTTGTTCCATGTCCACTGTGTAGGAGCCATCCGCGCCGGCGCTGAGCGCTCGAGGCTCTTCGAAATCGCGACGCAGAGTTATCCTGCTGGCGGGAACCGCTTGAATGGGGTCATTCACCGCTGGAGCATTTCCTCCCCCCGTGTTCGACACGGTGAAGTAGCGGCTACCCAGTCCATCAACATGTCCAGCGTTGTCGTAGGCCACCCACGATATTGTATGTTCGCCGTTGACGAGTTGAGTGGTGTCGATGTAGAAGTACGCGATGGCGCCGTTGCTGTTGCACAATCCCGGGAATAAAC
>Ga0185299_10002033_pt1 | contig 33715 bp, 35 predicted proteins | sample PaiPotPPA55metaG_FD_128002 | JGI IMG/M metagenome (GOLD analysis project Ga0185299, IMG submission 128002) | Iron sulfur acid spring bacterial and archeal communities from Banff, Canada, to study Microbial Dark Matter (Phase II) - Paint Pots PPA... ...
CCGAGCATCTCTGCCCGGCTCAAGCAACCTACCCGGAAGTCGAACGGAGCGGGCCGCTCCTCCTCCCCTATTTGGTCTTGCTCCGCATGGGGTTTACCCTGCCGGTGCGGATTACTCCGACCGCGGTGCGCTCTTACCGCACCTTTTCACCCTTACCCTGAGCCCAGGCCGAAACCTGAACCCAGGGCGGTATTTTTTCTGTGGCACTTTCCGTGAAGCCCGCTTTGAGCGAGCCCCCCCGGCCGTTAACCGGCATGCTGCCCTGTGGAGACCGGACTTTCCTCCTGGCTGGCAGGCCGAAACCTACCACGCCAAGCGACCGCCCGTACCAGCAGGCCCAAGCTCATTCTCGCAAAATCGCGATGAGGCCGCCTTCGTCTTACAATGACGACATCGAGATGATTTATCTTTGGATCGGATTGGGGAGCGCCATCGGCGGCGCGGCACGTTATTGGTGTTACGGTTTCATGGCACGGCTGGCCGGTGAAACATTCCCGTGGGGCACGCTGGCCGTGAACGTCCTTGGCTGCTGGTTTATTGGACTCTTCGCGACCCTGACAGGTCCCGAGGGCCGCTGGCTCGCGCCGTCTTCATTTCGGATGTTCGTGATGACCGGGATCTGCGGCGGCTACACAACCTTTTCGACTTTCGGCCTGGAAACACTCAACCTCGGCCGAGACGGCCAATGGTTCAAAGCGGGCGCGAACGTAATCGGCTCCATGCTGTTTTGTCTGGTGGGCGTCTGGCTAGGCCACCTGCTGGCGACCATCTTGAACGAGAGATAGCGATATGCAGATTCCACACGACGCGGTTCTGCTGCGAATCTTCATCGGCGAAAACGATCGCTTCGAACACGCGCCTCTTTACGAGGCGATCGTCCTCAAGGCACGTGAAATGCATCTTGGCGGGGCCACGGTATTGCGCGGGCCGATGGGCTTCGGACATTCCAGCCGCCTTCACACCACTAAGATTCTGCGCCTATCGGAAGATCTTCCCTTCGTGATCGAGATCGTTGACAGCGAAGAAAAGATCAATCAGTTCCTGCCGGTGCTGGATAAAATGATGGGCAGCGGCCTGGTGACCATCGAAAAGGTCAAGGTCCTGCAGTATGGCACCGAGAGCCAAGTCGGGTAGACTGGGGCTGTGATGAAGCAATTCTGGTTCGTGCTGATTTTTGGCGCGGCGATGCTCGTGCCCGCTCTCTCCCAGAAGCACGCGAGCGACCCGTTGGCCGGCCGTTGGGATCTGACCATCACGGCTGGAAACACCTCCTATCCTTCTTGGATGGAGCTTGTCGACGAGGGCGGTAGTCCGGCGGTCCGGATCGTGGGTCGCACCGGCAGCGCGCGCTCGGTCCAGGATGTGAAGGGCCAAGTCGTAGCCGCTGGCGCTCAGATGGGATCGGCTTTGTCTTTCACCACCACCGAATCGTTCGCTGGCAAACCGGTTAAGGTCACCTGGGCGATGAGCGTGCAAGGTGAGAAGCTTACCGGCAAACAGCATCGGGCAGACGGCGTTGATTACGAACTGACGGGAGTGCGGGCGCCCGCTCTGAAGCGCCCAGCTCCCGCCGTGTGGACGAACCCAGAGCCGCTGTTCGACGGGAAAGATCTGAACGGCTGGGAGGCGGATAATCCTTCCGGCAATCACTGGATAGCCCAGAATGGTGAGCTGGTGAACGAGCAGAAAGGGGCGAACATTCGGAGCACGCGCAAGATCGAGGACTTCAAGCTCCATATCGAATACAACTGCCCGCAAGGCGGGAACAGCGGAGTGTACCTGCGCGGGCGGTATGAGGTTCAGGTGGAGTACGAACCGGCCGGCAAGAACGACAAGTACCACAGTATGGGTTCGATATACGGGTTTCTCGCGCCTTCCATGGACTTGCCGCCGCGCCCCGGGCAATGGGAGAGCTACGATATAACGCTGGTCGGCCGCACGGTGAGCGTGGTCCGCGATGGCGTAACGACCATTGACAATCAGGAGATTCCCGGAATCACCGGAGGCGCGATAGACAGCCACGAGGGTGAGCCCGGCCCGCTCTACATCCAGGGCGATCACACCGGCGGGATGAAGTATCGGAACATCACCATTTCCCTGCCGCGGAAATAAACTACGAGCTGCCGATCAGCACTCCGGTTGCGAATACCAGTATTCCGCCCAGCCCCACCTGCAGCGCCGCGGAGAATGCCGGCGTCTCCATGTAGCGATGGCGGATCCAAGTGATCGTGCCCAACTCCACCAGAACCACAATCATGGCCGCAATCATCGCCGCGTGGAAATCCGAAATCAGAAACGGCAGCGTGTGCCCGATCCCGCCGAGGGCCGTCATCAGTCCGCAGATGCCGCCGCGCGCCCACGGATGGCCTCGGCCGGTAAGACTTCCGTCATCCGATAACGCCTCCGCAAAACCCATGCTGATGCCGGCGCCGAGCGACGCTGCCAGGCCAACGGCGAACGCATCATGGGTATTGTGCGTCGCAAACGCCGCGGCGAATACAGGTGCGAGGGTTGAAACCGAACCGTCCATCAGGCCAGCCAATCCCGGCTGGACGATCTGCAGCACGAACAGCCGCCGGTTGGCCTCATCTTCTTTGCCTTTCACGTCGGGCCGAAGCTCGGTTTTCTCCAACTCTTCGGCACGATCCTCGTGCGTGCGCTCTTCCTGCGCCAGGTCATCGAGCAACTGCCGTACACTGGCATCCTTTGCGCGTGCAGCGGCCTTCTCGTAGAACCGGCGGCTCTCCACCTCCATCGCCGAGGCCTGATTACGGACCGTGTCGAGCCCCAGCGGCTGCACCAGCCATACCGGCGTTCGATGCACGAAGCCGCGCACGTCCTGACGCCGGATCAGCGGGATGTGTTCGCCGAACTTCTGCCGGAAGAGTTCGATCAGCCGGCGCCGGTGACCAGATTCCTCTTCTCGCATGCCATCGAAAACGGCGGCTGAAGCAGGAAAGGTCTGGCGCAGTCCCTCACCGTATTCGGCATAGACGCGCTCATCTTCTTCTTCGAGCGAAATCGCCAGCGCCAGGATCTCGCGTTCGGACAGGCTATCGAAGCTACGCATATGCTTCCAGTATGCCCAGCCGACACGCCTTGTTGTGTCAGGCGCGCAAGCGCAGGAAGAACCACACCACGCCGACCGTTAGCAATAGCGACGCCGCCACTGGAACCACGCGCCGCATCCACGCGAACCGTGCCAACCGGGTCACGATCACCGCCAGAATGCTGATCAGTAGCAGCTCGGCCATTGCGACGCCCGCCAGAAAGGTCGCGGTGTTGTATCCGCTTTGCGCCAAGAACATCGAGAAATAGGCGCCGTGAAACAGCCCCAGAACTCCGACCACCACCCAGCGGAATGACGAGTTCGGCAGCAGCACGATCTCGAAGGCAAGATAGGCGATCGTAAGCGCGGCGGCAGCCTCAATAAATCGCGGCGACAGTGGAAACGTGATGCGAGGCGCCACTAAGCAGGCCAGCGTTTCAGCGATTAGAAACGCGCCCGTTAACGCTGCAAGTTCGCCCCAGTTCCGCGCGGCCAACACCAGAGCTACCAGGAACAACAGCGGCGCCAATCCTCCAGCGGCTCGCATGAATCCGGCCCCCAGTTCCTCGAAAGCGATCTCGAACGGAGTTGGCGGGCGAAAACGAATTTGTGCGTCCGTGAACGACAGATCGAAAACCGCTTGGTCAACCTTGTCGCCGAGATAGGCATGCAGCAGATGGACATGATTCGGAACGGTTACCGAAGCGAAGGTACATTCCGCCTCCAGTTCTTCCACCGGGGCAGGGAAGTCGTAATCGGCCGCGCAGACGTAGGTGCCTTGGTCCTCATGGCACGATTCATTCGTCGCCTTCCCCCACGCTCCAGCACTCTTAAACCGGATGTGTTGAAGCAGTGTCTTCGCAGGATCGCTCACATGCGCAACTTCGTACATTGGCATGAACAATTCATAGTGCGCGCGGCTCCCAGTCACTTTCAGCTCACCCGTACTCATGCTCACCATGTGTGCGCCGAGTGGCAGAGACCATAGCAGCCACCACAGCCTTCTCATACCTGTACCTTCGTCGTGACGATCTCCCTGGTCCGCGCCCGCTGTAGCCGTACGAAGACCACGCGCAGTGTCGCAATCACCGGCACCGAAAAGAACATGCCCGCGACGCCCGCGATCTGCTCGCCGGCCAGCACCCCGAACAGGACCAGCAGCGGATTGAGTTCCACGCCCTTGCCCATGACATAGGGATTCACGACGTAATCCTGAAACATGCGAAACAGAATCCAAAAGAGGATAAAGGTGATCAAATGCGTGTAGCCGCTGAGTCCCGTAACGGCCAGAACGATGGCTGCCCCGGCCGCGGGCCCGACCACCGGCAGGAATTCCCCGAGAGCTGAAATGACTGCAAGCAAGATCGCATATGGCGCGCCGGTGAGCCCAAGAAAAATACTGTTTGCGATGAAACTCGAAACCGACAGCAATACCAATGCTCGAATATATTGGCCCAGCAGCCGATTGATATCGTCGAGGATTTCCTCGACCACAAGCTGATTGGGCTCGTCGAGGCTGTCGATGATGTCCTGCCGGATTTTCCGGCCGTCCTTCAGAAAAAAGAAGGCCACGATGGGTACCAGCACAATGTACAGGATGTATCGTGCGCCCGTTATCAACTGACCGCCGAAGCTCTTGACATACGGAAGAATGTCTTTGCCCCCAGTGTTAATCTCTTCTTGCAGCCACTGAACCATGCGAGCCCGCGCCGGTTCCAACCAGTACGGCAAGGGAATTCTGTCGATCCACTCTCGGTTCTTCAACAGATCAGGGAGTCGGACGGCGAGACTGTTGGCCTCGTCGGCGATACGCGAGCCCACCGTTAACCCCAGTGCCACGATGAAACCTACCAACATCAGATACACAATCGCCAGCGAGAAGGTTCCCGAAACGCGACGAGGCGTGTAATGATTCACGGCATCGACCAGCGGAATCAAGAGATATGCGAAGAGCACCGCGATCATGAAGACCACGAGGATCGAGCGGATGGCGTAGGCGGCTGCGACCACGAGAGCCAGCAGCAACACGGTCCACGCCGCGCGCAACGCTCGTGGGTCGATGCCAAGCATGGACCCAGAATAGCAGCGCGATCGGTTTCAGAGCCGCGCGCGATAGCAAGCCGGACACTCTAGCGGGTGCCGGCGTGTCCAGTCAACTGCGTATTGAGCCACGATACAATCATCGGTTCCAGGTCGGAGTTCTTGGCGAACATGGGCACCCCGTGTTCGGTGCCTGCGTATATCTTGATTGTGGAGTGAGGGTTCTGGGATACCTCGACCACCTCTTTGATTCCCTTCGCCGCACTGGCATCGCCTTCGCTAGCCGCGCCAAATACGGGGATTGCGGGGTTGTTGGCGATGTAAGCCTTTGCCTCGTCGCTGGCGTTGCCGGAGAGCAGCATCAGCGCTTTGATCTCGTGATGGCGCGTCGCGAGATTGGACGATTGAGTGACTCCACAGCTTGCTCCTCCGGCCGCAATACGTGTTTTATCGACACCCTTCTGCTCCAGGAGGTAAGCATACGCCGCGTCGACATCGCTGGGCCATTTCTCCTGCACCGCCTTACGGCGGTCGTCCGGATTTGCGAAATGCTGGCCGCTGTCGCCGTATCCGCGATAGTCGATCGTTAGAACATGGAACCCGCCCGACGCTAGATCCTGGGCCAGACCATCCCACGCGTGCCGGTCCATGTTGCATTGGTGGAGGAGCAGAATGGCCGGTCCGCGCCGTCCCGGTGAAAAGTACGTCCCTTTTAGATTGGCGCCGTCGGGCGCTTTGATATCTACTTCCTTCTTTTGGACCTCGGCTGACAGGCTGAGCGCAAATGTCAACGCTCCCGTGAGCGCAAGTGCAGTTGATTTCATCTGGCCTCCCTCGGTCGGTAAATCCGACGCGACAACCAGATTACCTCATCGCTCAGGGCTTGAACTGAGCTCAGGGCTTGAACTGAACGGTTACGCGCAAACCAATCGGAAACACGTTGGCGGCTTGGTCCAATCGCGCAGTGACTTCTAAAACGTCCCGATCTTCCTTCTCAGCCGGATTGCCAGTCAGCACCGTCTTACGTCCCATGATGGAGGCCAGCTTTGTCACGGTGCCCGAAAAGCTCTTGCCGGAGTACGAATCCGAAGTGACGGTCACTTTCTGTCCGACATGCACGCTGCCAACATCGCGCTCGTCCACCTCAGCGCGCACTTTGCGTCCTGAAATATCCGCAACGCTAAAAAGAGGGCGTGGCGCGAACGTTGTGAACGACTCACCTTCACGCAAATGGACGCGTAAAATGGAACCGCTGATTGGCGCGCGTATCACGCATTTGCTCAGCTTGTCTTCGGCCATCTTGATCCGGTTCTCCGCTGCTTGGACGTCCGCATCCGCGCGCGCGATCTCTTCGCCGAGCGGTCCGGCATTCACCAGGTCCTCATTGTGCTTGGCCTGTTCAAAATTCGCCTTGGCGACATCGGCGTCACGCCGCGCCTCGTCGTACGCCTGCTTGGATACGGCAGTGGCCTCGCGCAGTTTCTCCATTCTGTCCAGTTGGACCGCCGCCTGGTCCACCACGGCTTTGGCTGCGGCCGACTTCTGCGCCGCCGCCTGGCGCTCTTCATCGCGGCTGCCGCGCAGCAAACGTATGCGTGTCTGCTGCAGGCTCTCTAATTCGGAGCTCGCCACCCGCAAAGCCGATTGCAAATCGTTGCACTCCAGCTCGGCCAATATCTGACCTTGTTGCACTTGCTGGCCTTCCTTGACATGGATGGTCTGGATTACTCCATCGATAGCCGCTCCCACACCTACCAGGTCCGACAGACCCTCGATGCGCCCCGGGGAGGCGAGCACCACTGGTTCGGGTCGAACCGGACGCACGTCCGTGCCGATATGCGCCGATGTCCCCGTTTTGGTGGCGAACGAATAGACAATCAAGATCGCCACACACAGACTGAATACCGCGACGACGACCCGGCTGAGTCGAAATCCCTTTGGCTTTACGCGAACTCTCATTAATTTCTCCTATCCTCGACTAGACGACCATCCTCCAGGACGACGGTACGGTGAGCAAAATTGGCCCAACGATGATCATGCGAAACAACGACGATGGTTCGTTTCTGTTCCACCGCAAGATCTCGCAGGATTTCGCCGATCTGCCGCCCCGCACTGGCATCGAGCGCTGCGGTCGGCTCGTCGGCGAGCAGGATTTTCGGATTTGGCAGCAAAGCGCGGGCGATGGCAACTCTTTGCTTTTCGCCTCCGCTGAGTGCCTTCGGTTTCAAATGAAGCTTGTCGCCAAGCCCTAAATTCTCAAGCAATTGCCGAGCGGCGTCCGAGGTTGCCTGATCGCGGGTTCCGCCGATTTCGGCGGCGATCATGACATTTTCGAAAGCCGATAAAGAATGGAAAAGCCGGAAGGCCTGAAATATAAAACCGATCTGCGCCCGTCGCAGCTCGGTGCGCTCGCGTTCGTCCAGCACTGTAACTTCGGCGCCGTCCACAAAAACCGATCCGTTGTCGGGCGTCAATAAGCAACCCAACAAAGAAAGAAGCGTCGTCTTCCCGCTGCCGGACGGCCCCATGATAAGGGTCAGCGTTCCTGTGCCAAACGTTAAGGACACGTCGTCTAGGGCGCGCACACGCGTGCCATTCGATCCATACGACATGCTGACGTTCCTGGCGGTGAGGATGGCTTCAGGCACGGAACACCTTCGCCGGTTCCACCGCTATCGCGGCTCGCACGGAAATAATAGATGCCGCCACACACATGGCGACGGTGGGAAGAGCAATCGCCAAAGGCAGCCAGCCGGGCGCCGACACCCAGGGTATGTTGGTTTGGGCTGCGCGAATCATCGGGCTAGTGATGAGGAGGCCCAAAATGTAACCTCCGATTCCGCATACCACCGCCTGGCTGACGATCACGCGCCGGAGGAAGCCGTTCGAAGCGCCCAGCGCCTTCAGCGTCGCAAACTCCTCGATGTTTTCCATTGTCGTCGCGTAAATCGATTGCGAAACCACCGCCAAGCCGATGAAAAAGCCCAGTAGCGCCGCGGTCAGGATTGCACTCCCGGCGCCAGTCTGCGTGATCCAATAAAAGCGGGCCTTTCGGGAAAACTCCTCACGTGTCCATACATCGACGTTGGGCATGCGGGCCTGCAGTCCCCGCCGGACATTCTCAATAGAGGCATCTGGTTGCAGCCTCACCAAAATGAACATCGTCTCTTCAGGACGTAAGTTGATGTAGCGCGACGCGTCTGCGTAGGACGTGAAAACATAAGGGCTGCCTAGGAATGAGCTGAACCCCGATGTCTTGCCCGCGACGTGGGCTCGCTGTTCATTGACCTCCACGTCCAGAGGCAGAACCGCCGCCACGTTCAAAAGCTCGGCATTGCTCGTGTCCACCACTAACGCCTCGGGCTCGATAGCGTATGAGTCGCCCGACACGTGCGGAATCGGAAACTGGCTCCCTACGTCGGAATCCGCACCCACCAAGTCCACAAGCTGGTGGCTGCCGTCCGTCTTTCTGAATTGCACCAGCCTGGTGCAGATCCGGCTGGTATGATCGACGCCGCGGACGCTGTGCGCGATTGCCCCCAGACGTCTTTCCACCGAGACCGGAAATTCGAAGCATTGAACTCCCCGACCCGTGATCCAAAGATCAGCATCGGTCGAATCGATAATCTTTGAAGCGGCCTGCAGGAACCCCAGCAGAATGCTACCTTGAAAAATCATCAAAAATACCGCGCATGTAATGCCGAGCACCGTCACCAGGAACCGAGTCCGGTCGTGCGCGATGTTGTACCAGGCTAGCCGCATGCCTTCGCTAAATCCTCATTGTGAACGTCGAGCCAGCAAGAGTTTCATGGGGTTTGGGACCAACAAGGCAGTGCGCTGGCGATAGCTTTGATACTCCGCCGCCAATGAGCTGCGCGAGAACTTCTCTTCCTCCATGGTTGCAGCCTTCCAGTAGATGACTATCATCACGGCTACGGTCGGAAGCAGCCACCACCGGGCGGTGGCAATTGTTCCCGCCGACCAGGTCATAACATAAGAGCAATAAAAGGGATGCCTTATAAAACGGTACGGGCCGTCTTCCACCAGATGGGCCGGAACATCGGCAGAAAAAGCCGCAGAAAGCCGCGCGGAGGAGTTGGTTCGGATCGCCCACCAGAACAACCCCAGCGACCATAAATAAAGCAGCGCCGCCACCCACGCACGTTCCGCGGTTACGCTGTTTGGCAAGGAAATCGCGAAAAAGTGAAATGCGGCAAACACCATTCCGCACCCGCTGATTACCTTCATACCGGCCGTGCTTCCCTGCGGTTGCACGAAAAAATTTCGCATGCCCCAGGCGAAGCTGGCCAGGCAGCACAATAGCAGGATGACTGAAAGCCATTGCCAACTGGATAATGCCATTTTCCTAAAATTCCTCTTTTTTTTCAGTGGCAAAATTGGCCACTGGGCATCAGGCCACTCCGGAAGAACGCTCCCAATCCGGTTCAGCCGAAGCTACTTCCACATTTGAAGTCTGGTCAGTATGCCGGAACCGCCCCAGGATCGCAACCCGATTTTGTTCCAGTTGCCGCTCCCCAGCCTTCGCGCAAATAACCGGCGCTGTTTCGAGATGCGTCCGGCAGTCATCGATCCAAGACCGATAGCGCTGGTTCGGCCGTTCCGAATCAAAACGCAGGATCTCCATTTCGCAGTTATATTGTGGATCGAAGTAGGGCGGCAGTTCTGCCCCTCGCGACAAAAGCGATCCACCGCCGATTCGCCGGAGTATGGAGGAGGAACGGTGCCGCGTCGTAACGGTGCTGATCCCCAGCGCTCCACCGAACAATCGAGCCATGCCGTAGGCCGTGAGAACCATTCGAACCGCTTCCGTTGTGCATCGCAGCGCTTCGGAGATTACCCAACCACCCATCTCCACATACGAACAGCGCCGCTTCCGTGCCAGCCCCAGTTCGGCCTCGATGGCATGACGGAAAGCTGTTCCCCAGGCCTCCGACTGAGCTATGGCAGAACTGGCGACGGTCAACTCAGGGAAAGTAACATTGTTAGCATGCGGCAGGTATCGAGTGCAGGCTGCCACGCGGCCACGCTCATCCAGTGTCAAAAGGTGCCAGCTCCGTTGGTCGGCTGCTTGCGCATGCCGTCCATCCGCAGACAACTGCGAGGGGTGAATCGCACCGTCCTCAAGATAGACCCTGCCTCTCAGTCGCTGCGCGTCTGCCAGCAACCGTTGGTGCAAGGACGCATCTACGGTGCTCTCGGGGAAAGATTTCGTTTGGCGGCCATCCGGCGCCAGGAGTACGAACCTCCGGCGAAGACGGCCATCCCTACCTGGAATCAATCTCACGCTGACGTACCTCCATACGGAATTGTAGGAGCCTTCCGGGGAGCGTACTGCGTGAACGTGAATCGAGTTGAGCGAGCAAAAGCCCAACCTCCTGTTGAGATTACAGTACTACGAGAACCGCGGATTTCAAGCTCTAAGCCCAAGTTCACCGGGCCCAATCAGCGTATGCTGAACCCGGGTAGCAAGTACCGCTTCAAATTATTAAAGGTCGATGGTACCATCGGTCGCTCAGTACTTGCAAGAAGAATCTTTCATGTTTCAAAATCCGCGGCTGCCCTTCAAGGCTCAGTGGAATTATCGGTAGACGGCGAAGAGTACTTTAGCTTCTCCCGTACCATTAGTACCGATATCTCAGTTTCTTAGCCGATTTGACGTGACTATATGTGACTAAAGTACTAAGATGACATAGTGGCTGTATGTTCGGCGAATTCTCACGCGAAAACCTTACCAACTGCTCGCCCTGGAATTCTTTCCAGTTCCCGAATCTGCGCCGCAGCAGTACACTTTTGTTGTTGGCTTCGTTGAAGCTGGTGTCAGCGAAAGAATTCGCCGTTGCGCAGGGAACGGGCGTAGCACTGGGCGTCTATAGGAAGTGGATGTTAATGGTTAGAGAGAGACCGCTCCATTGAATTGGAAATTTCATAGCAGGTAGCCCAGCCTACTTGTCGGAGGAGAGACATGAGAAGAATCACGTTTGTCGGAGGACAGATTATGAGTTTATTTAGACGATACGTCGTTCTCGGGGCCATCGCCTTGGGAGTGACCCTTATCTTTACAGCACCGCTCTCTGCGACGACTTTGCTGACGAATGGCAGCATGCTGGTTTTTAACGGCAATGCGCAGGTAGGAGCAACCTTCCTGAATTGGCTCTGCACGCAGCCGGGTGCGCCGATTGCAGGCTGTGGTGCGACTTCCGGTAATATCGCAGTGGCTAGTTCGACGGGCACTTTTGCGGCGCTTAATGGGGACTTCGGTTACATCAAGAGTATCAGTGAGGCCGGTCAGCCGATCCAGAACGTTCCGTTCGCAACGCTAGCAAATTTCATTACGTTCGTTACCGGTTCCAATGCAGCGCTTCCCAACATCACCCTTGATCTCACGCAGATTTCGGAGGGAACGGACACGCAGTCGTCAACTTGCGCGGGAGTAAACCATTGTACGCCGACGAATCCGGCGTTCGTGAACGCCAACAATCCAGGAGGGGTCTCCGGGTTCAATCTCGATTACAATTCCGCCGTCAACTCCACTACAGCGTCCTTCACGTTCTTCGGAATCGTGCATGACAATGTGCCGGGCGACAGCCCAAGCACGGCAACTTTCGCCGGGACCTTTTCCGAGCCCATCTCCAACAGTACGCCCCAGTCGCTGCTGGCAGTGATAGCGGGCGGGGGGACGGTCAGTGCCGCATACGGTCAACAGGGAACTTTGACACTCCAACTGGTTCCGGAACCGCAAACCACGGCCCTGGTTCTCGGTGGACTCCTCGTGCTGCTGGGCAAGGTGGGAATTAGGCGCTTCAATCGAAGCCGCTAGCTAGAGAAGCGTCCAACTTAGTGGGTGGTACGAAATGAAGACGCTATTATTCTGCGCGAGCTTTCTACTCGCCTCTTCGGCTCTTGCAACGACAACCAATTGTCAGAGCGGGTCGATGGGTTCCTATCTGGCATCGAGCTTCGCTTGTGAATCCGGTAGTCTTATCTTTAGCGATTTTGGCTACCTGGGGTCAGGGCAAGACGCTAGTGCCAGTTCGGTTTCCGTAGCACCGCTCACCGCCACGGACGCTGAGGGTTTTCAATTCGCGGGAGGGTGGAGCGTTCAATCTCAGAACGGCGTTTCTAACTCCGAGGGTTCACAGATCACTTATACGGTCCAACACCCTGGCGGCTTGATTGATAGCTTGAGCCTGTCCTTCGGCAGCATTGTCACCGGGAGTGGAACCGCTAGTGTGACGGAACAGTTCTGCCTGGGGGCTTCGATCAGCAATTGTCCACAGGTAAGCGCGGGTTCCGTGGCTGTGACCAATCCTGGTTCAGGTTTCACCGACAGAGCGTTTTTTGCCGGAGTGGAAAGTGTTGGTGTTTCGGATACCATTAATGTTACCTCCGGCGTGAATGGGACTGCCAGTATAAGCTACGTCGGCAATACGTTCTCCGCACCTGAGCCGCTATCATTTGTGCTGCTGGGAACCGGCTTGCTGGGCATCGGATTGATGCGCAGGCGGCTGGATCGGCGCTAAGACAGTTTTTGCAAATCGCTAAGCACGGAACGTTCCGGAGGCGTTCCGTGCTATTTTTTTCTGCCATTCTGTCTCCTACTCCTACTCCTACTCCTGACTCCTGACTCCTGACTCCTGACTCCTGACTCCTGACTCCTGACTCCTGACTCCTGACTCCTGACTCCTGACTCCTGACTCCTGTCTCCTGTCTCCTACTCCTGACTCCTGACACCTGAATTCTGTATTCTGAAATCGTGCCCACTACTAGCGCCAGCCACATGAAGCAACTAGTGGAAAGCCTCCTCGAGTTCGAGGACCGGCTTCGGCAAGGTGGTGGACCTAGGAAGGTAGAGAAGCAGCATCGCGACGGCAAACTCACGGCGCGCGAGCGCATCTCCCAGCTGCTTGATCGCGGCTCCATGTTTCTTGAGATCGGCCTGCTGGTCGCGCATGACCGCTACGAGGGCCAGGCGCCCGCCGCAGGAGTCGTCACCGGCTTAGGTAAGATTGAGGGCCGGCCGGCGGTAGTTGTCGCCAATGACGCCACCGTGAAGGCCGGGGCTTGGTGGCCCGAAACCATCACCAAAATCCTGCGCGCTCAAGAGATCGCCATGCGCAATCGTGTGCCGATCGTCTATCTTGTCGATTCGGCCGGCGTGAATCTGCCGTTCCAGGATGGAATCTTCCCGGGCCAATACGGAGCAGCCCGCATCTTCTATTACAACTCGCTGATGCGCCGAAAATTACACGTGCCCCAGATCGCTGCCGTCATGGGACCCTGTATCGCTGGAGGCGCATATCTGCCCGCGCTGAGCGACGTCATTATTATGGTGGACGGCACCAGCTTCATGGGACTCGGTGGACCGAATCTGGTGAAGGGCGCGGTCGGCCAGGTCGTCGATGCCGAATCGCTGGGAGGCGCGCGCATGCACACCGCATCCAGCGGCGTCGCACACTTCATGGCTAAGGACGATTCAGCTTGCCTTGAGCTGATCCGCCAAAAGTTTCGCGCCATGCCTCCAGCTCCGCCACTACCCAAGGGATCGCAACCACCCAAACCGGCGGAAGGCCTCTATGACCTGATGCCCGCCGATCACCGGCTGCCATACAACATTGAGGAAGCAATCGAGCGGATCTTCGACGGCGATGACTATCTCGAATTTCAACCGGATCATGCGCCTGAAATGCTCTGCGCCGAGGCCAAGCTTTCCGGCCGCACCGTCGCGCTGATCGCCAATCGCCGCGGGTTTCTCAAAACTGAAAGCGGCGCCCGGATCGGCGGCATTATATACCCCGAGTCCTCGCGCAAGGTCGCCTACTTCGTCGAAAACGCCGAGCGCAATAATGTACCACTGATCTATCTGCAGGACGTCTCCGGATTCATGGTCGGCATCGAGGCTGAGCGTGCGGGTATCATTCGAGCTGGCGCCGAGATGGTGGAAACGATGGCCTGTGCCACCGTGCCTAAAATCATCCTCACCATCAATCACGCCAGCGGGGCCGGCTATTACGCCATGGCGGGCCAAGGCTTCGATCCCAACTTCACTTTCGGATGGCCCACCGCTCGCATCGGTGTGATGGAAGGCGATTCAGCTGTCCAGGCGGTGCATGGCCCAGAACTGGAGAAGCTGAAGACCGAAGGCAAGCCTGTTCCAGACGAGCTCCAGCAGCGCATCGAAAAAACGCGTGCCGATTACGAGCGCTGGCTGGACGCCCGCCACGCGGCCGCGCGCGGACACATGGACGCCATCATCGATCCGCTGGAAACTCGCCGCCTCCTCACTTTCGCCCTCGAAGTCGCCTGCGCGTCCCAGCATCGCCAGCATTTAGCGCTCGAAACGCTGTAAAGTGCCTCTCTATCGGCAGGCCATATTCAGATGCAGCGTCGGAGGCAAAGAGCTATTGGAAGACATAGCGTCACGATTGAACGTCCAATTGATCGTGCCTGTACTGCCCTGTCTGGGCGAATGCTCATCGGCCCCAAAGCTCGCCACTGTGATGCTCGCAGACGAGGACGATACTGTTTGACGGCCTGAATTGGCGCTTCCAACACCGGACAAATCGGTCGTGTAACTTAGCGCCAGGCCAGATGAATTTCCGCTTCGCCCGGAATCATCGACAAGTTCAAGCTCGATGTTTCCGCTACCGGCGCCGGTGCTGGTTCGCACGTAATATACGAATGTTATAGTGCCAGTATATTCGCTGGGTGCTCCGCTGCTTACTTCGGAGTGGCTTGAACTCAGCACGGATACGCCACACTGAGAGCCAACCCTGAGCGCAAGAACCGTGGTTGCTGCTCTCTGGGCATGCATCGGTAAGGAAAAGATGACGATTAATAGGCCGGTTGCTTTGACCAATCCTGGGATCTGCATATGTAGATACCAAGGCACTCGTTCTGTCAAAAAGTCGAGGAGGAACTGTTCGAGAGGTGTGCTAGTGTTTTCATAGGCCTAAGGGACCCGGCCATTGACTAAAGCACCATTTGGTTGCCAAGGAGTGTATAGATCTGAGATTGGCGAGTAGAAATGAGATGGGTCCCTGTGACCTGTCTGTTTGAAGTTTGTGCCGACTAAGCGTTTGACGGCAGATAGGTAACCGACACTCCGGGTACTAAACGTCGCCAAGATGTGTCTCAATTCTACGCGCTAAATCTCAAAGTGAGAGTTTGTCTGCCTAATGAACACTTCAAAACCACCCGATTCTTTTATGAAAGGCGAATTAGTCATCAACACATTACCTACGCTCGGAAGAAAGTGTTAAATCCAAAGCCACGTAGCGTGTATTTAATCACCCGCTTGACCTGTTTTCCATCCTTTTGATTTATTCCTTAGTGCCCCTGATTGTCTGCCTGGTTTTTGGCGGGAACCACCACTTCCTGGTAGCAGCAATCATCACGTATTCGTTCGGGGCGGCATTGCTGAGCAAGTGGATTCACACTTCGGTCTCCAAAGACAGAGAACACGAGTGCGCCGCCGAGCCCAAGGAAGACAAATCTCTGGTCGGCCGCGTTCGCCACGATCTGCGGAATTCCCTCAACGTAATCATGGGTTTTACTGAACTTCTCTCAGCCGAAGCCACCGGCACGCTTAACGAAAAGCAACGGCTTTATGTGCACAACATCCGAGCTGGAACCCGACGGATGCTGAGCCTGCTCAACTCGAAAGAAGATCGGACCGCTTCGAACGTGAGTTCCGAGTCGCTAGACCAAGCCGCCCAGATCTGATAACCCGTATGGCCTCAATGCTTACATCCCGGTCGAGCTCGGCGGACCAGGATTCCAATCCGGTCTATCGAGTCTTGGTGATCGACGATGACCCTCTGGCAATAGAGTTGGTCAAGGAAGTACTGAGGTTCGACAACCTGGAAATTTACAGCACCACAGAGGCGAAATCGGGTCTCCAAATGGTTACGCAGCACCAACCTCACTTGGTTCTGCTCGATCTTGTGATGCCTGACGTGCACGGAATGGAATTACTCGAGCGCATTTTGGAAATCGACCCAGGCACGGATGTGATCCTGATGACAGGCCATTATTCGACGGACTCCGCCGTGGAGGCCGTTCAGAAGGGCGCCTATGACTACCTGACGAAGCCAATCCCCATCGATCGGCTCCGTCAAAAGATCGAGGCCTGGTTAAGCGCTGCTCAACGTCGGCAGAGCACACTGCAACTGGATACAGAATTACTGCGAGTCTGTCAGTTCGAAGGCATTGTAGGACATAGCCCGCTGATGTTTGAGGTGTTCTCAAAACTCCAGCGGATTGCTCCGCACTTTCAGACGGTCATGGTTGTAGGGGAGACGGGAACGGGCAAAGAGCTGGTGGCCAAGACACTTCACCGCTTGAGCCCGCGCGCATCAGGACCTTTCGTCGTCTGCAACTGCGGCGCCATTGTCGAGACTCTGTTCGAGAGTGAGCTGGTCGGCCACGTGCAAGGAGCATTTACAGGCGCTGCCCAGGACAAACAAGGCATGGTGGAAGCCGCAAATGGAGGAACACTCTTCCTGGACGAAATCGGAGAGCTGCCGCTTTCGACCCAGGCCAAACTTTTGCGTGTTCTACAAAACCGGGAGGTTCAGCGTGTGGGCGCGACGGCTGTCCGCCATGTCGACGTGCGAGTGGTGGCTGCGACACATCGAAATCTGCGCGAAATGGTTACCGAAAAAAAGTTCCGCGAGGACCTTTATTATCGTCTTTCCGTGGTCGAGATTAAATTGCCGCGACTGGCCGAACGGAAGGAAGATCTACCACTGCTGGAACGCCATTTCCTGAAAATGTTCGCCGGCCGCTACGCTAAGCCGGGCCTGTGCCTCACGCGCAGGGCGCAGAGCCTCCTGGCGCGCTACTCCTGGCCGGGAAACGTGCGGGAATTGGAAAATGTGCTCAGCTATGCTGCGATGATGGCTCAGCGGGACGTCATCGATTTTCGAGATTTTCCAGATGCCATGCAAAGCAAGATGTCTTCGGTGACTAGCGAAGACGAACTGCTGCTATCTCTCGAAGAACTGGAACTCAAGCACACATTGCAGGTTCTCGACCGTGTGGGAGGGAACAGGGCCCGCGCGGCCGAGATATTGGGTATTAGCCGAGCAACCCTCTACCGTATTCTTGGCAAAAAGAACGAACCAGCCGGTAGAAACGAAAGCCTGGTTACATGATCGGGCTCTTGTTCTGATTTCAGAACATGAGACGTTCCGCCGCGTCAGCTTTGCAGCGGCCTGCGACATCAAAACAATAGGCTTGGCGCGCGCTGTTCGGAAAACAGAACAGGCCGTCGCATTTAACGCCTCAGTAATACTACCTAAATCCTCTCCTCAGCCGTATTACCTTAAACCCTTAAGGATATAGAGGAAAATTGCCGATATCAGAACGAGCCTTCCTATGAAAACGTTGGTCCGCGGTCTGGCACGCTACTGGGGTGATCTTCCTGTTCGTACTAAGGGGCTAGTTGTCATAGCTCTGCCTCTACTTGCTTTCGTCGCTTCGACATTGTTGATTCTTGGCACCAGAAAAATGCAGGCGGACGCCACATCCTGGGTTAGACACAGCCAAGAAGTTCGCCTGGAGATCCGGGATTTTCGAGAGATGATCCTGGGAGCCGAAGACTATGCCCGAGGATATGGTCTCAGCGACGGGCAGGACTGGTCGAATATCTCTCAACGGACCCGAACCACACTGCTCGATAAGGCAGCAAATCTCACAGCTTTGGTGAAGGACAATCCAGAACAAACGGAGCGAATGAACAGAGTGACGGCGCTCCTTTCGGACCAGTTAACCGCCCTGGACGGCATTCGACAGGCGCAAGGCCCTGAAGCATCCATGCAGCAATTCCTGACGTCCGAAAAAAAGGCCGGGGACGGCATTCGGCGGCAGCTAGGTGCGATGCAGGAGACCGAACAACAACTCCTAGATAAACGCAGGATCCAGCTTGTACGATTCGGCATAATTGTGCTTTACGGTTTGTATGGCAGCCTCGGAATTGGTTGCTTCGCCAGCATCCTGGGAATCATGCTCTTCACCAAGGGCATTAGTAATCGAGTTCAAGCATTGGAGCAGAACGCGTATCGATTGCGCGATGGTCTTGCTCTGCCGGATGAGGATCACTCCAACGATGAGATCGGGCGTGTCGCTCGAGTACTGTTTCAATCTAGCGCGTTGATCGCTGAGAAAAACGCTCGGCTGCAGGAGGCGAAGGAGCAGTCGGAGAGGGCCGACCGAGCAAAAAGCGAGTTCCTGTCCCGCATGAGCCATGAACTACGAACGCCATTGAATTCCATCCTGGGCTTTGCACAAGTACTCCAGATGGGCACCGGGCTCCCGACCCGCGCTCTGGAATGTGTCCAGCATATTCTTAAGGGGGGACGTCATCTTCTTCGTCTGATTGATGAAGTGCTGGACATCGCACGAATTGAATCGGGCCGGCTGCCCCTCTCGGTTGAACCAGTCCTGGTCAGTGACGCGGTCTCTCAAACGCTTGAAATGATCCGGCCAATTGCTGAATCCCGCGGCATCGAGCTGGCCAGTGATATGTCACGGCATTGTGCGCAGCACGTAATGGCAGACCGTCAAAGACTTCATCAAGTGCTGCTCAATCTCTTGTCCAACGCCATCAAGTACAACCGAACCAATGGATCTGTCCGGATCAGTTGCCAGGCGGAGAACAAGAACGCGGTCCGGATCAAAGTGGAAGATACGGGCCATGGCATCGCGGCGGAAGATCAGGCTCGCCTATTCGCGCCGTTCGAGCGTCTAGCCGCTGCTCAGTCGGACGTCGAGGGAACTGGTCTGGGGCTGGCGCTCTCAAAACACCTGATTCAAGCGATGGGCGGAGGCATAGGTCTCCTCAGTCAGGTCGGAAAGGGCACCACATTCTGGATAGAGCTGCCCGTGGCAGAGGCGCCTGTGGAGCGAGTGCGCCGGCAGGAAGTGCTTACCGCCCGGACCGCCGATCCAGTTCCGCAGTCGCTCAAAGTATTGTACATCGAAGACAACGTGGCAAACGTGCAATTGATCGAGCATGTGCTCTCCTTTCGCTCGCAGGTTAAGCTGCTGACCGCGATGCAGGGACGGCTGGGGCTGGAGTTTGCCATCGAGAATCGTCCCGACCTCATCCTGTTGGACCTCCACCTGCCGGATATCAGGGGAGATGTGGTACTCCGCGAACTCCAGGCTGACGCGAGAACCCGAGGCATCCCGACGATCATGATCAGCGCTGATGCGACGCCAGGTGAGATAAGGCGCTTGCGGGACGCTGGCGCGACGGACTATTTGACAAAGCCGTTGGACGTCGAGAAGCTATTGCACATTCTCGATGAGCATCTTCGACGCACTTCAGAAAACTTCGACCAGGTCCCGGTTGGAGGCGCTTGATGCGAGAGGTTGACCTCTCTTCTTCCAGCATCCTCGTCGTCGATGATCAACAACCCAATGTTGATCTGTTGGAGCAAATTTTGGGGATGCAGGGGTATCGCAGGGTCAATAGCACCACCGATTCTCGTCAGGTTGCAACCATCTGCAGCGAACTGAATCCCGACCTCATTCTCCTCGACCTGCACATGCCTCACCTTACCGGCTTAGAGGTAATCGAACAACTTCGATGTCCCGCTTCGGACCTTTATTTGCCGATTTTGGTTTTGACAGCGGACATTACACCCGAAGCCAAGCGGCAAGCTCTGCAATCGGGAGCGAGCGATTTCCTGAGCAAACCTTTCGATGTAACAGAAGTTCTGCTGCGAGTTCGGAGTTTACTGGAGACCCGCTTCCTCTATTTACAAGTCCAGAATCACAATAGCCGGCTCGAGGAAACAGTTCGCGCGCGCACCCGGGCTCTTGAGGCGGCCCAGGATGCGTTGGTGCGCAAGAACCAGGAACTGTCGTTGGCCCTCGCCAAGGCGTCGGAAGTTGCGGAGCTCAAGAGCCAATTCTTGGCAAACATTAACCATGAGATCCGCACGCCGATCAACGGCATCCTGGGTATGATCAACCTGCTGACCGATTCGGAGCTCAATAGCGAGCAACGCGAGTGTGCCGAGATGTTGAAGTCGTCCACGGATTGGTTGGTCAAGGTAATGAACGACATTTTGGATGTTTCCCAACTCGGTTCAGGAAAAGCGAGAATTGAGCGCCGCACGTTCGACCCGAGAATCCTGTTGGAAGAATTGTCCGCAGTCTATCGGAGCCGGGCCCATGCCAAGGGTCTTAAGTTTTGTAGCACTGTGACTCCGGCCGTTCCTCGCCTCATGAGTGGGGATCCTGGCAAGCTGCGCCAGGTGTTAGATCAATTGCTCGGCAATGCCATCAAGTTTACCGAGAACGGTCGAGTTAGTCTCACCGCGGAGCTCTCGCACGAGACATCCGATGCGTTCACAGTGAAATTCGCCGTAGGGGACACCGGAATAGGCATCACCGAAGAACAACGTAGCCGCCTGTTCGAGCCGTTCGTTCAAGGCGATGGGTCTTTGACTCGCAGATATGGCGGTACCGGTATCGGTCTCACCCTCTCGAAAAAGCTGGTCGAATTGCTAGGTGGAGAACTTGGATTAGACAACAGGCCCGGGGGCGGTACGACGGCGTGGTTTACCGCAGTTCTGGAAAAACTCCCCGCGGAGGCCTTGATGGAAGAAGGAAAAATCCCGACCCTGCGGTAACATGGTTGTGCTTCGATGAGCACACCTACCCAGCGCCGTGTCGCTCGCGCGCTGCGTCCCGGCGGTCCGGACGTCATTGAAGTTGGCGTGGAGGGCCTGGTTCCTCTGAAGGCTGGCGAGGTCCTCGTCGAAATCGCGGCCGCCGGACTCAACCACGCTGAAACCTTGATCCGTTCCGGAACTTTCGCCGTCCGTTTGCCGTTCCCGCACGCCGTCGGTGAGAGGGATCGGGAACCGTAGTTGCGACCGGGCCCGATGTAAGCCGGTCGTTGGGGACACGCGTCTGCTGGGGCGCGGTTCTCGGATCGTGCGCCACCCACGTCATCGCGCCCGCGTTTTTGTTGGCGCCGATCCCCGACGGTCTTAGCTTTGAGGATGGCGCCTCCCTGGCCGTCGCTGGTCTCACGGCCGGAGGTCTCGCGCGCGTTTGGCCGGTAGAAGACCGTGCTGCCGTGGTATGGGGCGCAGCCGGCGCGGTGGGTCGAATGCTCGTGGCTTTCTTAGCCGATCGCGGAGCGCATGTCATCGGCATTGCGAGCGGCCGACGTGTGGAAGCAGTTCGTGCTGCGGGCGCAGCCCACGTGATTGATCGCGCCAGCGAGGATGTGCCGGCCGCAGTTCGTGCGCGTACGGCCGGTCGTGGGGCAGCGGTGGTGTTTGATCCGATAGGAGTGGAAAGTTTCGAGACCAGTTTGAAACTGCTCGCGCCGCGCGGCTGCCTGATCAACTACGGCGAACTTTCAGGTCCTGTGCCCGCGATCAACCTGCATCAACTGTTTCCTGATTCCGTATTCGTGACGAAGTACAACGGCATGCACTGGGTGGAGGGACTGCAGGAGTTCGCTGGCCTGATTTCAGCCGCGCTAACATTAGCTGCCAAGCGCCGCGCCGTCATCAGCGAGATCGCAGGGCGCTTTCCGTTCGACCGTGTCGCGGATGCCTACCGGGCTCTGGAAGCAGGCGCTGCTGGCAAGGTCCTCGTGCTCTCGCGCTGAAGATAGGCGGTGTCGGTTTTCCCGGCGACGAAATCGGGATCGGCCAGGATGCGCTGGTGCAGCGGAATGGTCGTATAGATTCCCTCGACCACAAACATGTCGAGCGCCCGGCGCATGCGCGCGATAGCCTCAGTCCGGTCCTTTCCATAGCTAATAAGCTTGGCCACCAGTGAATCATAGTAGGGCGGAATCACATAGTCGGTATAAGCGGCCGTATCAACCCGGATTCCGATGTCGCCCGGTAGGTTGAAACCGGTAATGCGGCCAGGCGACGGCGCGAACGTATCCGGATTCTCGGCATTGATGCGGCATTCGATAGCGTGCCCGCGCAGAGTCACCGGCCGTGGCACGATCTCGCCCAGGCGGTGACCGGCGGCGATCAGGATCTGGCTCTTCACCAGATCTAGCCCGCTGATCGCTTCAGTCACGGGATGTTCCACCTGAATCCGCGCATTCACCTCGATGAAGTAAAGCTTGCCATGCTCATCCATCAGGAATTCGATCGTGCCCGCGTTAGTATAGCCGATGCTGCGCATGGCTTCGCGCAACCCGGCCGTCATCTTTTCGCGCAACGCCGGACTGACCGCGGTAGACGGCGCCTCTTCCAGCAGCTTCTGATGCCGGCGCTGAATGGAGCACTCGCGCTCGCCCAGAATTTCAACGTCGCCGTGTTCGTCGGCCAGCACCTGAAATTCGATGTGCCGCGGCGCTTCGATGAGCTTCTCCATGTAAATGTCAGGGCAGGCGAAAGCGGCCTGCGCTTCCTGCTGGGCCTGGGTGAGGAGCGCGGGCAGGTCGAGCTCTTCCCGCACCACCCGCATCCCGCGGCCTCCGCCTCCAGCGGACGCCTTGAGCATCACCGGATAGCCGATCTGCTCGGCGATCGACTGGGCCTCCTCCGCACTCTTGAGTATCCCTTCCGATCCGGGAAGAATAGGTACGCCGCACTTGGCCATCGCCGCGCGAGCGTGCTGCTTCAAGCCCATCGCGCGCGTGACTGCCGGCTTCGGTCCAATGAACTTGATCTCGGACGCTTCACAAACCTCGGCGAAATCCGCGTTCTCACTCAGAAAACCGTAGCCGGGATGAATCGCATCGACGTTGGTAATCTCGGCGGCGCTAATCACCGACGGGATGTCCAGGTAGCTGCGCGCGCTCTTGGCCGGCCCGATGCAGATGGCTTCGTCAGCAAAGCGCACGTGCAGGCTGTGGCGATCCGCTTCCGAATAAACGGCGACGGTCTTGATGCCCAGATCCTTGCAGGCGCAGATTACGCGTACGGCGATTTCGCCCCGATTGGCGATCAGGATTTTCTCGAACATGTCAGCGCGGACGAATCGCGAACAGGGCTTCGCCGTACTCCACAGCGCGGCCGTTCTCCATCAGCTTGGCCACGATGGTGCCGGATACTTCCGACTCGATTTCGTTCATAAGCTTCATCGATTCGATTATGCACAGCACCTGGCCCGGCTCGACAGAATCACCCACCTTCACGAATGGTGGATCGCCCGGCTTCGGTCCTTCGTAGAAAGTCCCGACGATCGGGCTCTTCACGATCACTTCGTTGGCGGCCGGGGGCGGAGCGGCCATGCTCGATGATGCCGACGACGCGGAAGCTTGCCCATCTGTCGAATTGGGCAGATGGCCCGTCATCGTCGTGGCGGGAATCGTGATTTCTTGCATCGTTCCCATGGACCGGCGAATGCGAACGCGGTTGTCACCCCGCTGCAGCTCCAACTCGGCGATCCCGCTGTCCAACACCAGTTGGATCAGCTCTTTAATCTCATCATTCGACATCTAGAGAACTATTAACTCCTTGGAAGTGGGTGTCAGGATTTCGCACCCGTTCTTAGTCACCAGCACGGTGTCTTCGATACGGATGCCGCCGAAGCCCTTAACGTAGGCGCCAGGTTCAATTGTAATCACCATTCCGGCCTGAAGTCTCGTCTTGTCGCGGCGGCCCACACGCGGCGGCTCGTGGATTTCCAGGCCCAAACCGTGTCCGGTGGAATGAACGAACGCTTTTCCAAGCCCTTCGGATTCCAGCACTTGGCGCGCTTTCTGATCCACTTGTCCGGCTGTCACGCCCTCGCGAACGGCCGCGATCGCGGCTAACTGCGCCTTCAACACCGCGTTGTACATGCTTCGAATCCGGCTAGTCACTTTCCCGAAGAAGAGGACGCGGGTCATATCGCTCATGTAGCCGTCCTGGCACGAACCCATATCTATTAATAATAGTTCATTAACGCTGGTCTTCTGTTGCCCTGGCCGGGCGTGAGGCAAAGCGCTGCGAGGTCCTGCAGCTACGATCGTTTCAAAAGCCGGCTTCTCGGCGCCGAGCCGCCGCATCTGGAATTCAAGTTCGGCGGCGATGTGCGATTCAGAAACGCCTGGCCGAATCGACTGCACCGTTTTCGCGAACGCCTGGGAATTAGTCTGGACGCTGCAGCGGATGCGCTCGATCTCCTCTTTGGTCTTGACCATCCGCAGGTTCTCGATCACCGGACCGATGGGCTTGAGCGTAGTCCCCAGCGGCAGCGATTCCTTCAACCGTCGGTGGACGTCGTAAATCATGCGCGTGGCCTCGAAGCCTACGCGCTTCAGTTTCCGGCGTTGAATGGCTTCGACGGCGTAGGGATCGACCGGTCCGCGCGGAGCGATCTTGACAACGCAGGTGCATTCCTCCGACGCCTGAATCGTGAATCTCGGATCGGTGAACAGCGTTTGCGATTCCGGTGTGACCAGCAGCAGACCGTTGTCGCCAGTGAACCCGCTGAGGTAGCGGATGTTCGGCAAAGCGGACACCAGCAGCGCATCGATCTTCAGCTCGGCAAAGGGAATCACGGAACCAACAGCAACTTTCCGCTGGTGTGGCGGCCTTCCAAGTCGCGATGCGCCTGTGCGGCCTCAGCCAGAGGATAGACCTTGTGAATATGGATCTTCAGCTTGCCTTCGCTGACCCACTTCAATACATCGCCGGCCCGCCACGCTAACTCTTCCGGAGTGGAAGTATAGTTCGCGAGCGATGGACGGGTTAGGAACAGCGAGCCTTTCTGGAGGAGAATTAGAGGCGCGATCTCCGGAGCGGGGCCGCTGGCGTTTCCAAAGGTCACCATCATGCCTCGGGGCCGCAGGCAATCGAGGCTCTGTAGGAAGGTCGATTTGCCGACCGAATCATAGACCACGTTCATCTTGCCTTTGGCTTTGGCGACGAAATCCTCCTTGGTATAGATAATCACTTCGTCGGCGCCGGCTTCCTTGGCTTGTCGCGCCTTTTCTTCAGTGCCGACGGTACCGACCACGTGTGCTCCACGCATCTTAGCCATCTGCACCAGCAGCCGACCAGTGCCGCCGGCAGCGGCATGAATCAGGCACGAGTCGCCGGATTTCAGAGGATAGGTGGAGTGAGTCAGATAATGCGCGGTCATGCCTTGCAGCATCACTGCCGCCGCGGTCTGGAAATCGAGTGAGTCCGGAATCTTCACCAATTGCCACGCCGGCACCACCGCATATTCGGCGTATGAGCCGCGCGACATCGCATAAGCGACGCGATCGCCCGGGCGCAGATTAGTGACGTCGAGGCCGACCGCTTCGACGGTGCCGGCGCCTTCGTTGCCAAGCACAACCGGCGGAGTCGCGGGATAGAGCCCGATGCGGTAATACACATCAATGAAATTGACGCCGGCCGCGGCGATTTTGACCAGCGCTTGGCCGGGGCCCGGCTGGGGCTTCGGAAGGTCGCCACATATCAGGTTCTCGGGGCCACCGATCTTTTCAACATAGACGGCTTTCATAGTGTCCTCAGCTTTCTCCGGAGATGGATGGTTGCTGCGTACAAGATCAGGTACAACAATGTAAACGGGAACAGGACCAGTCGCGCAAGTGCGCGGACGGCGCCGGTGCCGGTAAGCCCGGCGCGAAACAGGACGAAATGGCGGATCGCGCCCAGGTGCCCGCGATCGAGCCAGAAATAGTCGCCGTTCTCGTTCAGCACGAAAACTTTTCCGGAAAGACGCGCGGCCAGCATCCATTTCCATTTCGTCATAATGGGCTCGGCCGAGCAGATGATTCCGACGATGACGTAGCGGTTGGCGGCCAGTTGTTTGTAGAGCCGCTGACGCGAGCGGCCATCGGGATATTCGGTGACGCGGTACACGTTTCCGAGTTCGGTGCGGAAATTCTTCGGGACTCCCGCGTAGCAAGTTACCAGATCGGCCTTCATTTGGGGGTGGTGGCCGTAGAGGCCGCTGAGCAGCTCTTCGAACAGGTCACGGCTGCCGCTTTCTACTAGCAGGACTCGGGAGAAGGGCGGGACGGATCTCGAAAGGAAGTAGCGCATTGCGTGGCAGCGCTTAGGTCAGTTCGAAGAAGGCAGACACGGGAGTAGAAAAGCCGGGCAGCAGCGGGTCTTCGATTTTCTGATCGGCCTTCAATTCGCGCACGGAATCGGAAGTGTGCACCATGACGGAGCGAGCGTCCGGGAAGACCACCCAGACGGTTTGTGAACCGCCGGCGAGATAAGCGTCGATCTTGCTCTTGAGATGCTTTGCCGTGTCATCTGGAGATGCGACTTCGATAGCCAATTCCGGTGCACCGCGGAAAATTCTGTCATCGACAGATAGGCGCTCACGCCGGATGACGCTAACGTCTGGAACCAACGTATGGTACTTGCTGACCTCAAAGCCCGTGGAAACAAGGACCACATCGAACCAAAGCATGCTTTTGGCTATGTTCGCCCTCACCAGATCGTGAACTGTGGGCGGGATCGGCAATCTGACGATCTCTCCTCCGATGAGTTCGTCCTTAACGTGATTTCCGTTCTTGTCGAACTCGTCCGGCAGAGCGAGGTACTGCTCGGAGGTCAGGAGCGCCGTGGCGGGCATATTGCTATTCTACCGCTCAGACTGGTTCGGGCAGACACAACAGGAACGTCGGTGCCACATCCACTTTGGTCAGCTCGAAGAAGGCAGACACGGGATTGGAAAGGCCGGACAGCAGCGGGTCTTCGATTTTCTGATCGGCCTTCAAATTCGCGCACGGAATCGGAAGTGTGGACCATGACGGAGCGAGCGTCGGAGTAGACGACCCAGACTGATTGAGAGCCACCGGCAAGATACGTATCCACCTTGCTCTTGAGGTGTGTTGCGGTATCCGTCGGAGAAACAACTTCCACGGCGAGTTCCGGCGCACCCGTGATGTACTTGTGCTCTCTCGGGTTCAAACGGCTCTTCAATATCACGCTCGCATCGGGAACAAACGTGTCGTGTGAAGTGACGATAAACGCCATTTCGGCCAATACTTTGACAGCTAGCTTCCGTTGCGCGCGCTCGTATTGTACAAGCACCCCAATGATATTGATCTTGATCAAATTGTGTAGCTGGGACGGTGGAGACACTCTGACAACCTCTCCTCCGATGAGTTCGTCCTTAACGTGATTTCCGTTTTTGTCGAACTCGTCCGGCAGAGCGAGGTACTGCTCGGATGTCAGGAGCGCCGTGGCGGGCATGTCTCTATTCATCTAAATGCTCTAAGCCTCCCCTGCCGGCGCATGATGCTTCTTCCGCAGGGGAACTTCCTTCAGGAAAAAATTCACCGCCACCGCCACCACCATCAGGATCGCGCCCATCACGAAGATCGAGTGCAATCCCGCCAACAATGCCTCGCGCACGTTGCCCAAAAGCTCGCGAAGCATCACCAGTGCACCCGGTGGCATCGCCCCCGTCGCGGGCAAGCCCCGTTGCAGCTGCAGCGGATTATCGAACAACGATACTAATCGCGCAGGTGTCCCTGGGGGAATGCTGTGCTGAAAGCGATCGTGATACATGGTCAGCAACACTGAACCAAAAACCGCTACCCCCAACGTCGCACCGATTGAGCGGAAGAACTGCGTTGATGCCGTGGCGGCGCCCATCTGCGCGGGCGGCGCGACATTTTGCACCGCCAAAGTGTAGATCGGTTGCGCGATGCCCATCCCCAGCCCGGCAATGATCATGTTGCGAATCACCACCCATTGCGGCGTGTTCCCATCCATCGCCGCCATTAGAAACATGCCCGCCATCGCAAGCCCTGACCCCACCACCGCCATCACGCGGTAACGTCCGGTCCGCGCCATGATGTTTCCTGATGCCATGCTCGCCACCACAAACGCCAGCATCAGAGGTGTCAGTAGAGAACCGGACCGCGTCGCCGAGACGCCGAGCACCGCCTGCATAAAAAGCGGAACGTACACAATCACTCCGAACATCCCCATGCCGAACAAAAATACCGCGATGGTCGACACCGCGATGATCCGATCGCGAAACAGCGATAGCGGCAGCACCGGTTCCACCGCTCGCGTCTCGGCGAACAGGAACGCGCCCAACATCGCCGCCGCGATCCCAAGCAATCCCAGCACTCGCTGCGATCCCCAGCCATAGTCCGTTACCCACGTCAGCGCCAGCAGCAATGGCACCAAGCCGGCGGTAAGCGTAAACACGCCCCACCAATCGATCTTCCTGCGAACTCCCTGCGGGCGAAAATAGGGGAACTCGAAAAAGATGGCTGCCGCGGCCAACAGCCCTACTGGCAAGTTCACATAGAATGTCCAGCGCCACGAAAACTGGTCCGTGATCCAGCCGCCCAGCGTCGGGCCGAAGATCGATGCCAAACCAAACACGCTCGCAAACAGACCCTGATACTTGGCGCGCTGCGCGGGCGCGAAGATGTCGCCGATGATCGTGAACAACAGTCCCATCGCGATCCCCGCCCCCAGCCCTTGTACGCCGCGGAAAACGATAAGCTGCGTCATCCCATCGCCCGGGAGCCAGCGCACTTCGCCGGCCGCTCCGCAAAACGCCGACGAAACGACGAACAAAACGTTCCCTGCCAGGAAAAACCATTTGCGTCCGTAAATGTCGGATAGCTTCGCGAAGATCGGGACCGCGATGGTCGACGTGAGCAAATACGCCGTCGTCACCCACGGATAGCGGTCGAAGCCGTTCAGTTGCGCGATAATTCGCGGCATCGCCGTGCCGACGATGGTCTGGTCGAGTGCCGCCAGCAGCAGCGTCAGCAACAAACCGGTTATCGTTCCGGCCAGTTGCCGGCGCGTGAGATTATGCAGGCCCGGCTTGCTGGCATCGGCCGCGGTAGACATTTACTTATTCTAACCGTGTCGACCCCACCGGCCGCCTAAGCATGAGCCTCGCGTGCTAAATTGGAACTCGGCCAGCCCCTTCAATGAAGCACCTTCTTGTGGCCGCCGCCCTGGTGGCGCTTCTGCTATTCCTGATCACGCGCAAGGTTTCGTCCGAACCTTACGTCTACGACGAAGCCGATTACATGTACGCCGCGTCGCTGGGATATTTTGCGAACTGGACCGACACGCCCACGCTCTCGCTCCCCGATTTCTTACGCATCGGCTTGAATCGTGGCAAGCAAGCGGGAGGCCGCCAGGAATTGTCGGAGTTCATCCGCCAGAGTAACGACATGGTCTTTTATCGCCACTGGCACGGACCGCTCTACCATTTCTTCCTGATCCCCGTTTCGCGCCTGGGACTGACCGAACACGGCGTCCGCGCTGCCATGCTTGCCATCCCCGCCGTTGCTCTACTGGTCATTTATTTCGGATGCCTGTGGCTCATCCCCGGAACGCGCGCAATACTCGCCGCCCTACTTGCCGGCGTGCTATTCCTGTCGAGTTTTACAGTCTTCCGCTCCACCGAGCTCGGGCCTCATCAGCTCTTTGCACTCTTCTACCTCGGCTGCCTGATCTTTCTCGCGAAGAGTGTGGCCAGCGGCCGGCGTTCGGATTGGTACGCGGCGATAATTATGGCGGCATTGGCGTTCTGCACACTGGAGGTCGCCTTCGTCGGTGTTCTCACCCTGGCCATCTGCGGCTACATCGAACGCGATCGTTTGAATGTGGATTGGCGGCTGACCGCCAGATCAATAGCCTTATTCATTGCTACGGTGCTGATCGTTTGGCCTGCCGCCATCTTCAGGTTGACCTTCGTCAAATCCTACCTTTTCATGGCCTACCTCGCGTTGGCTCGAAAAGGATCCTGGGGAAACATCGGATTCTTCCGGACTTGGGGCAACCGCATCCTCAGCTCGCCCCTCGAATGGGCCGTCATTGCCTTCGCTCTGATTCTTTATCTTCGCCGTCCGTGGCAGAAGGACAATCGGTTCGCTTATCCGTTCCTGATCTATTCACTTCTGATGCTGGCCGCCACTGCGCGCGTCTTGAGTGACTCCGCTCGCTATTCCCTGCCGTTCATGCCCGCTCTCGACCTTTTCGCCGGCGGCATCCTTGCCCAGTTTCTCGCTTCACTCCGTCGACCGGCCGCTTTCGGAATCGCCGGCGTGCTTGTCGTCGGCCTGTGCGCCACCGCTGCTTATGAAGCGTTCAGCCACCCTGTCAAGCCCGACCCGCATCCCGCCGCGGTGCTCGAACATATCCGTCGAGCCAACCTCACCAACAAAGCCCTCCTTGTCCCCCAAGGCGACCTTCCGATGATCCACTATTATTTTCCCGCCACGCGCCTGCGGGGTTACTACACGCCGCAACCCGTGCCTTCCGACCTCGAAGGCTTTGCACCCGACGCCATCTTATACCCGTGAGCATCTAATCGAACATGGACCTTCAACTCATGAACAAAACCGCACTGGTAACCGGCTCTACTGCCGGCATCGGCCTCGCTATCGCTCACGCCCTGGTAAAAGAGGGCGCGTCGGTTATCGTCAATGGCCGCACCCAGCCGCGTGTCGACGAAGCTGTAAAGAAAAGCGGCGCCGCGCATGGCATCGCCGCCGATCTCGGAACCGAAGCCGGTGCTGCCAAGGTGATCGCCACATTCCCCTCCGTCGACATTCTGGTGAACAACCTCGGCATCTTCGAGCCCAAGCCCTTCGATCAGATCGCCGATGAAGATTGGCGCCGCTTCTTCGAAGTCAACGTGCTCAGCGGTGTCCGTCTGAGCCGTCACTACATCCGTTCCATGCGGCAAAACAATTGGGGCCGCATTGTCTTCATCTCCAGCGAATCGGCGCTCCAGATCCCGGCCGAGATGATCCACTATGGAATGACTAAGACCGCGCAGCTCGCCATCTCGCGAGGTCTCGCCGAAACCACTGCCGGAACAGCGGTCACCGTCAACGCCGTGCTTCCCGGGCCGACCGCTTCCGAAGGTGTTGTTCAATTCGTCGACCAGCTGGCGAAAGATCAGAGCACCGATCGCGATTCCTTCGAGCGTGAGTTCTTTCGAAGCGCGCGCCCCAGCTCGATCATCCAGCGCTTCGCCACGCCGGAAGAGGTCGCCGTGGCCGTGGTTTTCGTTTGCAGCCCCCTCGCGTCAGCGATCAACGGCGCCGCTGTACGGGTCGACGGCGGTGTGGTCCGCTCCATCGCCTGACGCCGTGGCGCATGCTCTCAGCGTACCTGGTCACGCCATCGCAAGAAGTCCGGTTTGCCGACAAACCAGCCCAAGTGCTTTCCGTGAGCGGCGTTTCACGGGATGTATCCGGCCGCAGACAGATCCGACTTCCAAACTTCCTGCAATGAGACTTCCGGACTGCATCGCGTTCGTGCGCTCACGGCCAACTTCCGGATGGCGCGTGAATCCAGGACCTGTCTGTTTTCTGATCGAATATATTAAGCTAAATCAGTATATGTCGCTACAGCTCCTCAGGGCCAAGAGAACCTGTAGTAGAATCCCTTCGAACGATGGATCACAGTCGCGCTTGGTGCTTCACAAACCGACGACGACAATGATCAAGGAGGACGCCGATTATGGGTTCGACCAGACGCACCATACTGGCAGCGGGCGCCGCGGCAGCGGCGACGGCCGCCGTGCCGCGCGTATTTGCTCAGCAGGTGGAAAAAAGAGGAACTGGCAAATTCTATGAAAACGGCTCCGTTCGCATCTACTATGAGGAGGCCGGGGCCGGTTTCCCGCTGATGCTGCTTCCCGGCGGGGGATTGAACTCGACCATATCCTTCTTCACCGGCAACTCGCCCTTCAACGCCATTGAGGAGTTCAAGGGACAGTATCGCTGCATCACGGCGGACCTCCGCAACGCCCCCAGCGGCCAGTCCACCGGCCCTGTCGAGCTCGACCGGCCGTGGGATTCCTACGCCGACGACCAACTCGGCCTAATGGATCATCTGGGCATCGACAAGTTCATGGTGATGGGTTTCTGCATTGGCGGCCCCTTCATCTGGAGTCTTTTGAAGCGCGCACCCAATCGTATTCCCGCAGCCGTGCTGGCGCAGCCCGTGGGCTGGCGTCCGGAGATGCGCGACCCTAAGTACCCAGGCACATTTTGGAAGAGCTGGGGTCCGGCGCTGATTGCTAAGCGGCCCGAAATCACGTTGGAGACGGCCGACCAATTTGTGACCAAGATGTTCGAAACCAACCCCGACTTCGTCTTCACCGTGACACGCGATTTCGTGCGTAATTGCCAAAACCCAATCCTGGTCCTGCCGGACGAGGTCCCCGCGCACCCATACGCCGTCGCCATGGAGTGCGCTATGCTCGCGCCGAAAGCCGAAGTGAGCATCTTCCCCTGGAAAGAGCCCAGGGAGCGGATTCCCCTAGCAGTGCGCCAAATCCATTCCTTCCTCAAGGCTCATCGGCCTGCTTAGTATTCACCCAAACGTTGCATCCCGTGATCTAAGTTTTCCGCAGGTCGCGGGCCGGATAACTACCGGATAGCGCGTTATCCGCCCACGATCAGCAAACACTATGCGACATATGGTTACTAATATGGCGGTTCACATCCGCCTCGGCCTCTCAAGGCGTTTCTCTGAGCTAGCCGTTTTCGACGCGCTCCTTTATATCCGAGTACGCCGTATCGATGAGCCTGCTTAGTGCTGCGGCGTTTGTGGCCGTTCCCGGTCTTAGCTTCACATGGCGCATGAACTTGCCGTTGCCTTGCAACAAGCGGGCCGGATCCGGCAGCGCTGCGCCGTGAAAGAACCCCACGTTTACGTGCGAAGTGAATACATTGACGTAGCCGAAGGGCGCATCTCCCAAACATGCAACCGGACAGCCGTCATGCAAAAGCTCCCGGACTTCGTCCCCGCATTTTCGCATCACCTCAAACCACTGAAGCGCGATGGCTCCCAATTCACCGGCATGCTCTTTCGTCCACGCATCGATGGCAGGATCCCGCTCGACAGCGCCGTTGAATCGCAGCAATTCCGTTCTCATCGCCGCTCCACTTTCTGCTTTCGAAATTTGTGGTTACGTAGCACCCTTATCTTCCCTCCAGCAAAATCCCTTGTGTGGAACAGTCCTTCTTGTCAAAGGATTGTCGCTCCCGGCTAACGCCACAGTCTTTTATAACCCGGACCGTCCGTGACCGGCTTGTCGGCTACACGGAGAGCGCCGGGCTAAACCGGCATGTTGTAGGGGATGAAAGAGCCCTACAGGAAAGGAGAACAGCGAATCCATCCTGGCCTCGAGTCTTGCGGGGCACATCGCGAGGTGTGGACCGAAGCGTAGACAGAGGAACCAGTGGGCCGGGCTATTGAGCTTCGAAAAGCCGAAGGAACAGGATGCCGACTCCATTCCGAGAGGAGGAAGGCAACATGACGGCCGCGTTAACGCGAGCGGCTGCTCGGTCCTGCGTAGTCTTAGAACCCGCGCACGCTGAGAAACAACATGCACGAGAACCGGGAGATCTCCTGTACGTCTTGCCGGTTGCAGCAAGACCGGTCCGTAAAGGCCATAAACCATAACGCGGACGTGAACGTTCAGGAGAAGTCGGACTGCGTTGTAGTACCGATGAACCAGCTGAACAAAGAGGGGCAGCCCTCCACGGAGGCCGGGGAGGGAAGGGCGCAGACCGAGGAGAATGGACTGAACCCCAAAAGTGAGACACGAAGTTAAGGACCAAATACATTGAATGGAGAGAGGAATGGATTTGGCCCGAACGGTTTACAGTCGCGATCTGAAGATCGCCGTAATGCGCGCTATGGAAGC
>Ga0185299_10002034_pt1 | contig 33696 bp, 37 predicted proteins | sample PaiPotPPA55metaG_FD_128002 | JGI IMG/M metagenome (GOLD analysis project Ga0185299, IMG submission 128002) | Iron sulfur acid spring bacterial and archeal communities from Banff, Canada, to study Microbial Dark Matter (Phase II) - Paint Pots PPA... ...
GGAAGTGCGGCCCCGCACCCCGTTGCAGATAAGCTAATCTCGCTGTTTCTTCGTCAGGTGGATTAGCGTCGGCGAGGGAGTTCCTTTGCCGAGGCCTCGGATCCAGCTGGTTCACGGAACGGTTCCACAGAAATGCGCTCGTAACACACTTCGGATAGCTCCGAGTAGGCGACCGACCATCCTGATGGTCGGATCTCACGCGCGCCTACTGCCCCCTTCACCGCCACCTTTTGCTTCGCCCAGTCCGTAAGGAGCGAAAAGTCGCATTCGCCCGGCTGGGTCACGCATACTGTCCGCATCTACCGAATTGGTCAGGTTGACCTGGGCTCTGGTGTGGAAGCCTCAAACGTTTGATCTCGACTGGTCTGAACTGACCAGACTGATCCGAACTCCATCAGCTATGCTATCAACATGCCGGCCAAAACCAATACGGCTAAAGGTGAGTCATCACCACGAGAACGTGAGTTGGCCGAGAATCGCAAGAAGGCTCTGTGGAACATGATTAAATCACGCGGCATGGCTGATGAGCAGATACTGGGACACCGGTTCCGAATAGGCTGGAACCCCAAGACGACACAGTTCACTCCGGCAGAATTGGCCAAGGTCCGAGCATCATTGAAGCGAACGGCTGACTACGAAGAGCGATTGCGTCAGGCATCTTAGGCCGGGCGAACGGATTGAAGTCACAGTGTCGTCCCAAAGATAGAGCACCAACGTACATTTCGGCCACTACCCTCAATCCCTACCGATTCACCAAGCCGCCAGCAAGCGACACTTTTGATGAATCGCTGACAGGTCCATCAGTGGGGTTCCTCAACTCGATTGAGAAGAAACTAGCTTTGACCGTGCACGGGCCAGAGAGGTAAACTGCTCTTCTGCAAACGAGCCACTCAGCAGAGAGGCCCCACAGATTTCCGCCGTGTGGCCTCACTTTAATCTCCGCGTAGGGACAGAGGAACGAGCTCGTCTTCCGCAGCGCTAGAAACGGTGCCACTCGTGCGCCTCCAAACGATTCCTTACACTAGGCTCGATTGTTGACAAAACCAGGCGTTTACACCAACTATCGAGTTGGTGAAACCGCGATTTTGCGCCAACAATCAGTGCGAGGACTGCGAACCCTTAAAGTCTGTTCACGTCAGGGACGATCCTCCCATAGTTCCAACTTGAGCAATTGTGAACAGACACCCAACATCATCACAGGTACTTTGGTTTTACAAATTCCCAGGAGAACAACATGAAAACATTATTGATGACTATCTGTTTTGCCATCGCCCTGCTGACCTGCGGAGTGGCTTCGGCACAGGACACCATGAACCATGACAACATGAAGGCTGACGCGTCCAAAGCAGTTGACGTAAAGGGAAAAATCAGCGATGACGGCAAGATGTTTGTGAGCGACAAGGACAGCAAGAACTGGATCATCAGCAACCCGGATGCAGTAAAAGGACACGAGGGGCACCACGTAATCTTGACCGCACATGTTGATGCGGACAAGAGCGAAGTGCACGTCATGTCGCTCAAAATGGCGAAGTGACCGCATAGTGCACAAAAGCGGTGACCTGTCAGGCGTTCCCAGGTTGCCGTCAATTGTTTAAGTCAGTCCTCGGAGGATTCAAATGAGTCTAGAAACGATTTTGGTTATCGTCTTGGTTGTGTTCTTGCTTGGTGGAGGTGGGTGGTACTGGGGGCGGGGACGCGGTTAGCCGATCTTGTCTAAGGTATCTCTGGTCCAGCGTTGAGGAAAGATGCACCGCTCGTCCCCCGCAATAAACTGCCCCCCAGTCTGGGCGTCAGATTGTCGCTCCGACTTCTGTAGGGCCACTAATTCAACCGATGGTCTAACAAATTCACGCTACGGTCACAGTAACGTGACTGTCAGCAGGGTAGCAACAACTTCCTAACAATAGAGTTGTCACCACAAAGGAGAAGTAAAATGGAATGGTGAGTCCGCATGGGATGGCTTTCATCCAAAAATAGAGATCGTTGAGAGGCGACCCGCTGCAGAAGCCTTCCTGAACCGGATGGTTGGAAAAAAAGTGATGCCCATCATGATGTTAAGCCGCCCGACGATCGTGCGGCTTTTTCTTCTGGAAGCGCGATAAATGTTGTTAGCAGGCCATTGCACTCAATCCGCGGTGGTTGGATTGGGTAGCGTGCCATTTGCGAAGAGTGTGATCGACGGAAGACGCTACGAAAGGGAGAATTGAGTATGGCGGAGGAGACGCTCCGCCATGACCAGCTAAGGCCGGGGCCCGGGCTTTCAGTGGCCGTGATCTTCGATATGTGCCTTGGCTGCTTCCGCAGCGTGGTGCGTTGCATGTTCGTGGTGGCCGCGAGCTAGGTGCGCGTGATGCGCAGCCGTCTCGTGTTTTCCTGCTTCGTGGTGCTTGGCGGCTTCTTTGTGATGGCGTGCCGCGTGTTCGTGATGCTCTGCTGCTTTGTGATGGTGCTCGACTGCTTTCTTTGACATAAGGATGAAGCTCCTTCTTTGGCTCCAAGAGCCGCCCAACAGACTGGCACCCGAATGTTACAGGGAGATTAAACTTCGGACTGGTCCTCGCTGGTCCTGCACAGATTGCCTTTGCGACGGTGCCCGATAATTGACGAAACCAGGCGTTTACACTCATTGAGAATTCCTGCCCGCCCAGCTAGCGAGCGCCAAGCTCGCCATGCTAACCAGAAACGACTCACCGAGCGACAATGAAGAAACCTGCACTGCGAGTCACGAAATGGCTGCGAGACATTCCAATCGCAGGCCGCTGTTCATTGTGTCCAGAGACGCTCTTCCATGCGGCATCGTCCCATCACCGTCCGCAGAAGGCTGAATACATCGAGAGATTGCAACGAGCATTCGATTCTCATGTTGCGGATTGTCATCCTGAGGAAATAGCGGCGTCCCAGCGTTAGTCAGTGATAAGTGGATTGTCTCTCATTCCATCTGGTACAAAAAACCCCTGTCAGGTCAGGCGGACTGCAACGGGACTACCAATCCTCCGCTTTCTGACTGGCACAGCTCGACAATCTCTAAACGATCGTTTGCACCAACCTTCCGCAGAATGCGATGGATATGGTTCTTGACGGTTTGCTCAGATAGATTCAAGCGGCTTCCGATCTCCTTGTTTGAGAGTGCGAGGCGAATCAGGCCTACAAGTTGCTGTTCCCTCCGGGTCAAGCCGAATTTCACTTTTTGAGGCGTGTTAAACGAAAAGGAAACGTCCCGGGCAGCGCACTGGAACAGAGACAGCGAAAATCGAGGTGGGCAGACCGCTTCGCCTGCTGCGACTGCGCGGATCACGCGAACGATCTCGGCAGCCGAGGCATCCTTCAGAACGTAGCCCACAACTCCTTCGGCCACGGCCTGCAAGAAAGTGGCCTCATCTTCTTCCATGCCGACCATAACCGCTTTGCGGTTCTCCCCCGCGTGGCGCATGCGTGAAACCATGCGGGGACCGGTCAGTGCGATACTTGCGGAGTCAAACAGGACTACGTCGGGATTCGCGGCCGAGACCTTCTCCAAAGCAGACGACGAGAAAGCAATTGCACCCGCCACGACTATATCGTCTTTTTTTCGCAGGACCCGAACCAAGGCCTCGCGGAGCAGACAATTCTCCGCTAGAAGGAAAGCTACAATTCGCTCGAGAGACAAAATGCTCCTCCGCTAGCAAGCCCCTGCGCCAATCAGGAGCCCCCCTCAAGCTAGGGGAGAACTATACCACGACTAGCTACTTTAGTTCGGTCAATTCGGGTCAGCTATCTACTAGATGAGTACCACCATGAGTACCCTAATTATGGTACCTAGCGGTACGCCGTACCCTCGTTTGAAGAGGCTACTTGAGTACGCAATTGAATCTTGTCTCGTCTCTCGCAAGTAAGTAAAAGCTATAGCGAGGGTTACGACTCCGTGAAACGAGTGCGAGTTCTAGTTGCAAACCATCCACGACTGATGCGGGAGCTCGTGCTCGCTGTGATCGCCGACCAGCCTGATATCGAGATCATTGGTGAAGTCCAGGAGGAGAGCCAACTCGCAGAAGCAGTCGAGGATGCCGAGCCCGATATCTTGATTCTCGCGCTCGAGGACGCCGACAAACGCAGCGCCCAAATCGGCTTTCTGCTTGGGCGGTACCCGCAGATGAAGATCCTTGCGCTTGCGCCGGAACAGAATCGCGGCCAGTTCTATTGGGCGACGGTAGACGTTCGCACCAAGCCGCTGGAGAGTTCCGAGGCCGGAATTTTGAGCGCCCTGCGGGAACGTCCATCGCTCGTGGGCACGATACATAACTAGCTGGCTAAGATCGCGAGTTTGCGCCTAAGTTGTTGATGAATAGTAGTTTACATTCATAATTTGAATGTAACTGAGATGGCGGAGCTATATCTAGGAGCGGAAGCGGTGCTCGAAAACACACTTTCAAACCACGAATCGTCCGGGATCGGCTTTCTGGGCGAAGCTTCAGTCTCCACCGATAAACTTCTGCCGGTCGAGCGGCCGGTCGAGCGATGGTACGCGGTTTCCGTTCGTCCGAGGCACGAGAAGTCGGTTGCCCGGCATCTCGAACACCGGGGATTAAAGTTCTTTCTTCCGTTATACCGCTGCGTTCGTCGCTGGCAGGATCGCCGAAAGGAATTGGACGTGGCCCTATTCCCGGGCTATGTATGGCCACCTCTCCGGCGTTTGTTTACCAGTGTCTGGCCACTGGTTGCTCGTCACCGGCTTCTTGTCCGCTACTTGTTAGTGCGTTGTTCAGCCGGTTCATCGCATCCGTGACTTTGGGGTCGCGGATACGAATGTAACGTGCTTGCGTGATTGCGACGTTCTGATGTCGAAGTATACGCTGGACCACAATGTCAGGGCAACCCAGCTCGAACAATGTCGAAGCCAAGCCGCGACGAAACGAATGCCACCCTTTCCATTCGACACCCACAGACTTGAGAGCCCTCGCCACGATGCGCCTTCCCATATGGTCCAGATCGTTCGGTGGCTTGTTACCACCACCTCGCGTGGAGACCGGGAACAGCGACGTGTCCGGTACTCGGTTGCCATCTTCGTCGTGCTTGGTGCGGTTTGCCGGGAGCGTGGCGATATAGGCATCGAGGATCAGCTTCAACGGAGGAACCACGGGCACCCAAGACTTCGATGCCTTCGACTTCGGGTCATTTACGTATCCTCGCCACTGCGTCTGGTTGACGCTCAGCGCCTCGCCATCGTAATCACCGGTCTCCAGTGCCTGAATCTCGGCCAACCGTAATCCGGCGAAGGCAGCAATGGCGACAGCGGCAAGTGGAGCGCCGTGGAGAGCACCGAGTGCCTTGGTGACTTCTTCCAGCGTGTAGACGCCGGGCATCTTGGACGGCTTCGAGGACTTTGGAACTATTGTGTCGTGTACCGGATTGCCTTCACGGAAGCCAGCGATCACAGCACGCCGGAACGCGCCACTCAGGAATGCCTTGATGTGCTTCAGCGTCTCCTTACTGAGATTCCTGTCGGCGGCAATGGAGTAGAGAAGGTTCTGGACATCACGTGTCTTGAATTCCCATAGCGGACGTTTCGCTTCGGCTCTCCCAGCGACGTAGCGAGAGTACAAGCCACGGTAGCCTTTCGCAGTTGACTGGCGAAGCTCGCCGTCACAAACAGGTAGCATCCAGACGCGGATGAACTGCTCCAGCGTCATCCTCCCAGACGAACCAGCGTCCACGAGCCGTAGCTCCAGCATCTTCCGGTCCGCAGCAAGCCTCACTTCCCGCTTCGTCTGGAATTGGCGCTTGGGTCCCAGACGATAGGCACGCTGCTTCCCACCCACGTAGAGTTTCAGGTACCACGCACCGTGACTGAGGAGAAGGGAACCGGATCGCATATCGGCAGGAATTATACCGGTCGGTACAGAATTCGCAAACCACTAGTTTTGTCACCCATAGGCCCATCCGGAGTGCGACAAGGAACATACGACACGTGTTTTGTATCGGCTAACCGATTAGCCGATACACCCCGTTGCTTACTACTTTGCTTTGCGCCGCGAGTGACGGTACAAGGAACATACGACGCTCGTTCGTCCTTACGTAAGGACGAACGATGCTTTGTATTTTTGTCTCTGCTTGCGCCGCGAGTGACGGTTGACACGTGATTTAGTAACGGCTCGCGCGAGCCGTTATGACTTTCTCGTTGCTTGGGCCTTGAGGAGCTTCCGGATCATAAAGACTTCGTACTGGGCCGCGTGGAGCGCGTCCCTGAAAAACCGTCTGGACTCCTTCCGCTCCTCTCCTTCCGGCTCGTAGCATCCGAGCTTGCCCAGCGTTTCCTTGAGCATATCGAGATGCTCCCACACAGTGAACTGTTCCGTAATCCGTTTCATCGCAGCCCGAGTTTTAGCGCTGAGAATCCTCGTCATCGCAGCCCGAGTGTTAGCGTCCTGTTTCATTTCTTCCGCTCGTAGACGTATTGGCTCACGGCGCTGAGTGCGCTCTCCGGTCTTATTTCGAGGCGTCCACCCGGAGCGATAGCTTGCCCGAAGGCTTGCATAATCTCTGAGCGCTGAGGGTATCCGGCTGTCCAAAGCGCGTGAAAGAAAGTAGCCACATCGTACGGGCCACCAGCCTTCTTTCGTTCGCGTACTAAAGCAACCACCGCATCTTCCGGCTTTAATTTTTTCATACGGTCATCCTCCCAAAGTTTCTTTCATCGCCAGGTCAAACAGGTGTTCACAAGCTCCCATCCATTCTTCTTTCGAAAAACCGCTATGGACCGCGAATTTGACTATCAAACCGATTGAGAAGCCCATCCCCTGTCGGGCGTCATACGCACTTTGCTTCTTCGTTTCGTCTCTCATAAATTCCAAAATCGCTGCCTCTGTCTCTTTATCCCTCTTCATACATCCTCCCTACGCTCCACGGAGCGTAGCACCGGCCACTGCGGCACTTGGGGTGCAATCGCACAAATACTTGTGCAGATGAACGAATCCTTTGTTTGGCTAGGCTTGGAAGCTTTTCAACAGAGTTTTCCACAGAATTGTCCACAGAAAAACCGGCTCCCGAAGGAGCCGGTCACCGGAGGAGTGAGAATCTGTTTTTAAGGACAATCCACTACACCTTTAGCGATCAACTCCTTCAGCCAATCCGACGCCTTCTCTACCTCCCAGTCATTCTTCCTGCTCAGAGCTTTTCCGCCCGTCCGTTGGTTGTGCAACGTGTAATCATCCTCGCTCATCCGCATTCCCATTTGCTTTTCTATCTCGCGGCCCATGCTCAAGTCTCCGGGGTCAATCGCCACTAGATCATCGACCTTCCAATCGTGCATCTGCGCTCGCTCGAAAATATGCATCGCCATGCACCGGCGAGTTCCGTACGTCAGCTTCAATACCAGCTGATCTGCGTCAAGGTTGATGTAAACAATCTCCCATTCATAGTTCATACGGAAAACCGTACCCGTCCGGTGCGGAGAACGCAAGCTCCCACAAGCGCCGGGAGCGCGGTGAGAGTACCGGAGTCCTCTATAATGACGAGCGGAGGCGATATGGCAAAGTTCGGATACTACAGACAAGGACAAGTCAACGCGGTACTGATTCAAGAGTTCTAGGGAACGGGGATCAAGAACAACGCACCGGATTCCGTTACGATCTATCAAGACGGTTCAGGCACTACCAGACACGAGATTGCTACCATCCATCTGAATAAAGGCGAGTGGGTAGCGAAGGTGGAGAACATCTCGCCTCAACGAGGTATCGCGTAAGCCAGCGCTTCCAACCGGGAGAAAGTAAGCGCATAATCTCTACCCATGAATCCGCCCGTTGTCGTTCAAGTCATTCAACCGACCTGGTACGAGTACCTGACCATTGCCGCTCTCATCCTTTTTGGGCCAGTATTCGCGGTGTTCTCTCAACGAGTTGTCGACTGGCTTCGGGAGCGTGCCGACCGAGAGAAGAAGTTGTATTTCAGTCTCATGAGAACTCGCGCCGTGTTCTTTTCGGACGAACATGTCCAATCCCTCAACTCGATTGATGTCGTATTCGCCAAGGATAAAAGCATCCGCGACCTGTGGAAGAAGTGTTTGGATCATCTGTCCACAGACGAAAACTTACCCGGCTGGAACGACACACTGACAACTCTCCGCGTCGATTTGTATCAGGAAATTGGTAACAAGCTCGGCTACCGCTACACGACCGATTACATCAAGAGCGGAATTTACTTCCCAACCCGCCATCAGAACATCATGGTGGCGCAGGTAAAGGTTTTAGAAGGCTTAGCCAAAGCAGTAGAGCAAGGCGTGCTGAAAGTGAAGCTGGAGGAGCCGCCTCCGCCAGTTGTTCCGCTGGGTCACCTTCCTCGATGATCGAAACGCTGTACGTTCACGATCAGCGGACGTGTATTGCTTTCAAATGCTGAACTATATCCCGAGCCTCGCGACGATTTTACTCGCTCTTATGCAGCTTGCAAAAGACTGGGGAGCACATCAATCAACTTGGCGTCGAGCTTTGGTGTTAGTAGCAATCATGTTCTTGGGTGTAGGAAGCGTCATCAATACCCACTATTCAAGCCGAAAGGTTGCGGCTCAGCATCTCGAAGATCAGAAACAGATCAGCGGGTTAAAGAAAGCGGTTGAAACCGCGAGCGCGGATCAAGAGAAGAATACGAAGGTGTTCGTTAGATCCTTCGATGACATGACCCAAAAACTGAATGGGCTAGAAACACAGTTGAAAACTGCGGGACTTCAAAAAGAAGCGGAGCGTCTTAGGGCGGACCTCAAGGCTACGCAGAAGGCTATGTTGGTTCCGAAAGCGGAGCTAGAGGCGTCGCTAGGTGAGGTCACTGCCACGTTGGACAATCTTGGTATAAAAGAAATCTCCGTTCCACAATCGCCGGACGGCGTAGTAGAGTTCACCGTCAACGTTGCCAACAAATCAGTGGTTCAGGCGAAGAACGGTTCGATCTTTCTTAGGATTTGCCAGGAGTGTGAGTTTGTAGAAGAGCCTAAACGATTTGCCAAAATTGTAAGTGCTTCCGACTACGACAGAGAGATGATCTTTCAAGCGATTAATGCTACTACCGGGGTAGGGATACCTTTGAAGATCAAGCCGCCGCCAATGACAAGGCGATTCGAGGTTGATGTACTCACTAGATGTGACAATTGCGTGGTTCGCCCGAAAGACAGCTTATTTGTAAACCACTAGATCACGACGGGACCGGTTTCGGTCGCAGGAACCGAGGAAACGGACGGGACGCGCTCTCGATCAAGGTCCCGGAGAAAACGGATTCTCGCCGCGCCATGGTGCGTCCTCACGCAGCCACGCGACACGGCTCTCAGTCAGTTCTTCGGCGATCATCCCACGGAGGCTCTCCCGTAGGAACTTTGCTAGGCGACTCTTGAACCCTGTCCACCAGAAGCTGAATACGACGATCACAACGAGCTGACCCCAAAAAGGCCAGTCCCAGAAAAATGCTTTTGGGTGATACACGATCACTGCATAAACCACGTATAACAACCAGAGGGTCGCAAAGGCCCACACGAATGGTTCGACTTTGCTCCACAGTGTTTTCATCGCCTTCCTCCTTTGGTGCGTCCGCAGTCTAACGCGAAGCGGCGGAGCCATCAACGAAACGTGGCGAAAACCATGGTTTTAAGCCTCTGAGGCTGGCTTCTACGGCGAAACCGGGGAATCCCTGGGGAGCAATTTCCCACAAGCGCCGGGAGCGCGGCGAGAGTGCCGGGGAGGTCGTGAGTGTAATCGCCTGATTTCGCCAATTGACTTGTTTCGCCCCATAGAGCCACCTATCATCAGGTCTTGTGTCAACTCCCACATCCAACACCGAGCGAATCGGAAGATCGAAGGCACGGACAGTCTCTCTTGTCGTTGTTGCCGTGGCCGTTAGCCTCTTGGGGTACCTCGCATTCAGAACGATGCGAGGATTGATGATGCTCGGATATGTCGATTCTGCGATTGTTCGAGTGAGAGTGGTGTCCGCAGCGGAGATCCAGTTTGCGAAAGAACATCCAGAGCTTGGGTATACGTGCGGGCTCTCGCAGCTACCTCGTAGCGAGCAAATTACGAGGCTGTTGGCAAAGGATCGAATCGACAACGGCTACGCGTTCGAGATCATAGGATGCCAAGCCGCAGTCCCTAAGAAGCCAAAGTCGACGTACTACATAACCGCACGTCCTCCGCATGCGGGACAACCAGCCTTCTGTTCCGATCAGTCTGGAATCTTGATGTTTGACGAAAGCGGGTCTGTTGAAAAATGTATTGCGAAACGGACTCCCTTTCCGTAAGTTGACGTAATATCCCGATTACACTCGTTGACCCGGTGGGGTACTCCTGTCTGGCCCCCCTAACCTCGCTTCTGACACACTGCGCACGTGCAATGGCTGTAGTGCTCCCCGCCCACTTTTTGACACATCGGGCACGTGCACTGGCTGTTGTGCTTACCGCCGGAGATCTTGCAGATAGGGCAGACGCAGTAGTCGTAGTGCTCGCCGCTTCGCTTTTTGCACACAGGGCACACACAATCGTTACGGTGATCTCCCCCGAACTTGTATTCATCGGCCATGCGGAGCATTCTAACTCTTTCGGAATCGATCGGGCTTCGACAATCTCATACTCAGTTGTTGAAATATCCCGATTACACTTATTGACCGCGTTCGCCTCCGCGCCGTTCCCCGGCGATTGAGCCATCGAGCCGCGCCTCCCGGAACCATGGAAAGCGGCGGCAGGGAGCCTCTGAGGCTGGCTTTTGGCGGCTAAACCGGGAATCTATGGTTGGAGAGGATACCGGCTCCCGGTCAGGTTCTACTCAGGAGCCGGTCAAGATTAAAAGCGCGGTCGGAGTCGATGAGGTTCCCCGGACCGCGCTCTCCACCGGCTGGTCGCTACCGGCTCATCGTGGAGCAGAGACGCTGAGCTGGAGACAGCGCTCGCTCTACCGCGAAACCTCTAAGAGGTAAGCTCCAAACGAGTCTTGATACATGTCGCCGGACGCCACCAGATCATTCAGTACGTCCGTCAACGGCTTCACCCACGCACCCGTCAGGTGGAAGTACCGGCGAATCTCGTTCAGTCGCAGCGAGCCTCGCTGACGAAGCAGCATCAATATCTGATCTCGGGACGGCATCTATGAACTCCTTAAATGGACGATCAATCGCGTACTTCAATAGTGCGACCTTTTCGGCGAGCGTGGCGACACCTTCCAAAATCCGTTCGGCGCGGTGCATGTTGCGGTGATTAGTCAGAATGTTTCTTCTCGTATTCACGCGAACGCGGCCTTCACAGCCTCACGTTCACGCACCGCGAACCCAGCGAGCGGCTGCTCGGCTTCCAGCTTCACTTCATAGGCGTCACGGAGTAACTGGCGCAAGCCAGCCACAGAGGTTCCCTTGGCCGGACGTTTGCCGCCAGCCTTCTTGATGAGCAAGCAAAGATGTTCGTTGTCCATAATCTCCTTTTGGAACTTGCAAGCGCGACAACGGCACGAGGCGTCATCAAGGTACAATATCTCTCGAATGCGCGCCTTCCGGTCTAGGCTGGTGTTAGAGTGCGCCAGACTCGCTTGGTAGTGATTCAACTGATATTCGCTGAGCACATCGTGTCTCGTTTCTTAGCGGAAAATGTTTTGGCGGTTTTAGGACCGCCATCCGTCCCACTCCCAAATCTCGTAAGCCGGGACTAGCTCCGTTAGGAGACAGCATCGAACACAGGAGAAGCAACTGGACTTCCGGGGCGCTTCACTTCCCCGAACTTAAAATTTGTCGCCGGTACGCGGACGAACCGTGAGCTTGCGGAGCTTGGCCAGCCGCGAGCCGTTGACTCTAAACAATTCCAAACTGATGGCTCTGGTTGCGGCAAGCACGCGGGTACTCACTTCGAGCCGTTGTTTGACCGCAGCGAGAGCTTCCTCCGCATCCGCGAGATGGATCAGCGCATATTTCTGATCCACCTTCGCGCCAGTGATCCGTTCCGCAACGGCAGCGGTAGAGTTCGCCACGTCCTCTCGGCAACGCTCAAGCCGTTCCTCTGCCTCATGTGCTTGGGGAGTAAGCAGGGACACCGAACGCTCGCGTTGTTCGACCGTTGTTGCCATCGTCTTGATCGAGTTCTCAAGATCATCCAACGTGGTCCGGTCAATCAGCCGTTCCTGGCGTTGATGCTCCGGCATACGGGCATCGGCCAGCCGGTTTATTTCGGCCATGTTCGGCTGTAGAACTCCGGAGCGGGAAACGTAACGCTCATCAGCGGGGAGAGCGGGTTTGGTCACCTGGGTTTTCATGGCTAGTATATCCATCCTCCGGAGCCGTTCTTGTTAGAACGATCCACACCGGCTGCGATACGCGCTTGGGCTTCTGACATTCCGAAATTGGCTTTGAAACTTTCGACAAGTTCATTCTTGCCGGCGGATTCAGAAAAACTTTCAAGATACGGTTGGCAGAGTTTTGTCAGCTCATGCAACCGGCGTTCGAGCGGCTTGACCTCTTGGAGGAGTACTAGCTCGCTGCCTTTGCCGTGTTTCTTCGCTACCTCGGACAACTCACTGATTTGTAACTCAACGGACTTCATAGGGTTTTCTCCTTCGACTTAAAGCCTATCGCGTTTCACGTAGCATCCGAGTACTTGTTGCGCGTGTGTACCCTATTGGGCCTAAGCACAGTTAACTAATCACGCCAGTTGTGGAACATGATATCTGTCATCGTCTCCCCTAACTGACGGCGGATTACCGCACCAGCGACACCCTCGGAATAACCTTGCTCGCGTAACTGCTTGTACCACTTCATAATTTGAGGGCGTGCTGACGCTACGTTCTTGCTGCCCGGAGGACGGCCAATGCGTGGCTTGCCGCGTTTACGTTCTTCACTTCGCCGGACCCTTTGACCTCGCTCTCTGGACGTCGTCATTCCTCCAGCGCCTTAAGTGCCTTCGCCGTTGACGATTCCTCCAGATACTCTTGCTCGGAAACGAGATCAGAAGTTTTCTTTACAGGTTCGCTAAAGTCCATGGCGACGATGCCGAGTGGCGGGGTGACAACGGCGTTGATACTCTTGGCCGGGGCATCTAAGCCGAGGAGCCTGCTGTAGCGGTCGTGTATCGCGAGTAAGAGTTGGACTTGATCTTTAAGCCCAAGTCGTTTGGCCTTGGAGATGATCTCGCGGAGTCCGCGTAACTGTACTCTGGCTTCGTCCCGCGCATCCTCTACGCACAGCGGAGCCTCGCGAGCCAGTGCCTGAAGGTCTTTCCCTACGACGGCTGGGCTGGAGCCGCGTCCGAAGCCTTCGAGTTTCAGTTGCTTCGACGCAGCACGGACCGACTTGCCCTCCGCGAATATCTCCACCAGCCGTTTCCGGCGTGACTGGACTCTGATGGCTACCTGAGGTTTGTCTTGCGATTGGATGCGTTTATGTTTATTCTTCATACTGTCTCCTTCGGTTTGTAATCAGAATCAAACTTCCGTACAGTTAGAGCTTTTTGTATGCCCGACTTCGACACTGTGAATCTGTCCTTCTTTAACAACTGCCTGATCTGCTCGTAGCTATTACCTTGTTTCTGGTATTCCTTCGCTTTGACTAACCATTCCGCCTTCTTTGGGTCAACCTTCGGTCCACTCTTTGACTTCAGCAAATCCTTCACATCCACCGTTCCGGGGAGCCCAGTACAGGGGAAAGCTCCTTGGCTGATGAAGCTATTCCCTTGTTCATCATGGGAACTGATAATGAACGGCTTGGGACGTTTCTCCCATTCGCGACCTTTAACGCACTTGACTATCGTCTGACTGTCGTTATCGGGAGCGCGACGAAACGCAAAGCAGGTATCAATCAGACCAGCGAGCGCAATGGATTGGGATATGAACTTTAACAAGTCCATGTCCGTAGCCTCAGCGCCAGCTTTGGTAGGGTGGTGGAGCAGAACAATCGCTCGACAGTCGAACTCCTCTATCAAACGACGGCACTGCTGACTGAACCATAGCCATTCGGTGGCTTTATACGAATCCTCTGCGCCAGAGAAGTACAGCAGTGTATCGAGAACCAGCACCCGACCTTTGACGGCTCTCTGGAGACGCGGGTCATCCAGCGGGAGCGTGGCACCTTCCTTAGCTGATCGGAACCGGAAGCGATCACCAAACTGATTCAGTTTGAAGTACCGGGCAAACCGGACGAACGCAGCACGGCTCATCTCTGGGATGTAGTAGATCACCCCATCAATCGCTTCCTTGACCTCAAAGTGCCCGAAGGCTTTGGAGGCGTTCTTATCATCTTTCGCTAGCATTGCCCGACACATCTCCAACACTCCCAGAGTCTTGCGGGATTCGGGAGCGCCGGGGATTGCGACCACTTGCTGATAGCCGATAATGTCCTTGATCAGATGGCGCTCCGGAAACTCATCACCATCGAAGTCCGAAGCCGCTGGAAAGGCTTCTATCCAATCCGAGCCGTCACCGCTGTAGGCTTCCGTGGCAGCGACTCCGGCGAAGGCCAGGTCCAGAACGCCTTTACGGTAGTCGTCTCGGTTCATCTTGGCGCGATTCAAACCGCTATGAACCCAGATGCCCTCTACGACATCACGGCTGAGTTTCCGAGCCAACGTGCTACAGAGACTCTGGTCACCTTCGGATGCGGAAGGAAAGCCGGCAGCAGCCCAGTTGCCAGCAATCAGAAATTGGAGTTTGTCCGCCACACCCGTACTTGCGGCGGCTTCCGTGACCGGCTTCTTTAACCTCAAGGACTCGAAAGTGGACGGGATCACCATACCCAGAGTGTCCGCGCTCCGGGGCAACCGATTCCCGGTGACCGACATAAAGTGTTTACCGCTGTAGGCTTCTTGCCACCCGTTCTTGATCGCGGCGAACTCGCCATCGCAGCTGAATATGCCGCGTAGTCCGGTTCCGCTGGGACTAAACTCCCAGTACGAAGGACCGAGTTGCTTCATCACCAGCCAAGCTTCCGCTGATGCCTTGCCGCCAGTGACGCAGCTGTCGAGGTCCACGCACGTAACTTTGCTGGAGCAGACTACGTTGATGCCGTCGAACTTGTGTTCCTTGAGGCACGCCAACGCTGTCTCGAAGTCCGACCACGTAGCTGGTTTCGTGATGTCAGCTTTACGTGTCGGTGACGCTGGTTGGTAGGGAATCTTGGATGGTTTCTTCTTGCCGTTGGCTACGTTGCGGTAGACAACGAATCGCCCGTTCTTGCGGACTTCGGCGGGGAGGTTTTTATACATGGGAACCTCCTGCACGGTAGTCCGCGTCTGCCCGGTTCTTCTCGCGCAGTAGCCGAGCGCGGACCTTCTCGAATCGGTGAAGCTCGACTCGTGGATCGAGAGCGTGGTAACCCTCGACTATGAATTGAATCAGGCTCTCGGGATCGTGGAACCAGTGGAGCCGCGTTTTCGGGTCATACCGCAGGTAGTTGAGCGAGTCGTATTGGCTGTAGCACAGCCAACTCGCCATCAAAAGGGAGGTAGTGGAAAAAGTGCCGGGTGGGTCAATTGGATTGCGGACGAATCCCATTTCTCATTCTCCTGGATTGTATGGTTGGCTCAGACAAACCGAGCCGGGACCGCTACTACATACAACGAGGAATCTGAAACAGGTTTCGGTGAGACATTACCGCGAAGGCGTGTTCGGCGCTACCCTTAATTAGAACGCTGGAAGGCTCGGAAAGATTCTCGTTATTAATCGCCGATTCTATTGGACTTCGCGTGGGTCGCTTGTGACTTCGTGTGCGGGTGTGGGTGACTGGTGGCTCGGCTCCGAAGGGCGATTCGGTTTCGATTACCATTCGGATACGATTCGAATACGATTCGACCCTACTACGGAGCCGGGAACGGAGCCTTAAGGCTCCTTCCCGCGTAGACCGGTTTTAATCTTTTTTCCTAGGGTTAGGAATCGAAACCGGTCAAGGATACAGGGATTTTTGGTACCTTTCGGTTACTCGGTTTTAATTCGACCTCCGAGACGGTTTAGAACGAGACGTATTGACGTACATCGATATAAGCACGGCTGCGTTCCCAACGGTTAGCGCGAAACCCGCTCCTTAATCGCTCCTCGTTCCATGCACCAAACACCTCGCCGCCACCAACGAATCACTCGCCACAAACACGCAGGAACTTATTGTCACTACAGGAATAATGCGCAGAATCAACGACTTGCAGGCAACCAGCGATCACGCAGGAAACGCCTTAGCAAACCGCCGCCTTCAGCCTCTCGGCCACCTCTCCGGCGCTGCGGAATTATAGTTTGTAATTATAGCTTACCAGTGGCCGAGCTTCGGTCTCGTGCTCGCTGCCGTTTTGAATTCCCACAAGTTTGACCTCCCACCAGCGCGCGAATTTTTCCCTCGTCCCTCCGAAGCCACGCCCGTTGCGTTATGCTGAACCTTCCTCTTACCAGGGGACATCCTCTTTCGCATGACCAGCGCATGACCAGCCCTCAAGCCGACCTTTCCCACTCGTCATCGAACCGGTCATCATCATCATCGAATCGCAAACTGATCCTCGCTGGCCAGATTGCGTTTCTCCCCACGGGCATTCTCCAGACGCTACTCGGCCCGATGCTTCCCATCCTGATCGCGCGCTGGTCGCTGAATGACACTCAGGCGGGCAACCTGTTTCTCGTGCAATTCCTGGTATCGTTAGCGGGCGTCCAACTCTCGGGACTCCTGCTGACGCGCTGGGGATACCGTCCCGCATTTCTCTGGGGGCTGCTGTTGATGGCTTGCGGAGTGTCCACTCTTCTCCTCGGATCGTCCGCGCTGGGGATGGCCGCGGTCGCCGCGTATGGTCTGGGTCTGGGGCTGGTTGTCCCGTCTGACAATTTGCTGATTGCAGAAATAGGGTCCAGCTCCAGTTCGGATTCGGCCGCAGCTTCGCAGGAAAGTTCACAGCGAAGCTCGCGCGCCAGCGCCGTAAGCCTGCTGAATTTTTTCTGGGGCGTCGGAGCCGTGTTCTGCTCGCTGATGGTGGCGTGGACCGCGGCTCACAAGTTACTCCCATTCTTTCTCGGATCGGTGGCGCTGTTCCTTCTTCTGCTGGCGTTCGCCATGCGCAATCTCCCGTTTCCCGCAGCCGCATCTTCCTCAGCAACTCCCGCCATAATTCCCGCGGGATCCTCGCCGTCATCTTCCTCGTCACATTCCGCGTCATCCCCTTCCTGGCGCGAGCTGGCGAAGAGTCCGGCGATTTGGATTTTCGCCGCCATCTTCTTTCTATATCCCGGAGCGGAAACGGCGGTCGGCGGATGGATCGGCTCCTACGTTTCGCGCCTCGGATCGCGCGGCGCTGCGATCGCCTCCATGATGCCCGCATTTTTCTGGACGGCGCTAACCGTCGGCCGGGCCCTCGGCACCATTTTTCTGCGTCATTTTTCGGAACGCAGCGTCTTGCGCGCCGGCTACGGAGCGGGAGCCGCAGGCATCGGCCTGATGCTGTGGGCTCCAACGCTCACGGGAGTGATTGGCGGCGCGCTGATTACCGGCCTGGGTTTCGCAACCTTATATCCCATCACCGTGGCCCGTCTTTCGCAGCGCTTCGGAGTCGCCGCTCGCAAAATTGGCTCGGTCCTGTTCTCGCTCGCGGCGGTCGGTCCCGCCGTCATTCCCTGGATGGTCGGCGTAATCTCGCATTCCACCGGCCGGCTGGGAGCTGGACTGCTGGTGCCGCTCGGGGCGACGGTGATTCTGTTTGTTGTCCATCTTTTTGAGTGGTGAAAATTTCACCAGCTGGCTGTCATTTTTTAACCTTCGATATGGGGTTTGTACCCCCCCCCATTTCCCCCAAACTATTCAATACAAAGGAGTTACTTCTATCATCTACAAAACTGAGGAGTTAGCGTCCAAGATCCCAATCTTGAATTGGCTTGCCATAATGCGGTCCCGCACTGAGGCCGTCACCATTGTCGCGCATGGCTGATTGGGTGTCTGTGATGGACGTACACACTTGTTTGTGATGAAAAAAGGCTGCTCGGAGAAGCGGCGAATTTCTGCGACGGGACGTTTCCTGTCGCCTTCAATTAACGAAACGTCCCGTCAGGTCCCCGGTTTACTTTGAAGACTGGGGAAAACTGCTAGGAGACGCCGCCGCAGTCAGTGCCATGCTCGACCGTCTCCTTCATCATGGGCATGTGCTCAAGTGCGGCCCGCGAAGTTGGAGAACTAAACTGGACGTGCCAGAACAAAAGGGCATAGTTGCTTTGACCAGATGCACGCGTATTCGTTCTCACAATCGGCAATAATGTAACAATGACAAGAACCTTCCTGTTTCTGTTGTCCCTTTGCTGCTTTGCCGCGCTCCCGTCCGCGTTCGGTCAAGCAGGTGGGAGCTCTGCTAACGGATTGGCATTTGGAGCCGGGGGCCTTGACTTGAGTGGGCGCGACACGACGGTCCGACCTGGAGATAACTTCTTCCGCTATGCCAACGGAGGTTATCTGGATCGGCTGGTAATTCCCCCAGATCGGTCTGGCTATTCGACGGGCTCAGTTTTGACGGATGCCGCACAGGCGAAGGTACGTACGTTGCTGGAAGATGCGGCGCTGCTGGGTAAAGTTGGTTCCGTTGGGCGCATGGCTGGGGATTACTACGCGGCCTTCATGGACGACGCGCGGATTGAGCATCTCGGCATCACGCCGCTGTGGCCGGAATTGAAGTCGATTCAGGCGGCGATTTCGCGAAAAGCTCTGGTTGCTCTGATGGGGCGAGAGAATACTAGCTTCCTGGGCAGTGTATTTCATCTGGATATTTCGGCCGATATCATGGACCCTAAGCACTATGCCATTCAAATCAGCCAGCCAAGTCTGGGTCTGCCTGATCGCAGCTACTATCTCGATGCCAGTTTCGCGACCCAGCGTAGCGACTATACGACTTACATCACGGAGCTTCTTGAGCTAGCAGACTGGCCTGAGCCACACGAGCGCGCGGAAGAGATCGTGCAATTTGAAACCAGCATTGCCGAGGTTAGTTGGGATCGAGAGCAGGAGCGGGATTCTGCGAAGACGTACAATCCTGTGACTCTGCAACAGCTTGAGGCCAGCGTGTCGGGCTTTGCATGGAGCGAGTTTCTAACAGCCGCAGGACTCAGTCACGAAGAGAAGTTCATCGTCGTCGAAAAAACCGCAATCCCTCGGATCGCGGCCTTGTACGACCAGACACCGTTGGCAACACTTCAGGCATGGGAGGCGTTTACGCTTCTTGATCATGCGGCACCTTATCTGTCAAAACCATTTGCTAACGCCACATTTGAGCTGCGCGGCAAATCGTTAAAGGGGCAGAAGCAACAATCGGCGCGATGGAAGCGAGGCCTGAACCTTGTGAGCGGCGGCAACGACATGACCCAAGTCGATAGCGCAGCCAACCTTGGGGATGTGGTCGGACAGCTTTATGTATCGGGGTATTTCCAGCCAGAAGCGCGCGTACAGATGGAAGCGCTAGTTGCCGAGGTCAAGGAAGCTTTGCGTGCACGCATCGAATCACTGACATGGATGGCACCAACAACAAAGACTGAAGCCTTTCATAAGCTGGAGAAGTACGCGATTCAAATTGGCTATCCAGATCACTGGCGCAATTACAGCCGACTGCAGATTCAAAAAGACGATCTCGTCGGAGATATTGAGCATGCGTCAGCTTTCAACTGGCAGTTCCGCGTGAATAGGCTTCATGCTCTCGTAGATCGGCAGGAGTGGGCGATGGAACCGCAAACCGTGAATGCATACAACGACGCTGTTCTCCATCAGATCGTCTTTTCGGCAGCACTTCTGCAGCCTCCAGCATTTGATCCTCAGGCAGATTCCGCAGTGAACTACGGTGCCATTGGAGCAATCATTGGGCATGAACTAACCCATGGTTTCGACGATCAAGGCCGCCGATTCGATAGTGACGGACGCATGCGAGACTGGTGGGCCGCTGACGATGCCAAGAAATTCTTGGCCAAGGCCGCAAACCTCGGCGCGCAGTTTGATGCTTGTGAGCCACTCCCGGGAATGCACGTGAACGGCAAGTTGACAATGGGCGAAAACATCGCAGACTTAGGCGGACTAGTCCTGGCATTGGACGCCTACCACGCCTCACTGAAAGGCAAGCCGGCTCCGGTGATCGATGGACTGACTGGTGATCAGCGCTTCTTTCTCTCATTTGCCCAGGTACGACGCAGCAAAGAGACCGAGCAGGCGCTTAAAGAGCAAGTCCTGATCGATCCTCATTCCCCTGATGAGTGCCGCGTGAACATCGAAGTGCGGAATTTGGATACGTGGTATTCAGCTTTTCATGTAAGGGCGAGCGAGAAACTCTATCTCATTCCTGAGAGCCGGGTGAGCATTTGGTGAGTTAATTAGGCTTGCCTGACCAGATGCTGGCAAGGTAGAACTATTAAGTTCCTGGCGTCTTCCGTTGGCCGGTTTTGAAGTGATAACCATTGGCCGCTTTTGAAGTGATCACTGAGGATCCAGTCTCTTGGTAAAGATAAGAACGAAAGCCATTGCTCCCCCACTAGTGGGCGCTTCATCGGGTTACAGTGGATGTAACGCAGCTTCTCGATTTGTTTCTGTTCGGTCCTCACGTTGAAATCGTAAAAGCGCTTCTGCCAGATCGGCGCGGGTTCGGGGTGAGGCGCTCGCCTCTTTTTTCATCACAAACGAGCATGATGGCCATCACAGACAGCGAATCTCCCATCGGCGACAATGGGATCGACCTGTGGTGCCAGGCCGACGTGTGCCCGTCAAATCAGGACGGCCCTCGAAGCCAAGCTCCATTTGTCAGTTGCTGTTTGATAAACATATTTGAGCCAATGAGGGGTATCCGGCCAGCGGCCAAAAGTACGAATTTTAGTAGAACGAGGCGAGAAATCGAGCTAACTCCTTATTCTTGAAAGACTTTACCTATAAGTCTTTTAAACTCAAAGACCAGGTCGGGAATTTCCACCTAACCCCATGATTCCAGACCCCCAAGGGGGAGGGGGTGGTGGTAAACAGGATTAATACCTTCCGAATAAACATCAAGCAAAATAAAGCCTACCCGAACCTTTCCCCACCTTTACAGGATTCACGGCATCGTGCGCGAGCTTCTCGCCGCGTAGCATTTATATCTGCGCTGCTTTGTCTTCTCTTTTTCGCGCAAGCCTTTCGCGCAAGCGATGACGTCCTAACGTCCTAACGAGGTGACGCAAATGCACATTCTTAAGATCCGCCGCTCGCTCCACTCTTTCGGACTCTGGAACTGGCTTCTGCTCGCCGCGCTTGTCGTCGCAGTTCTCATGACGATTGCCGCGACATCTTCCGTCGCTTCGGCTGAAGTGTTCCTGTCGGTCGCAATCGCTCCACCTCCATTGGTGGTTTACGCGCAGCCGATTTGCCCAGGCGAAGGTTATATCTGGACGCCCGGTTATTGGAGCTATGACGATGATGGAGGCTATTTCTGGGTTCCCGGAACATGGGTGTTAGCGCCCGAGATCGGCTTCCTCTGGACGCCCGGATATTGGGCTTGGTCTGATGGCCTCTATGTCTGGAATGTCGGATATTGGGGTCCTGACGTTGGCTTCTACGGTGGAATCGACTACGGTTACGGCTACATCGGAATCGGCTACGAAGGCGGTTACTGGAGTGGAGGACGGTTCTTCTATAACAGTCGAGTAAACAACGTAAACGTCACCGTCATCCACAACGTCTACCAGAGGACGGTCGTTGACCCCGTCAATCGTGTCAGCTACAACGGAGGAAGTGGAGGCATCCAGGCGCAGCCCACTCCGCGGCAACAAGCTATTGCGCGCGAACGCCACATCCCGCCCGTGGCGGCGCTGCGGCAGCATGAGACCGCAGCCCGCTCGAACCAAAGTCAGTTTGCCGCGATCAACCATGGACATCCGCCGGTTGCGGCGACTCCGAAGCCCGGTGTGTTCCAAGGTCGCGGCGTGGTCGCGGCGAAGGGATCAGCTTCCAATCGCGTGAGCGCCAACGCCTCGACGAGCGTTGGTCCGAAGAAGAGCGTTGGGACGAACAGGAGCGCTCAGACGAAGACGTCTGCGAATGCGCGCACTGCAACCACACCACGGATAGATAGCAAGGTGCGGACGGCAGCGAAGTCCACCCGCGAGTCAAAGCCTGCCGCTAAGGCGCGCATCGCAACTACAGCGCGGACAGAGAGTAAGCCTCGGACGGAAGCGAAGTCCGGCCGCGAATCAAAGCCTGCCGCTAAGGCGCGTAGCACAACCACAGCGCGGACCGAGAGCAAGCCCAAGCCTCGAACGGAAGCGAAGTCAGTCACCCATGAGTCAAGGCCTATCGCCAAGCCGCGCAGCGTAACCACTGCACGGACAGAGAGCAAGCCTCGGACGGAAGCGAGACCTCAGCCCACGACTCGGGCGGAAGCGAAACCGCCGGCTATGCACGAGTCCAGGCCTCCTACGCAGCACACGGCACAGCCGCCTGCGGAACATGAATCTGCTCCGCGAGAGAGAAAGCCTCCCACGAGGTGAGCGGTTATTTCATTCGATTGAGCCGGCGTCCCCAAACGTAATGCGCGCGCCGGCTCAGAACCGCGATGCTTTCGAGCGTTTGCGTTCGGCTAGCCGAAGCGGTGCTGTGGATGCCAGTTCTACGCAGTTCCGTCCATTGTTCTTGGCGCGATAGAGAGCCTGGTCGGCGGACTGGATCACCTGCTCGGGCTGACGATTGCGCGTACCTGGCTCGGCAACGCCGATGCTGACCGTAACTGATAGACGATCGGGTAGGCGATCGGAAAGATGATCGGATAAACGATCGGGCGTCTGGCTAGCGGGCTGCGGGAAAAGATCCCGTTGTTTGCTCGAGGACAGCGCGGCCGCGGTTCTCTTTCTTGCGGACTTTCTGCGATCCGACTGGCTTGTTCCCGCGCGGCGATTGCTGCTTTTTTCAGCACTCTTCTCAGCAGTTTTCTCGGCTCTTCTATCAGCGCTGCGCACCTGAAACGTGGATTTCTCGATGCGCTGGCGCAGCGCGTCCAGATGCTCGAACGCTTCTTTGGCGGACGTGTTGCGAAAGACTATGGCGAACTCTTCGCCGCCGCAGCGGAAGGCCTGACCGTCTCCGCCGACATCGGATAGCCGCTTGGCCACCATGCACAGCACCTGATCGCCTACGTCGTGCCCGTAGGTATCGTTGAACTTTTTGAAATGGTCGATGTCGACTATGGCGATGGCGTATTGCTGGTCGAGCGAAAGCAGGGACTCGTTGAAGGCGCGGCGTCCGCGAATGCCGGTGAGTTCGTCGTGGTAGGCGAGCACGTAGGAGGTTTCGATCAGCGACGCGGCCAGGATCAGGGCTGCGGTGGCTACGTAGGCGTCCGACGCTTTGCCGACCGGGGCGAATTGCAGCCACAGGAAAACGGCAGCCACGGACCACGCGAATCCGGGCTCGATCGGCTTGCGCGTTTGAAAAAAGCGCCAGACGAATACTGCGATGGCGGCTACAAAACTCAACAGAATCCAGAGCGGGATCGGGAACGCACTGGGATGAAGTGGATTGACGGAACTATATTCCAAAGTATTTTCCGGCCGGCACAACACGGCGAAGGCAACCGATTCGAGGAAGAGCAATCCAAAGCGAGGCGCGATTCCGGCGATGGTGAGGCCGCGTTCTCGCATCTGGGCGAACACGATGAAGTTCAGCGGGATCAGGAGGGCGGCTAGCGCTACGGCGGTGCGGCCAGGTCCGGTGAGAACGTTTCCAGTTTGAAGCGGTCCTTTGGAGAAGAAAGCGACCGCGCGATGCGCCAGTAGCAGCGCCAGCAAGGAAAACAGAAGGCGGCTGGAATTGAAACGCCAGGCAAGAAGCAATCCGGCAGCGAAGACGGCAACGTAGTAGAAGCTTAGCGAGGGCGCAACCTGGACGAACAGAGAGCTGTTGACAAGAGCCGCCGCCAGCGCCAACAACAAGGCGCCGGGGACGAGCCACGGCTTCCAGGTTCTTCCGTGCATTGATTCAGAATACGGCAGCCGGCGGCGGGAGGCGGTTAATGTTTCGGGCACGGGCACCGCTAGTTCTCAGTTCCCAGTTCCCAGTTCTCAGTATCTAGTCGGGAGGCTCTTACTGAGAACTGAGAACTAACAGCAGGCCGCGAGCGGTGATAGTCTTCCATGTTTATGGCGCGCGCATCGCATTCCGCTTTTCATTCCGCACACCGACTGGAACCAACATCAGAGTCAAAGGCCGCGGACAAGAGTGTCCGCGCCACACGGGCGATCGCTATCGACACTGGAGGGACGTTTACGGATTGCGTCTGGGTCGAGGACGGCGCGCTCAAAACTCTGAAGGTGTTCTCTACGCGCGATGATCCGTCGCGCGCGATTGCTGAGGCGCTGCGAAAGATTGGCGAAGCTACAAGAAAGCCTGGCGAGGCTGGAAGAAAGAATCGCGCCGGAACCGCGCTCACTTTGCTGCATGGCACAACTGTCGGGACCAACGCTCTGCTGCAGCGAAAAGGCGCTCGCATCGCGCTGATTACTACGGCGGGATTTGAAGACGTCATCGAAATTGGGCGGCAGGTGCGTCCTCGGCTGTATGATTTTTTCTTTGATCGGGTTGCGCCGCTCGTTCCGCGAGAACTGCGATTTGGCGTTAAAGAGAGGACGGATGCCGAGGGTCGGATATTGGAGCAGCCGTCGGACGTGGAGTTGATGCGACTGCGGGAGGCGGTGCGGCTTGCAGAACCAGATGCCATCGCCATTTCTTTTCTGTTCTCGTTCGCCAACCCGGAGAACGAAGCATCCGTGGCTGCGGCTGTGGCGGAACTTGGCAAATCGCTTTCTGTGTCTCATCGGATTCTGCCGGAGTTCCGGGAATACGAACGCACGAGCACGGTCGTGGTGAACGCCTATCTGCAACCGCTCATGCAGAGCTACATGGAAAGACTGGCGGAGCGTGCCAAGGAGCATGCCGAGGAATTGGGAGATGACTCCGGCGCGGCGCGGAAGCGAAACGTCCCGCGGATCTTTGTCCCGCGAATCTTTGTCATGCAATCGAGCGGCGGGATCACGGCGCTGGAATCGGCGGCCCGGGAACCCGTGCGCACGGTGTTATCGGGTCCGGCTGGCGGATTGGTGGGCGCGGCGGCGATGGCCGGCCGCGGCGGGTTCCGGAAGATTCTCTCTTTCGACATGGGAGGGACATCGACCGATGTGGCGGCGGTGCAAGGCGAGGTTCGAGCGGGCGGCCAATCGGAAGTGGCCGGACTTCCGGTGGGCGTTCCTATGCTGGAGATTCACACCGTGGGCGCAGGGGGCGGGTCGCTGGCTCGCTTCGATGCGGGTGGGGCGCTGCGCGTAGGGCCGGAATCGGCTGGCGCCGATCCGGGACCGATCTGTTATGGTCGCGGCACCGAACCTACGGTGACTGATGCCAACTTGGTGATGGGGCGGATTCGCCCCAACCGTTTTCTGGGCGGCGAGTTCACGCTCGATGTTGAAAGAGCGCGGCGGATTACATCGGAATGGCTGAAGAAACAGGGATCGCGTTTGAGCTTGGACCAATTTTGTGCCGGCGTCGTGCGCGTAGTGAACGCGAACATGGAGCGGGCTTTGCGCGTCGTCTCTATCGAGCGGGGATACGATCCGCGTGAATTTGCGCTGGTGGCGTTTGGCGGAGCGGGAGGTCTGCATGCCTGCGAACTGGCGGAGGCGATGGCGATCCCGACAGTGGTGATTCCGGCGCGAGCGGGCGCCCTTTCGGCGTTTGGAATTCTGGTGAGCGATGTGGTCAAAGATTACTCGCGCACCCTATTGTGGCGATTCGCCGATCGTCTACCGCAGGCAAAACTGGAGAAAGAATTTCGCAAGCTGGAGGCGGCGGCGCGGAAAGAATTCCGCGCGGAACAGTGGCGCGGCGGTCTTCATTATGAAAGGAGTCTTGACCTGCGGTATCGCGGACAGGGCTACGAACTCAACGTGCCCGCCATGGCGAATGCCGCCGCTCGCTTCCATGACGAACATCAGCGGCGCTACGGGTATCACCACGCGGGGCGGGAGATTGAACTGGTGACGCTGCGCCTGCGGGTTCGTTTGCGGACGCCGCCGTTGAAAGTTGCGCGGCGGCGAGCGGCGCGAAAGCCGTCGGCTCGCGTGGCGCCGGTCGAACATGCGCCGGTGTTCTTTCACGACAATTCCGTGACCACGCCCGTGTTTGAGCGTCGGGACCTGGTTTCCGGCCGATCGTTGCGGGGACCGGCTGTGATTACGGAATACAGTGCGACCACGGTGATTCCGGCGGGAAAGAAGTTTTGGGTGGATGTTTCGGAAAACCTCATTATTAAAATCGGGTGATGCTCAGATGGGTTGCGGCGAAAGGGAGAAAGCTTGAACCACAGGGGCACAGAGGACCACGGGGGAAAGGCCACAGGGGAAGGCTTAAACGCGACGCGCTGGTTTCGCCAGCCGCAGCTCACTCTTCCTCTGGTTCTTTCTTTTCCTCGATTGCCATGTCTTTCAATTCACTGGACTCGAAAACGTCTCCACATTCCTGACATTCCACATATTCGGATTCTTCGTCGCGGGAGACGATCTGCACCCGAGGGTGCTTGCACAGTTCGGGGCTGACTTTCTGTTGGGGGGACTGCGACGGATGGCTAGGCGGCATAAACTAGTCGACGTTCAAACTCTTGGGGAGCGCGCGTTTTTCCTATAGTTGGCGATATTTTGCGGCGGCGAGCCAAAGGATGTCAAGTACCCCAAGTACCGGCTTTTGGTCTCAGGCGTTTTCCTTCGTATACCTACTTCTTTTGTTCCCGCGGGGACGCCATATCCTGCGGAAAGCTTTTCAGGGCGACCTCGCGCGAGCGGGAAGAAGTTTTCTTTGCTTCGTCGGTTGTGTTCTCGACTAGGGTTCCCTTCAGCACATAATAGGCTTCGTCGCCGCGACTCTTGCCCTCGCCCCGGTCGATGGTCCCCTGAAACTCGAACGATACGCCATGCACGGTCTCGGTGATAAACGCGAGTTGGCTGGCATCGAGCTTAGCCGACTTAAAAAAGTGATCCAGAAAAACGCCGCGATCGCTCTCCGAGTCGCCATAGCGCGAAACAAAGCCGGTAACCCGTCCGTGGTCTTCGACGGTGACCTGTACGAACTCGCCGTCGCGCAAAAAGCTGTACATGCCGGAGTAATCAGCTCCGGGCGTTGACGGCCTCGGAGCCGGGTTCTGCCCAGCTTTTTTCTGTCGATCTCTATCCTGCAGATTCGGGTTCGCCTGTGCGCCAGCAAGCGTCAGAGTCAAAGCAAAAAGAACGAAACCCGCAAGCTGCGGAGCGCAAAAGCGCACTGTGCGGAACGGCATGCTCACCTCGGAACATTCGGGTATAGGCAGTATAGCGGTCATGCCCTGGGAGGCGGGCAAAGCGCGATGCCGAATTTCAGTCCTCAGCTCGGAGTTATTCCGATCGGTTATTTCGATCCCCAGGAAATATACTATTGGAGCGACTTCGGCTCCGACTTGTTTCTGGGAGACTTCGCATCCAGCCGGGAAACCAGCTCATGGGCGCAGGGCGGAATGCCGACCTTTCCCTCGCGGATAATTTCCTTGGCGCTCAATTTTCTTCCATAGAGATTCTCGTTGGCGCCTCCGTCGGAACGCAGAGTCGAGCCTTCCAGAGAGACTCCCGCGAACAGTCCCTTATTGCGCGAGTAAGAGAGAATCTCCGCGTTCATGACGATATCGGTAGCACCCTCGGCCGTGCGTCCCTTCGGGCCGGCGGCGGCGGAGGCATCGGCGCCCAGCTTCACCTTGCTGGTAAGCAGCGATCGGGCGCCTTTGGGGTTCATTACTAGAAGCACAAAATCGGTGGCTTGGCCGCCCAATTGAAAGCCGATGCTAAGTCCCTCCAGCGCATACATGGCAGGGGCTCCCCACTTTCCCGTGTAATGCTCGCCACTTCGGCAAACCATCACGCCCCGGCCGTAACTGCCACCCACTCCAATCGCTCCCTTTATCACAGAGGGCAATATGATCACGCACTCTGCCTTGTCGAGCAGGTCCTGGGGAATGTCGTCGGGAATGTTCAGAACTTCTTTCAGCACGTCGCCTGCCTCCTTCACGCGTTCTTGTTCCTTCGTGTCCTTATCCGCGAACGCGGATACTGCCAGTAGCACTACCGCCAGGAAACACGCGGTGATCCTCTTCATAAAATTCATGTTCATGAAATTCCTCCAGAAAATATTAGTACTCAGGCATCCCCTCGGGCATCATCTCAGATCATAAGTATGAAATGGAGGTTGTCAAGGGAACCCACGAACCGATAGTGTCTCAGTCACGTCTGGAGTCCTGATGAGGTCGTACTCCTGGCAAACTGAGAACCGCTATAATTCCACACGTGGTGCTCTCGGATGCCTTGGCTTACGCATTCTTTATATTGCTGGCCCTCAGTCTGCCGGTATTCCTGATAGCTGCGTTCCTACCCCGCGAACAGCGGAAGAAGTTGCTGCACTGGGTTGGGCGCAAATGGATCATCTGAATCTTACAAACTGAGACACTACCCACGAACCTGCCACGTCGTACGCGCCCATGCGCAAAAAGGAACAAATGAGTGGAGGCCCGCTCAAGCGATGGTTTCTGTTTCCCGTATAATCTTGCTACACAGCAGCCGTCCGCGGCGAGCGGCGAAAATGCCTCGGATCCCGCCTTCCGGGGGCACCGTTGTACTAGGAAATTGGAGTTGGCTAGAACTCAATTTGGAGCGTGATGGAATCCCCGGGTAAAGACCTGTTGAGACTTTTGGTGGAACGCGATCCGGCGAGCCCGGAATTCCGGAGCGGAGTTCGGGCAGCACTTCATCCAGCACCGCGCCCGGCGCTTCGCCCGACGGAGTTGCCCGGCAGCGAGGAAGACGAATTCGATCTGTGGCGGGATGTGTTCGTCCAGCAAAAGCTGCCGTGGGGGCGCTTTCTGCAATCCGCGCTGCTGCACACGGCGGCAGTTGCCCTCATTTGGACGATTTCGCTCTCCTGGATTCGACAGCAAAAAATTCTCGATCGCGCCGTGTTTGACCGGTCGTCGCTGGTTACTTATTCGCCGGAAGAATATCTGCCACCGCTCGACACGGGCGCATCGGAAGCGCCGAAGACACAAAAGGGAGACCCCGCCTTCGCGAAGCAGCCGATCCTTTCGGTTCCGCGGGAAGCGGACAACCGGTCTCAAACTATCGTCGTGCCGCCCGATCTCAAGCTCGACCGCGACGTTCCCTTGCCCAACATCGTTGCCACGGGCGCCGTCGTCCCGGCGGTTCCGCTGGATGCGACGCGAGCGAGTTTGTCCCGCATAGTTTCGCCGGAGACGCAGGTGGTGGCGCCCGCTCCGGACGTGGAGTTTGCGCGGGATCGTGTAGTTCAAGCAGCGATGAAATCGGATGTAATTGCGCCGCCTCCGGAAGTGACTTCCCATCAGACGCGCGGCCTCGCCAGGCCGGAGACGGCGGTGGTCGAACCACCTCCGGAGTTAACGCAATCGACGAAGGGACACGTCGGGCTGATGAACATTGGCCCGAGTGACGTGGTGGCGCCGGCTCCACAACTGACGCTGGCGGAACAACATTCGCTGGCGGCGCGCGGCAAAGGACGGCTGCCGGGCGGTAGCGTACAACCGGTGGGCCCACCGCCTAGTGTGGCTGCGGCGGGCGGCGCGAGCGCGGGCAGACGGCTGATCGCGTTGGGGATTCATCCCGTCGCGCCCACGGGACCGGTCGCTGTTCCGGGAGGCAATCGCCGGGGAACATTCGCCGCGACTCCGCGGGGGAAACCGGGCGCTTCGGGAACGCCGGAATTGGCGGGCGGCGGTAAAGGAGACAGCAGTTCCAAAACGCGCAACAACATCCATGGCTCTCTACCGGCAGGCCTGCATGTTGGCGCGGCGGACTCCAGTGCAACGTCGCCGGTCGAGCGCAACGGCGGCGCATCATCGCACGGAAATCTGAACGGCAATTCGAGCGGCAATGGCGGGGACGGCGCACGCGAGATGGCTAGCCTTTCGTCGTCAGGTGCGACGCCGGGAGCGCGTTCGGGTGCGCGGGCGGCGTCCGCGGTTCCCGACGATAAGGTCACCGACGTTGACCGCCAGGTGTTTGGCGGTAAGCGCTTCTACGAGATGGCGCTGAATATGCCGAATCTGAATTCCTCGACCGGCAGCTGGGTGATCCGGTTTGCGGAACTTGATGCGGGACGGAAAGAAGGCGAACTGCTGGCGCCAGTTGCCACGGAAAAATCGGACCCTGGCTATCCGCTGGAATTGATTCGCGCCAATGTGCACGGCATGGTCACGCTCTATGCAGTCATCCACGCCGATGGGAAGGTGGGTGAGATTCGCGTCCTCAACAGCCCGGACGAACGTCTGGATTCTTTTGCCGCGAAAGCCCTGGCTCGCTGGAAATTCGTGCCGGCAGTCAGAGCCGGGAAACCGGTGGCACTCGAAGCGGTGGTCGTGATTCCGTTTCGAGTTCGGCGGAGTTTTTGAAGGGGTGATCGTGCGGCTAGAAACGGCGCTCCTTCCGGAAGCCCAAGCGAATGAGAGTTGTTCAGCAGTCTGAGACGGGGCAAGGCCCGTCTCTACAAGAATTTTATGCAACAATTCTAACTTTGAGCGGACGCGGATTTTTCTCCGGGCAGGGCAGCGTACACAGCGGGATTTGCGCAGACTTCGTAATACCAGCGGTCGGTCCAGTGCAAGATGGAGAGATCGCGAACATCGACCTGGGCGATGCGATTCTTTCGGATGGCAATTTTGCGAAATACTCCATTAGCGATGGGAACGATGCCGACGAAGAACTCGCGCTGATCGTCGATCCAGGGGCCGCTAAGCAATCCGGCAAAGCCGGGCTCCCCGGAATTCGCTGCGCACGAGTAAAGCGAAATTTCCTGCCGCAGTTTGAGGAAGGCCGCTTCACTTAGACAGATCCCACCGACGTTGTAGTTAAGACGCATTTCTTCGGTTTCAGGTCCGGCTTCGGGGTTGGGGCTGTCATTTTTATTACTTCCCTTATCTCCCCTATTGCTCCGGCCTCCGATCTGAACCGAATACACCTGAAAGACCCCGGCATCGGGTCCGATTTTCTTGCGGACCTGCTTACTGCAGGAGGAAAGACGGTCGCTGTCGTTGATGGCGTCGGAAATCATGATGCGGTGTTCGCCATCCATCAGATAGAGCGGAGGCGAATCCTGGTAGGCGATGCCGAGGCCGACTTCCATCGGGGGCAGGCCGGAGCGTTCCAGGAGTTCGTTGTACTCGCGCAGCAGATTCACAATCTCCCACGCCAGGACGCAGGTGCGGCCGACGCTGAGCATGGCTTCGCCTTCGCGTTCGAGCAGCGCGACGATGATGGCATCGCCTTCGAGGAAGACTTTGGTGGCTCCGTATTTCGCGAGCAACTTGTTTACTGGATCATAGAAATTAAGGCTGAAGTACGAAGCGGCATTCATACCTTTTTCCATCAGTGAGCGGGTGAGGCGGGAAGAGTCGCGCACGTCGGCTTTGAGGATGACGTGGTGAAGGACACGGTCCTCGGCGGGCTTCTGATCTTCTGGAGGGAGGAACTCGTAGAGCATGCCATTGAGCGAGGAGAGCTGGCGGACTTTGTCGTCGCTGACCAGGTTGACGCTGTCGAAACCGGCGGTGAGGGCTTCCAGTCCGCGCAGGTCGCGGTGATAGCAACACAGGTCGTGCAGAAGGCGCGCGGCAAAGCGGCTGCGCTCCGAGCCGCGGCAGGAGGCAACGCGTCCGATGGCGGCAAAGAGCCGGTCGGAATGGAGCCGGCCTTCGGCAATTATTTTTTCGACGCGCTCTGCTTCTTCGCGGAAAATCAGCGCGTTCTTGAGTTGCTGGGGATTCACCCGCGGCGCATATTCGGCGAGCAGCGGAACGGCTTCATAGGAAGCAACCACGTGCGACAGAACGCCTTCGCGCTGCAGTAAACGGGTCCAAATGTCGAGGCGGTCTTTTCGATTGCGATCCTCCGGCGTCAAGTCTTCGCCGTTGCCAGCGCCAACCAGCATAGCCGCGTTTTCGGGAACATTGAGCGCCTGCTCCAGATGCTCATCGTCAATGCCTTCGCCGTATCCGAGTTCGCGCATAAAATTTAGCGCGAACTGGCGGAGATTGGGGAAGCGGTCGGGATCTTTGTCGAAGTTGCCGAACATATAATAAAGCTCGGCGCAGAGATAATCGTCGCGTCCATCTTCGGTAAGAATCAGCGGATTGAGGAACAGACGATAGCAATCGGCGGGCAATTCACCAAGCAGCGAGCGGCGAGTGCGGGCCAGCGTTTCCTTTTCGATTTCGCGAAGCAGACGAAACATCTCCTGCCCGGCGCGGCGGATGATGATCTTCTTGCGCACCTGGAAAGAGGAAACGAGCGCCTGCGTCTGCATCATTTTCGTTTGCCGCACGCCCTCGAGCGACTTCGACTTCATTCGGCACTGTTCGAGAATCCTGGCAAACTGCGCTTGCAGTTCGGCGCGAATGAACTTGAGCACGGCCAGTCGGCCGAGCACATCGACCGATGGATTGCCTTCTGCCTTGGCGCGATTCAGGATGGCGAGATGAATCGAGACCAGCAGAGTTTTCAGGTCGGCGGGGCCGGGCTTGCGCAATTTGGTGGCGCTCCCGACGCTTATGAATTTGGTTTGGATCGCAGGGGGAATGTCCATCTGGAAGAGCGATTCCACCTCGCCGAAGTGGCAGATGTAACGCGCCAGATGAAAGCTTAAATCCGCGGTAATGCGGGGGCTGAGAAAAACGTCGTAGCGGAGATTGTCGACGCCCAATTTCAAATCGGTGAACGCGAGCGTGAGCCCGTAGTATTGAAGATCGCGCCGGCTGGGCGGTTCAGTATTACGCAACCGAAAAATCGGGAGCTTGGGCATTGGAGCGGACGGTTCGTCTTTCGTGTCTTATACTGGCGCTGACTGCAAATTGCTGAAACTGCACTACTAAGCAGGCTAGCACGGCGGCGGGACGGGTCGAAAGTTACGCTAGTAAGCGGAGAGGCGTCGCGGTAACGCCTGCCGGTGGAGGTTAAGATCGTTATCGCTAAGGCTATTGGCTGGCGCGGCGCGCTCTTTCAAATTCGTCGCCTTTCTTCCAGTCGACGGGACGCGCCTGATTGGCCGCCTCCCAGCCGAGCGCGAACCCGAAGCGTGCCATGGCGGCGTCGGAGGTGTAGTCCATGCCGGGATGATACTCGTCGCTCGGCTGGTGGTAGTGATGGGCGGTGTAGTCGGCCTCCTGATCGAGACCCCACGCTTCATCGTGACCCTTGAACTTCATCCCCTCATTGATGGAAAACGCCGGAATGCCGACGCGTGCGAGGCTGAAGTGATCGGAGCGGTAGTAATGGCCGGCTTCGGGGCGCGCGTCGGGACGAATCTTAAAGCGGAAATCCTGAGCAGTCGCCTGGACCACGGGATAAAACGTGGTTCGCTCGGCTCCGGAAACCTCGACTTCCTCGGGTGCGCCGAGCGGTCTCACGTCGTCATAGTTGAGATCGAGCGAAATCTTGCCCGCCGGAATCGGGGGATGCTGGCCCAGATATTCGGAGCCAAGCAACCCTTGTTCTTCGGCGGTGACCGAGACGAAGAAGATCGAGCGGCGCGGCTTCTGCGCGGCGCCTGCGTAGGCACGAGCGATTTCCATCAGGATGCCGCAACCGGTTGCGTTGTCCATGGCGCCGTTATAGATGTTGTCGCCGGGCATGTCGGGCCGGATGCCGAGATGGTCATAGTGCGCGGTATACATCACGCCTTCA
>Ga0185299_10002036_pt1 | contig 33626 bp, 29 predicted proteins | sample PaiPotPPA55metaG_FD_128002 | JGI IMG/M metagenome (GOLD analysis project Ga0185299, IMG submission 128002) | Iron sulfur acid spring bacterial and archeal communities from Banff, Canada, to study Microbial Dark Matter (Phase II) - Paint Pots PPA... ...
CTCCTTCTCATCCTCTTTGCTTAGTTGAACGCGCAGACGACGGTAGGTCCGCATGTCCAATTATACGCTGAAACATTCTCGAACTGAAATGTTTAATAGTAACTTCTTCAGGCGGTCAAAGACCTAGTTGTGCGCCGCTGTCGAATTTTCCAGGCCTTTTTCCGATCAACAACGGATCGACTACCACCATCAACACTTCGGTAGCGAGCGTTAACAAGATCGACTCTGGACTGGTGAAGGTTGACTATCGCCTCAATTCCAAGAACTCCTTCAGCGGAATGTATTTCATCACTCCCGGCGCCGGACTGTTGGTGGATGCTCCCACAACCCAAATAGCGCAGCAGTGGCTGACCCAGCAATATGCCCGCTCTCAAGTCGGTTCCGGCAACTGGACTTGGGTGCCGAGTTCTACGGTGGTGAATTCACTGCGCGTCGGCTACTCTCACTACTACCAGGTCTTCAACAGCGCCGATGGAACGCAAAACCCCGCAAACTATGCCTACAATGGAAATACCTATCACATCTACACCGGCCAGACGAATCCTGCTTACTATGGACTCCCAGCCATCACTTTTCAGGGTGGTTACAGTTTCCAATTAGGGGCCAGTTGGCCTAAGACAGTCGGGCCGAACGGCGTCTACCAGTTCACGGATAGCGTTTCTATTCTCCGCGGAAAGCACGCGTTTACTTTCGGCGGTGAAGTGCTGGCATGCAGAGCACCAACAACGTCACCGCCAATACCAAGGGTCCGCTGCGGTTCTCCAACCTGACGAACTTTTTCGCCGGCAACATGAACCGAGCGCTGTTTACCGCTGGTAATTTGCTGCGGCATCTACAAAACGAAGCTTATGCCGGCTTCGCGCAAGACGACTGGCGTGTCACCCGTAGGCTGACTATAAACATGGGATTGCGCTACGAGCTAAACACGATCTTCAATGAAAGAAACAATCTGATTGGCAACTTCGATCCGACCCAAGGCCTGGTCCAGGCCGGCAAACAGGTTGGTTCTGTGATAAACGGCGATCACAATAATTTCGCCCCGCGACTCGGCATCGCATGGGATGTCTTCGGTGACGGCAAGACAGTTCTTCGCGCCGGTGCCGGCATTTATTACGAACAATACAGCTATGACTCGTTTATGGCCATCGGCAACCTGCTTGGATTGCGCACCGTGCCTACTGGCGTCGCTCTTTACACCAACGGCAACCCGACCCCGACAACGGCTGGAGGCACGATCAATGTCGGACAGATCACCTTCACTGGCAGCGCGCTTGGATCGGCAACGACACCGGGAACCATCAAGTACAACTATGCGAATAACAGCTCCAGCAACCCAATTTACAATGCTTCACCCGCGTGCGGCGATGGCACGGTCACTTTAGCCTCGGGCTTGACCCCGCAGCCGTGTGTCACCCTGGCTGCGGATCGCAATATTCGCACGCCCTATGTTAGTAAGTGGAATCTGGATATTCAGCGAGCAATAATGAATAACCTATCCATCGATGTTGCTTACGTGGGCAATCACGCGACGAAGTTATTCGGATTGACAGACTTGAACCAGCCGCAGTCAGTCGGCGGTTTCAGCCCCGGATGGGGAAATCCGGCAAATCCCAACAGCCCGGCCGGACAATGCTTAGCCAGCGCTTCAACCGGCTATGACAACTGTAACCCCGACAGCGCCGCTGAACAGGCCGCGCGTCCGTATAACGCCAGGTTTCCATACCTGAGCTATATCTACTGGCTTTCCAACAGCAACTTTTCTAACTACCACGGCCTCCAAGTATCTCTGACCCAGAGAACTTGGCACGGAGTATCTTACGTCTTGGGCTATACTTATTCGCACGCCCTCTCGGAATCACCCGACAATTGGAGCTTCCTGTCCCCCATCAACAGCAACAACACCAGAGCCCTTTACGGAAACAGCCAGTTTGATCTCCGTCACCGGTTCACCTTTTCGTTCACATATCAGATCCCGGGTATCAAGTCGCCTGGACAGATTCTGCAGGGCTGGTCGCTCAATTCAATCGTGTCACTGCAGAGCTCGCTGCCCTGGGGCGTAAACGACGTGTCGACCGACTTTAGCGGAACCGGCGAAATCAATAACTCGACCACGAATGGCGAACAATGGAATTTCTTCGGGAATCCGGCCGACTTTAAGACCACCAAGGCATTTATCAATACCAATGATGGCCAAGGCGGAATTCCTTATTTCGCGGGAACCAGCAACCCGGCATGTCTTGCGAAGGCCACGGCCATGGGGCAATTAGCAGTCGCTTCTTTGGCGAACCTGGGCTGTTACGCGGCGGGCAAATCGATCCTGATTCCGCCGGCTTTTGGAAGTTATGGAACGACTGGCACCAATATTTTCCGAAGCTTCCCTTATTTCAATGTGGACTTTTCGGTCACCAAGACTTGGACGCTGCGAGAACGTTTCAAGGCTCAGTTCCGAGCCGAGTTCTTCAACGTTTTCAACCACCCCAACATCTCCAATACGTTTGGTGGGCCTGGTGGTGATAACACCTATACAGATCCTTCCGGCGATGCAGGCGTGCTGTTCGGCTTGCGGCCCCAAACACCGGATGTGACCAGCTCGAACACCGTGCTCGGCTCGGGTGGCCCGCGCGCGATCCAGTTGGGGCTGAAGATTATCTTCTAACTGAGTTGCGCGTCAGTCTACTGAAACTGCACCTCGATTACTTCGGCGGAGTAATACTGGAAAACGGACGGGATCGAAGTGCCGTCGTTCAGCCCGATTGAGAACAAACCCGCCGTGCCGGGCTTGCGGCTGATGGAGAGCGAAAGCGTTGCCGTCGCCGATGGCTGGAAGGACGCCAGCAGCGCTGCTGGGATGGTTGCCTGGCCGGCCGTAGCGGGAACCTGGCAGAGCACTGCGCTCGAACTGACGTACAAAACTGACGGAATCTGCGAGAATAACTGCACGTACACATAGTCCGCGCCCGAGTAAGTCGTGGTATCCCAGGCGATGGTCAGATCCTGGGTGTGATCGACCATGGTTACATGACCGATATTAGTGATTTGGATCGGGTTCGGGATCGATAGCATCGCCGTGAAAGGCTCAACGATGGAATTGCCCGGGGCGCTGGCCTGCCATTGTCCCGTCGAAAAGAATGGCGCCGGCAATTGATCGGGATTAGTAACTACAGGCGCCGCTGGTTCAGCGCCACTGTACGCCAAAAGCGGATTTTGGCCTTGCGGTAGCAAAGTGAGTTCTTGGCCTCCTGGCCCCTGGATGGTAACTTGATTGCCTACATTCAACGAATTACTTACGGCCAGCACACGCGCCGTTGCTCCACCAGAAGAATTGCACCCCACCAGGTAATCATCCGCGAAAAGTGGCCCGCTTATTATGGAAAGACTGCTTGCGTTGTAAGTGAGGAATCGGGCCTGGCCAGACTCCATCCGGACATACGCCGGGCTGTAGAGCGAGCTAGGCGGCGCACCGATGGTGCTGTACAGGTCGATTTGCCCCACGTATACTTGGCCGCCCGAATCGAGCTGCGCTAGTTCGTCCGCTGTAAGACCGAAGGGATGCGCGCACGGCCCGTCGTCCTGTGAGAGCGAGAGTGTAGCCAGGTTGCTGATCGTGTTTCCGATTTCGACGTTCACCGCGACGTAGCAGCTTTGTGGGATCGACGGATCGTCCGGCACCTGAAAATTGATTTGATCGAGACCGGCGAAATCGGCCGACGGTCCAGCGTAAGTGACGGGGAAAGGCTGTCCGCCCACCAGTACGGTAACTTGGTCCGCGGTCGCAGCCCCTAAGCCCGTTCCCCACAGCGTTACGAAATCCTGAGGGTGTGCGGGATGGGTCAGGTTATTGAGTTGAAGCCCGTTGCTGGTGATATTCTGCGCGAGAGCCGCTTCGCCGGTGCCGGCTGAATACAACCCAAAGCTGGTGGCAACGATGTTGACGCTTTGAGAAGGGCTGTTCTGGCCGTTGAAGCTCAGCGTGATGCTGGCCGGTCCGAGCGGCGTAGCGCCGGGAATCAGAACGAGCACCGACGTCGCATCCAAGACATGAAGAACTGATAACGGCAGGGGATCTTGAAGGCCCATCGGCAGCAGTTGTGCCGAGACCGTGACCGGATCGATGGGCGTGATCGGGCCGCCTTGGTAGATCAATTGCAGCCGTGCTAAGGAGCCTGCGGAGATATCGCCGGTGAGCAGACTAGCCGCGTTCTCAACCTGAAGCAGTTGTTGACCAAATGCGCAACCGCAGACCAACAAAATCAACACCCGCGCGGCGCTACTCGAAATCGTGGCCGCTTTGTGCATGATGCTTCAAAACGTGGTTGCCCGCTACTGTATCATAGAATTCAAGACCCTGGACATGCAGATGATGCGACCCAACGCGCAACGAGCTCTAGCGATTCTTACAATTGTGATTCTGGCGGGAGTTTATGCCGGCTTGAGCCGCGGGCAGCAGGCCCCGACTGTGGATGCACAGGCGATTGCTCCGGATCGCGGCGCGGCAGGAATGTCGCGTTTGCTGCGCTCCCTGCAAACGCGCGCCAGCCTTCTGTTATTCACCGCGCATCCTGACGACGAGGACGGCGGCATGCTCGCTTACGAGATTCGCGGACTCGGTGCGCGCGGCGGGCTCATGACGCTGAATCGTGGGGAAGGCGGCCAGAATGTCATGGCCATGGATATGTACGACGCGCTGGGTCTGGTGCGGACGCAGGAGTTGCTGATGGCCGACCGCTACATGGGCGTCGATCAGTTCTTCTCCCGCGTGGTCGACTATGGGTTTTCAAAGACGCGCGAAGAGGCGCTTGAAAAGTGGGATCACGAGCGGGTTCTGTCCGACTCCGTGCGCGTGTTGCGGATGTATCGTCCGCTGATTGTGGCATCGGTGTTCGTCGGCGCGGCTACCGACGGCCATGGCAATCACCAGGTGGCCGGACAAATGGCGCAAGAAGCCTATGTCGCGGCGGGCGATCCAACCCGTTTCCCGGAGCAGATTCGCGAGGGGCTGCGCCCGTGGGCGCCGCTGAAAGTGTACGCGCGCGTGCCGTTCTTCGAAGAGACGAAGGAGGGCATGTACGATTACGCCATCGACAAATATGTGCCTGTCAAATTCTTCGACTATGTGAATCAGACCGGGTCAAACACGCGGCCGCCGGTCACGGTGGAAATTCCCGAAGGCCTGCTTGAGCCCGCGGCGGGTCTCACGTATCTGCAGATCGCGCGCGAAGGGCTCGGGTACCAAAGGTCGCAGAACGGAGGAGGCACCATTCCACCCGCTGCACCCGTCAATAGCGCATATCATCGCTACGGATCGCGAGTGCCGGCAGCGGACCATGAGACATCCTTCTTCGACGGAATCGATGTGACGCTGGGCGGCATCGCGACCCTGGCCAAGGGCGACACGCAATTCCTGAAAGACGGCCTCGTTCAGGTTTCGCGGCTCGCAGCGGACGCTTTGAAGCAATACTCGGCTGATCGACCGGCGACCATCGCGCCGATTCTCGCCGACGGGCTCAAGGCCACGCGCGCGCTCAGCGACCAGGTACGGAACAGCCAGTTAGCCGAGCCGGGCAAGAGCGACGTCGAGTACGAGCTGCGTCTTAAAGAGCAGCAATTTGAGAAGGCGCTGGCGGCTTCGCTCGAGATTTCGTTCCTGACCACCGTTGCTTCCGAAGAAGGAGGAAGAGGCCGAGGTGGTCGTGGAGGCCGTGGCCCGGCTGCCGCTGTAGCAACGCCGCCACCAGGCACACCCGGCGCTTCGGTTGCGCCTCCGACTCCGGGCAGGGGACCCTTTGGCGGACGCGGCGGCGGACCCACCTTCACCATCGCGATCCCTGGCCAATCCTTCGCGATCGAAGCGCAGATCTACAACCAGAGTCCTGAAAACCTGACGGTCGAGAGCGTGGACGTGCACGCTTCCGACGGAAAAAACTGGAGTATTCGCCCCACCGGCACAGTCGATCATGAAGTCGCCGCCGGCAAAGAAGTGCAATGGCGGTTCGCGGTGGCTGCGCTGGCCGACGCGTCATTTACGCGCCCTTATTTCACACGCCCGAACGAGGAGCAGGCGTATTACAACCTCATCGACGAGCGCTATCGCAATCTCCCGCTGGCGCCCTATCCGCTCGCCACTCGCGCGCGCATCGTATATCACGGCGTGCCGTTCGAAGTCCAGCAAGTGGTGCAGACTAACGAGCGATTTCCTGGAATCGGCATGGTGCAGAATCCGCTGCTGGTCGCTCCCCCGATTTCGGTAACCGTTTCTCCGTCTGCCGGCGCGGTTCCCATGACGTCCAAGTCGTTCGCATTCTCTTGCACCGTCCACAGCAACGTGAAAGGTCCGGCGGAGGGTGTACTTCGGCTGGAGTTGCCGCGCGGATGGAGATCGAATCCGGCGGAAGCGCAGTTCTCTCTGGCGCGCGACGGCGAAGATCAAACCATCACATTCTCCATTTCTCCGGATCTCGTCAAGCCGGCCGAGTATGAGATCACGGCGATCGCACAATACGGCGGGCATTCCTACCGCGAGGGTTATCGTCTCACCGGATATCCCGGCGTGCGGCCGTATCCGTTCTATCGTCCCGCCACCTATCGCGCAGTCGGCGTGGATGTGAAGACGGCTCCTGGCCTGCACCTTGGCTTTCTGCCTGGCACCGGCGATGACGTGCCGAAGGCGCTCGATGATCTCGGCCAGAACGTGCGCATCCTGGCCAACAGCGATCTCACGCGCGGGAATCTTAGTGAATACGACGCGATCATCCTGGGCACGCGGGCCTACGCTGCTCGCACCGATCTGAAGGCCGCCAACGGCCGCTTGATCGAGTATGTGAAGAATGGCGGTGTTCTCATCGTTCAATACAACTTGCAGGATTTCGATCACAACTATGGCCCGTACCCGTTCACGCTCGGCCAGAATCCGCAGAAGGTGGTCGACGAAAACTCAGAGGTGACGTTGCTCGAACCGTCGAGTCCCGCATTCACATGGCCCAACCGGATCACCGCGGCCGACTTCAAAGGCTGGGTCGAGGAGCGCGGCCACGGTTTCCTGCAAAGCTGGGATGAGCATTATCAGCCGCTGGTGGAAACTCACGATCCGGAGCAGGATCCTCAAAAGGGCGGACTGTTGCTGGCTCGCTATGGGAAGGGTTTCTACATTTACGACGCGTTTGCGCTCTACCGGCAGTTGCCATCGGGCGTGCCAGGCGCCTATCGCATCCTGGCGAACCTGGTGAGCCTCGGCAAAAACCCTGCGTTTTCGGGACAGCGTGCGGCTTTGCCGGCGGCGAATGGACGGAACGCGAGCGCGCCAAGGTAGTGAATCCCGACTCATTTCCAGCGCCGCTTTATTCCGAGACCGTTCTCGGGCCGAATTTCGAAGACGCCAAACGATATTTTCTGGATGCGTTGATCGAGATCCACTACGCTCACAGCCGCATGCTGGCGCACCAAGGCATCCTCACCGCCTCTGAAGAGCAAGAGCTTCGCGCGGCCCTGAATCATCTTGATCGAGCGGAAATCGCCCGCGCACGCTACGACGGCTCTTCCGAGGACCTGTTCTTCTTTATCGAAAATCTTCTGGAGCGTGCCTGTGGCGATGTGGCCGGCAAAATGCACACTGCTCGCAGCCGTAACGACATCGCCATCACGCTTTACCGCATGACTCTACGACGCGAGCTCCTGGCTCTGGCGTCAGCGGTGGCCGATGTCCGGGCCGTGATTTTGAATCTTGCCGCTCGGCACATCGAGACCATCATGCCGGCCCATACCCATACGCAGCCCGCGCAGCCCACCACGCTGGCGCACTACCTGCTCGGTGTCGCCGAATTTCTGGCCCGTGATTTCGCGCGCATCCAGGCCGCGTTCGGCCGCGTGAATCTTAACCCGCTCGGCGCATGCGCCATCACCACTACCGGCTTTTCCATCGATCGCCAGATGACTGCGGACCTGCTCGGCTTCGAAGGGCTGGCCGAGAACTCCTACGCCGCCATTGCGTCTATCGATTATGTAACTGAATCCGCGGCCGCGATAGCTGTAGCTATGGTTAACGCCGGGAAGTTCGTGCAGGATTTGCTGCTCTGGTCGACGCGTGAATTCGGATTCCTGCGCTTGAGCGATGCATTCGTGCAGTCCTCGAGCATCATGCCCCAGAAGCGCAATCCAGTGGCGCTGGAACATACCCGTATCCTAGCCAGCCGCGCGCTCGGCGAAGCGCAAGCAGTCTTCACGTGCGCGCACAACACACCCTTCGGCGACATCAACGATAGCGAAGATGATCTGCAGCCTCTGGTGTTCACGCTGTTCGCCGATGCGTTGCGCTCGCTGCGTCTACTTGCCGGCGTGCTGAAAAGCGCGGAGGTCGATCGCGAGCGATTGGCGTGCCGTGCCGCTGCCGATTTCATGACCGTCACGGAACTGGCCGATACACTGGTTCGCCACGCAGGTATGAGTTTTCACGAAGCTCATGCCCTGGTGTCGAAGGCCGTAAGGGCAGCCGGAGAAGACGACAGCCCCGACGCGATTGCTACGGCGCTTTTGTCAGAAAACCCTTCCTTCAGGCTCGCGCGGCATGAAATCGAGCGCGCCCTCGATCCCAGGAACTTTGTCAACGTCCGACGAGTCATCGGCGGCCCGGCGCCCGAAATCGTGAACGAGGCGCTGTCCCGCGCGCGTCGTGAAGAGGCCAGCTTCGAGCAGTGGATTCAGTCCAAGCAGGAAGTGTTGACGAAAGCCCGCCGGCGCAACTTAGAATCTACTTAGTAAGTGTAATAGTAGTGTGTGTCCCGTTCGGCACCATGTCGATGTTATGCGCCTTTACGACTAACTGTGTGGCAGGATTTTCCTCCTGCTTCGTAACGACCTCTTTAAACTCGGGATCGTCATGGGCTGCCTTCAGCCGTTTATCGCGCTCCTCTTTCGAGGGATAGCCTCGAATATAAATGAATGTGTTCTCGGCGCTGATTCCGAGTTCCGGATCGCTCTCGATCGGAATCCAGTAGCCCACATTCGTGATCCCGTGCTTGGCGAATATCGCCGCCGTGCGGTCTGCGAAACGCGCCGCCAGCGCATCGCGCTTCCCCGGCTGGGCTTTATATACGCGCAGTTCGAAGAACCCCACGGTTTTCTTTTCCTGAGCGAAGCCCCAAACCACTCCGGCCACGCCGAATGCCAATCCCAGAATCGCTGCGATTTTCCACTTCAACATACCGCCTCCTTGTCGAACTAAGCTTAGTACTTTTCGGCCCGGCTTTTGGTATCGTATCTGGAGTGCCGGAAGGAGGCCCTGTGAAACCATTTTCCCTCGTTGCATTGGTATGCTTCGCCGCGTGCGCGTTTGCCCAAGAGGCGGCAGTGCCGGAAATTCCCTTCGATTCGGTTCCTAATTTGTTGAAGCTACCCGCCGACCTTTATCTTGGCGAAGCTTCGGGCGTCGCGGTCAATTCGAAGAAACACATCTTCGTTTATTCCCGTGGCAACTCGACCGGACCAGCTTACGCCGCCACAGCGTCGCAAGTCCTGGAGTTCGGCCCGGATGGCAAATATATCCGCGAGATCGGCCGCAACCTGTACGCCTGGTCGTTCGCACACACGGTGCGCGTGGATAAGGATGACAATCTCTGGGCGGTCGACAAAGGCTCGGATATGGTTATCAAGTTCAATCCGGAGGGCCGTGTAGTAATGGTATTTGGCCGCAAGAAGGAAGCGTCCGATGAAGGCGCCGAAGCGTGGAAGCATCCCAGACCGCCCCTTCCGGCCGTAGACGGGCAGTTCCGGCAGCCGACCGACGTGACTTGGGACACGCAGGGCAACGCGTTTATTAGCGACGGCTACATCAACTCGCGCGTGGCCAAGTACGACAAAAATGGCGACTGGGTGAAGCAGTGGGGCAGCTTTGGGAGCGGGCAAGGACAGTTCAACACGCCGCACAGTATCGCCGCCGATGCCAAGGGGAACATCTATGTTGCCGATCGAGGCAATCGCCGTATTCAGGTGTTCGATCCCGACGGTACTTTCCTGCGCGAGATCAAGATCAATGTGCCCGTCCCGCCGGTTGTACACATGTGGATGGGGAATCCACCCAATCCGAATGCCCCTGCCGGGAATGCGACGATGGCATCGGGCGCGCCTTGGGCGATCTGCATTACGCCCGGTCCGACGCAGTATATTTACAGCTCCGATGCCTACCCGGGGCGCATTTACAAGCTGTCGCTGGATGGCCAAGTGCTTGGAACAATCGGCAGCATGGGACGCCAGTTGAAGCAGTTCGGCTGGATTCACGAGATGGCGTGCCCGGCTGAAAATGAACTTTACGTCGCCGAAATTTTGAATTGGCGAGTACAGAAGCTGCTTCTGCATCCGACTAAGGCCAGCACTTCGACGAATTGAAATCGGCGCCGGAGCCGCCTCGTTCGTGATGTCATCCTAGTCGGGGTCACATCTCGCCGGCGGAATCTCCCAAAGGAGCATCTATGCGCTACAAGCGCCCTCATTCACGAACCGTTCTATGTGTCGTGCTCGGCGTGGTTTCGACAGTTGCCGTGCCCGCACAATCGAGTCGCCCAACCGGCCCTCCAGCCACCGAGCGGCACGACGTGACAGAAACCTTTTTCGGGCAGAGCGTTACGGATCCCTATCGCTGGCTTGAGAACTGGCGTGACCCGAAGGGTGCGCAGTGGCTGAAATCGCAGGACAACTACACGCGCGCCGAACTGACTAGCATCCCCGGACGTGAAAAGTTTTTGGCGCGGGTGAAGGCTCTCGATACCGCCAGTACCAAGGTTCGAAGTGCCCAGGTTTGGGGCGGGAAGATCTTCTATCTCAAGTCTGTCCCCGGAGCCGATAACGTTAAGCTGTACGTCCAGGATCACGCTGGCTCCGCTGAGAGGTTGCTCCTGGACCCCGAGCTACTTACCAAAGGCGCCGTACATTATTCGATCGACTATTTTCAACCCTCACTCGACGGCACGTTAGTGGCTTGCGGGATCTCTCCGGGCGGTTCTGAGGACAGCGTGATTCATGTTCTTGAAACAGCCACCGGGAAGCAGCTAGCGGATGCGATTGATCGTGCACGCTTCGGTGCGGTCAATTGGTTGCCCGGCAACAAGTCTTTCGTGTACAACCGCCTGCAGAAGTTGACGCCGCACATGCCCAGAACCGCTTTCGAGCAGCGCAGTCGCGTATACATTCATGAGTTGGGCCAGGACCCTGACCACGATCGCTTCGTCTTCGGTTTCGGTTATTCATCGGGCTTGAAGATAGATGATAACGATCTCAGCTTCATCACCTACACGCCGGCATCGACCTACGTTTTCGGGTTGATTGCACACGGAACGCAAAGGGAAGCGACAGCCTACTACGTACCCTTGGATCAACTGAAGTCGTCGCCGATCCAGTGGAAGAAGCTCTTCGATGTGGATGCCGCGGTAATAAGCTTTGACGTTCACCAGGACGACGTTTACCTTGTGACCCACAAGAACAAACCGCGGTTTGAAGTAACCCGAACCAGCCTCAAGAGCCCGGACGCAGGACATGCCAGCGTGGTCGTCCCCGCCAGTGAAGTCGTAATCCAGGAAGCCGATGTTGCCAAGGACGGAATCTATATCCGGGATCTCGACGGCGGCATCGGCCGCATGCGGCGGCTCTCGTTCGACGGCCGAATCGAGCAGATACCCGTGGCTGCAGGCGAATCGGTGGCGGGGATTTCGGTCACCTCCAGCGAACCCGGCGCGCTGGTGCACGTTGTTTCCTGGACAAGCTCGCCGCGGTGGTCGGCTTATGATGCGCAACGGAAGACCATTAGCGACACTGGAATTCTGCCTCCGTTACCCATCGACACGTCCGCTTATGAGGCAGTAGAGGTAAAAGCTAAGAGCGCCGACGGAACGCTGATCCCGCTTTCTATCATCCGCGCCAAGAACCTCAAACTGGATGGGAACCACCCCACTCACCTCATTGGTTACGGGGCGTACGGCATCTCCTATGACGCGTTCTTCGACCCGGTTTGGGTGGCCTGGTTGGAACGCGGCGGTGTGATCGCCTTCGCGCACGTGCGCGGCGGCGGAGAATATGGCGAGGAATGGTACCGCGCGGGGTACAAACTAACCAAACAACATACCATTGATGATTTCATCGCCTGTGCCAAATACCTGATCGACAGTAAGTACACCAGTCCGCTACGGCTCTCGGGCGAAGGCACCAGTGCTGGCGGAATCCTCATCGGAGGCGCAATCACACAACGCCCTGACTTGTTTGCGGGAGCGCTGATCCGTGTAGGCTGCTCCGACACACTCCGGGCGGAATTTACGCCTAATGGCCCGCCGAATATAGCCGAGTTCGGCACTGTTACCGATCCCGACGGCTTTAAGGGGCTGTATGCGATGGATGCATATCAGCACGTCAAGAATGGTACTGCGTATCCCGGTGTTCTTTTGACGGCGGGAATCAACGATCCGCGAGTCGATCCCTCGCAGCCGGCTAAGATGACGGCTCGCTTGCAGGCCGCCACTTCCAGCAAGAAACCTGTTCTGCTGCGAGTCGACTACGACGCAGGGCACGGCATGGGCTCTACCCGAGCGCAACACGACTTGGAGTTCGCCGACGAAATGTCGTTTCTGTTATGGCAGGCTGGGGACCCGGAGTTCCAGCCGCATCGCTAGACCAAATGTCTTGGAGCGGTCAATGCCAAGGAACAAGATTGATTTCGACACCGTACGAACCATCGCACTCGGGTTAGCTGACGTGGATGAGTCCACCATGTACGGGTCGCCGGCCTTCAAAGTTCACGGAGAGCTGTTGACGTGTATTGCCATCAACAAATCCGCTGAGCCTAACACACTTGCGGTGCGCATCGATTTTGATCGCCGCGCGGAGCTCATGGCGGGAGCTCCCGACGTTTACTACCTGACTGACCACTACCTGAATTATCCGGTCGTGCTGGTGCGTTTGTCTAGCATCCAGATCGACGCCCTGCGCGATCTGCTCGGTATGGCATGGCGCTTCGCGAGTGCGAAAACTCCCGGCTGCAAGCGCCCTGTTCGAAAACAAAAAGACACTCGATCGCGGAAGTAGGTACGCAGAAATCTAAAGGAGCATGTCCATGGATAACGTCATCGGTAAGCTCACGATTTTTGCCGCGGGAATCGTCGTTGGAGTTTTCCTGATGCGGCCGGGCAGCGCCCAACAGAGCCAAATGCCGGGGCTGCGGCTGAATCACGTCGGCATCTACGCGAAGGATTTCGACGAGTCCATGCGCTTCTATACGAAGATCATGGGTTTTCGCGAAGCATTCTCTCTCAAGGATAAGGACGGGAACCCGATGATCACCTATCTGCAGATCAGCCGGGACACATTTCTCGAACTGGCTCCGGCCAACGCGCAGCGCCCCGCCGGACTCAGCCATGTGGGCATCTGGCCCGATGATTTGAATGCAACCGTGGCGGAACTCCGGCGGCGCGGGGTCAAAGTGGACGATCCTCGCATCACTTCGAGCAAGAGCAGCATTACGAACGTTGTCGATCCGAATGAGGTTCGCCTGGAATTGCTAAATATTCTTCCCGATTCCTTGCAGAGGAAAGCCATCGACTCTTGGAGGTAGGATTGATGCTGGAGGTATGGCGTGAAAGTTAAGCTCAGGGTCGTTCTACCGATCGCGCTCGCTCTTATGGCCGTTCCCGTCGCGTTGCTCGCGCATCACGGCGCCGCGATCTATGACAACACAAAAAGAGTTAATTTGGAGGGCATCGTCACCGAGTGGTCCTGGAGCAATCCTCATTGCCTGCTCGAGTTCGACGTGAAGGATGACAAAGGAAACACCGTCCATTGGGTGACTGAAGCCAGTAACCCGCCAGATATGGTAAAACTCGGCTGGAGCAAGCAGATGTTCAAGCCCGGCGATAAGGTGACCGTCACAGCGGTACCTGCCAAGAATGGGCTGCCAATCGGAGTCATAGCGCTGGTCGAGGTCAACGGCCAAACCTTCAAGGGCATGGGTCGGGCTTTGGGCGCGCCGGCTCCCGCTGGCAAACCGTGAAGAAGTTCCCAGAGTTCGCGATCTCGGCAATGGCGCTGATTGCAGCGTGGACGTTCTCGGCCGTCGCCAGTGCGCAGCAACCGAAGGCTGCTCCCCCTCCGCGTCACGACATTTCTGGAATTTGGGACCCGGCCAACCGAGGGATCCAGGGGCGGGGCGCTCAAGCAATGCCGGCAGACGATAAGCCCGAACACAAGTTAGCTTTCACTCCTTTGGGGTTACAAATGTTCATGCGCAATAAGCCGGGAACTGGACCGACGGAAGTTCCCGAGGCCGAGGTGAATGATCCGGTGCACATGTGTGATCCTCAGGGATTCCCGCGCGAGAACCTCTTTGAACTGAGAACCACTCAGATCATCCAGACGCCCGTTCAAGTAGTCGTGCTGTACGAATATGACAAGGTTTGGCGTGTGATCTGGACGGACGGGCGAGAACTCCCCAAGGATCCCGAACCAAGGTGGTACGGTTACTCTGTCGGCAAATGGAAGGACGATACTACCTTCGTCGTGCAAACGAGCGGTACCGATGACAGAACCTGGCTCGATAACGCGGGGCGTCCGCACAGCAGCGATCTCCGCGTGGAGGAGCAGTTCCACCGCGTCGACCATGACACCCTGGAACTGACGGTGATGATCGATGATCCAAAAGTTTATACGAAACCTTGGGTGGCCCTCGACAAACTTCGCTTCGATCTGCAACCGTCTAATTTCGATGTTCGGGAAATGATCTGCTCCCCGTCAGAAACTGCGGAATACAACAGGAAACACGCTATCCCCGCCGCGGGTGGCTCTAAGGCTCGGTAATCGAGCGGCTCTAAACGGAGATCGCGGAAGCCGCGCCGGAACTTGCTGAAAAACTCTGCTCGGCTTTGTCGGCTGTAGCGAAACAGGGCAGCAAGGTATCGACCTTCGTCAGCTTGAATAACACTTGGACTCGTTCGCAGATGCCCGCAATAGCTAGTCTCTTGCCTGTTCGCTGCGTGTGCGCCCAATGGCCCAAGATGGCTCCGAGGCCGGCGGAGTCGATGTAGGGCACGGCGGTCAGATCGATAACCGTGTCCCCAATACCGGGCTGTCGAATCGCATTCTGAAAATCGAAGAGCGTCTGCAGTGTCAGAGGACCTTGAATACGAAGAATCGTGGCATCCTTGGAAGCTCCCGCCGTGCGCACGATCTCGATCTTTTCCATAACTTTAAATCTTACTACGGGCAGATTACAATCCTGTAACGATCGCCCGGCCTATAACGAGTCGAGAACCATGAACTGTTCGAATTTTCCGTCGGGCGTGACATACACGCTTAATCCCACAGTCTTCTTGGTGAATTGCGCCCGATAACTGCGATGGGTCATGCCGCCCCGAAGAACTTCATTCGACCGGGTCACCGATTTCAGCGCGCCCAGACCGGCGAGCGAGGTGCGGATATCCTGTAGAGCTTCCGAAGTGAAATAACTGCGCGCGTTTTCGGTAAGCTGATCGGCCTGGATCTTTCCCCGGCGTAGGTCCTCTAGAATCGCACGGACGCGGGCGGTATCGACCGATGATTCCGAGGGCTGGCCGGGAAGAAACACGAGTTGCGCGAGTTCATCAGCCAGCGGTTCGTTAAGATTGATGCCGTCTTCATTGGACAGAATGATGACAGCGCCATTGCGCGTCGGGAACATTTCATCCAGCGCCAAAAAGCCTGATACCTCGCCGCCGTGCGAGAGCATCGGGATGCCGCGAAAATCGCGTACTGATAAACCCAGCGCATAATGAGTAACGTCGCCATTCTGGAGAGGAACTTCACGCGTAAACTGCTCGTAAGAGGACGGCGATAGAATCTTGTGCTGGAGAAATGCCAGATCCCATTTGGCGAGATCGGGCGCGGCCATGCACAGCTCGCCGGCGCCGTCATACCAGCCTCTCGCTTCACGGCCGACGGGACGCGGCGGACCGAGCGCGAATCGAGTGTAGGCGGTGGCATCCGCGGGGCTCCGATCGTTGCAATCGCCCGCTGAAGCCATGCCCAGCGGATCGAGGATCTTCTCGCGGAGAAATGCGACCAGCGGTTTGCCCGAAGCCTTTTCGACGATCGACCCAGCCAGCACATATGCGGTATTGCTGTACTGCCAGCGCGTGCCGGGATCGAAATTGAGTGGCTTCTTGGCCCATTTTTCCAGAATCGTGGCAGACGTCGTGGGATGCGTCCATTCCGGGATGAGATAGTCCTGCGGCGCGAAATCCTCATAGCCCGCCGTGTGCGTGAGCAGTTGACGAATTGTGATCTGATTGGCCTGCGTCAGATCGGGAAAGTACTTCGCTACCTTATCGTCGAGCGAGAGCCGGCCCTCTTCCTGGAGCAGCAGGATCGCGGCGACGGTGAACTGTTTGCTGATGGATCCGACAGCGTAGCGAGTTCCAAGCTCCGCGGCGCGGTTGCTCGCCAGGTCCGCTTTGCCGAACGCCTTGGAGAAGGCCATGGTCCCGTCTTGAACAATGACGACGGAGACACTGGGCGCGCCGGTCTTCTTGAGCGCCTCGGCGATATCGGCCGAAGCCTTTGGCTCCCAAGAAGGCTGTGCCAGAGCGGGAATTGCCAACAGCATCGAGATGCAAATCAGTTTCGAAGGATTCACAAAACCAGTTTATACGCGACGCGTTCACTCACGGGACTGGCCGCGAAAGCATACAATTGCGAGAGTGGAACGCTCCACTACTAAGCGCGGCCCTCTAGACGGCCTTCGTGTTCTCGATTTGACCCGTGCCGTGGCCGGACCCTTCTGCACCATGCTACTGGGCGATCTGGGCGCGCGAGTCATCAAGATCGAAGAACCCGGCGGCGGCGATGAAACTCGCCACTGGGGGCAAGCCTCCGAGGGTGGTGAAAGCGCCTATTTTCTCGCGCTGAATCGAAACAAAGAAAGTATAGCTCTCGACCTGAAACAAGCCAGCGGACTCGCTGCGCTCCACAAGCTGGCGCGACAAGCCGATGTCATCGTTCAGAATTTCCGCCCCGGAGTCGTCGAGCGCTTGGGCATCGATTATGAAACCCTGCGAGCGGACAACGCGGGTTTGATTTATGCCTCGATTTCCGGCTTCGGGCTCACCGGACCTTACAGCGAGCGGCCGGGATACGATCTGATCATGCAGGCCATGAGCGGGATGATGCTGGCCGGCTCCCGCCCGGGAGAGGATCCGGTGCGGTGCTGCTTTCCAGTGGCCGATATTCTGGCTGGGCAGTTTGCCAGTCAGGGCATTCTTGCGGCGCTGGTCGAAAAGCAGAACACGGGGCAGGGAACTCACGTTGAGGTTGCATTGCTCGATTCGCTGCTCTCGGCGATGTCATACCTTACCTGCTCCTGCCTGCTCACCGGAAAAAATCCAGAGGCTCTCTACAGCGGTCATCCCAGCATCGTTCCTTATCAAGTGCTGCGATGCCAGGATGCATGGATCGCGGTCGCGGTCCCTAACGACCGGATCTGGCGGCGTTTTTGCAAGGCCCTGAACAAGCCGGAGTGGGCCGACGATTTTCGCTATGCGACCAATCAAAGCCGCATCGAGCATCGCGCTAGCCTGCTTGCCGAAATCGAAGGAGTCCTGTGCGAGCGCTCCTCAGCCGAGTGGCAGGCGATTCTGGAAACGCATCACATTCCAAGTGGGCCACTTCTTTCGGTCGCCGAGATACTCGAGCATCCGCAAATAATAGCGCGCGACAGTGTGGTCACGGTGGATCATCCGAAACTTGGACCGGTAAAGTTGATCGGCAGTCCCATGCGTTTCGTGGATCGGACAACGGTGTACCGGCCGCCGCCCACGCTGGGCGAGCATACCAGCGCGGTGCTGGAAGAGCTTACTGAACCGCGACCATTACGAAGCGTTATTAGCCAGGACTAAAGGAGCTACTTATGAAAGGCACACGCAAAACTTCTCTACAAGGTGCAGGCGCTACGGCGTTAAGCATGCTGCTGCCGCGATTCGCCTGTATTGCGGGTATGATCGCTACCGTGCACGCTCAAACACCGACGCCCCGCTCGGCGCAGGAGCCGGTGAAGCCGCTCTATGTACTCGAAGACTCGTATCTGAAATGGCGCCTTCTGCCCACGGAACAGCCATACGCGTCGATCGACGGCCGGCATCTAAAAGAATACGTCAACGACCAGACTGCCATTTCACGACGCTATCGCGATAGCGGCCATCAATTCTGGGGACGCGTCATCGGCACCGAGGCCGACGCGGAAAACGCGCAATGGCTGCTCGAAAACTTCCGTAAGATCGGCCTGTCCGAAGTGCGCGAGCAATCGTTTAATTTGCCACCGCAGTGGATGCCGCAATCCTGGAGCGTCGCTGCATCTAGCGGCGGAAAGACGTTGGAACTTCAGAGTGCGCAACCAACCTATCTCACCGAAGCCACTCCCGCAGATGGCCTGGATCTCGAAGCGGTGGACGTCGACCTGGCGACCGATAGCGATCTCGCCGGCCGCGATCTGCGCGGCAAAGCCGTCTTCTTCTACAGTACGGATTTTATGTCGCGCCATAGCACCATCTCACAGGGCGCCATCAAGCGCATTGGGGATCGCGGCGCGGCTGCGATCTTCGTGACGTTGATGATTCCCGGCAATTTGAAATTCCAGTTCTATCCGGTTGGCAGCAAGGTTCCAACCTTCGCCCTCGGCCAGCAGGATGGTCTGGCCATGCGGGAATTGATTGGTCAAGCCCGCGGCCGCGAACAACCACACGTCAAAATCCGGCTGGACGTCAAGATGGTTCCGAATCTGAAGACCGCCACGATTTGGGGCTCGCTTCCCGGAACAACCGACGAAAACATCTTCATCGTCGCTCATCGCGATGGATGGTTCGAGGGTTCCAACGACAATGGGACAGGCGTCGCGACGATGCTCGGGCTGGCGGAATATTTCGCCAAGATTCCAAAAGAACAACGCCGCAGGACGATCTACTTTCTAGGGACTAGCGGCCATCACGACAACGCTGCCATGAGCGGCCGCTGGCTGGCCGACCACAAGGAAACCTTCGCGAAAACGGCGTTGCTGATCAACGCCGAACACACGGCGGCGGGCACTCTCGTGTCCTATAACGGTGTTATACGGAAGGCAAATATGCCGACGCCCGTGATGTGGTACGTGGGCGGGAGCCCGCGACTGGAGCAGATCACCGTCAAAGCCTACGACGAATTCGGAGTCGCCACCTATGCCGAGCCGGAGCAAAGACCCGGCGGCGAGATGGGTCGGTATTTTCAATACGCGCCATCACTCCAGGTGATCGATACCGGCCTCTACTGGCATTCCGATCACGAGACGTCCGACATCATCCCCGCGCCGGGCCTGGCCGCGATTACTCGCGCCTACACGAAAATCATCACCGATGTCAACGCAGTCGATCTCAAAGATCTGCAGCGCCCGGAAACGGCTGAAGCCCGTCGCTAATCAGTCGTCTTCTCGGGTGAGCTCCGGTGCTTTTCCTGAAACAGCAGCGGCGCGAATGCGGCCAGGTTACGCCGCCACACCATCCAAGTATGCGCTCCCGGCGTCTCGATGTCCGTATGCTTGATGTCTTTCGACGTGAGCCATTCGCGGAACTGCCGATTGGGCGTGATGAGCCGATCATCGGTGCCGCAAGCGATCCACAACAAGTGGAGTTGCGATGCGGTATTTGAATTGAGCGCCGGGAAGGTCGCGTTGAAGTCTTCCGACGTCCCGCCCGCGCTGAAGGATCCCACCCACCCGAAGCGATCCAGCGCGTTGAGACCAATGTAAAGCGACTCAGCCCCACCCATCGACAGCCCAACGATTGCGCGCGAGTTCCGGTCCTTCGCCACCTTGTACGCCTTTTCCACTTGCGGGATCACCTCAGTGAAGAGCGAGTCACGGAATTTATCGTAGTTGCGCGTGCGCAAATTCGGATCGCGAAGCGTTGGACCGCCACGGGTAACGATCTCGGGCGCGCCGTATCCCAGCGGCATGACGATCAGCATCGGCTTGGCTTTGCCCTCCGCGATCAGATTGTCCAGGATGACGTTGGCTCGCCCAACCGCGGTCCAACCGCTGGCGTCGTCGCTAAAGCCGTGCAGCAGGTACAGCACCGGGTACGGTTTCTTCCCGCCGGGATCATAGCCGGGCGGCGTGTAGACGTAGTAATCCCGGTCGTCGCCAACCACAGCCGATCGATAGAAGTGATGATGAACCTCACCGCGCGGCACGTCGTTGATCTCCCACGCGAGCGTTAGCGGTCCAGGAACGTGAACGACACTCGTCGTGTTCAGCAGGTTCGGCGTCATCCCGGAGTTCGAGGGATCGATCAACCCCACGCCATCGGCTATGAACGAGTAGCTGTAAAAGTCAGGCTCGAGCGGATCGGTGGTCACAGTCCAAACACCCTGCTCGTCTTTCTGCATCGGGACACGCTGCGAACCCGACCGCGCCAGAAGGACCTCTTTGGCGTTCGGGTCCCTAAAACGGAACGTGACGGTTTTGTCGGAATGGACTTCCGGGGAATCCACCGGCGGAAGCGCCTGGGGCGGCTGGGCCATGGCTCCCAGAACGGTGCAAATGCAAGCCAAAAAAGTTCGCTTCATAACAGCCATCTTATACCCCGACCAATCGCCGGCGCAGCAGTGGATTCAAATGCATCGTCAGATCATAGACTGACGCGTTGCACGCCGCCCCAACATCTTCCGGACGCGACCCTTCCGTCCAGTCGAATACGGTCGCCACGTCACCGATCTTCACTAGCGGCTTGTCCCCGATTTCGATGATCAGGTGACTGGCCGAGATCGCCACCACTCGGAACAGCCCGTTCCCGATCCGAACGCGCGCGCCCTTGTCAGCGCTGCGCGGCACTCCATCGGCATGTCCCACCGGCAGAGTCGCCACCCATGTGTCTTGCTTCGCACGATAAACCCTCTCATATCCCGCGCTTTCGTTTTTCGGAAGCTGCTTGACATACGCAACGCGCGTTCTTACGGCCACCCCTGGCCGCAGATCCAAAACATGCTGATTGCGAAACTGATTCTCTGAATAAATTCCAAACAACGCCATCCCAGGCCGCACCATGTCGAGAAATGCGTCCGGATGCTGAAAGAGGGTGAAGCTGGAAGCGGCATGCTTCCGGCCCAACGGCAGTCCTTCGGCTTCGAGTGAGCTGCACAGCGTATTGAAGCGGCGCAACTGCTCGCCATCGAACTCCGGATCCTCGGCGAACGTCATCATCGTCCCCACGATTTCCACGCTCTTCCCCCCGGCCAGTTCTTTGATCAGCGTGCCAGCCGCGCGGTACGGAACGCCTTCGCGCCCCAGCCCTGTATCCACGCAGACGTGCAGGTCCACCGGCCTTTGAAACTTTTTCGCCACCCGATCCAGAGCCGGGCCGATCGGCGTGTAAACCATCGGAAGAATATTCTTGGCGACGATGTCGTCTAGATTCTTCTCGTCGAAGGGACCCATCAGCAACACCGGTTTCTTGATGCCGCCCTCGCGCAGCCGGACCGCTTCGTCGAGCTTCACCACCGCGAGACCAGCGACCTCCGCCATGGGATCGAAGATTCGGCCGACATTAGCAACCCCCAAACCATATCCGTTGTTCTTGATCACAGCGAGGATCGGCCGCGCACCCGCCCGCCGGCTGACTTCTCGCACATTGTGGCGCAGATTTTCCGGATGCACCTCCACCCACGGATCGAACGAGGAATCCGTTGGCTCGGCCGGCTCTGGTGCCGATGAAGCCGGACACGCCAGCGACAGCGCAAGAGCAGTTTTGAGGTACGCACGACGAGTCGTGTCCATGTGATCCTCCCCAGGCCACTACGTTACAATACGGGCTCATGAGGATGCCGTGGCTCCGAGCGTGCTGATCCGCGGCGAGGGCGTGGCGGCTTGCTGCTGCGCGCACTTACTCAGCCGTGGCGGTTTTCCGCCTAGCGTCGAAACCGGCGACCGGCCCAGAGTTCCAGCCATCATGCTGGGCGAAGCCACACAAAAACTGCTCGCCGACGTCTTTGATCGTCGAGACTTGTTTGACGGCCTGCCCCGGATCAATAAGCGCATAGTGACCTGGGGCAAAAACTCCGCCCCGATAGCGCTCCCCCACTCGGCCGTGGTCGTTTCCGAAGAAACTCTCTTGGACCGAATCCAGTCAGGCCTGCCTGAGCCCAATCTCTCTTCCAGCCCTGAGCCCGCATGGACGATTTTCGCTGCCCGCCCGCTGCCCCGATCGTCCGAAGAGCATCATTTCGGCTCCCGCATGGCCACCGCCTCGGCAGTAAAAATCAATACCGGATGTGATCCCTGCGCGTGCTGGATCGAATCGCTCGACCATGGATGGTTGTTTCTGCTCCCCGGTGACGACCGCGCTTGGCTCCTTTCAGTAGGCGATCCGGCGGAAACTTTGCTCGCGCAGAGCCGGTTGATCTCAGATCAGATCGCCGAAACCAGCGCGTCGCGCGGAACTTTTCCATCTCATCCACGGATCGTCGAGCCGCTGTGCGAACCTGGTTGGCTGGCATGCGGGACCGCTGCGCTCGGCTTCGATCCGCTGTGTGGTGACGGCACTGGACACGCCATCCGCGAAGCCATCCTTGCATCGGCCGTGGTCCGCGCCGCGATCGATGGCGCCGACGTCGATGCCTTAGTCGTGCACTACCGGAGCCGGCTGATGGCCGGTTTCAAACGGCACCTCGAAGCCTGTCGCGAGTTTTACCGGGCGGGCCACAGCGGACCTTGGTGGGATCAGGAATTGAATTCGCTGGATCGTGGATTGGAGTGGTGCGCTCGCCGGCTCGAAAGCGCCCCCGGGTTTCGTTTTCGACTAAGCGGATTCGCGCTGGAAGCGATCGATTGATTTCTAAAAGGAGATTCTATGCAGAAACTGATGCCAGGCCTGCTTCTGGTGCTGTTCGCGCTTTTCGCGGCCGAAACGAAACCAACGGCTGCCACCTATGTGACCAACTCCGATATCCAGGCCATCTTCAAACAAGCGCCTGAAAACGGCGTCTCGGATAGACAGATTCGCGCGGTCAACGTGGGCAAAGTGAACGTCGCAGTCGCCGCCGTTTATCGCTCCGCAAAGGCCAACAACACCTCCATCGAGCATGATCAGGTGACCGAGATCTATACCATCATCGAGGGCTCGGGCACGATGGTTACCGGCGGCAAGATGACCAATCCCGATCGGCTGAAGCCCGACGATCCCACCGTAAAGGTGCTGGTCGGTCCTAGCATGCGCGGCGGCGCACTGGAGGGCGGTGAGAGCCGCAAGGTCGGTCCGGGCGACATGATCATCGTTCCGGCCGGAGTTCCGCACTGGTTCAGCTCCATCGACGGAGCCATTCGATATTCCGTGGTGCGTGTCGATCCCGACAAACTGCTGCCGTCGAAATAGGGATATAATTTCGCTTTGCACGAAGTATCAGCAAATAGGGAGGTTTCCATGCTCGTTCGCTGGTTTGCGCGTCTCACCCCGCTCGCGTGTCTGCTCGCTTGGGCCACGCTGCCTGTGGCGGCGCAGTCTGGAAAGAACGTCGAATGGCCGACCTATGGCGGCGACCTAAGCAACCGGCGCTACTCGCCTCTCGATCAAATTAACGCGGAGAATTTCAACAAGCTGGAGATCGCCTGGCGCTTCAAGACCGACAACCTCGGCCCGCGGCCCGAGTTTCAGCTCGAAGGTACGCCGCTGATGATCAAAGGCGTGATCTATTCCACCGGTGGAACGCGGCGATCGGTAGTGGCGCTCGACGCCGCCACGGGTGAACTGCTTTGGACGCATGGCGAGCATGAAGGCGCGCGGGGCGCGGCGGCTCCCAGGCAGCTTTCAGGCCGCGGACTCGCCTACTGGACCGACGGCAAGGAAGAGCGAATCTTCTATGTCACGCCCGGTTACCGGCTCATCGCTCTCAATGCCAAGAACGGCGCGCTCGCAACCACGTTCGGCGACAACGGCGTCGTCGATCTGAAGCAGGAAGACGATCAGGAGATCGATCCCATCACCGGTGAAGTAGGACTGCACGCCACGCCCATCGTCGCCAAGAACGTCGTGATCGTCGGCGCGGCGCACAGATCGGGTGGCGTTCCGCACAGCCGGAACAATGTGAAAGGCTATGTCCGCGGATTCGATATCCATTCAGGCAAACGCCTCTGGATCTTTCACACCATCCCCAAGCCCGGCGAATTCGGCGAAGACACTTGGTTGAACAACTCGGCATCGTACACTGGCAATGCCGGCGTGTGGGCTCAGATGTCGGTGGATGAAGAACTCGGCATGGCGTTCCTTCCGGTGGAATTGCCCACGGGCGATTACTATGGCGGCCATCGTCCCGGTAATGGCCTGTTTGGCGAGAGCATCGTCGCGGTCGATCTTCAAACCGGGCAGCGCAAGTGGTATTACCAACTCGTTCACCACGGCCTCTGGGACATGGATATTCCCTGCGCACCGATTCTCGTCGACGTCACCATCAATGGCCGAACCATCAAGGCGCTGGCGCAGCCAACCAAGCAATCATTTCTCTATGTCTTCGATCGCGCGACCGGCAAGCCGATCTGGCCAATCGTGGAACGTCCGGTCCCCCAGGGCGATGTTCCTGGCGAATGGTATTCGCCGACGCAGCCGTTTCCAACTAAACCGCCGGCCTTCGATCGGCAAGGGATCTCGATCGACGACCTGATCGATTTCACCCCCGAGCTTCGCGCCGAAGCGATCAAGTTCGTTTCGAAATACAAAATTGGTCCGCTCTTTACCCCTCCGAGTGTCAGCAAGGCGGAAGGCCCGCTCGCGACGCTTGGAGCGCCGGGTGCAACGGGTGGCGCCAACTGGGCCGGCGGGTCGTATGATCCGGAGACCCACATGGTCTATGTCTACTCGCAGAGCATCATCGCCAACTTGGGACTCGTCCCGCCGCCCGATCCCAAAGTTTCGGACATGAACTTCATCCAGGGAAGCGCAATCGGTGGGGTCCGCAACACAGGAGGATCAGGAGCAGGCGCAGGAGCAGATGCACCGCGGGCAGCACGTAATGCCCCCGCGCAAGGTGCCGGCGCGCCTCCTTTGACGATCGAGGGACTGCCGCTACTCAAGCCGCCATATGGCCGCATCACGGCCATCAATCTCGACAAGGGCGAAATCGCCTGGCAGATCGCGCATGGCGAGACGCCCGACAATATCCGCAATCACCCCGCGCTCAAAGGACTGAATATTCCGCGCACCGGCCGGCCCGGCGTCATCGGGGTGCTGACGACTAAGGCGCTGGTGGTCGCTGGCGAGTCCGGTTTCTTCACCACGCCCTCCGGTGCCCGAGGAGCGATGCTGCGCGCTTACGACAAAGCCACTGGGAAAGAAGTCGGTGCGGTCTACATGCCTGCACCGCAGAGCGGTTCGCCGATGACTTACATGCTCAACGGCAAACAGTATCTGGTAGTCGCCATCAGCGGCGCGTCCTACTCCGGCGAGTTGCTCGCCTTCCGCCTCCCGGACAAGGACTAGCGGTTTGTGGCATACGCACTCTTGCGTCCCGGCATTTCTTGATTTCTACTTACTGATGACCGGTTGCGCACTGCGCTAGCATGAAACTATGACGAACCGGGTCGTCAGCGCAACTAAAGTCACCAAGCGTGGCCGTCCCGTGGCCACTCTCCAGTCCGTTAAGAAGAAGTCGTGGAAGTCACCCAAGGGCGCTTGGATCGGCAAAGTCAAAATCGTCGGAGATATCGTCGAATCCGATACCACGCATCTCTGGGACGCTTGTCGCTGAACCCCATTGACCGGGAGAGCGATGTGTTATCTCCCGAGCAGTTGCTAGATGGCCGTACTCACAACCATTCTCGTTCTAATCGTTAGTTTGGTCGCCTTATTTGGCGGCATCCACATCTGGTGGGGGGCGCTGCGCTATCGTAGTCGAGCCAATAAGCCGTCGAATAGTAACAGAATGACCGGGACGGGCCAGTATTTCTGCATCACACCTCTACTGCCCCTCTGCCCCGAATGCCAGCAGCACATTTCCTGGTAACCCGCCAAACCGCGAATAACCCGAATTGACGAACAGCATCCCCTTCACCACCACCGCCCCCGGACCATCCAGTGCGCCGCCCTTAGCCGCTGCGCCATTCACCGTCTGATATTCGCGGACCGTGTCAAAATCCCAGAGAATCTTTCCGTCTTCCGCCGAAAATCCGCGAATATGCCCGTCCATCGATCCCGAAAAGACAACACCCGGAATCGCGGTAACCGCGCCCGATTGCGCCGGGCTGCACCCAGGCGTCGCGCAAGGCTCAGGCACATAGCCCCAAGCTTTGCTCCCATCGCTGACACGCAACGCCGTCAGTCCACCACCCCTCGTTGGGTCCAACTGCCGACCTGCTGGGACGCCGTCGGCGGCCGGCCTGCGGGTGCCAACAATGTCCGAGACCGCCGCATAAACGTTCTGGCCATCACTCGCCATGCCCCACTGCACGCCGCCCGTCGTGCCCCCCTTGCCCACGCGCACTTGCCACACGATCTCGCCCATCTTGTCCGGATCGAATGCGTACACCATCCCCGACTTCTGCCCGGCCAACAAAAGCTCCCGGCCCTCGGCGGTCTTTACCAGCATGGCCGACGATCCGAAATCGAAGTCCGGTCCTTTTTCGCTGGGAGAAACATCGCCTTCGGTCACTTGCTTTGACCACGCGATTCGTCCTGTCGCCAGATCCAGGGCCAGCACTGCGTCGCTCGTCAGCGTAGCGGGCGCGGAGAAATTGTCGCCCGTCGTGACATAGATCAGATTGCGCTTCAAATCCAGCGTAGGCGCCGACCAGATGCTTGCTCCCGATGACCCCATCCCGGCGATGCCGTTCCGATTCTTGCCGTTCTCGCTCGGCTCCGGGACCGTGTACGTCTTCCATACGAGCTTCCCATCCCGAATTCGCACCGCGACTAAGCTGCCGCGGAACGTGCAGCATCTATAGTCGGGATTCGACGAACGTGTCTCTTCCCAGGAAGCCACTGGAACATACACCATCCCGTCGTGCGCCACGGCTGCTCCCGTCAACCGAGCCGTGTCGTGCTCCTCCACTTTCTTCTCCCAACGCAGCCGCCCGGTCTCGGCCTCTAGCGAATAGAACCAACCCGTTTGATCGCCGAACAGCAGCGTGTGCCGCCGGCCGAGGGGAACCGCGAGGATCGCCGAACGCACTGGTCCGCGTGCTTGAAACACCCACTGCAGACAACCTGTCTCCGCGCGAAGCGCATGCACCATGCCTCCCGCACTGCCGACGAAAATCTGTCCGTCCAAGACCGTCGGCTGCGCGAACGCCGTGACATCGCCTTCAAACCCGAACGCCCATTTCAACTTGAGACGCCGCACCTGATCGATCGTAAGACCGGCCGCGTCCGAAGTTTGGTAGCGCGTGTTAGCAAGTCCCGGACTCCAGCCATTCCATGCGAATCCCGAATGATCCGAGACTTTGACCTTCCGGTCGCTACAGAAAGCTTCCGGCGGCGGAGGCGCTTCCTTGCCCGCGGTTCCCAGATAACCCGCCACCGCCTCGCGCTCTTCCCGGTTCATCGGGTACGCGATGCTCATCATCGCCCCAAAATCGAGCGAGCGAAGGATGCGCCCTGCCGTCATCTTCTTCAGCGTCTCGCGATGCGGGATCCGTGGATTGATCTGCTCATGGCAAACCGCGCACCTTTTGCCGTAAACTGCTTCGCCAGACACCTCGACTCCGGCCCACACCTTCCCGCAGAGTAAGCACATACAAATCAGGCTTAGCAGGCGACATCCAATCCGAAAAGCTTCCATCGTCAACGCACTGTATCACATGCGCGCCAGGCGTAGAGCGAATCCACTAGAGAGCACTAGAGTGCTTATCGACCCACTTCGCAGCTTGCGGTCCTACCTAGTACCTTATCAGTCCGATTCTCATTCCGTGGCTTATCGGTCAAAATCAAACTGCCCCCTTTTGTTCCGGAAGAAAAGTTAGAGCTTGAACGTTTGCCATTCCATTGCAGCCGTGGTTGCGTGCTCAGTCTTGCTCGCAGGATGCGCCCGTCAATCGGCGGATTATACGCCGCTCTATGGCTCTTCGCCGACCGTGTCCAATACCGTTTCCCAATATTCGTTCGGAGTACCGTCCATCCGCCCCGTGCGATCGCTCTGGGATCGCTACTCACAGCTCATCGACGCTCTGAATCACGCCAGCGCCGGATTTACTTTGAAAATGGAATCGGCTCAAACTCCCGATACCTACGATGCCAAACTGCGCGCCGGCGTCTTCGATTTCGCCATCGTCGACCCGTATCAGGTGCTGCTCGCGGAAAATCTCGGATACACAGTCATCGCGCGCACCGGAAAACCCGACCGCATCAGCGGCGTCATCGTCACCGCCCGTCAGGGTGACATCCATCGCTTGAGCGATCTTCGAGGCCGCAACATCGCGTTCACCAATACGACTGCCCTCGCCGCTACACTGCTCAATGAGTACGGGCTGCTGGAGAACGGTTTTGACGTTCGCAAGCGCGCCGTGGTCCTTTACACCCATTCGCCGGAGACGTCGCTGCTGAGCGTCACGATAAGGCGTGTGGACGCCGCCGCTGTGTCCCTGGCCGATTGGGAAGTCTTCCAGCACGATCATCCCGCCTCCGCCGGCCAGCTCATTGTTCTGTGGCAAAGCGACGATCTATCGGGCCCGGCCGTGATGGCCTCCGGCTCCGTTCCGCTCGCTCACGTCCGCAGCCTGCAGACCGCGCTGGTGCAGCTTGGCGCTGAGGCCAATGGGGGGAATGCGCTCCATCGCGCCGGCATCTCCCGATTCGAGCCGGGCGACAGCGTCTCTTACGACGATGTCTGGGACTTTCTGCAGCGCTACCGGCGAGCGCTTGGTCCTCTCCCAGACAGAATGGTTGCCCGATGAAGGTGAAATTGTCCGGAAGCTTGTTGAGGACAACCATCCGGAAAGAACTCATCTTCGGGGTTACGTCCATCCACGCAGTTCTTATGCTGATCTTTATCGTCGGCCTGGTGACGAGACAACATTCCTTCTTGCTCGAGCGCGCCCGCGAACGGACGCTGCACCAAGCCGAGCTGCTTGCCGCCAGCGCGTTGCCTCAACTCACCAGTAACGATCTCGCCGGCCTCTCCGAGGTGGTCGATTCCCTTTCGCGCGATCCCACCGTTCGCTTCGCCATGTTAACCGACGCCCGTGGCCTGATCCTCGGCCACACCGATCCGAAGCACTCCGGTGAGTACCTCCGCGATGAACTCAGCAGGAAGCAGCTCGGCCAGCCGGCTCGGAGCACCATTGTCTATGAGGGTAAGGACATGGTCGAGAGCGCCGCGCCTGTGTTCATAGAAAACAGTATCCTGGGCTGGGCCTGGGTGGCTGCGGACCTGCGCGAGAACAATGCACAAATCGCCGCGGTGACGCACGCCGGTATATTGAACGCCTGTCTCGCAATAACAACAGGAATGCTTTTCGCGTTGCTGCTGGCTGCCAGCCTCACACGCCAGTTACGCGCGCTGCTCGAAGGAGCGGATCGTCTGGCACACGATAATTTCGATCAGCCCGTTCCTCTTGTCAGTTCGAACGAGGTCGGTGTACTCACCCGCGCGTTCAATCGCGCCATGCGCAAGTTGCGTAACGACCGCGTGGCCATCGAACGAGCCCGCGTCGAGTTGGAAGCTGAAGTCATCGAGCGCCGCAGAGCCGAGCAGGAGCTGCAAGCCGCCAACCAGGCCATCCAGCGCGCCAACGAAAACCTGCGTGAGTTTGCGCACGTGGCATCTCACGATCTGCAAGAGCCACTCCGCTCGGTAGCCGGTTTCAGCGAGTTGCTGCGCCGCAAATACAAAGGCAAGCTCGACGATCAAGCCGACGAGTTCATCGAGCTTATCAACTCCGGCGCCATCCGTATGCAGAACCTGATCCGGGCCCTGCTCGAGTATTCACGTGCGACAGCTTCCGCCGCCGACCCGGTAGAGCCGGTTGACTCCGCTGCTGCCTTACGCGTCGCCCTTGACAACCTGAACACCGCCATCCAGAGTACCGGTGCTTCCATCCAAACTCTCGAACTGCCGACCGTAAAGGCTCACGAGATCGCCCTTGTGCAGTTGTTCCAAAACCTCATCAGCAACGCCATCAAATATTCCAAGCAACATCCTCTAATTCAAATCTCAGCCCAACGCGATCAGGGATTTTGGAAATTTTCCGTCGCCGATAACGGCATCGGGATCGATCCGCACGACCAAGAGCGTATCTTCCACATCTTCAAGCGCGCGCACGGCGACGAGTACCCTGGCTCCGGCATCGGCCTCGCCATCTGCAGTCGAATCGTAGAGCGCTACGGCGGCCGCATCTGGGTCGAGGGCGCGCCCGGCCAGGGTTCCACTTTTTATTTTTCGCTTCCCGCCGCCCCGGAGTGAGCGCACCCATCCTCACGAGTTGGCGGCTTCCCAGAACCGGGGCTTGGACGGCCTCGAGTGATCGACAGGTCGGGCTTGTTTCGGCCAAGTTGGCACCAACCTGCATTCGGAGTGTGGAAGGAAAGATGGCTGGGTGTATACTCGGCCTAGACTGGTCGCCGGAATGAAAATCCCGGATGCAAAAGACAGGTCGGTGAAACGCCCCCGTGCCTTACTGGCGATCGCGGTTGTGACCGCCCTCCCGCTCGCGCCGGCCTCAAGTGCCCAGGATTCCGCTTCGAAGCCCAACTTCAGCGGTACCTGGAAACTAAACGTCAAGCGCAGCGGGCCGATTCTGCCCCGCGGCCTCACCGGCCTCGTTCTCACGATTGATCACCGAGAGCCTTCCATCGTTCGAATTTCCCGCGAGCTGATTACAGGAAAAACCAACGTCAGATCAGTGTTTGGAGAAGATCCGCCGAGCATAATCGACGGCGAGGAACACGTGACCAACGCCTTGTTGGGTAAAAGCATAAGGATGACAGTCCAATGGTCCGGCGACGTCCTGGTGACCCATGAGGTCATCACGAAGGATGGAACCGATTTCATTTCGGACACGCGGACGACGCTGTCCAAGGACGGCTGTTCTCACGATAGCCGAACACTATCGTGAGCCAGGGCTGGAACGGATTCGCGACTGGATCTTCGAAAAGCAGTAGCATCCCTCAACAAACGGCTTCTGCCGAGTGACAGCGTTACTACCTCTTTGTTCCATTCCATTCACCAACTTCCCAACCTTGACCCCAGTAGATCTCCCACCGCATGTTTGTCGGTAGTTATGAGCCCGATTAGTCTAAAGCAGCCGTGTCACCGCTCCGACGCTGGCTTCGTTTTTTCGAATCGTGGGCGCAGGCACCGGCCAGCGAAATCCCCATCCAGACACTAGAAACCAGAGACTAGGGACCAGAGAGCTTTGACTTCAAGTAAGTGGAGTGATAGAACTTCGTAAGTGAGGAATTAACATGAAGAGTAACCTGGCAAGCGTCTTGCGCCTCGGCGTGTGTCTTCTGGCTCTTTGCGCCATCCTGCTGGGACACCACGGAACCGCGACTTCCTACGACAACACCAAGACCTTCACCACCCAGGCGACGGTCACCGAATTTCGTTACGCCAATCCGCATCCCCAGCTCTATTTCGACGTCAAAGATGAGCAGGGCAACGTCGCGCATTGGAGCGGCGAAATCGCCCCCAATCCGGCCCAATTGATCCAGAATGGCTGGGGCCGGAAGCGTTCCGAGGCGGCACTGGCTTCTGGAACCGCGATCACCATCACGCTCTCGCCTTCCCGTGTCGGGATGGATGCCCACGTCGGCCTGGTCCAAAAAATTGTTAATTCCTCGGGCGATCTTGTCCTCGGGACCATCGCCTTGAATCCCGGTGATGGTGGTGAGCCGGCCCCAAAGAAGTGAGAAATTCGTTGATCCAAACTTGTCGCCATTCTTGCTGGCCAACTCCTGTTTTCATCGGCCCTGTTCGGACAAGGCCGGGGTGGGCCGCCGCTGGCCAGAATCGCTCCGTCGGACAAGGCCTTTGATCCTCACGACCTGTCCGGCATCTGGACGCGCAACACAACTCCCGGCGGCTATGGTGGCGGCGGGACCTGCGCCGATTGCGGAGACCGCGGCTTCGGCAACGATGTTCCGCCTTTCACGCCTCTCGGTCAGAAAATGTTCGACGCAAACAAGCCTTCCTACGGCCGTTTGCTCGGAAGCCCCGACGCTGCTGCGCACCGGAAGAAGCCATCGGCCGGCGCCGTGCTGTTCCCCACGCGAACGGAACTGACCCGTATCAATATTGCAATCCCGAAGGCGTAACGCGCGCCTTGATCTATCCCGACCCCGTCGAGTTCATTCAACTGCCCGATAGAATCTACCAGCATTTCGAGTGGGGTTACGGGTTGCGCACCATCTGGCTGGACGGCAGAAAACTTTCCGACGATCCGGATTTTCTCAGATGGTGGGGATTCTCGACCGCGCATTGGGAGGGCGACGTATTGGTAGTTGAATCGAACGGTTTCGATCCGCGCACCTGGGTCGACCATTTCGGCTATCCGCATACCGACAAGATGCATTTACAGGAACGCTACCACCGCACCAACTGCTACACCGTGGAACTCTCCATGACCATCACGGATCCGACCAAACCCGGAATCCCGTGGCGGCGTTTTCGCGCTCGCGCTTGCGACGGGCCAAAAAGCCTGGTCCAACTCCGGCGCCCGAACCCGCGTGCCTCGGAGTTACCGGATGCAGCGCCGCTCAGCCCGCCGCACCTACCGCGATTCCAGGCGTGGTCTTCGCTGGTTCACTCGACGGACATCTGCGCGCCTATGATTCAAGGTCAGGCGGCATCATCTGGGACATCGATACACTGCACGAATTCGAAACCGTCAACGGCATCAAGGCTCGTGGCGGTTCCATGAACGGCACCGGCCCCACCATCGCCGGCGGAATCCTCTACACCAATTCCGGCTACTCTCGCATTCCTTCCATTCCCGGCAACGTGCTCCTGGCTTTTTCGCTAGACGGAAAATAAGCACAAAATAATATTAATTAGATGTAGTTAAAAGTTGATCTCGACGGTCTTTGTATCATGGAGCGCTCCCCCGGAGTGTCAGTGTCTGTGCGCCTGGTTGCGGCGCTCTCTTTCGCATTCACCTATCTGTTTTTCCTCGACTACCTGCCGCCTTTCAGGCGCGTCTACATTCCCTACGACCTCCCAGGGTTCCACTACCCGCTGGCGGATTACGCTTTTCAGGCCATCCGCCACGGGCGATTCCCCGAGTGGGACCCAACCATTTATTGCGGCCTCAGCTTCGTCGGCAATGTTCAGGCCGCACTGTTTTATCCGCTCACCTGGCTATTGTTCGCAATTAATTTCGGCCGGCAGACCCTCTCGTATCACAGCCTGCAGGACCTGGTGTTCGTACACGTCTGGCTTGCTTTTTTACTCTGTTACGTGTGGCTGAGCCACAAAAGTCTGGAGAGACTCGCGTGCGTCTTGGGTGCCGGCGTGTTCGCCTACGGCGGCTACATGCTAAATCAATTGCAGCACCTGGGGCTGGTCACAGGCTGGGCTTGGATTCCATTAGCCTCCTAAGGAACTCCTCCCGCGAACCCTTCAATTCAGCCGGTTACGCAGCAGGTTTTTCTTCGATGGGTATCAGTTTGTAGCCAAGTTGGTGAGCCTGC
>Ga0185299_10002037_pt1 | contig 33604 bp, 25 predicted proteins | sample PaiPotPPA55metaG_FD_128002 | JGI IMG/M metagenome (GOLD analysis project Ga0185299, IMG submission 128002) | Iron sulfur acid spring bacterial and archeal communities from Banff, Canada, to study Microbial Dark Matter (Phase II) - Paint Pots PPA... ...
CGTCGTCCATGCGTTGATTTTTCCCTTCCCAATCAATTCGCTCGGCACCTCCAGCACAATCGCCGTAACATTCCGCCTCGCAAAGGGATTCTGCTGATGCAGAAAGGCGTCCCCATCATAGCGCTGGTCCTTATAGAAAGCAGTCATAAATCTGCCGAATCCAGCATTTGCCGCAAATAGGTCTGGAGCAATCCCAACATACGCACGAAGGCCAGAATTAGTCGCGACCGAACCGGTTTCACCCTCAACCAGACTCTCTCCGGCCTCACCACGAAGAGCATCGTCACCCGTCGCCTTCCGCACCACAAACGGCTGAATGTGAGTATGCTCACTGCCATCTCCGTGTCGTGGTTCACCAAACCTGAACTTGAACGTAACCTCTTCGCTCGCATCTCCGTTCAGGTCGAACCGGAACGCGTAGAGCCCTTCTGGGTGAAGCGTATCCGGAGCCGATAATCCCACATCCGGATTCACGGTCATCGCCATCACCGTCTTGCCCAAGGGGCCGTCAAATAAATAAAAGTCGCAGAGGTTGAGGCTCGGATCTTCCCTCGCGAGTTTGGTATCGAAATGATGTGACATAGGTTCTGTCTCCGCTAATGCGTTATTGGCTATATGGGCCCTTGGCGGACGTCGAACGTCGGCGCCGAGTCCAGAAATCCAGGGCGTCGATCAGGCGGGCTGGGCTTTTGTGTCATCGTCGTCCGCCCGCCCGAACGAAGGGAGGTACCGGCCGAAGTTCATTTCGAAGTCGCTCGGAACGCCGTAACCGATTCCGCGCAGCTTGGGACGGCGTGCCTGCGCATCTGGCAAGGCCAGCATTGGGAAGATCATCTCGTTACTCGACTGGAGCTCGGCAGCCGTCGGCATCCCGAACCGATTGACCTGGGCCTTCGCCGCGCCTAGCGTTTCACGCTCGAACGAAGCGAGACGCCGGACCAGCGTATCGACAAATGCGTCGAGGTCGCCATCGTCCAGCGTGCGGTTCACCCAGCCATAGCGTTCAGCGATGTCAGCATCGAAATCGTCGGCGCTGAGCACGAACTCAAGTGCGCGCGAACGGCCCACCAAGCGCGGTAACCATTCCAGCGCTCCGCCGCCCGGGATCAGTCCCACGCCGACCTCGGGGTTGCCGAACAACGCGTTTTGCCGGCTGGCGAAGCGCATGTCGCAGGCCAGCACGAACTCATTTCCGATCCCGCGCGTTCGGCCGCGAATCTTGGCGATGCTCACCACTGGCGCGGACGCGAGGCGCAGGACAAACTCGCGCCAAAGGCCCAGCACCTCTGGCCGTTCCGCCGCCTTGGCGACGTCGAGATGGGCGATGAAAAAATCGGGATTCGCCGACTGGAACACTACGACCTTCACAGACGGGTCCACCTCGAGGCCGGTCATTAGCGCTCCCAATTCGACGATCGTTGTGGGAACAAACATGTTGATCGGCGGGTTGCTGAAGGTGATCGTCCACCGGCCCGGATAGGTGCGGTCGATGTGGAACTGCGACTGGTCAGGCATGGCGCGTTTCCTCCTTCTTGTGAAGATCGCTACCGCAGCGACCGGAAGCCCGCGCGAACCTCTTCTGAAAAGAGCTTCGGCTGTTCCCAGGCCGCAAAGTGGCCGCCCTTGGGAAGCTTGTTGAAGTGAATGAGTTTGGGATATGCCCGCTCCGCCCAACTCCGTGGAGCAGGATAAAGCTCATCGGGAAACACGCTCACCGCCGTCGGCACCACCACGCCTTTGACGGCGAAGAACGAATATCCCTTGTTCTCCCAATAAAGACGGGCGCCGGAAAGCGCGGTATTCGTGAACCAGGTGAGAGTGATGTTGTCGAGGACGTCGTCTCGGGTGAGCCCTTCGCTCCCGCCTGCAAAAACACGCGCGATCATCTCGTAACTGCGTGCGTCATGATCAAGGAAGTAGGCGGCGAGACCGACAGGTGAGTCCGCTATCCCGTACAGCGTCTGCGGTCTCAACCCCATCTGAAAGCCGTAGCCTATGCCCTTCGCATAGACGAAGCTCAGCCGCTCGTAAGCGAGCTTCTCGTCGGCCGTGAGGTTGGCCGGCACCGGTGCGCCGGAAAAGGCCAGCTTGTCGATGTCGAGTGGAATCACGTTAGCCATGTTGGTGTGGATGCCCAGCAGTTCCGGCGGCGCCTGCACGCCCATCAGCTCGGTGATGACTGCGCCCCAGTCGCCACCCTGCGCCACGAATTTCGTATAGCCGAGGCGCTTCATCAGCACGGTCCAGGCACGTGCAATGTGGGCGGGGTCCCAACCGGTCGTGGTCGGCCTCCCGGAGAAACCGTAACCGGGCATGGACGGAATCACGACATCGAACGCGTCGGATGCATTTCCGCCGTGTGCGGTGGGATCGGTCAGCGGATCGATAATCTTCATCTGTTCGGTGATCGAGCCTGGCCATCCATGCGTCACGATCAACGGCAACGCATTTTCGTGTTTCGAACGGACGTGAATGAAGTGAATTTCCAGGCCGTCGATCTCGGTGATGAACTGCGGCAAGGCGTTCATTTTCGCCTCGATCTTGCGCCAGTCATACTCTGTCGCCCAATAGCGCGCCAGCGCCTGAATCGTCGCGAGCTGCACTCCCTGTGTGGCATCTGTAACGGTCTCGCGTTCAGGCCATTTCGTGGCGAGGATGCGCCTTCTCAAATCAGTGAGTTCCGCTTCCGGAACGTTCACGTAAAACGGGCGGAGGGCGTTCTTGTCAGGGGCCTGCTGCGTGCCTCGTTGTGTGGCCGTGGTCTGAGTCATCGTGTTTTTTCTCCTTTGAAGTTGATTTCCGGAATTCCACATAAAACGGCAGAAGTGCCGTCTCCTTACTGTCCGGCCTGCGCGACAGGCCTAACTGTCGGCGATCCAACTGCCATGGAACCTCAGTGGAACGCGGACCGGCAACTGAATGCGCGCAATCGGTTTGCGCGCGAAATCCTGCGCTGCAAGAGTCACCAAATCCGTTTCCACATCAGACCCGCGACAGTTTGCGCCATATTTCCTCCCGTCGCTTGGAGAAGAAGTCCATGGTTAGATCGATGGCGACGCCAAGCCGTTTCGTTCAAATTGTCGGCATCCGGCTCGCGGCACGCAAGACTATTAAGTAAGCCACGCAATGCCAACAAGTGGCCAAATCTCTCGCCGCGTGCCAACCCAAGTAATGAATGATAAAGGACGTTGTCATTCACAACGGGCTTCTGAGAATCGCCACCGGGACCTTCGTCTGTATGGTCGGCGACTCGGAGAGAGGTCAATCTGAATTCCTCCTGTGAAGTCCCGCTCCCATCAATGATCGACCCCACGTGCCCGTTCATCGCGCCTGGCGTGATCGGCATTGCCTGGGATAAATCAGCACGCGCTGGTGGCCGCCACCGGTGGGCTGCTTGGGAACAGACCGTGCAACATTGTGGGCAGGCCCGCACTACGCTTGCATAACGAAATGCGCGAAACGCAGTAACGGGCCCGCGAGTACTGATTCTTGATGGCAAAGACTGTTTTAGGTAGTGGCCGTGTGACCCTTCCTGTTGTGCGGCGCCTTTTTCACTCAATTTCCGGAACATTGCCCTGCCGTTCTGTTGGTCGATAATTACGCCGCGCCACGGTTCTTTTTGGATCTCCACTTGGAATCTTGACGGACTCGAGTAGTCCCGCGCTTACGAGCTGAGGCGTTCGTTTGAATTGCCTTCGAACGCAGGGCGCACGCTGCCCGCCACGCATACGGTTTTCAGCAGATCCAGGGTGTCATCGTCCATTCGCATCCTTGGGCCTTCCATACTAGCACTGGTCTGAGTTGTGGAGTGGCGAAGCAGTATTGTCGGCTTTCGGGTGGCTCGTGTTGCAACTGTTAACCGGCCTTATCGGTAGGTTTTCCGAGTCTCATTTGGCCCACGAAAACACAAGTCCGAGATGGCTACTCATCAGTATGGATTGTTGTCGCGGTACTCGGTCTCGCTCGCTTCCGATGCGAGCGCTAAGTCACTTGCCGCAGCAGGGCAGAAGTGCATCGCGGTGATCTCACGGAGCTTGAGGGTGGGAGCAGTCGAATCGGACGTGGTGATTCAGACGGCGTTCAATCACGACTTCCCGAAATACTAGAGAAGTGCGAAACGGATCGACGCGTTTATGAAGCTCTCGATCGGCATCGCCGGGCTCTCAGCGTCTGGTAGAACCCCAAGCCACGCGCCGCTACATTAATTCTACGAAATTTCCACGCGCGTGAGGCCATGGAACTGTATTCTGAGGTTGTCATGCGAGGAGGATTTGTAGTGCGGCTTCGGAAGATCGCGCCAGACAGCGAACTGGAGGGCGTCGTGGAAGAAGTAGACACGGGGAAGCAGGCCAAATTCCTTTCTGACAGCGAATTGATTGAATTTCTCCGGGAGCGGTTCGTCGAAACAATGCAAAGGCTTCAACAGAAAGAAGGAAACGAATGACCGGACGAACAACCGTCGTCGAACCAGTGGGTGCCATACCCGAAATCACATCAATTGTCCATGACCTCCGCAATCCGTTGTCGACGATCCAGGTCAGCGCGGAGGTGCTCATCAGCTCGAGACTGTCCGAACGACAAGTCCATCGAATTGCGCGCAATCTGCATGGCGCCTCGGTCCGCATGAAGGAACTGCTCGACGAGATCTTAACGCGCTACAACGGGACAGACAGGGACCTGGAGCCATGCAATCTGCGGGAGTTGGCTATCGGCGCAATAGACAAAGTAGCTCTTGTCGCCGAGGCTCAATCAGTGCAAATAATTCAGAATATCCCCGAAAACCTGCTTATCACTCTAGACCGCCAACGCATCCAACGAGTTCTCGTCAACTTGTTCGTAAATGCGCTCGATGCCATGCCCAGCGGAGGCAATATTCGAATCTCGGCCATTCCTGAGCATAGTTCCGTTTTGATCAAGGTTCGCGATAACGGACCAGGAATCGATCCTGAAATTCGCGATCGCCTCTTCCAACCCTTTGCGACCGCGGGCAAGTCGGGCGGCCTCGGCCTAGGCCTTGCCTTCTCGCGGCAGGCCGTGCTCGATCACGGCGGACAAATGTGGGTCGAAACGAGCGGCAAGGGTGCCTGCTTTGCGTTCTGTTTGCCAAAGGGGCACACGACACGATCAGGACCGGGAGCGTTAGGCCGGGCCTGCCGAGGCTTTGAGCAAAACACGCCGAACCGGGGGAGCTGTCAGCAGTAATTCCCTGAGCGGCTCGTCGTATTCAAATGAACCGGCGATTCCCATGATCAGCTCTTTCGCTCGCGCCCGATGTCTGCTAGCCCTTTCACGATCCCTGTCTTCGTATAAACTCCAGGCGCTGCTATGGACCTGCCATGCCGCCACAGGGATGTCGAACCTGTCGAGAATTGCGAGGGCACGATCAATGCATCTGTGGGCGCTATTGAAGTCGTTCTCCGCCTTGGCTACTCGGGATCTCATTTCCCAAGCGAGTGCGCGCATGTTGGGGTCGGTCGCAGAAAAAGCGGATGACAAAGCCTCATCCGCTTCGCGGTGAGCACCTGCGACATCGCCAGCCTGCAGCCGCGCTTCCGTCATTCCGAGCTGAGCGTGCAATCGCCAGCGCCAATGCAGAATGAAGTTAGGGGTAATCCGACGATCAAGCACTTGGGAAAAGCACTGCAGGGCTTTATCGAGATTGCCCTGATAGAGCTCGGCCTGGCCGGAGGAGATTCTGGAAACAGTACTGATCCAGGAGGCATGCTGGCCAGCTTCGCTTCGCATCACGGTCTTGCTGAGGCGGCGCACTCCTTCGAAGTCGTAGCAGAGCGTGCGTAACCACAACTCTCCGAAGATAGAAATCCACGGATCTTGCCCATTCTTCTCTTCCACCTCTCTTCCTGTTCGAACCATGCGGAGCAATTCCCCGAACCGGCCACGGGCGACGAGGATCAAGAACTTCGGAACCCGCCCGAGACGATTGGCGGTCACTTTGATTAAGGTGTCGGCCTGGCTTTGAGCTTCGAAGTAGTCGCCCTGCAGCGCCAGCACGTAGATGTAGCCATCGTGAACGGTGCTCGAACCGCCCAAACGCCGAATGATCTGGAGGGCGTCAGAACAGGCCTTTGCGTCTTCTTCCCGCCCAGCGTCGTAGACGAAGCGGAACCCGGCTACCGCCAACCGCGTTTGTACCGCGAGGAGGGGATCGTCAAGGCTTTCGCTTACCTCGATCGCCTGTCGGCCGACCTCGCTGCCGCGCGCCGCGTCCAGATACCAGGCGGGAAAACCAAGATGGACCAGGGCGCGGGCATGAGCGGCCTTGAGACCCGCCTCGTTCGCCAGATCTACCGCGGATTGATAAGCCACAGCCGATTCGGACATCTCTCCGAGCACGTAGTGCATATCTCCGACACGCTGAAAAATTTCGACTTCCAACTCGGGCTTAGAACCGGAAACGAGTTCGAGAGCGCGCCCGAGGATTCGAATGCAGTCTCGGTGGGAGAACCGGTTCGCTGCGTTTTCTGCCGCAAGCATAAGACAGCGCGCCGCGCGCTCGTAGTCACGGCCTTCCTTGAAGTGCAGCGCAAGTTCTGAGGCCAGTTCCGGTTTTCCGGCGCTGCAGATAGGCAGCAGCCGCTCACCCAGACTCCGGTGCAGTGTAGACCGATGAAGACTGGAGAGGCTACGATAAAGAGCTTGCCGGTAGAGGGAATGTCCGAATTCGTAATGAGCCGAAAGGGATCCGTCGGCGGCTTTGTGAATCCCGACTGATCGGATGAATTGCTGACGATTGGCGAGCCTCTCGCACGCTTCCTCGAGCTCAGCCGGGGAGACATCCAGCATCGCCGCAACGGCCCACACTGAAAAACGTTCTCCGACGACGCAACCAGTCTGCAGGATGCGCAGATCTTCCGGAGCCAGGTGCTCCAATTGGATCTCGAGCATCTGTTGCAGCGACTCGGGTATGCCGGGATAGACTTCTCCGAGGGGCGCGGCCAGAATTAACCTCCCGCGCTCCACTGCGATCAAACCCTTCTTGGCCATATCCTGCACGATGGCCACCATGAAAAGCGGGTTTCCTCCTGAGTTGCGATGAATCAGGTTCCCAAGACCGGCGGGAAGACTCTCCACGGAAAAGTTCTTCGCCAGGTAGTCCGCCACGTCCGACTCCTCAAGGCGTTCCAAGACAACTTCGTGGCACAGGCCGCGGACCAGCAAATCCTGTTTCAAAGTCTTCAGCGGGCTTTCGGAAAGAACGACATCTACAGGGCGGTAAGTGCAAAGCAGGAGCACCTTCGCCGGTTCTCTGCGACGGGCGAATGCCGAGATCAGGTCCAGAGTTGAAGGATCGACCCAGTGGAGATCTTCCAAAACCATAAGCAACGGCATTTGTGCCGAAATACTTTCGAGAGTCTCGCAGAGTTCGCGCACCATGCGTTCTCGAGTGCTCCCCAGAATCTCTCGCTGCAGCGTCTCCCGCTGCTCGGGTCTCACGAGCCCGGAAAATTGAATCAGCCAAGTGGGCGCTCGCTGGCTGAGCGCCTCGATCAAAGAACCGTCCTCTTCGCGCCGGATCAGCGAGCCGATCGCCTCCAGAATTGGATAATAAGGTTCTATCCCCCCGAAATCCTCAATACATTGCCCACGCGCGATTCGTAGATTCGAGTCACGAGCGCTTTGGTTCTGGAACGCGTCCACGAGCGTGGTCTTGCCGATTCCTGCTTCACCTGTTACGAAGGCCACCTGTCGCTGGCCGTTCAATGCCAATTGGAAATAATCCTCAAGCTGGGCGAGGCCCGAATGTCGTCCCACCATTTTGTCGACAGCGTCGTTGATGAAAACCGTTAGCGCCACGGTGGGCTCGGCTGAAACGGGAGCTACGAACTGGTAGCCTCGCTTCGGGAACGTCTCAATGAATACCGGTTCGTCCGGCCGATCTCCCAGCACTTTCCGGATTTCGAGGACGTACTTTCGGATGCCTTCCGGATTGACATACGTCTCCGGCCACAACGCCTCCAGAAGCTCGTCCTGTGTCACAAGGCGATCCGCGTGTTCGACCAGGTAACGGAGCACGTCAAACGCCTTCGGAGCAAGGGCCGCACGTACCTTACCTCGCCACAGACAATGGTTCACAGTGTCAAGTCGGTACGGACCGAACGCTTTCACTCGGGCAGGCTCGCAGTCCGCATTCGAAAGGGGGCTGGCGGATTCGAATGCAATCCGTATTTTCGTATTATAGATGACTTGCGTAGCCAAGAAAGATGAATTGACGCATTCCTCCGGACAGCTGGCCGGGCTTGGCACGACCGCATTTTTCGGTCCACGTCCCTCCTGGGCTTCGATTTGCGGAAGCTGACGTCACAAAATGTCACCGAATGTCAGAGTCTTCACGCCTCGTTGATGATCGATATGTCCAAAAGCAACGGGATACGCTTTCACTTTTGGGCGTTAGCACTTAGCCCGGACAGCCTGTGGACTCACCGATTCCGGTGGTAATCGTTACCCTGAACGTGTCACGGCCGCAGGGTATCTCAATCAGTTAAAATCACTTCCATCTGTTTCGCCTTCAGCCGGATATGCACGGGGTTCGCCACTTCTTTACGAATTCTTAAGTTGCTGCTAATCCTAGTACTTCGCGCACGCCCTAACTTGGTAGATCTGCTCCTAGATGTTGCTGGAAAGACTGTGCGTCGCTGGATCGACACAACCGCAGGTAGCCCGGATGGATCTCCATCTGCGAGGGCGCTTTCAGCGGCTCGCGATAAACCTCCTGTTTGGTCATCGGCGCCCACAGCCGACCGTGACGCGTGGGCTTTCGGCGCACTTGGGCGTTCGCATTGACGATCACCGTTGCACAACTGCGAGTCTACGGCCCTTCATAGCTCCCTGCGTGCAGCAAGAGACAGATGTGTCCATTCTTGCGGGTGGCCGATGGATCGAAAATGGGCCTTATCGTGCGACGATCCGCAGGGCTTCGCGAATCGTCGAGGGATGTTGTCATCCCGGAGATCGGGCTGACGGCACCCTTAGCGCCGGAGTAGGCAGGAGAACACATATGTTTGCAATTACTGGAATCACCGGGAACGTCGGCGGTGAAGTGGCGCGCAACCTTCTGGCGGCGAAGCAGCACGTCCGGGCCGTGGTGCGCGATCTGGGCAAATGCGCGGCCTGGGCGGAGCGCGGTTGCGATCTCGCGCGTGTGGACATCGGGGACGCCTCGGCGCTCGCAGCCGCATTCGACGGAGTCGAAGGAGTCTTCGTGCTGGTCCCGCCGAACTTCGATCCGACGCCAGGCTTCCCTGAGGCACAAGCGATTGCCGATTCACTCTTCTCCGCGCTAGAGCATGCGCGTCCGGGCAGAGCCGTCTATCTCTCGACCATAGGAGCACAGGCGACGCGATCTAACCTCCTTACCCAGCACACAATCATTGAGCGGGTGCTCGGCGAGTCGCCGATTCCCATTACTTTCCTGCGGCCGGGATGGTTCATGGAGAATTCCAGCTGGGACGTAGCTCCGGCGCGCCAGCAGGGAGTGATTCCCAGCTTTCTGCAGCCTGTCGACAAGCCGGTCCCGATGGCGGCGACAGCCGACATCGGGCGCGTGGCCGCGGAATTGCTACAGGAGACCTGGAACGGCCATCGAGTCGTCGAACTGGAAGGCCCGCAACGCGTGACTCCGAACGACATCGCGGCCACCTTCGCTGATCTGCTTGGCATCCCTGTGAGAGTGGAAGCGGTCCCGCGCGACACCTGGGAGGCGCTGTTCAGATCGCAGGGCATGAAGAACCCCGCTCCTCGCATTCGCATGCTCGATGGCTTCAATGAAGGCTGGATCGAGTTTGAGAGCCGTCAGGCCGGCTCCCGAAAGGGAAACGTCGCGCTGAAAACCGTGCTGAAATCACTCGTCGAGCGGGCGTCAACTGACGCCGGATAACAGCATCGCGTCAATGTCTAAGTGAAACTACTAAACAGTGAAACTACTAAACAAGGATTAGACTACATTGAGCCCGATTACTCGTCCGGCGTGTAACGGTAGGCGTCGGCCAAGTTCCCCCACACTTTATAGTTTGTAGCCAATTGGGCTGATGGTAGCTGAATTGCTTTATTCAACGCAACAATTGCATCGGGATAGCGCCCCAAATAAATATAAAGTGCGCCGAGATTAGAGTAAGCAGAGGGAGTGGCCGCCAGTTCGATGGATTTGAGCAGTTCGCGCTCGGCATCCATGAACCGCCCCATTTCGATGTAAACGCCACCCAAGTTTCGGTGCTGTAACGGGCTGTCCGGCACGAGGGCGACGACGGCGCGAAAATCCTTTTCGGCTTCGTCATACTTCTGGTGACGAAAGTGGAATGATCCCAAATCGGCGAGGGTGACCCAGTCATTGCGGCGCAATTCGACAGCCCTGCGATAGGTTGCCTCCGCTTCGGAGACCCTGCCGAAGGCATCGTAAGCGGTAGCTAAGTCGCGAAGGGCGTCGGCATGCAGGGCATCGAGAGCAAGCGTCCGCTCGAACTCCCGAATAGCGCCCTCCTGGTCACCGCCCAGCGAAAGGAACTACACCCGAAGCCCAATGCGCGCTAGCGGAGGAACCGTTCAATTCGATGGCCTTCGCCGCGCTTTCCCGGGCACGATCGAGAAACTGCGGATCCTTGGTATCGCGATATCTACGGCCGTATGCTTCGCTGAGCCCAACATATGCTGAGCCCAGATTCGGATCGCGTTCGACGGCACGATTCAACGCGCCGATGGCTTTATCGAGATTGCCCGAAATATCGAATCGATGTAGGTATCCGGTGCCCTCCAAGTATGATTCGTTGGCCGCGGGCAGGCCGCTTGCGTCATCCATCTCGTTTTTCGTGACCTTCAACTGCAGTAACTTCACGAGGGATGCGCGCATTTGTTTCTGAATGGATCCGGGTTGGTCCGAGGTGTATGCGATATGGGCCGAAGCCAGGTGTTGCGGCTTGCGCGGATCGATCATATCGAGTTCAACGTTAACCCTTTCTCCCATTCTGCGAATTTTTCCGCCGATGACAAGATTCGCTCCCGCCAGCTTGCGAGCCTTGTAAGAGATCACGTTTCCCTTGATCGGATCTGTTTCGCTCCAGATCTTCAAACCGAACGGTCCTTGGACCAAATAAAAGGCCGGCCACCCTTGGCACTGGCGTTCTAGCATTCCAAGCTGCGACTCGGAATAACTCAATGCTCTAAACCGCCCTTCCTCATTTAAGGCGATTCCCGTGAAGTCTACCGGCAGACCATCCCCGGTAAGGTATTCATGGTTTCGCGCCGCCCGCGAGCCCGTAATCTCCACCTGCGCGTCGGCGGTCCGCGAGACTAAAAGGCACAGGAACACGGCGCCAACCATAGTAAGGTTAGGCCAGCTCATTTTGCTGCGGACGGCGTTGGATCCCATTTCGAACCGTCCGCCTCCTTCATGAATTGCGAACTCACGATAAACGGCGGCTGGGGGTACGGCGGATCGTCGACGATCGTCGTTACCAGCAGCATCTGACCGCCACTGGGGAGTGGCGCGGTATCGAAGTACTCTGTAACGGCGGCGTTCTCGCTGTAAGGAACGCCATTCTTTCGCAGATATCCGGAGCGGAGCTTGGTTGTTACCACCTTTAGCGACGCCGATGTTGCCACCGCGCGGTGGAATAACCTTGGCGCCTCCGCTCACCCGGCGACACCGGGGGCGAGTTGAAATAGAAGAGCCGCGTCTGCAGGCCGGAATCACTGTCGACTCGCAGCTTGTTATCGTCCTGCCACGTAATGCGAAACCGCGCAGGTACTCGCATAATCGCAGCAGCTCCGTACGCCTTGAATTGATCGCCCGAGGCTTCGTCGGCCACTGGATCCCACGCATCAGCGATCTTCCGCGCTTGTTCAGTCATGAGCACGGATTGGTAATCGCCTTTACGGGGCGTGACCATCCGGAAACGCCAGTCTTTAGTTACGACAGCGACCCCAATAACCCGTCATATCCATCAGCGCCGAGGCCTTTGCCCTGGCCTTCGTTGTCGCGGTGTGGTCCTGGCCGGCCGCGCGCGGCTGTAGGCCGACAAATAGGAGGGTGACGAGTGACGCGGTGAAGAAGACTCTCATTTCACCTTCTGACCGATGTTGCGGTCACCGACGTTGTACTCACTGGTGCTGCGCTCACTTATGCTGCGATAGATCGCTTCGACGAAATTTGCCGGTAGTCCAGGAGCCAGTGTCCGACCCATAACGGCGCGTGTAGCCCCGGGCTGGCGAAGCCGCTTTGATTTGTTCCAACGTGAGGCGCTGTTTCATCAAATCGCGGATGCGGTCGCGGATGATTGTCACCATGTCGCGGTATTCAACGACGTCGAGCCGATCGCAGAGGCGGCCATGGCCCGGAATGATTAGGGTGCCCTCTTCGCGGGATACGATCGGCACCGACGGAATGGCCGTATCGACAAGCTTCTGCAACGCTGCGATTTCGCCGCGAATGCTGCCGCCCTTCGCGATATCGATTGCAGGGAACCGCGTGGTGTCAAAGACGTCGGCGGCTACGACAAGATCGGAACGGCGAAAGAAGGCAATCGCATCGCCATCTGTGTGCGCAGCCGGCTGATGGAAGACTTCAATACCCTCGCCGTTGAGCTACATGTATTTCCGCGTTTGATTAAACGTTTCCGTTGGCCCCGCGCCAACCGGAAATGGCGAGAGCTGCCCGCTGGGTCCGCTCATTCTAGTCAAGACCTGTTCGACGGAAAGGATGGACGCTCTCCCAGGAAACGGCGCCTTGCGTGAATAAAGTCTGCCCTGCTTTACGCGAGGGCAGCGTTGTCGCCCACATGATCGGGATCAGCGCTGGTGTTGATCACGTAACGGATGGGTTGTGTCGTGACTTTCTTGATGGCAGCGACGACGGCATCCGCGTTCGACGCGGAAGCTGAGTCGACAACCACGACGCCATCCACTCCCACTTGAAAGCCGATGTTGCCGCCGGCCCCCGCAATCATATAGAAATTCGGCCGTAGTTGAAGCACCTCAAGATTCGTCCCGGGAGGCTGCTGTGCCACCAAACCACTGATGGTGACCAAGGCGGCAGCCGCTACCGCGACTGTGCCCGGAATACGAATCATCGCGCGCAATCCGCTGGAAATGGGCATACTCTCGAACAATCCTACCCCAGCCACGGCGGACGCAGCCCTGGTTACAGTGCCATGGGAGATCCTCAACAGCACACGCCCAGTAAAGACGTAGTCTTCCAGAGGACATCGCTATCCTAAGAGTAATGGGCTTCCTCGACAATTTGGAGAACAATCTCAAGGCGCTCGAAAATCGGAACGAAAGGGACCCCGAGGTACTGGCGCGCGAAGCTGCGGCGCGAGACGCTGCTCGATCGATGGCGCTCGAAATCGCGCCCTACGCCGAAGCCCTGCGCAACGGACCATTCAAAGATGGTCTGCTGACCGCATGCCGGGACATCGGTCACCGCAGGCGAATCCTGGTGCGGCCGGTGTGGGTAGATTCGACGCTCCGTCTGGAAGCAGGCGCCAAAAAGCTGGAATTGCGTCCTACGCCGAGTGGCGTGCTGGCAGTCTTCTTCGATGAAGGCAGGGACCAGGAGAGCGCGCCGATTGACCTATCGAGTGATCCTGTCAAATTGGCGGAAAAGTGGCTCGAAGGGAAGGGCAGGTAGGGCGGAACTAAATCCACTCTGGATCGTATTACCCTTCATGAAGTCTCTGAGTCACGTTTTCCGGCGATTCGGGCGCGCCCCGATGTTCACATCGGTCGCCTTGATTACGCTGGCGCTCGGAATCGGCTCCAACACGGCCATCTTTAGCGTTGTCAACGGAGTCCTGATCAAGCCGTTACCCTATCCTGAGGCGCGGCAACTGGTGGGAGTGTGGCACCTGGCGCCGGGGGTGACCGGAATCGCAGGCAACATCAACTGCTCGCCCACCATGTACTTTACATATCGCGAGGAAAACCGTACTTTTCAAGATTTTGGTTTATGGTCGAACGACGGCGTAACAGTGACGGGCGCGGGCGACCCCGAGCAGGTCCGCGCACTCGACGTCACCTACGGTACACTCCAATCCCTGGGCGTTCAGCCGGCGGCGGGACGCTGGTTTTCGCAAGCTGACGATACTACCGGCGCGCCCGACACGGTGATACTCAGCTTCAGCTATTGGCAGCGGCATTTCGGCGCAAGCCCGGAATCCGCAGTTGGACGTACGTTGATCGTAGATTCAAAACCACACGTCATCATCGGCGTGATGCCGCAGAATTTCCGGTTCCTGAACTCTCGAGCAGATCTGATCTTGCCGCAGAAGTTCGACCGGAATAAGATCTTCCTCGGCAACTTCAGCTATCAGGGAATCGCGCGGTTGAAGCCGGGTGTCACCATCCAACAAGCCGATACCGACGTGGCGCGGATGTTGCCCATCTGGCTAAAGGCTTGGCCCGCGGCGCCCGGTTTCAGCCGGGCGCTTTTCGAAAATGCACGCTTTGCGCCTTGGGTTCAGCCCTTGAAGCAAGAAGTCGTGGGCGACATCGGGGCAACGCTATGGGTTCTGATGGGAACCATCGGGCTGGTGCTTCTCATCGCGTGCGCGAACGTCGCCAATCTACTATTGGTACGCGCCGAAAGCCGGCAACAGGAACTGGCTATCCGGGCGGCCCTGGGCGCGGGGTGGAGGCGAATCGCCGGCGAGATGCTACTCGAAAGCCTGACCCTCGGCATCTTGGGCGGAGCGCTGGGGTTGGCGCTGGCGTATGCGGCCCTGCGTATGGTGATCGCTCACGGACCGGCGACCCTGCCGCGGCTCAGCGAAATCGGGATCGATCCGCTGGTGCTGGGATTTACGTTCGTGGTTTCGCTGCTGGCCGGCTTGTTCTTTGGCTTGATACCCGCGATCAAGTATGCCGGGCCGCAGTTGGCCTTAACACTTCGCGGCGGCGGGCGCACCATGAGTTACGGCCGCGAACGGCATCGCGCGCGTAATCTGTTGGTCGTGGCGCAAGTGGGTTTGGCGTTGGTCCTGCTGATTGGATCGGGGCTAATGATTCGAACGTTCCAGGCTTTGCGGAGCGTTCAGCCGGGATTCACCCACCCCGAGCAAGTGCAACTGCTGCATATTTCAATTCCGGACGCGCAGGTGAAGGAACCAGAGCGTGTGATGCGTATGGAGAACGAGATGATCGACAAACTAGCAGCCATTCCCGGCGTCACCTCAGTCGCGTTAGCCAGCGCCGCTCCGATCGAAAGAATGAACAATCAGAACGATCTGCTCTATGCGCAAGACAAGACTTATTCGCCGGGGCAGATTCCCCCGGTTCGGGCCTTTCGGTACATCTCGCCAGGGTTTCTGAAAACCGACGGTACACCGTTGATCGCGGGACGGGATTTTACCTGGACCGATGTCTATGAGAAGCGCCACGTGGCGATGGTTTCCGAGAATCTGGCGCGAGAAATGTGGGGCTCGCCCGCCGCCGCGGTCGGGAAGCAAGTGCGAACGGGACTCCAAAATGACGCGTGGCGCGAGATCGTGGGTGTGGTGGGCGACGTGTATGACAATGGCGTGGAGCAGAAAGCCCCGTCGTTCGCCTACTGGCCGTGCATGCTGGATCATTTCGAGCTCGAAGCATTGCACGCGACGCGCTACGGTGTGTTCGCGGTCCGGACTAATCGCGCCGGCATGGAGAGTTTTCTTGCGGAAGCCCGCCGAGCTATCTGGTCCGTCGACGCGAATGTGCCGGTGTTCCTGGTTCGGACGCTGAGAGATGTTTATGACGAATCGATGGCGCGAACGTCTTTCACGCTGGTGCTGCTCGCGATCTCGGGCGTGATGGCTCTGGTGCTGGGCGTTGTCGGGATTTATGGCGTCATCGCCTATGCCGTCACGCAGCGGACTCGCGAAATCGGCATCCGCATGGCGCTGGGGGCGCAGCCTGCAGGACTTCAGGGAATGTTTGTGCGCCAAGGTTTGGTATTAGCGGCAGTAGGTGCTGCGCTCGGTCTGGTGGCGGCTGCCTCGCTCACTCGTCTGATGTCGTCGCTGCTATTCAAAACCACGGCGCTCGATCCTATAACTTACGCGCTGGTCTCCGGACTGCTGATAACGGCGGCGGCTCTAGCGAGTTACTTTCCGGCGCGGCGAGCGACGGCAGTGGACCCGGTCGAGGCTTTGCGTACTGAGTAACGCGATGGCGGTCACCACTCTTGAAGGCTCGCAAAAATAACTTTAAATGTCGTTCCTTCAATTAATTACCAGCCAGAATATGGCTAATAGTCCTGCAAATCTTTAATAGACTCCTGCTATGCTTTGGTTTAACCGAAGCGGGAGGCAGTCAATCCGATGGGCGTTCTGCTGCACGCGCACTACCGCCTTATGGGACCGGGCGGCCAAAAGGTCGTTATGCCGGCGCCGGTCGACAAAGATACGCCCAACGCGCCGTGGTGGTGGGATCATCTCGCCAATCAAGCCGCGGATTTCAGGCGCGCGGGTTTCACCGCCGTGCTGTTGCCTCCGGTCTCGAAGACCGCTTCGGGCGCGGCTCCGGACGCCGATGGCTACGGGCTCTTCGACAACTACGATATTGGCTCGAAGAATCAATTCTTCAGTATCCCGACGCGCTTCGGGGACCACGAACGATTGCGCCGTATGATCGCGGTCATGCACGCTTGCGGGATGCAGGTGTATGGCGACGTCGTGCTGCATCAATACTACGGCGGAGACAACGCCACGTATACGTATCTGGGCGCGGACGGCAAGACTCGGAATGGACGGTTCCCTAAGCACCCATCCTGTTTCGTGGACGCTCCTCCGCGCGTCCCGGTCGACCCGGTAGCGAATCCCGAAGGCAACTTCGCCTTCGGGGACATGGCATCCTACATCAATTCGACCCCCAAGGGCTACATGCTTTCGGGCGCTATCGATGCGGCCGACTGGCTTACCCGGACGCTGGACTTCGACGGTTACCGGGTCGACGACACCAAAGGCATGGCGGTAGAGGCGGTCCGGCAATTTCTGGAATCGAAGGCCATGGCCGGCAGGTTTGCCGTAGGCGAGTATTTCGACGGCGATCCGTCAGCGCTGCACTGGTGGGTTGAGAATAGTGGAATGGGCGGAAGATCCGCCGTCTTCGACTTTACTCTGCATTGGGCCATCCAGGCCATGTGCAATAACAATTCCCGCTGGTGGATGGGCAGCTTACAGGGGGCAGGCTACATCGGAGTCGATCCAACCAAGGCCGTCACCTTCGTCGACAACCCGGACACGGATCTGTCATACGGCGAGAACGTGATATGGAACAAAATGCTGGGTTACGCCCTAATATTAACGGCCGAGGGATACCCGTCCATTTATTACAAGGACTACAGCACGGACCCAGGCTGCTACGGCTTGAAGCCGCTGATCGATAACCTGATCTGGATCCACGAGAACCTGGCGTTCGGAACAACCTGGGCGCGCTGGGGGAACGATCCGCAGGTGTACGTGTTCGAGAGGCAGGGATATCCAGGGCTGCTAGTCGCGCTCAACAACGATCAGTCCAACAGTTATCAGCGTACGGTCCAGACCAACTTCGGCCCCAATACTCAGCTGCACGAGTACACCGGCAAACATCCCGACATTTGGACAAACGGGCAGGGGGAAGCGACTTTTACGGTCCCGCGAAATATCAACGGCCATAGCTATCTTTGCTTTTCGCGCACCGGCTATGCGCAGCCTTTCTCGCTTGGTCGAATGACGACCACACAAACATTTTTCGGCGCAGTGGACTTGGATAATGGACCCGCTATGAACGGAAGTGTTGCGCGACCGAACCGTATCTGGTGCCAGCAGGGCACTGCGATCGAAGTCGAGTTGAAACCGGACACAGCGGGTTTCAGCGCCGCCTCGAAAATTATCCTGGAAATTGCTGACGATGAGGGAGCCGTCCTGAAGAGCGTGCAATTTACAGCGGGCTCAAAAGAGACGCGGGCGGCTATTGGCGCGCCCAAATCGGGATGGTTCGCCTTGCGCCTGACCGGCGATCGGCTGCCGCCTACCGGGGCCGCATACGAACTTACAGTACGTTATACGGGCACGCAGGAACTCGCGCTATGAGCTTCGCAATCACGACGCGATCTTATGACAACTTCCGCTCCGGCGCCAATGTTCAGGAGACGATTCTGACGCCGGCGGCGATCCGCGCGCAGGGCATTGTACGGCTATTCACGCTTGCTCTCCCCGGTGATGCGCGAGGCTGCGAGGCCCAGCCGCTCATCGTTCCTCAAGTAAAACTGGCGGACGGAAGCACGCACGACGTGGTCTATATCGCCAGCATGGCGAATCAGGTGTTCGCCTTCGACGCAAACACGGGTACGCAGTTATGGATGATCCAGTTAGGCACGCCCATCAAGGGGACCAACCAAATCGACGGATATCTCATCAACGATCACTGGGGTACCCTGTCGACGCCGGTGATAGACACGGCAGCCGGCGTGTTGTACGCATGTGCGTGGATCAGCGCGGATGGAACCGTGGCGAAGGGCCAGCACTATCTGTGCGCGATCCGTTTGCGCGACGGCAGCTCAGTGCATCCGCCACTCAATCTGGAAGGCGTTTCCTATGATCCCGGACATGGATTGCCCGTTCAAAAGTTTCGGTCGGTCGAAAGAAAGCAGCGCGCGGCTTTACTGCTCGTGAACGGCGCCGTGTTCATCGGTTTCGGAACCATCGCCGAGACTGCTTCCACGGCCCGAGGATGGCTGATTGTGGTAGATACGGCCAGGTTTCAGGTATCGGCAGCCTGGACGTCCACATCTCGCGGGAGTGGCGGAGGAATCTGGCATTCTGGCGGAGGACCTGCGGCCGACGCCCAAGGCAACATCTACGTCGTGACCGGGAACGGAGCTTTTGATGCCGTAACCGACTTCGGAGAGAGCATCGTCAAGCTTCGGTATACTCCGCCGACAGCCGGCATGCAGGGATCCCTGGCGGTAGCGGATTGGTGGACGCCCTGGACCGACGACGGCCGTACAGGCGGACAGCCGGAGGGAGAAGATAACTCCGTGCCTCGGCCGTCCAACGTACGCATGGTCCCGCGTTTGGCGGCACGGGGCGTTCACCTTAAGGATATGGGTGGGGCGTGGGGCGATCAGGATTTCGGTTCGGGCGGACCCGTGCTTGCCCCCGACATCAGTGTCCTGCTGGCCGCCGGTAAGGATGGCATTCTTTACACCGCCAACCTGCAGAACCTCGGCAAGACGCAGCCGGCGAACCTCGCGCCGGCAACAACCGAGCAGAACTACCAAAAGCTAAAAGCGCCGCCCATCTTCTATACCTATTACCCCGGCCCGCAGCTCAATCCGGCGCCGACGGCGGTGAATACGTTGAATGTACTGGAGGGGCAGCGGTCGCATCACTTGCATGGGACGCCGGTGCTCTGGAAGAGCGCCGCGCATGGTCTCACGCATTTCTGCTGGGGCGAAAACGGCAATCTGCGCGCGTGGTCGATCGCGGGATCGGGCGTGTCGACGTATCTGGCTTGCGGCGCGGAAGTAGCATCGGCCGATTCGCCGGTCCCGCCGGGCGGAATGCCGGGTGGAATGATTTGTCTCTCGGCCAACGGAGCGAGCGGTGGAGTTTTATGGGCATCGGTTCCGTATACGGACGCCAACATGGAGGTGAGTCCTGGGCGGTTTCTGGCCTATGACGCGGCCAATTTCGGCAGATACGCCGATGGCAGCGGGTCGATTGTGCCTTTGTGGGACAGCCAGCAGTGGAACTGGCAGTTTACCCACAACAAGTTCAACCGCCCGGTGGTTTGGAATGGCAAAGTGTTCCTGCCCACTTACGATGGGAATGTTTTGGTGCTTGGTCTGGCGCCAATATAAATCGGGGATTTCGGTTGTTCGGTGATTTGCTGCAGGATACCGAGCATGTCCCAGTTCTGCCACCCCGTCACAAATTTCCCATTCGCAATCTGGACAATGGTCATTCCAGTGGCCTGAACATTCTTGTTGGTCGGAGGCATCCCCAGCCCGTCCCCGGTGTGCCGCATGGTGCATAACCATCGAAGACAAACTTTGTCGCCCTCAGCCACGGCATCTTGAACTGAGATATGAATATCGGAGAAGGTAGCACGCATCCGGTCAAAAAAAGGATAAAAGCCTTCGGTACCTTTTATCGCGTCGTTTGAATCGCATATCACAGCGTCGGTCGCGAGCAATTCACGAATAGCTTCGCGGCGCCCCTTATTCCAGACTTCCTCAAACCACAATTTAGCCAATTCCTTATTGGCTTCGGACATTTTCTTCCTCCTCCGGGCGAGACCGGCGTTTCCCCGATCGTTTATGGTAGCAGGTCACTAACGGTGACTTTTGGAAGCCCATACGCTAGCTGGACGATCGTTCCGGCCCCCGGCAAATCGTCACTCAGGCTATCGATGGCGGCATAACCTCCTTCGATAAACTGCTGGGAATATCACCGGGGCAAGAGCGCAGAGTGGCTAGGCAGCGCGCTGAAGGGCAAGCGCGACAAAGTCTTCCTCATGACCAAGGTGTGCACGCATGACTTCGACAAAGCGCTCGCCAACTACTCCAGCTATCGGACCCTCTTAGGCGCTAAATGGTTCCGGGCCCGAGGGGACTAGCGACTGGACGGCCGGAACAGAAACTCTAGAATCTTGTCGCTCGGAACTGCTTCGCCATTCTGGGTGGCCGGCCGAAACTGCCAGGCCAGCGCGGCGTTCAGGGCTGACTTGGAAAGCGATGCCGAGACGGGGCCTTTCATGGAAGCGAGCTTGGCTGCGGTCACTTTTCCCAGGGCGCTGATGCTGACTTGAACTTCGACCACGTTGTCGCTTTGAATGAGCGAACTTAGCTCGGGGGGAACCTCGGGCCTAGTCTCGCGGATGGGCACCGCAGTATGAAAAGAACCGGACGCTTGTTCCTCTGTTGGGGCCTGGACGGGATTCTCCGGGACCGGGGAAGGGAGGGGCGCGGCCACATGAGCTTTTTCTACGGGCTGTGGCGGGCCTGCTGCTTTTACGCGAACCGGAGCGCTCGCTTCCGTCGCTGGCGACGGGGGAAGGCCGAGATCCGGAGCGTGAGAGACCGAAACGATGGATTCGGTGCGCGCTTTCCCGGCGGCGCCGATTATATCCAATCGGATTTCGATCCGGTCGCTAAAGGACGTAAAAAACGTTCTTCCAGCGCGCAGTTGGGCCGTGGTCAGCCGGACAAATGCAGGCGGGCTTGAGCCATCCCAGATGAGGATATCGGCGTCCTTGGCGGTAGCGATTTCGGGGGCCTCCGCATTCCACGCCACTACGATTCCCAGAAGCGCTCTCTCGACACGCAATCCAAGCGTCTGAGGTATCTCAGGGGCGTGGGCCGGGTGGTAGAATCGCAACGCGCCCGCCGCTGCAACTAGAATCGCAACCAGGACCACCAGGGCGATTCTTACTCCATGGCCAGTTTTGAACGCTCTCTCTTTGGCGCGCGCTACTAGGCCGTGCAGGCGGCTTGGCCGCGGCGATCCACCCACTAGCGTGGTCCAGGACGAACTTTTCAATTCCGTGCTAGAGAATGGAAAAGTTAAACCGCCATTCACGGCCCCATCCTGCCAGTAGAAAAACGCCGCGGTGGCCCGTCCATCGTGCGATCGGATTAGCAGGAAAACGTTCATCGGATCTTTGAATTTGGAGCGAGCGCATTCCAGATCCTCGGGCCGAAGCTGAATCCGCTGGTCCAGGTGCGTGCGATAGAACCCGATGACGCGTCCTTGGGTCGTCGACGCGGTTTTGACGGACTGGGCCAGGGAATCCGAACCAACGGTGAAATTCCTGGTTGGTTCCGAACCAGGCGGCAACTGAAAGTGGTCGGAGACTTCAATATCGCCGTCCGGCGATAGTTCCTTGCCGATCAGCAGTCCGCCGACCTCGCGCTCCGCGGGCCCAGGCTGAAGGATTTCCTTACTTAGGCGCTCGATGAATTCAAAGGTAATGTGGATGCGAACAGGGCATTCGGGAAAAGTCCACAAGAAGGACTCAGAGCGGGGTGCAGTCTTCGATGATGGGGGAAACATTCCCAACCCAGGATCAATACGAGCATGGTAGCATGCCACAGATTGCGATTCCATCTAGACTGTTGAAGAGTTAAACAATATGACAAACTGAAGAAATGCGGCCACCGGCAATACTAGGATTGCTCATTTCATATGCCGCAGGCGCGACTACACTCCCAGTCGTACTCTCCCGAACTGGTCAGGTGCGATCCGAGAGGATCGCGTTGAAAGGCCTGGATACCGCGCACCAGTATAGTCTCTTGTATTCGGTCCGGGACTTGGCGGCGATAAAACCGGATTTGCGGATGGTGATCGAATTGCGCCAAGGGCCGGCGGTCCTATCGTCCAAAACGCTGCATGCCGGAGACCCGGATTATTATTTTCAGTTTCGCGTTGCTCACCCGGGAGAAGCAGTCTTGCAGGTTCGCACTTCTGCAGCCGGAGGCACGTATCAGCTTCAAGTGAATAGGTGGCCATCGGCGCCGCTGGTGAAGAGCAATCCGAGTCACCGTTGGCAGGATGCGGTCCAGATTCCGCTCGGTCAGACGGTCTTCGCCGCAGGAGATGACGAGGAATACATCCCGCTCCGGGGAACACCGCGAGGTGCAGCCGTGAACGATCCCATGGGCGTTGATTGGTACAAATTTGAGTTCGCAGGCGCTCCCAAGCTAGTCTTTTTTCAGTTGGATCTCATGGAGCGCGATCAGATACCGGTCAATGTGTCTCTGTATCGCATATCAAACGGCCAGCCGAAGGAATATTTCGAAGGAGAAGACCCGGTCACGCTGCCGCACGAAGTGCAGGCGCTGGCGGGAAACAAGTTTACGCCGCGTATACTCAGCGAAAAAGGCATTTACTACATCGCGGTTCGCGCTAACCATCCGGAATACAAGCTGCGGACGCGGGTGTATGATCTGCCGCCGTATCAAGACCCTCATCAGGCTGTGCGCACGGCTCTCGACTATATTTTGGCGGCGGGCGACTCCTGGCACGCCAATACCCCCCGGCGCGGAGGAGTTCTGGACAGAGTATCGAGTGTGCATCAGGAGACGTCGCTATGCGTCGCATGCCACGCCACGCATTTTCCTTTGCGCGCGCAACTTTACGCGACGCGGAACGGCTACCCGGTGGTCCAGCGGCAACAACTACAGTTTCTGACGGAGCGTTTTTACAATAACCCACGGCCGTTTTACGGTTTCGAGAAAGAGGGCGCGTCGTGGGCGAGAATGATATCCGCTCCCGCCAACGTGCTAGGTCGAATGTCGCATCTTATCGACATCTTCGAGAACCAGATCACGTTGGAACCGCGACCGGCCTATCATGCGGCGATCGCGAAGTATTTAAACCTGTATTATTCCGGCCGCACCGAACTCCCCCCGGATGAGACCAACGGAAATACTCCGCTGGTCAGCGCTCACGAAGTTGCGTGGTATGCCTGGACGGCCACGAAAGATCCTCGCATGGCTGAATTCATTTCCAAGGGAGAGGTCAAGAATATGATCGACCTCTGCTATCAGACCTTGGCGCTGGCGGATATCGATCACAGTAAGTACAAAGATCAGATTGAGAATAACGCCCAGCGAATTCTCTCGGCGCAGCGCCCTGATGGTCAATGGTCCATGCGTTTTGATCCTGGCCAGCCGGAGGTCGAGTTTCAAACCGGACACGCGTTGTGGGCCCTACAGGTGGCGGGAACGCCGGTGACCAATCCACAGGTGAAGAAGGGAATCGAGTATCTGCTTGGACGGCAGCAGGGGTTCGGCGGCTGGATGGACCCACTGCAATCGTTCGAGAATTTTCGGACGCCTTTTCGCGAGACGCAGATGGCTGTTCTCGCTTTGAGTTCGTATTTTCCGCAAACCGGCCGGCGCGTGGGATGGAACTCGCCGCCAATCACCCGTTTGTCGGATAACCCGGTAGAACTGCTGCAGCAGCTGGACGAGGTCTGGGACGCGCCCTCTGCTCAGGTACGAGAGGAGATCGCCGCGGCGGCGTTGTCCAATGACGCATTGATTCGCCAAGCGGCAGTAGAAGCGTTGGGACGGCTTGGCGCGGGTCAGGAGTGTTACAGCAAGTTGCTGGGCGATCCGAGCAAACTGGTCCAGCGCACGGCCGCCTGGGCCATGCGGCAGTCCTATAGCCGGCATGCCGATGTGCCGTCCAAGCCGTTGACAGCTGCTCTTGTATCAACCGATGACCGCGTCCGCTGGGGCGCCACCCGCGTTTTCGGGCAGCATTTTTCGACCCTGGCGAATCGACCGGAGATCGCACCAGCGCTTTTGAAGCTGGTCGATGATCCGGCAGTGACCGTGCGAATGCAAGCTGTGAAAGGCCTTTGGCAGCTCTGGTTCTGGACTCCTGATACAGGCGCGAAGAATCAAATTGAAGACGCCGTGCTGGCGGCAATCGCACAGCCTCAGCCTGCTTGGGTGGCATCCAACCTGTCTGACGCGATCTATAATCTGGCGGATGAGAACATACGGTATCTATACAACAATTGGGTGCCGTTGCTCGCATGGCCGGAAGATCGAGAGCGTGCAATTCGGGGCCGGCTGGCGGTTGAGGATCGACTGGCTGCGAAGTTCGCGGCGGTGCTGGACGGCCCTTCCACACTCCAGAAGAAGTTCCTGTTACACTCGCTCACCGAGCCGCCGCAGCGGCGTGGGGATGTCTACGATCTGGAATCGGACTTAAGCAATCCCGCGCCGCCGGTCTATAACCGCATCGGCAACGATATCGAGCAGATCGTTTTCTTTGGACGCAGTGCAGAGCGAATCGCGAAATCGTTGCAGCCATTGCTGGACGCGAGCGATCCTGAAATGCGCGGGCTTGCGATCAAGGCATCGCTCCTGATCCGGGAGACACGCTTTGCGGACGTGGATCGCCTGGCGGGTGCTCGCGGCAGTGATGTGGGGTTGATCGAGGCTAAGTTGGAAACGATGCCGGAAGCGTCGGAAGTGGCGCGCCAGATGAAACCTGCGCCAGTGGTCGCAAATGCCGCTGATGGGCCAGCGGGGCGAGGTTCGGCAGCGAAACTGGACGAGACGTTCTTCCGCGCTTACGTGGAGCCGATTCTTCAGAAGCGCGGCAAGGACGGATACGCGTGCGTGCACTGCCATGCCACCCACACCTTATTTGACGGCACATGGTCGACAGTGAAGAACGTTGTCGATACGGCAAATCCGGAGAACAGCCTGATCCTACGGAAGCCAACCTCGAGCTCTGAGACGGAGGGTATCGCTGGGTCGAAAATTCTTCCGCACGGCGGGGGAACGCGGTTTACAAAAGACTCGCCGGAGTACGCCACCATACTCGATTGGATCAAGGGCGCGCACACGCCATAGCGGAAATATCTTTACTCTCCAACAAGTGCTTCGGCGCGCCATGCTGGGCTACTTCGAGCATGCAGCGTCCGATCTGTTCACTGGTGACGTGTAGGACGGGAAAATCCGCCCCAGCAGCGGCAGTACAGGCTCGGTCAACGAATAGATAACACGGACCGACGCAGTTTTCGATTTCGCTCCGTGCGGCGGTTCAATAATGCCAGGCCGAAACATATACGCGGCCTTGAAGTGTAAACGCAGCAGCGCGTTTTCGGTTTTGCCTTTGGCCCGCGCCCACATGGACCGCTCCTGTTCAGAACTGTCGGTGCCCGCGCCCGAGACATAGATGAACGTCATCTCCTGGTTCAAGCGCGATAAGGTCTGCGCGGCCGCCATTGTGATGCCGTACGTAACGCGTTGATAGTCGGATTCCGTCATCCCAACCGAAGACACTCCGAGGCAGAAGAAGCAGGCGTCGAAGCCGGAGAGTTCGCCTTCCAGAGACGAGAAATCCAATAAATCCTGGTGTATGACTTCTTTCAATTTCGGGTGTTGCACCCGGCTCGCGGTCCGTCCTACGATGTTGACGCATTCGACGCCAGGGTCCAGCAGGCATTCCCGCAAGACACCTTGCCCTACCATGCCGGTTGCTCCGAAAACAATTACGTTCCTGCCTTTATGACATCTTCTCACCCGGTCAAGATCGACGGCGCGAAAATTTAGCAATGCGTCTCACTGTTGTTGGCGATCTCGTCCTGGGAAACGGTTAGTCGTAAAGGATAATCCCGCATCGGCGCCTTGCCGTGGATGTATACTATCGCACATAATTGACGTTGGCCATGGCCCTCCGCGTCGGACTGTTCGCGATCGGCCTGGATGCCTATTGGAAGCAGTTCGACGGCCTCCAGCAACGGCTCGCGGGCTATGCGGAGAGAGTCGCGCAACGGCTCGGCCGGCCGGGTGTGGAGATTGTCAATCTAGGGGTGATTGACAGCCCTGAGAAGGCTGCGGAAGCTGGCCATGCGTTCCGTAGGGCGGATGTTGACCTGCTTTTTCTGCACGTCACGACCTACGCGCTCTCCTCGACGGTGCTCCCTGTCGTGCGGCGCGTGAAGGTGCCGGTGATCATTCTGAACCTCTCTCCTTCAGCCGCGATCGACTACGCTTCCTTCAATGCCATGACCGATCGGGGGAAGATGACGGGAGAATGGCTGGCGTATTGTCAGGCTTGCCCGGTACCCGAGATCTCTAACGTTTTTCGGCGCTGCAATATCCCGTTCTTCCAAATTACGGGGATGCTGGAAAACGATCCGGCGGCGTGGAACGAGATCAACGAGTGGCTGGACGCAGCACAGGTTGCTCGTACGATGGAACACAATCGCCTGGGTGTGATGGGTCATTATTACGGAGGCATGCTGGATGTCTATTCCGACCTTACTCTGCAGTGCGCTAGCTTCGGCGGGCACGTGGAGATCGTGGAAGTAGATGAGCTGTCCGCGCTGCGTGGCGAGGTTTCAACGGCTGAGATTGAGCGGCGGCGAAGCGATTTTCACGACGCGTTTCTCATCCAATCCGATTGCTCTAGCGAGGAGCTGGACCGCGCCGCCCGAACTTCAGTCGCGCTAGACCGTCTGGTTGAGCGGCATAATCTGGGCTCGCTGGCCTACTATTACTCGGGCTCCGGCAATGCGGCCAACGAAGACTCGATCAGCTCGATCATCTTGGGAACAAGCCTTTTGACGGCACGCGGAATTCCGGTAGCTGGCGAATGCGAAGTGAAGAATGCGCAGGCGATGAAGATTATGGACGCCTTCGGCGCGGGCGGCTCCTTCACGGAATACTATGGCATCGACTTCGAGGATGACATTTTGCTGATGGGGCACGACGGCCCGGGCCACTTGGCTATCGCCGCGGGGAAGATCAAAGTCCGCCCGCTCGAAATCTTCCACGGCAAAGTGGGCCGCGGCCTTTCGGTTGAGATGTCGGTGAAGCACGGGCAAGTGACGCTCTTATCGATTGTGGAGAGCGGCGGCCATTTGAAGTTGCTGACTGCCGAAGCGGAGTCGGTTCCCGGCCCTATTCTGGAAATGGGCAACACCAACAGCCGGTATCGGTTCAGCATGGATGCGCGGCAATTCTTCAACGCGTGGACCGCGCAAGGGCCAGCGCATCACTGCGCAGTCGGAATTGGGCATATTGCATCCAGAATTGAAAAGCTGGGTGCGCTATTAGGGATTGAGACTGTAAGCATTCGTTAATTCACGTGGTTCACTTATTCATAGCGCAGCGCAACCATAGGATCCAGGGGGGGAAGCCCGTCTTGCTGGTAAGTACACTGCAAACAGCGCCGCGGCCAGTACCAGCGCCGTAGCCAAGGAACCCGTCGTGAGGTCGGAGGTTTTTACGCCAAAGAGCAAGTTCGAAATTAACCGCGTGAGCGCCTGAGAGCCAGCCAGCCCAACTGCGATGTCAATCAACACCAGCCAAAGTAATGCCAGTACAGCTGGCCCACTCGACATTTAGAGAGGGATATCTGAGCAAACAGCGAGCCGTCCGTGATGCACCAGGGCCTGTGCGATACTACGCTTTCATGCTGGGGCGCTTCTTCATGCTCTTTCTGAACGCGTTGGCTTTGGCAGCTCAACCGGCTCCCTTGAAGAACCCGCCGCCGGGTCCGACCCAGCCGATTCCATACAGCCACCGGCAGCACTTGGCCATTGGGCTGGAGTGCAAGAACTGCCACGAAATGCCAGAACCGGGTGACGATATGGGGCTACCTGCAACAGCGAAATGCATGACTTGTCATACTTCGGTCAAAAAAGACAGCCCGAGTATTCAGAAGCTTGCCCAATTTGATAAAGATGGCCAGCCGGTACCTTGGGTTAGAGTTTACCATTTACCGGATTTCGTGGACTTCAGCCATAAGATTCATCTCACAAAGGCGAAAGCAACTTGCGAGGATTGTCATGGTCCAGTGCGGGAGCGCGACGTGATCCGCAAAGAGATGGATACCTCGATGGCTGGCTGCATGGAATGTCATCGAGCCAACAACGCGTCGGTCGCCTGCAACTATTGTCACGATCCTCGCTAAGACGGTGCCCTAGGCGATGGAGCGCCAGGTCGTGATTACGATCGAGGCAACCGGATCTGGATTCACAGCGGCGCGGTACGCGACAAAAGCTTTAAAGTATGGCGAAGCGAGATGTTCATCGAGCGCCGCTTGGCTCCTGAATCGTTCATAGAACATGAGCTTGGCGGAATTCTTTGGATCGCGATGCAGTTCGTACGCGAGGCATCCGGCCTCGGCTTGAGTCGGAGCCACGAGGGCACGAAGTTGTTCCGCCAGCGTCTCTTCCTGGCCGGCGGCAGCTTCTATATGGACATTTGAAATGACGTCGTCGTGGTTCATCGGTCGCAGTGTTTCATTGTATTGGAGCCACCGGTTTGGCACAGCGAACCACCTCTGAAAGGTCGTGTTTCGCACAATTTCGCTTGCAGGCAAACTGGCTTTGCTGTAGCATTGCTTAAGCTTTTGGCGCTTAAGCTTTTGGCGGGTTTGGAAAATGCCTGAGTCCTAGTGTGTAGCTCGGGGACCTCGTCAACGCGTGGAGGTTTTCAACCATGTCTCTTCTAAGGCCATTCGTTGGACTTTTGGTCCTTTTCTTGGGGCTGGCATTCGTGCAGCCGTCCTTCGGCCAAACTTTTGGATCGATCACCGGAGTCGTGACCGATTCGAGCGGAGGCATCGTTGTAAATGCCGCTGTTACGGTAGTCAATCCTCAAACCAACGCAACCCGCACGGCCCCGACGAACGCCAGTGGCAATTATGCGTTCCCCGCGCTGTTGCCGGGCACCTACGACGTAAAGGTGGAGGCCCAAGGTTTCCAAGCTGAGGTCCGCAATGGCGTGCAACTCCAGGTCCAGCAGGAAGCGCGCCTCGACTTTCAGCTTAAGGTCGGTTCTCTCACCGAAGCCGTGCAAGTGACCGGTGGCGCTCCGCTCCTCACTACGGAAAACGCGACCGTGGGCACGGTGATTGACAACCAACGCATCATTGATCTCCCGCTCAACGGCCGCAACTTCACCGCACTGATTTCCTTAAGCCCGAACGTCGTTTCGGGCTTCGGCACAAACGGGGCGGCCTCGCGCGAGGGAGGCGATCGTTCCACGGTCGCGCAGATCGCGGTTGGCGGGCAGAGGCAAGAGTGGAACTACTACACCCTGGATGGCGTCAGCAACACCGATGTCAACTATGGCAGCTATGCCTTCCTACCCTCGATTGACGCTTTGCAGGAATTCAAGGTGCAGACCGGCATCTATTCCGCCGAATTTGGCCGCGAATCCACCCAAATCAATGTCTCCACCATTAGTGGGACTAACCAGTATCACGGCGCCCTGTTCGATTTTATTCGCAACAACTACTTCGATGCCCGACCGTTCGGTTTTACTTCCAGCGTGCCGGTCTCCGCGCCCTTCAAGTGGAACCAGTTCGGCTTCACGCTGGGCGGCCCCGTTCAAATTCCCAAGTTGTTCAATGGTAAGGACAAGCTGTTTTTTATGGCGAACTATGAGGGATTCCGGCTAAGGCAGCAGACTCAGACGGTTTACACCACGGCACCCCAATCCATGCGCAACGGCGACTTTTCGGCGATCCTGCCGGCAACCGTGATCAAGGACCCAGTCAACGGTGCGCCCTTCGCCGGCAATATGATACCGTCTTCGCGGTTCGACGCCGCGGGGCTAGCGATGCTGGCGTTCTATCCCTTGCCCAATATCCCCGGCGCGGGATTGAAGAGCAATTACCTGGCGATAGACGCCGATCAAACCAACAAGGATCTGTTCCTGACGCGGATTGATTTTGTAGAAAACTCAAAATCCACCTGGTTCGGACGTTACAACTTTCAGAACGAGAATAATGTTACCCCCGCTTTGTATAAGAACGGTACACTCCTCGCCGTTGGCGTGCAGCAGGGGATGATTTCCAACGTCCGGATTCTCAAGCCCACCTTGGTAAATGAGTGTCGCTTTGGCTACAGCGGTTTCTATAACAATTTTGGGAACGAACTGCAGAACCAGTTCAACGGAAACCAGACGCTCGGGTTCGGGGCCATTGTTCCGCCGCCCGTTGGCTGGGGTACGCCGAACATTACCTTCACGACCTTTAGCAGTTTTGGAACGCCTGTAGGCGGGCCGTTCGTAACCAATGATCATACTTTCCAGTGGGTCGACAGCCTGGCCTGGAGCCACGGCAAGCATTCCTTCAAGTTTGGAGCCGAGATCCGCCGTGATCAGTACAACGAGGCCGGCAACCAGGACCTTCGAGGGCAGTTCACTGTAAATGGCAACGCCACCGGTTATGAATTTGCCGACTACATGCTGGGATACATCGGTCAACTTCAGGACGCGGCTACCTTGGGAGTCGCTCAGTTTCGCGCAACGTCTCAGGCCTACTACGTCGATGACAGCTGGAAGGTGCGGGCCAACCTGACCTTATCACTGGGCTTACGCTACGAATATGTTCCACCATGGACCGATAAGGGCGGTACGGAGGTGAACGTTTCGATTCCGTCGGATTTCCCCATGGCCCCGGTTGGTGCCTATGGTCCCACAAAGGGAGACACCACCACCCCCTTCTCGTACAACGGGGCGCATCCCTGTTTCGTACGAGTCGGGAATGGCAATATTTACACCAGTCCTTCGCCCACCCTGGCCCGCTTCAATCCCGCAATTTGCGCGGTCGAGGACGGCCGGTTGGGAAGCAGGCTGGTTCAACCGGACTACAGGAATTTTGCACCACGCCTGGGGCTTGCCTGGAGTCCCACCGGGAAGACGACTGTGCGCGCTGGCTGGGGAATCTTCTATGCGCAGGACATTGGTAATACTGTGTGGGATATGAACGCCAATCTTGCGGCCCACGTCCAGGATGTAGCCAATCCGGTCACTCACGATCTTACTTTTGAACATCCCTTCACCGCCGGGGCTAACGGCGCATGCGGGGTTCCGAGCCCGCCTTACGTTTGCATCAGCACACCCCAAGGACTGGCCAACCAGAGCAACCGTGCCACATCCTACGTGGAAATGTATGAGATGAATATTCAACAACAGTTGACCTCCGACACGGTCCTAGAGGTTGGGTATCTAGGTTCAGAAGGCCACCATCTTCAGGCCTTGCTTACTTTCAACGAGCCGTTGTATATGAGTGCTACCGTAGCGGTGACTCCTCGCCGGCCCGCCCCCGAGTTCGGAAATATCCAATATTTAGCCAACGTCGCGAACTCAAACTACAACGCCTTGTCTGCCAAACTGACCCGCCGGTTGTCTAAAGGCCTCACTTTTCTGGTTGGATACACCTTCGGGAAATCAATTGATGAGAGCAGCGGCCCGCGTCCGATTGCGGGAGACAACGTGCTGACCCCCCAAGATGGTACCGATTGGAGGGAAGAGAACCGTGCCCGGTCATCTTTTGACGCGCGCCACCGCTTTGTCATCTCGGCACTCTACAACCTGCCGATCGGCAAAGGTCACACGTACCTCAATCACGGTATCGCCAGCACGCTGATCGGCGGCTGGCAGATCGGTTCGATCTACACCTTCCAGACCGGGCTTCCGTTCAGCATATCGGATGGCGTAGACGAGTCTAATACCGGCGAGACGCACGATCTGGCGAGCGTCGTCCCCGGTCAAAGCTGGCACCTCTCCAACCCTTCCCCGAACGAATGGTTTAACACCGCTGCCTTCGCGCTTCAACCGAAGGGTACCTACGGCAACTCCGGTCGCAACATTGTCACGGCCCCCGGAATCAACGTTCTCAACTCGACGTTGCAGAAGAACTTCAATTTCACCGAGCGAATCTTCTTGCAGATCCGGTTCGAGGCATTCAACACGTTGAACCACCCCAACTTCTACCTCCCGAACTCAACGGTAACCAGCGCCAGTTTCGGCAAGATTACCGCTTTGCAAAACAATATCGACATGCGGGAGTTGCAACTTAGCATGAAGCTGGTCTTTTGATATGGGGCGATCTTGTCAACGCTCTTCCAGTCGCGCCCGCCAGCGCCGCATCGTCCGGTCAGTCACCCCGATGATCTCCGCCGCTTCCCATCAGCGCATCTTCTTGGCCGTGGCCTTCAGCAGTACGTCTTGTAGCTTCATCATCCGCTCCACTTCCGCAGCTGAGTATGCCTGGTTGGGATACCCTCCAGGCTGCTCAGCCGCTGGTCAAAGCGGACAGATCCCGTGTGAATTGGACCGGACAACTCACATACTAACGACACGCCTGCATACCCCGTTGCGTGGTGGCCTGGTTCGATATATACTCCTCGATGCGAAGCTGTCGGTGCATCCGGTGAAGGAGCATATCCATTGAAGGAGCAAATCCATGGAAACGATGCTCAGAGAGGCGGAAATGAAACTTAGAGCGGCCCTCTTGGTTCTGGCGGTATGGCTAATTGCCATCGCTCAGCTCTTCGGTCAAACGTTTGGCGAAATTACGGGGTTGGTGACGGACCCCAGCGGTGGAGTAGTCGCCAACGCCTTGGTGACCGTAACTAATCCTCAAACCAATTTCACTCGGACCGCGAATACGAATACCGCGGGCCTTTACACTTTCCCTAACCTTCTGCCAGGCGTTTACAACGTCAAGGTAGAAATCCAAGGGTTCCAGGCCGAGGTTCGCACCAATGTGGAACTGCAGGTCGAACAAGTGGCCCGCATCGACTTTCAGCTCCGTGTGGGAGCCGTAACGCAGACGGTCGAGGTGAGCGGCGGCGCTCCGCTGCTCGATACGGAGAACGCCGCGGTCGGCACGGTCATCGAAAATCAGCGGATCGTCGAGCTCCCGCTCAACGGTCGCAACTTCCTGCAACTGGTGGCCCTCAGTCCGAATGTCAGCGCGAGTTTTGCTAACGGCGGGCAATCCAGCGCGCGCCTGGGTGGCGACCGCAGTTCGCAGCAACTCTCGATCTCCGGCAACCGCCGCGAGTGGAATTACTTCACTCTCGATGGCATGGACAACACCGATGTAGATTTTAATAGCTACCTCTTCCTGCCCTCGATCGATGCTCTGCAGGAATTCAAGGTACAGACAGGCGTATATTCGGCCGAGTTTGGTCGTGAAGTCGGCCAAGTCAATGTCTCCACTAAGAGCGGGACCAACGAGTATCACGGCACTGTGTGGGAGTTCATCCGCAATAACCGTCTGGACGCGCTCCCTTTCGGCTTCACATCCAAGGTCCCCACATCTTCGCCGCTCAAGTGGAACCAGTTCGGCTTCACGCTGGG
>Ga0185299_10002039_pt1 | contig 33590 bp, 31 predicted proteins | sample PaiPotPPA55metaG_FD_128002 | JGI IMG/M metagenome (GOLD analysis project Ga0185299, IMG submission 128002) | Iron sulfur acid spring bacterial and archeal communities from Banff, Canada, to study Microbial Dark Matter (Phase II) - Paint Pots PPA... ...
ATCCCAAACTCGATCGCAACCATGCGCATCCGCCTGATCCGCGAGTTGATAAGAACCTTGCCCCGATGCCCCTGTTGTGGCGCCCTCGCAGCGTCAAGAGGACGCAAACACTCGTGACGCAGTAAGACTAATCCGCCCTACGACACTGCGCTCGCAATGCCGCCGTCCCTACTCGTCCTCGAACTCGTCTTCCTCGTTGACCTTGTCGTTCGACCGGTGCCGGTGCGCAACGTGCCCGCTGCCGCCGAGCGATCCCGTCACGTAGGGGTCGCGCGAGGCGTAGGGATTGCGCCCCGCCACGCGGGCGGCGACCTCTTCGCCCGACACCGCTGACGGTTCGCAGATCAGCCGCCGCGAGGCGCGGCGCATCAGATCGACGTGGATGTGATCGTAGTGATAGACGTTGGAGCCCGGCGCCAGCACGGTGGTGAACTGCTGGCACGCCGCGGCCTGCACGTCGCGCAAAAAGCCCTGCTCTTCCGGCATGCCCTTCCAGCCGTCCTTCACGGTGATGCGGCGGCCGTCGGACAGCGTGAAGGCTGCGATATCGAGCGCGTTGCCGAAGGCGTGTTCGGAAATATGCGCATTGGCATTGCCGTTCATGCCGCGGCAGGAATACGCCGAGATCTGCCTGATCTCGACCACGCGCGCGCCGAACCAGCGCTGGGCGGCCGGCTGCACCGAATCTGAAAGCCAGCGATCGAGCACCGAGACGATCGGACAGGCGAGCGTCGCCGCTGGCTTGACCGCGACCGGCCCGAACGCCTCGACCTGATTTCCCTGGGCCGGCCCAAGCCGCGGCAGCGGTTCGGCTTGCGGCTGCGAAGGCACGCCTTCGGGGCGCGGCGAGTAAGGCGCGGAGGTGCGATCGCGCGGCGGATAGGCTTGCGCATCCGGAGCGGGCCGCTGATACGGCGCCTGATAGGATCCTTGATACGATCCCTGATACGATCGTTGCGCGGGCGGGCTCATTCCCGGCGTGCCCTCGGGCGGCAGCTCGATCTCGTTTTCATCCGGCGCGACGCCGGGCGCCGTCAGTGAAATCGGGCCATTTTGCTGCGCGCCATAGCCTGGCTGGCGCATCGTATCCGGATAGGACGATGGCGGCGGCGCAGGAGGTGGCTGGGAGACCGGCCAGCGCGGCGCATTGCCGATATTTGCGGGCGGTCGCAAATCGTCGTCGGCAAAGCCAAAACTGCCGCTGCTTTCGCCGAGCGCCGCGACTTTCAGCGGAAACTCCGCGCCGCAGACGCCCGGGCCCGAAATCGGGTTGATCCGGACCAGATCGGGACCCTCCTTGACCGCGCCGGACTTCAGGCATGCGATCTCGGCCTCGGCCCGCCACGGCTCGCGCTCGGCGGATTGGAAAAATCCGCGGCCGCAACCCGCTAGCGAGACAAGGACGAAGGAGCCGACGAGGTACAGGCGAACTCCGCGCGTCATCCGCGCACGTTCAACGAATTTATTTAAGGACTCTTCAACGCGTTGTTTTAACGACTCTTTAACCATCCCGACGGCGCTGCAGCATGCTGCGGCGGGCAGGGACCGACAGCAGCGCTGACTTTTTCGGCCGGAAACGTTTTGCTAGCTTCGGGCGCTTTGGCGGGCAGCGACGTGAACCAGGGAGCTTTCCAGGATGACGGCCTTCGGTCCTTTCGTCACCAGATTGAGCGTTGTCACTGCGTATGTTGCATTCGCTTTCGTCGGCGCCATCGTGCTCGGGGTATTTTAGGACGGAGTAGTCTCTCAAGACGGAGTAGTCTCGCAAATTGCATCACAGCTTCGAATTTGGAGCGCCCGGCGGATTGGATCATTCCAGCAGCCGGGCGTTTTTATGCGTGGTGCCGAATGCACCCTCAAAAATTCGAGCAACTCGATCCGGTGATCCCGCCGATGACAAAATCCTTGCACATCAGGCCGGGATTATCGGGATCGGGATACATGCCGTCTCTCGAGTGGTCGCGCTCGCTGTGGCCAAAGCGCCAGCCGCGCGAGAGCATGCAGCGTTTGTAGGCCTTAGGCGTCGGCGTGCCGCTCTGCGGCGCGCCCAATAGCTGCGAGCAATAGAGGGTGTCGGCCTGCAGCGCGTCGTCGCCCCGCGGATGTTTGGTGATGTTGTTGTAGACGTCGTTGTCGGCCCGCGCGCTCAGCGCACTGCCGAGCAGCAACAGCGTAACCAGGATCAGGCGTTTCATGTTCGATCTCCATCTGCGCGACCGCGGCCGCAATCGTCCGTCGCGCCAAACGCGCGCGCCGGTTCAGATGGTTTCGATTACAAATTGGAAATGCGTTCGAGCGAATCGGTGATCACCAAGTGTAGCGCACGACGCCCTTGCCCGCGTAAGAGCGGGTGACGTTTGAAAATTCGCCTTCAAAAGTCGCGGCCGCCGACCAGCCGTTGAGCCACTTCATTTCAGCGGAGGCCGTGGTCAACGCGGAGTCGCTCGCCTGCGCCGCACCGCCCACGACAAAGGATGCGCCGGGCAGAGTCTGGAAGGTCGCCGCGATATTGCGGTCGGGATTAAAATCGTGTGCCCAGGCGAAGCGGGTGCGCAAGGTGAGGATCGCATTTTGCATCGCGAAGGATCTGTCGGTGCGAACGCCGAGTTCGCTGCGGGTGTCGGTGACGCTCCTCGAACCATAGGCCAGCGCGAATGTGTTGGCGCCTGACAGCGCCTGTTCGGCATAGGCCGGCAGATCGAAGGTGGTGAACTGTCCGGCCGCGTAAGGCGTGATGCCCATAGCCATCCACGGCGTGACAAAGCGATAGCCGCCCTCGACGCGCCCCGAATAGGCGTTGGCGTTGAACTGCGCATGCAGCCGGTCGAGGCCGGCGACGGTGACGGTGCGATCGGTCGTGATGTCCTGCCAGCCATAGGCCAGCGCGCCGGAGATATAGGCTTGGCCTGCCGTATGCTTCACAAACGCGCCGGCCTGGAACAGGTCGGAGCGTCCGGTGCCAAATCCATTGGCGATCGAAAAATTAGTGCCGCCGCCGGCCAGCGCGAATCCGGCGATGGTTCGCGGCGACAACAGATAGTCGGCGCCGGCCACGGCGCCGAACACCCGGCTGGTCGCGCTGTTCGATCCCAGCGCCGCATTGCCGTCGGTGGCTTGAGAACCGCCGAAGCCGGCCGCCCAAACGCTCCAGCGCGGATCGTAGGTTTGCGCCAGCGGCGCCTTGCGATAGATCGCGGCATAGGCATCACGCTCGCTCTTGCTGCGCGACTTTCCGTTCGCCGCGTAGGCGCTGGCGCTGTCATCTTCCTCGGCGAACGGCGCGGCACCACTCGACGGCGTCACCGGATTGCCGCGCCCTGTGACAAACGGATCGGTGAGCAGGCTGAGAAACAGGTTCATCGCATCGAAGGTGGTCTGCTGCGATCCGGTCGCGACCTCGCCGGAAACCTGTGCGAGATTCCGGGGGATGTTACCGAGGAAGATGGCGCCGAGCGGACCGCTGACCCCGCCGGCCGCATTGAACGCGGCATCGAGCGCGGATCCGACCGCGCGCTGGTTGACGGTTTCTCCCGGAAGCTGGCCGAGCCCCGACAACAGATTGAGCAGCACGTTGTTGCCGCTATAGATCAGCGATCCGTTGATGCCGGCCGGCGTCGTCAGCGCATTGAACCGGCCGCCGCCCAGTCCGCCCGAGGTCAGGATCGTATAGGGCGAATTGAAACGGTAGGAATTGGTCGGCGATGTCACCTGCGCGGTGCCGGCCAGCGCGGCGATACCCGTCACGTTGGTGAACGTCGTCGCGGTGGAGTTGAGTTGCAGCAGGTACAGCGCGCCGGACTGGAACGCGAGATTGCCGTTCACGGTCATGAACGTGCCGGGCGTGCCGTTGCCCGGCGCGAAATTTGCGCCGTTGTTGATGCTGGTATTGCCGACCGTGCCGGTGCCGCCGAGCGTGCCGCCGTTCACCGTCATGCCGGCGTTTTGCAAGGTGCCGTTGACGTTAAGCGTGCCGGCGCTGATGGTCCACGGCATCACCGCGGCATTGTTGCCGGTCAGCGTCCAGGCCGAATTGCCGATCTTGTTGAAGGTGCCGTAGCCCGAGAATTGCGTGGCGAACAGGCTGGCGTCGAAGCTCGCGGTGCCGGTGCCGCCGAGCTGAAAGGTGTCGGCGCCAAAACCGTGCGCGGTGCCGTTGATGACGCTGCCGGGCGCGAGGGTGAGCGTATTGCCGCCGCTAAAAAATTGAATCGCGACGCCAATGGTGGTGCCGTCGATGGTGCCGGCGTTGAAGATCGACGTGTTGCCGAAAGCCGCGATGGCAGCGGAGTCCGATATGATCAAGCCGCCGGCATTGTTGACGACGCTGCCGCTAAACATGGAAATGGCGTTAAACGCGGCGCCGCCCGCCGTGGCCGAGATGGTTCCGGAATTGACGATGTTGACGACATTGCCCTGGACGCCGAAACCTCCAGGACCGGTCGCCGAAATCGTCCCGAAATTGGTGATGGTGAGGGTGGGCGTCTGGTTGCCTGAAACGCCAAAGCCGTCGCCGGTGATGAGGCCGGAGGCGAAGTTTGTCAGAACCAGGGTATTGGCGTTGAGGCCGGTGCCGCCGGCGTTCACCGAGGATATCGTGCCGGAATTGAAGACCACGGCGCTCAGCGCGTTGATGCCAAAACTATCGCCGGTAATCACGCCGGTGGCGTTGTTTGTCACCGTGAGCACGCTGGGACTGGCGACAGAATCGATCCCTTCGCCGCCACCGCCGCCGATGATCAGACCGGAATTCACTACGGTGCTGTTACCGAGCGCCTGGATGCCGAAAGAACCCTGGATCGTCCCGCCGGCGTTGTTGGTAACCAGAAGGCCCGGCCCCGCATTGATACCGGCGAAATCGAAAATGTTATCGGGGATATCGAGCCTGCCGATGGTGCCCGAATTGTTTACGGTCAGATTAGTGCCGTTGGCATTGATGCCGAAAACGTCGCCGACGCCGCCGCTGCCGAAGGTCGTGATGGTGCCGAGATTGTTGATGGTGGTGTTGTTGTTGACGTTGATGCCGATGCTGGTGCCGGTTACCGACGCAGCCCCCTGCACATTAATCGTCAACCCGTTCTGGCCGCCGGTGCTGCCGTAGCCGTTATTGAGCCCCGGTCCCTGATTCAGGGTAACGCCGCTGCAGGTCACCGTGACGTTATCGCCGGTGGCGGGTGCACAGACGGCGAAGGCTTGCGATGGCGCCAAGGCGGCGAGGCCAAGGAGGCAAAGGGTGGCGAACAGGCGACGGTCAAAATGATACCGAACGCGCTTCCCCACAACGCTCTGAAACATTTTGTGCTCGTTTCAGCCTGACGCGACGCGCTACTCTGACAAAGCATCCGGGCCAACCCGGCCCGGCGCACATTCCGTAGGCACTTTAGCGGGAATATCTCAGGTTGAGAGCCGTGACCCGAGCCCGGAATCGGAATCCGACGCGATGCGTCATTTTGGCAACATGTTGCTAGGATGGCGGCACTGGCGAAACCTGCCGGGAAGTAATCAGCTTCTCCGGCTGCGGCGCGATCCGGGTCCAGAGATTGCCGGAGCAGAAGAACCTGCCGAGCGCGCAGGCTTCGACCCGCAGCGAATTCGCATCCTTCATTTTCATCGTCGCGTAATAGCTGTTGCCGCTGTTGCGGCTGAAGATGGTGCCGGACCATTCGGTGTCGGCCTGCGCGGAGGCTGCCTTGTCGGCGGCAGGCTTGTCTGAGGCTTTGGGCTTCATGTTGACCAGCAGCGTTTCGCCGGCGGCGTTCGAGGCGGGCTCGATGACATAGCCGCACAGCGCGTGGCCGCAGGGCTCGATACGGACCGATCCCTTCTTGCCTTCGGTCTGCCAGTCGCCGAGCGGGGTCGCAGGCAGCGCATCGTTTGTATCGCGCAAGACTTTTGAAACCGGCGCGGCAACGGGAGCGACGGGAGCGGCAGCGGCGGGCGCCGCGATCGGCGGCTGTGCCGGCGGTGGTTCGACTGCCGGCGGCGGCGCCGGCATCACGATGATGGATCCGGTCGCCTTCGGTGTTGCCGATGCTGTCGTGACAGGCTCAACCGGTGTTGGCGGCGGCGCGACGACTCTCGTCGTGGCCGCCGCAAGTGTCACGGTCGCCGGCGGTGGCGCAGTCGCAACGGACGCGCGCGCCGAAGCCGGTTGCGGTACTGAAGCGGTTGCGACCGGTTTTGCCCGCGCCGCATCGTTGCGATCATCGTCAGGGCCGCGCCAGCGGCGCGTCACATAGATTCCCGGAATTGAAACCGAAAGGCATGACACCGAACGGCAATGCCGCGCCGCTTCGATATGGATGCGGTGACCGCCGACGGTGAACGAAAGCGAATGGCCGGCGTGGGCGGATGAACTGAGCAGCATCGGCACGACGAAATAAAAAAATCGCTTCATCGCAGTCGCCTCTCAAAATGATGCGGAAATCAAACTCCGGTAATGCGCCGCTGAATGTGATTTGGCTCACCGTGACCGGACCGCCGCGCGCCGCCGGCCCGCTTTCGCTGGCCCTGTGACCTGCATCACGGAAAGCGCCGCCCGCCGGGCCTAGGGTCGCGCCGAGTTCAAGGACCCGCTCAGGAGGCTCTCATGAAAAAATTCGTCATCGCCGCCGCGTTGTTGGTGGCCGCGACCTCGGCCCAGGCCGGCAATTCGGTCTCGTTCGAGATCGGGGGAAACAAGATCCATATCCAGGCGCCGAAAGGGTGCGACTCGCTGTCCTGCATCCAGGTCACGGCGCCGGGCCTCACGGGCTCCGGTTTCAACCTGAAGAGCCTCAAATCCAGTCACGACGATGACGACGTCGCGCAGCGCACCGATCCGCCCGCACCGACGCCCGCAATGACGCCCGCTGCTGCCCCCGCCCCCACGGTCGAGGCGGCGCTGCCGCAGCCGACGCCTGCCGCCAAGGGCGACATCATTACCGCCGTTGCACCGCCAGCCGCGGCTTCGACCGCCGCAACGCCACCGGCCGCCGTCGCCATCGCGCCCGTTGCCGCGGCGCCGGCCCAAGCACCAACCACCCCGCTCGGCGTCTGGGCCACCGAAGAAAACAAAGGCAACGTTCGGATCGAAGCCTGCGGCCAAAACCTCTGCGGATATACCGCGGACACCGGCGAAAAAATCCTCATCAACATGAGGCCGCAGGATTCGAAATGGGTCGGCCATATCCATGATCCCGACAGCGGCAGGACCTACGACTCCAACATCGCGATGAAGGGGCCGAATACCCTGCGGGTGCAGGGCTGCGCCTTCGGCGGCATGTTCTGCGGCGGCCAGACCTGGAAGCGGATCGGCTGACAACACGAAGAGCGCCTTGCGCGCGTCTCGCAGGATGAGGCCGGTGCATTCATCTGGCATTCAGGCGCCGGAGTCCCCAATCGCAAAACCTGTTCTTCGCTCGTTGCCTTCTCGCTCGGGATCTTCATTTGACGCGGCGCCGGTTATCATTCGCGCTCTCGCTTGCCGGCTATTTCATGCTGGCCGGCATCGCGAATGTCGTGGCGATCCCCTCGCCGATCGACGCCGAAAATCCGTTTCCGCTCGGCGCGATGTCGAGCCTGACCAAACTGGCGCAGACCCAGCCGGCACAGCTGCCCGCGCCGGCAGCAACACCCGCGCCGCCGGCGGCAGCTCCGCAGGCGGCCGCCGGCGAGCCGATCGGAAACGTCGCGACCTTGACCGGGATTGCGACCGCGATCCGCAACAAGAATTCGATCGCGCTGAAAGTGCAGGACGACATCTATCTGAACGATGTGCTGCAGACCTCGGCGAACTCAACCCTCGGCATCACCTTCAACGACGCCACCACCTTCAATCTCACCGCCAACGCCAGGATCACCGTCGACAATTACGTCTATGAGGATGGCGGCAAACAGAACTCGGCGGTGTTCGATATCACCCGCGGCACGGTCGCGTTCGTCGCCGCCGCGGTCGCCAAAACCGGCGATATGAAAATCACGACGCCGACCGCAACGCTCGGCATTCGCGGCACCACCGGCCTGGTCGAGGTGCCCGAAGGCGCTTCCGCCGCGGGTGCGAACAATGTCGCGATCAAACTCTATCCCGATGCCGACGGCAGGGTCGGGCGGATCGAGGTCAACGACCGCTCCGGCGCGCGGCTAGGCGCACTGACGCAAGGCGCGAGCGGTTTTGCGATCCGGCCCGGCGCCGGCGGGCGGCTTGCCGCCACCCCGCTTGCGATCTCGCCGCAACAGGCGCAGCGCGATCAGGGCATCGTGCGCCAGGTCCACGCCGCGCAGAGCGTCGGCCGCCAGATCGTCACCCAGAAGCAGATTCAGCGCCAGCAAAACCCGAACCGGCCTGCGGCGCCCGGCGCCACGCCGCCACGTCAGCCCGGCCTGCCGAAGCAGAACGGCTTGCCGAAGCAGCCGGGTTCGCCGAAACAGAACGGCTTGCCGAAACAACCGGGATCGCCGAAGCAGCCAGGCTTGCCGAAACAAGGTCAGCAACAACCAACGCCGGGCGCGCCGCACGAGACAAATGCGCCGAACCTGCAACGCGCGCCCAACGCCCCCGGCGTGCAGCGGCCGGCCTTGCAGAACCGCCCGGCGGCACCACCGCGGCGGCCGCCTCCGCCCCCGCCGAAGCGAAAACGTCGAAGGTAAAGCGCTCAGGCGGCGGGAATTATACGGGCCTTCGCAGCAGCGGCTCGCCGGCGCGGATGCGGGCGCCGTCCGTGACGTTGTCGCTGAATTCAAAATGGTCGGGCAGCAGCACGATGATGGTCGAGCCGTGCTCGAACCAGCCGAGCTCATCGCCCTTGCGCACGCTGACGTCGCACGGAAAAACCGTCGGTCCCCGGCTTTGCGCGTTGAGCAGCACATCAAGAAAATGCAGCCGGATGCTGGCGACCAGGATCGCGGCGACCGGCACCAGCGTCAGGGCCTCGCCCGTCTCCAGGTGGGTGCGGATCACCGCGCGCTCGTTCTTGCAGAACAGTTTCTCGATGCGCTTCAGCGCGATCGGATTGACGTTCCAGGTATCGCCGGAGATGAACGTGACCCGCTCGATCCGGCAATCATGCGGCGCGTGAAAGCGGTGATACATGCTCGAGGTCAGCCGCAAGGTGATAAAGCGCCCGTTGCGGTGGGTATCGACCAGCGCGGGATCGCCGAGCAGGTCGAGCAGCGAGTACCCGGCGCCCTTGACCTGAAACAATTCGGTATCGGCGATCGCACCAAAGGCGCCGATGATGGCATCGGACGGGCTGACCACGATAGACGGGTCGGGATCGGGCGGCCGCAGGCCGGGGCGCAGCTCGCGGGTAAAGCAGTCGTGCAGGCTCTTGAAGCTGGTCTTGCGCGCTTCCGACAGGTCGAGGTCGGAGAACAGCCGCCAGCACGCGATGGAGAGGTCGCGGATCAAGGGCTGTTCGATCTTGCTGAACCAGCCCATGAACCGGGTCAAAGCGGCGCGGGGGACGCGGTTGGTCAGGAGGAAGTTGAGGTCTTCCTGCTGGGTAAAGCTGGCAATAAGGCTTTTGACTGTCATGAATCTGTCAGAAGGACTGGTTAGCGCTTTTGTCATGGATTCGCAGCTCTCGATTCTGTCTCTCGCCGTCGGCGCGGTCGCAGCAACCGCAATGGTCGCTCCCAAGGTAAAGGCCCGGCTGGCGTTGTCGCGGGCCAAGCACCGCTCGCTGACCGGGCATTCGAAGATGTCGCGCACGGTGGCGCGGCTGATCCCGTTCTACGACTTCGACATCGGCGATTTTTTCAAGTCCGACGGCGCACCGGCTACCGTCGCGACGCAGCGCAAGGATGGTTTTTTCCGCCTCGCCTCGCTCTACAAGGAGCGGTTCGCGCGCAGCCGGCAGATGACATCGGAAGCAGCAGGCCAGATCTCCGACCTGCAATTCACCCAAAATTACCGGGTACCGTTTCAATATAGCCGCGTGGTCCGCGAAAATCTCGGCGCCGGCAGTTTCATGCAGGCCTCCAGCGGCGTCACGCTGACCGACCTTGACGGCAACGTGTTCTACGATCTCACGGGCTCCTACGGCGTCAATATTTTCGGCAACGATTTTTACAAGGAGTGCATCGCCGGCGCCGAGAAGCGCGCGCAGGCGCTGGGCCCCGTGCTCGGCTTCTACCATCCCGTGGTCGCCGAGAACGTGCGGCGGCTGGTCGGGATTTCCGGGCTTGACGAAGTCTCGTTCCACATGTCCGGCACCGAGGCGGTCATGCAGGCGGTGCGGCTTGCGCGCTACCACACCAAGCGCTCGCATCTGGTGCGCTTTGCGGGGGCCTATCACGGCTGGTGGGGCGACGTGCAGCCCGGCGTCGGCAACCCGATTTCGCCGCATGAGACCTATACGCTCGCCGAGATGTCCGAGCGCACGCTTCAGGTCTTGCGGACGCGGCGCGATATCGCCTGCGTGCTGGTCAATCCGCTGCAGGCGCTGCATCCCAACGCCAACGCGCCCGGCGACTCCGCCCTGGTCGACAGTTCGCGCGGCGCACGTTTTGATCGCGCGGCCTATGGCGAGTGGCTGAAGAAGCTGCGGCAGGTCTGCACCGAGCGCAATATCGTTTTGATCTTCGACGAGGTGTTCGTCGGCTTCCGGCTCGCCGCCGGCGGCGCGCAGGAATATTTCGGCGTCCGCGCCGACATGGTGACCTACGGCAAGAGCCTCGCCGGCGGCTTGCCGGTCGGCGTCGTCTGCGGGCGCAAAGAGTTGATGCGGCGCTTCCGCGACGACCGGCCCGCCGACGTTTGCTTCGCGCGCGGCACCTTCAACTCGCACCCCTACGTCATGACGGCGATGGACGAATTTTTGAGCCGGCTCGCCAGTCCGAATTTTCGCGCCGTCTATAACGGGCTCGACGAGACCTGGAACGCCCGCGCGGCGCAGCTGAACGGTACGCTCGCCGCGCAAAGCCTGCCGGTCCGCCTCGCCAACCTGTCCTCGATCTGGACCGTGCATTACACCGAGCCGTCCCGCTACAACTGGATGCTGCAATATTATTTGCGGGCCGAGGGACTGGCGCTGAGCTGGGTCGGCACCGGGCGTTTCATTTTCAGCCTGAACTACACGGAGGCGGATTTCGCCGAAGTCGCAAAGCGCTTTGTCGCCGCCGCGGAAAAAATGAAAGCGGACGGCTGGTGGTGGCATGACGCTTCGCTGACCAACAAGACCATCCGCCGGCAGATTCTCAAAGAGATGCTGAAGCGCCGGTTCGGGCGCTGAGCACGATCTTTCATTCACCGTCATGACTTACCGTCATGGCCGTCCGAAGGACGGCGCCGCTTCCGCTCGCCTATGCCCGGCCATCCACGTCTTCCTTGCTGTCAGCAGTGTTAAGACGTGGATGCCCGGCACAAGGCCGGGCATGACGACGTTCATATTCGTGCAAGACGCTCAGGCGTGCTGCTCTTCCAGCCCGTGCTCGATGAGATCGTGGCCGGGGTCGATCAGTTCGCCCTTCAAGAGGAACAGCGGCGCCTTGTGGTAAAGTTTGAAGTCGTTGAACGGGTCGGTCAGGATCTTGGTCATCCAGACGAGGCCGGTCTCGACGTCGCGGATGAAGAACAGGTGCACGGTGCGGAACAAGAGCCCGCCGACGCCCACCACCAGCCAGATCTTTGCCACTTGACGCATGAAATCGGCCGGCGAGGCCCAGGGCGTGAAGAGACCGAACAGGGTCGGATCGAAGTACAGGACCACCGGCGAAGCCGCCCAGATCGACATCAGGACGATCTTGCGCCGCAGATTGTAGCCGACCTTGATCTCTTCCTTGTGCTCGTGGGTCGTCTGATTGATATGGTCGTAGCCCCTCGGCTCAAAGAAGAAATGCCCGGCCTGGCGTGAGGTCATCGAGACCAGCCAGCCGATCAGCGCGGACGCCACCGGATCGAAAAACATCATCGCATAACCGATCATGAAGCTGACGGCGCTGACGAAGTGCAGGCTCTGGTTGATCCGGCTGTGGTGATAATAGCGGTGGTCATCCCAGCGTTGGATCCGCAGCTGCTCCCGGAAATTCTTGATCATTCTCTCACCCCAAAAGGTAGGTTGATTCGTTTTTACATGGATTCGATGTACGTCATATGACATCATCAAAATGTCACATGACGTGACGCCCACCGACGCGATCATGCGGACTTCAGCCGCGCTGGGCTCAGGCGGCAACTGCCATTTCGGTTTTCCGGATACGGACCAGCGAGAAATGGCCGAGCGGCGGCACCAGGCGGCGCTCGACCAATTCCACGCCATGCGCCCCCGCCAGCCATTTCACATAGCGCGACCAGGCGAACTCGGCGGTGCGGAAGCCGAGCGGACGCACCACCGGCTGCAGCCGCTGCTCGATGAAGCGGCGCATTCCGGCGTCGGCGCTGACCCGGGTCAGGATGATCAGTTCGCCGCCGGGCCGCAGCACGCGGGCGAACTCGTCGAGCGCCGCTTCCGGGTTGGGCACCGCGGTCACGACATATTGCGCCATCACCACGTCGAACGAATTATCGGGAAACTCGAGTTTTTCGGCGTCCATGACGGCGAGGCCCTCGACATTCTTCAGGCCGAGCTCGTCGACCCGTCGTTTGGCCTTGCGCAGCATCGCTTCGGAAATATCGGTACCGAAGATGCGAAGGTGCGCGGCGTATTGCGGCAGCGAGATTCCGGTGCCGACGCCGACCTCGAGCACGCGGCCGCCGATCTTGTTGGTCGCCGCAATCGCAGCCTTGCGGCCCTTTGAGAACACGCCGCCAAACACGAGGTCGTAAACCGGCGCCCAGCGGTCATAGGCCTGTTCGACCGTCTCGCGGTCGAAATCCAACTGCCTTGCGCCGTCAAGCTTCATGATTTCTGCCATGGTAACTCTCGTTTGCCTCTGTAAGGGTTTAAATCAGCCTTGCCGAATAGCCTTGCCAAATCAGACTCGCCAAATCAGCCTTTTAGTCAGCCCTGCACCGTGCTCCTGCCCGCCACGCGGACGGCAGGCCGCAGCACGCGGCTCGGCTGCAACGCACTCAAATTGCCGATGAACTGCCTGGCGCTGTTTTCCCAGGAACGCTCCAGCGCAAAACTCCGGCAGGTTTGCCGGGACATGTCGAGCGCGCGCAGACAGGCGCTGCGCAGATCGTTGTCCAATGCGCCGATCGGGTGATCGGCGATCACGTCCAGGGGGCCGGTGACCGGAAAGGCCGCGACCGGCGTGCCGCAGGCCAGCGCCTCGAGCTGAACGACGCCAAAGGTGTCGGTCAGGCTCGGGAATACGAAAACGTCCGCCGCGGCCAGATGCGAGGTCAGATCCTGGCCGGTCTTTTCGCCCAGGAAACTCACCTGCGGATAGCGCCGTTGCAGTTCGGCTTTCTGTGGCCCGTCCCCGATCACGACCTTCGATCCCGGCAGGTCGAGGGCAAGAAACGCCTCGATGTTCTTCTCGACCGCGACGCGACCCATTGTCATGAAGATCGGCTTCGGCAGATCGAGTTTGGCGGGATCGTCGGGGTTGAAAAGCTCAGTGTCGACGCCGCGGCCCCAGAAGCCGAGCTTCTTGAAGCCTTTTGCGGCAAGCTCCTGCCGCAGCGAGGCGGTCGCGATCATGGTCATGGCGCCGGCCGCATGAAAATGCCGCAGCACCGCATAGCTCAGTGCGGCGGGGATGATCGATCGCACTGCGATATATTCGGGAAAGCGCGTGGTATAGGAGGTCGTGAACGCAAGCTTGCGGCGCAGGCAATGGGCCCGCACCGACCATCCGATCGGCCCCTCGGTTGCGATATGGATCGCATCAGGTGCTGCCGCCTCGACCCGGCGGGCGATTTCGCGCCGGTTCGGCAGCGCGATCCGCAATCCCGGATAGGTCGGGACGCCCATCGACGGAAACCCCTCGGGGGTCAAAAAGGCGACTTCCGCACCGAGCGCCGACGCGCTGCGGGCAAGCGAAGTTAACGTGCGCACCACGCCGTTTACCTGCGGATGCCAAGCGTCGGTTGCAATCAATATCCGCATGAGGAGGAACCCAGGGCCTTAGGTGATTCTCAAGGCGCGACGTTCAACCACGGATATTTCAGGCGTGTGACGTCATCGATCCGTAACCATTCTTTTTCGCACCCCCTCTCCGCTTTTTGGCTCGCCACGACACACTAACGAAACATTTCCTTACCGCGACGAAACCATTTTGCGGCCTCGACGCAAACGTTCTGAAACGGCTGCCCTGTAGATGTCGTCGCCAACGAGGCGCCGAATTGGCGCCAGGGCGCATAAACAGACTTAAGAGACAGGGGACCTTCAATGCTCAATCTGGATGCATTCAAGCCGTATGCCCGCCGTGCCGCCGCCCTCGGGGCGCTGGCGATCGGCGCGATTTCCTTTGCCGGCTCCGCCGTGGCCGCTCCGCTGGAATTGTTTCCCTTCATCATGACGCCGCCGGTGCAATCGGCGCCGCCGCCGGTCCAGGCCGCGCCCTCCGAGGACGAGAGTACCGCGACCGAACTGCCGGCCCGTTTGCGGCGCCAGATCGTGACCTACGCCAGCCACGAGGCGCCCGGCACCATCATCATCGATACCCCCAACACCTATCTCTATTATGTGCTCGGCGGCGGCCAGGCGATCCGCTACGGCATCGGCGTCGGCCGCGAAGGCTTCACCTGGTCCGGCGTGCAGTCGATCACCAAGAAGGCCGAGTGGCCGGATTGGACCCCGCCGCCGGAAATGATCGCACGCCAGCCCTATCTGCCGCGCCAGATGGCCGGCGGCCCCGGCAACCCGCTCGGCGCTCGCGCCATGTATCTCGGCGGCACCGTGTATCGCATCCACGGCACCAACGCGCCGGGCACCATCGGCACCCATGTTTCGTCCGGCTGCATCCGCCTCACCAACGACGACGTCACCGACCTCTATTCCCGCGTCAATGTCGGCACCAAGGTGATCGTGCTGCCGATAGAGCGCCGCGCCCGCGCCGACATGACGGACGGCAAGCGCGGCTGAGTTGACAAAATCTGACGGAGAGAATGGCGCGGTCTCCCGCGCCATTTTTGTTTCTATTGGAAACAAAATCCATCGTCGTCGCGGCGCAGGCCGGGACCCCTACGCCGCGGCCCATCGTTGGGGCGCTGTGGCAGTTGCCTTTGTTAACAATTGACGTTGGTGGTTGTGGGTCCCGGCCTGCGCCGGGACGACATTGTGAGGGCACCTTGCCGCTTCCCTCGCGCCAACCAATCGCCACAAGTAAGGCCCCGGATTGTTTCGATTATTCACATTGCCGCGCTATGGCGCCACTACCACCCGCCCTGTAGTCTGCGCGGCGGAATCAATCCGGGGACATGATGCGCCTGGCGGTGAGCTTCAAATCCATCCTGCTCGCGATCGCCGTGATCGTGGTTTCGTTTTTCGTCAGCCTGAAGGCCATGGACTGGCTGTCGCCGCGCGGGGCGATCGCCCCTCCGCCGCTTGCGCAGTTGCCGCCGCTGCCGCCGGCCGCGCGCAGCTCCAGCATCGTCGTGCCGGTCTCGATTGCGCTGTCGGCCATTCGCGACGCCGCCGATCGCGCGGCGCCGCGCAATTTTGCCGGCAAGGCCGATAACCCGGTATCGCAGGTGCTGCAAAACGCCGACATCGGCTGGACCGCGTCGCGCGGGCCGATCGCGGCGACCGGCGCGCAGGATGTGCTGTCGCTGTCGACCGCGCTGACCGGAAAGCTCAACATCACGGGTTCACTGTCGTCGAAGGCAACGGGTGCGGTCGGCGAGGCGATCGGCGGGCTGCTCGGCGGCAATGTCGGCAAGCAGATCGGCAGCGTCAATATCAAGTCGCTCAATGCCAACGCCGAGATCAAGGGCGGCGTCACCTTCACCTCGCGGCCAAAGCTCGCCGCCGCCTGGCATCTCGAGCCCAATCTGGCCGCCCAGGTCAATCTCGGCGACAGCAGCCTTTCGGTCGCGGGCGCCCGCGTCAACGTCCCGGCTCAGGTGAAACCCCTGATCGACAAGACGGTCGCCGAGCAGGTCGCCGCCGCCGAGGCGCGGCTGCGCAACGATCCGACGCTGGAGCGCAACGCGCGGGCGCAATGGGCCGAGGCCTGCCGCTCGATCCCGCTGCAAGGCACCGGCGCGACCTCGGATTTGCCGGCGCTCTGGCTGGAGATGCGGCCGACGCGGGCGATCGCCGCTCAGCCGCATGTCGATGCGTCCGCGGTCACGCTGACCATCGGCATCGAGGCGGAGACCCGCATCACCCCGGTCGAGACCAAACCCGATTGCCCGTTTCCCGCCACGATCAGCATCGTGCCGCCGACGCCGGGCGGGGTCGCCATCGGCGTGCCGATCGACGTGCCGTTTACCGACCTCAACAAGATCCTGGAGGCGCAGCTTTCGGGGCGGACGTTTCCCGAGGACGGTTCGGGCTCGGTCGACGTCACCGTCAGGCGCGCCAGCGTCGCGGCCTCGGGCGACCGGCTGCTGATCTCGCTGCGGGTGCGCGCCAAGGAGAAAGCGAGCTTTTTTGGATTTGGCGGCGAAGCCGACGTGCACATCTGGGGCCGGCCGGTGCTGGACGAAGCACAGCAGACGCTGCGGCTGACCGACATCGAGCTCGCGGTCGAATCGGAAGCCGCCTTCGGACTGCTTGGCGCGGCCGCGCGCGCGGCAATGCCGCACCTGCAGAAGGCGCTGGCCGAGAAGGCCACCATCGACCTGAAACCGTTCGCCGCCAACGCGCAGAAAAAGATCGCGGCCGCGATCGCCGACTATCAGAAGAACGAGGACGGCGTCCGGGTGAACGCTGAAATCACCAGCCTCAGGCTCGCCGACATCGCCTTCGATTCCAAGACGCTGCGCGTGATCGCGGAAGCCGAGGGCACGATCAATGTCGCCATCACGGCGCTGCCGGGGTTTTGAGATTTTCTCCCTCTTCCTTCTCGCTCTTCCTTCTCCCTCGCCCCGCCCTTGTCCGCCGAAGCCCGCCTTCGGCGAAGGCGGATGCGGGGAGAGGGTGGGGTGAGGGGCGCTCTCCACGCATTCGGACGCGCGGAAAGTCCCCCTCACCCGAAATTCCCGCCCGCTTTTCAACCATCACGCCCTGCTGCCCTCCCCGCCTTTGGCTTTGCAGCCTCCCGCCAACCCGGCTAGAACAAAACTTCAATCGGCGCCCCTCAAGAAGAAGCCTGGGAGAAGAAACCATGAAATCAGTTGCAGCCGTATTCGCGGCCGGTCTCGCGATTGCGATGTCCGGAAACGCGGCGAACGCGCAGATTTCCGACGACGTCGTCAAGATCGGCGTGCTCACCGACATGTCCAGCCTCTATTCCGACGCGACCGGCAAGGGCTCGCTGGCCGCCGTGCAGATGGCGGTCGCCGATTACGGCGGCAAGGTGAAGGACAAACCCGTCGAAGTGATCGCCGCCGACCATCAGAACAAGCCGGACGTCGGCGTCGCGATCGCGCGCAACTGGTACGACAACGAGAAGGTCGACGCCATCTTCGACGTGCCGACCTCCTCGGTCGCGCTGCCGGTCTCCGCGCTGACCCGCGAAAAGAACAGGATCAACATCAATTCCGGCGGCGGCAGCTCCGATATCACCGGGATCGCCTGCTCGCCCAATACCGTGCACTGGACCTACGACACCTACGCGCTCTCCAACGTCGCCGGAAAGGCGATGGTCAAGCGCGGCGAGGACACCTGGTTCTTCGTCACCGCGGACTACGCTTTCGGCATGGCGCTGGAACGCGATGCCGCCAACGTCGTCAAGGAGAGCGGCGGCAAGGTGCTGGGCGACGTGCGCCATCCGCTCAACTCGTCGGACTTCTCCTCGTTCCTGCTGCAGGCGCAAGCCTCCAAGGCCAAGGTGGTCGCGCTTGCCAACGCCGGCGGCGACACCACCAATGCGCTGAAACAGGCCGCCGAATTCGGCATCACCCAGGGCGGCCAGAAGATGATCGCGCTGTTGATGGAGATCACCGACACCCACGCGCTCGGCGTCAAGGCGACCCAGGGCCTGATCGTCACCGACGCCTTTTACTGGGACATGAACGACGAGACCCGCGCCTTCTCGAAGCGCTTCATGGACAAGGTCGGTCATATGCCCAGCATGATCCAGGCCGGGCTTTATTCGGCGACGATGCATTATCTGAAGGCGATCGATGCGATCGGGTCAGATGAAGCGCCAAAAGTGATGGCGCAGATGCGCGCGACCCCCATCAACGACTTCTTTGCCAAGAATGGCAAGATCCGCATCGACGGCCGCATGGTGCACGACATGTACCTGTTCGAGGTGAAGAAGCCCGAAGAATCCAAGGGTGAATGGGACCTCTACAAGCTGATCGCCACCGTGCCCGGCGACGAAGCCTTCCGTCCGCTCGACAAGGGCGGCTGCCCGCTGGTGAAGACGAATTGAGGTTGGGCTTATGATCGCATCATCGTCATGGCCGGGCATAGCCGTTCGAAGGACGGCGTCGCTTCCGCTCGCCTATGTCCGGCCATCCACGTCTTGCTTGCTGTGATTTCAAAAGGACGTGGATGCCCGGCACAAGGCCGGGCATGACGTGAGTAGTTTTCCTCAGTCCTCGTATTTGAACGAGACGTTGAGCTTGGCGCGGTAGGCTTCGATCTTGCCCTTGGCATCGAGCTGCAAATCGAGCTTGACGACTTCGGCGACACGAAGATCCCGGAGGGTTTTCCCGGCCCTTTCCACCGCTGCAGCGGCCGCCTTTTCCCAAGAGTCGTTGCTGGTACCGATCAGTTCAATGACTTTGTAGACGCTCTCACTCATGTCGTCCTCCCGTTCGGCATTAGGCAGGAGGCAGGTGCTCCTGCCGGAGGCGAGCCTAGCATCGTCATTTCAGCCCTGAAAGGCGCAAAGTCCTTCAAATAAAAGCGCGCCCGGCAAACCGGACGCGCTTGCAGACTGAGCCTTTCAGTTCGGATGCAGGGCTAAGTCGAATATTTGAACTCCGGCATCGCCTTCAGCTCATCCTTGGTCGCATTGAAGACCGCATGGTCCGGATACCACGGATTGGGCTTTGGCTGCGGCGCGGTGCTTGTGATCGCGGAACCTGTCGTTGTCGATGAGGGCGGTCGGTTGCCCGGTGCGTTCGGCGCGCCGGCAACGCCGGTGTAGGCAATCGGCTCGTTGACGAACTTCATCTTCTCGTAGGAAATGGCGACCAGATGGCTGCCGACGCCGAGGAAACCGCCGACGCCGATCACGACGGCCTGAATCTTTCCATCCTTGTCCATCACGAGATCGTTGATCGAACCGATGTTTTCATTGTTTTCGTTGTAGACGCTGAGCCCAACGACTTTCGACGCGCGCCAGTCACCCTGGAATGACGAGCTCGATGCCGATGGCGCCGTGTTGGCGCGATCCGTGGTCGCCGTCGGCGTTTGCGCCAACGCGGCGGTTGCAAGCAAGGCGGACCCAAGCAAACCGGCGGTGATATATTTTGCGAACATGTTGTTTTCTCCCTGAGCAAAAGCATTGCCGGGAGAAAACCCGCGATGAGATCGACCGTTCCAGTTCCGTATTGCATTTCGACGTTGCAACGCATCTTCGTTGCAATGCATCTTCAACATTCGCGGTTGTCGTCCCCGCGCATGCGGGGGATCCAGTACACCGCGGCCCCTCGATCAATCACCGCCGTCTCTGGAATACTGGATCGTCCGGTCAAGCCGGACGATGACAGTGTACGATAACGGTGCGCACGATCAGAACCCGCCCCAGTAGGGCGGGATTCCGTAATAGCGATGCAGCGCGGTTTCCTGCGAGCGATCGCCCCAGTCGAAATCCCTGTCGGCGCGGAATGATGGTGCGCGGCGGAGCTCGTCATCGTCGATGTCGAGTTCGTAGGCCTCGAAACTCGGATTGTAGGCAAGCCGCGCCCAGGGCAGCGGCAACAGGTTGGTTCCGATGCCGAGGAACCCGCCGAAACTGAGGATCGCGTAAGACACCTTGCCGCTGATCTTGTCGATCATCAGCCGCTCGATGTGGCCGATCCGCTCGCCGTTCGGCCGGCGCACCGCGGTACCCTCGACCCGATCGCTCGCAATCAGCTGATGCGGTTTCACCATGACGTCGTCGGTCATCGTCACCCTCCCTTTGGGTTGGTGAGAGTCGAACCAACGTTTTGGCCGGCCGCCGGTTCCCCGCGATCGCAGCCGGAACGGGCCCGGCCGCGGCCGTCTACGTAGCGGTCTGCCCGGGAGGCGGCAACACGGCGCGAAACTCGACCCCGTGCAGGTGGATCGTCGGCGTCACTCCGAAATAGTTGCCGCCGAATATCTTGATGCGCCGGTCGAATTCATCCTTCGCAAGGTCGAACGGAATGTCGCACAGCGCGCGATAGGCGCGACGAGTACACTTCCGGCGGCCCCATTTGACCGGGCGTGGCGGCGGCGGCTCGGCATCCGTGGCAAGTGATTTGGCCATGCGCCAGAATAGTTGCGCGAGGTGGGCATAGGCCAGTCCCTCCAGGCCAAGGACGGAGATATCGGCCGGAATGGGAAACAGCACGACGTCGACAATCGGTCCGGCGTCGATCTGCTCAACCATGACGTGGACCGTCGCGCCGAACTCGGTCGCCTGATCGTAAAGGGCAAAATGCGACGGCGCCCATCCGGGGTAGCTGGGCGGCCCCGGATGAAAATTGAGCGCGCCGTAGCCGAGTCGGGTCAGAATACTCCCCGGCACGATGACGGGCGTCACGAACGCGATCAGCCGGGCCCGCCGAAGCCGGTCGGAGTCCAGGGCGGCGAGTTCAGCCGCGGTCCCGACGGGTATGACCGTGAGATGCGGATTGTGCCCGAGCAACACGGCCGGCAACACCGCGAGCTCAGCTGGACCCGCAATTAGAACGATGGTGTCGAACATGCGTGCCACGATCCGGTGACCGCTATCTGCATGCGCCGGTTTGAGGTCAGGTCTGGTAGTTGATCAGCAGCGCCGAGAACGACGAACTGCCATTGCCGGAAGAACTGGTGCTGCCGTTGGCGGCATAGCTCGACGATGACGAGGCCGACAGCGAATTCTGCAGCGACTGCAGGAACTGCTGCAGGATATCGTTGGTGGTGCTGCTGGTGCTGGTGCTTGTGCTGCTGCTGGTGGTGCTGCCGGTTGTATCCGTCGAGGACGAAGCATCGGCCGGCGGCGGGCCGCCGTGGCCGCCATGACCGTGATGCGCGCGGCCGGCGCCGCCCGGGCCGCCAGCGCTGTCCGGACCACCCGTACCGCCGGCGCCGTTGGCGAACGCCGCCTTGAATACGCCCTGCAATTCGGTCGCCTGATCGCTGGTCAGTTTGCCGCTCGACACTTCGTTGGCGATCAGGCCGTCGATTTTCGACTTCAGGTCGCCGGGAGCAGAATTTGAGCCGCTCGACTGATTACTTGTGCTGCCGCTCTGCAGCGAGGAATTGATATCGTTCAGCGCCGAGGACAGCGCGCTCTGGTCGGACGAACTGACGGCGCCGGATTTTACCTCCGCCTGCAGCTCCTGCTGCAATTGCTGGAGAGGTGTCAGATAAGTACTGCTGGTGGTCGCGGCGATCGAGGTCATGATGGCTCCATAGGCGCTGGTGAGACGCCTCGACGGTATGGTTAAGGATGTTAACGAGGCCTTTTTATTGCCCTGCCAGCATGTTGCCCTGTGTTACCTCCGCGAATCCAGAAACATCCCGAAACAAAAATCCACGCTAATCTTCCCGAATCAGAGGCAAAGGGTCCAGATGGGCACGGCATCGCCGAACATTCTTGTCGTCGAAGACGACCGCGAGACGCGGACGCTGATCGCAAAATACCTGCGCAACAACGCCTGCAACGTGACGACGGCGACCGACGGACGTGAGATGGCCAAGGCGATGGCCGACCATCGCGTCGACCTTCTGATCCTCGACGTGATGCTGCCCGGCGAGGACGGCCTCAGCCTGTGCCGCAAGGTCCGCGCGCAATCGCAAACCCCGATCATCATGCTCACCGCGCGCGGCGAGGACGTCGACCGGATTTTGGGCCTCGAGATGGGCGCCGACGACTATCTGGCAAAGCCGTTCAATCCACGCGAATTATTGGCCCGGATCAATGCCGTGCTGCGCCGGCAGGCGGCGGCGCAGACCGTCAGCGCCATCAATGGCGCGACCGCGCTGGCGTTTTTGGGATGGCGGATCGATTTCAGGCTGCGGGAACTCCGCAATCCGGCCGGCGCGCGGGTCGCCATGACCAGCGCCGAATTCGACCTGCTGCGGACGTTTTGCGAGCGGCCCGGCCGGGTGCTGTCGCGCGACAGCCTGCTCGACCTGACCCAGGGCCGCAACGCCGGCTCGTTCGAGCGCAGCATCGACGTGCTGGTCAGCCGCATCCGCCGCAAGATCGAAACCGATCCGCTGGAACCCACCATGATCAAGACGGTGCGCTCCGGCGGCTACATGTTCACCCCCACCGTGGACGCGGTGACGATCCCGGCCAGCGGCTGATGAGGAAGCTGCTCGGGTTTCTCAATTTGAAGGGGATCAGCGGCCAGATCGCGGCGCTGGTCGTGACCTCGATCATCGTCATTCACGTCATCATCACCGCGACCTTCCTGTTCCATCGGCCGGACCAGCCCGATCCGCGGTTCGACCGCGGCCACAGCCAGCTCGCGGCCGCCGCCCAGCTTCTGGGCGCGGCGCCCGCGGCAGCGCGGCCAAGATTGTTCGCCGACATCGCCCGCGCGTTTCCGCAACTGGACGTCGAAAGCCTTGCTGGTGCCCCCGCGCCCGAGGCGAGCGAAGCGGATGACCGCGCGCTGCACATCCTGCATCGGCGGCTCGGTGACAGTTACAGGATCTTTTCGCTCGGTCCCGAGCATGGCGACCACAAGCTCGGCATCGCGCTGCCCGACGGCGCGATGATTTCCGCGACATTGCTGCCGGACCGGCAACGTCTGTTCTGGACTGGGCCGTGGATGATGACATTGCTGTTTGCCGTCATCAGCCTCACGTTGCTCGGCTTGTGGGCGGCGCGCGCCCTGACCGCGCCGCTGTCGGCCTTCGCAAAAGCCGCCGAAAGCTTCAGCCTGAACGGCGCCGCGGCGCCGCTGCCCGAGCGCGGCCCCGAGGAAATTCGCTCCGTGGCAAAAGCGCTGAACCGGATGCGCGAGCGCATCTCGACCCTGATCGACGACCGCACCAAGATGCTGGCCGCGATCAGTCACGATTTGCGGACCCCGATCACACGGATGCGGCTGCGTTCCGAATTCATCGAGGACGATGCGCACAGGAGCCGCATGCTGCGCGATCTCGATCAGATGCGATCGATGCTGGAGCAGGTGCTGTCGTTCCTGCGCAACGACCGCAAGCTGGAATCGATGACGCTGGTCGATGTCGCAAGCTCGCTCCAGCTCATCACCGATCAATTCGCCGACATCGGCCACAAGGTCGCCTACGACGGCCCGCAACACGCCATGGCGACCGTGCGGCCCGAAGATCTGCATCGCAGCATCACCAACCTCGTGGAGAACGCGGTCCGGTTCGGCGCCGAGGCCACCGTCCGCCTTGACGTTTCGCCGGATGATCTGACGATCGATGTCGAGGACGATGGTCCCGGCATTTCCGATGCACGCAAGGATGTCATGCTGGAGCCGTTCGTGCGCGGCGACGACGCCCGCAACATGGATGAAACGTCAGGCTTCGGACTCGGGCTCTCGATCGCGCGCGCGATCGTGCTGGCGCATGGCGGCGAGCTGTCGCTCAACGACCGGCAGCCGCATGGCTTGATCGTGCGGATCAAGTTGCCGGTTCGGCAACCGAGTCAGCAGTCGGCGGCGTGAAAGCGCAACGCCGTCAGGCTGCGAGCGCCGCGGATTCCTCTTGCTCGAAAATGGCCATCGCCTCGAACTGATAGCCGCAAGCGCGGCAATGCCAGAGATACCAAGCGTGGCGCGGACCGCTCTCGACCCATTCGGGCGCCGCAATCGGCTTGCTGCATTGGGCGCAGGGATTTCCTTGGGGCACATAGCCGAGACGTTCTCTTGCCATCATTCGTCTCCCTTTTGTCTTTTTTGTTTGAATGCGAATTGGACAGGATTGCTGCCCGAAACGAGGTGCTCCGGGGTGGGGGGTTATACACCTTCCGCAGTACCGAGTCATTTCATCTGTAGCCGATGATTGCGATAACCGCCTGCCGTTGAAATGACGCAATGTTGCCCGGCGATTGCGACAATTGGGGTCCTTAAGCGTTGAATTGCCACACTACGTTTGCCCGGGGCCCTGATTGAAATGAAACGCCTGCTATCGCTTGCTTCATTCGCCGCCATCGCGATGCTGTCGCTGTCGCAACCCGCGCTGGCGCAACACGCCGAATATGATGCGCTGGTCGCGACCCACGCCCAGGCCAACGGCGTGCCGGAAGCGCTGGTGCATCGGGTGATCGTGCGTGAAAGCCGCTATCAGCCGAGACTGGTGGGGCGCGGCGGCACCATCGGTCTGATGCAGATCAAGCTCGCGACCGCGCGCAGCCTCGGCTACACCGGCAATGCCGAGGGGCTGCGTGACCCCAACACCAATCTCACTTACGCGGTGAAATATCTCGCCGGCGCCTACCGTGCGGCGAACGGCGACCACAACCGCGCCATGCTTATTATGCGAGCGGCTATTACGCGGCCGCCAAGCGCCAACGGCATGAACATTCAAGGCCCGCCGATGCCAACGCGCAGCAGGTTCCGAACTAGCTTTTCGCGCTGCACACCTGGTCTGTTGGCGGGACAGGTACGTTGACACTTCCCGCCATCGGCCTACATTAGCCGAGTTCCGAGGGGAGCTCCGACGAGGAGCTGAGAGACCGCACGCTCAGATCTGTGCAAGGACGCAAATCCTGTGCAAGGACGCGAGACCGCGGTGACCCTTTGAACCTGATCCGGGTCATGCCGGCGAAGGGACAGGGATGTACCAGAGTTTGAGCGCACAGCGCGGGCAAGGTCCCGTCGCGTCCAGGGGGGAATCCCCGGTTTCGGTGATCGGCGCGGGCATCGCCGGCGCATGGCAGGCATTGTTATTTGCCCAGGCCGGCCACGACGTCACGCTGCATGAGCGCAGCGACGCGAGCATGATGCTCGCGACCAGCCACTGGGCCGGCGGCATGCTGGCGCCGTGGTGCGAGGCCGAGGCATCGGAGCCCGTCGTCAGCCGGCTCGGCCTGCGCGCGCTCGATCTGTGGCGCAGCGAATTGCCGGACACCCCGTTCAACGGCTCGCTGGTGGTGGCGCATCCGCGCGACCGCAGCGATTTCGAGCGCTTTTCAAGGCTGACGACCGGCCATCAGCGGCTGGACGCTGGCGCCATCGCAAAACTCGAGCCCTCGCTCGAGGGCCGCTTTCGCGAGGCATTGTTCTTTGCCGGCGAAGGCCATGTCGAGCCGCGCCGCGTCTTGCCGAAGCTGCACCAGCGGATCGTCGCCGCCGGCGGCACCATCAAATTCAACAGCTGTGTTGCGCCGTCGGACCTCGACGGCCTCGTGATCGATTGCCGAGGAATCTTTGCACGCGACAATCAACCCGAGCTGCGCGGCGTCAAGGGCGAGCTGATCCTGATCGAAACCAGCGAGATCAAACTGTCGCGCCCGGTGCGGCTGATTCATCCGCGCTGGCCGCTCTATGTGATCCCGCGCGAGGACAATCTGTTCATGCTGGGCGCGACCTCGATCGAGGCCGAGGACACCGGCGTCAGCGTCCGCTCGGCGCTCGAGCTTTTGGGCGCGGCCTATGCGGTGCATCCGGCGTTCGCCGAAGCGCGCATTGTCGAATTCGGCTCGGGCCTGCGCCCGGCATTTCCCGACAATCTGCCGCGCATCGCGGTCGAGAACGGGCGCATCGCGGTGAACGGCCTCTATCGCCACGGTTTTTTGATCGCGCCGGCGCTGGCGGAATTGACGCTCGCGTTTGTCGAGCGCGGCCAGATCGACAATGAGGTGATGAAATGCGCGTAACCGTCAATGGCGAGACGCGGGAGATTGTTTCGACACGCGTCGATGCGTTGTTGGGCGAGCTCGACTACGAAGGCGCGCATTTTGCGATCGCGCTGAATTGCGACGTGCTGCCGAAGAGCAAATGGGCGCAGACGGCGCTGAAAACCGGCGACGAGATCGAGATCATCACGCCAAGGCAGGGAGGGTGACGATGATTTTCGCACGCGCAAAATCCCTCCACCTGTCGTCCCGGCGAATGCCGGGACCCATAACCACCGGCCTTCGTTGTTACGAAGGGCAACTCCCCGCATGCCAAATCGAGAGGACACGGCGTATGGGTCCCGGCGTTCGCCGGGACGACGAGATGGGGTGTGGTCGACCGCGTCACACTCGACCGCGTCACACTCAGGTGTCATCGCCCGGCTTGACCGGGCGACCCAGTACTCCGCGGCTTCTCGGCTCATGCTCGGGCGTCTCTGGAATACTGGATCCCCGCTGGAGCCTGTCATCCGGCGGCGCGACGCGCCGACCCGGTGGCGGGGATGACGAGTTGAGCGACGGGATGATGGGTCCCGGCGTTCGCCGGGACGACGAGATGGAGTGTGGTCGACCGCGTCACACTCAGGTGTCATCGCCCGGCTTGACCGGGCGACCCAGTACGCCGCGGCTTCTCGGCTCATGCTCGGGCGCCTCTGGAATACTGGATCCCCGCTGGAGCCTGTCATCGGGCGGCGCGACGCGCCGACCCGGTGGCGGGGATGACAAGCTGTGTGTGGGACACTGACGCCATGCTGAAATTCTACGACCGCGAATTTTCGTCCCGCTTACTTGTCGGCAGCGCGCTGTATCCCTCGCCCGCGGTCATGCAAAGCGCGATCCGAGCATCGGCAGCGCAAATCGTCACGGTGTCGCTGCGGCGGGAGGCCGCCGGCGGCAAGACCGGCGATGCATTCTGGTCGCTGATCCGCGAGCTCGAGGTGACGGTGCTGCCGAACACCGCGGGCTGTCGCAGCGTGCGCGAGGCGGTGACCACGGCAAAGCTCGCGCGCGAGCTGTTTGCCACCTCCTGGATCAAGCTCGAAGTCATCGCCGACAACGACACGCTGCAGCCCGATGTGGTCGGGCTGGTCGAAGCCGCCTCCATCCTGATCAAGGACGGCTTTGAGGTGTTCCCTTATTGCACCGAGGATCTGAGCGTCGCGATGCGGCTGGTCGATGCCGGCTGTAGAGTGGTGATGCCGTGGGCGGCGCCGATCGGCAGCGCCAGGGGCATCATCAACCGCGATGCGCTGAAATTGTTGCGCGAGCGGCTGCCCGATATCACGCTGGTGGTCGATGCCGGATTGGGCGCGCCGTCGCACGCGGCGCAGGCGCTCGAACTCGGTTACGACGCCGTGCTGCTCAACACCGCAATCGCAAAAGCCGCCGACCCCGTGGCGATGGCGAATGCGTTTCGGCTCGGCGTCGAGGCCGGGCGCGCGGCTTACGAAGCCGGGCTGATGGAAGCCCGCGATTTTGCCTCCCCTTCAACCCCTGTCGTTGGGACACCGTTCTGGCATGCCCTATCCTGATCGCCACGCGTATCCTGATCGCCGCGCGTATCCTGATCGCTTTTATCCCGTCGTGGATAGCCTCGCCTGGGTCGCGCGCCTGACAAAACTCGGCGTCGGCACGATCCAGTTGCGCGCGAAAAATCTCGACGACTCGCAGTCGCTGCAGATCGTCAGCGACGCGCTCGAGGTGACAAAGGGCACGCCGACAAAGCTCGTGGTCAATGACTACTGGCGCACCGCGATCGTCGCCGGCGCAAAACATCTGCATCTCGGCCAGGAGGATTTTGCCGATGCCGACCTCAAGGCGATTCGCGACGCCGGGCTGACGCTCGGCCTCTCCACCCACGACGATGCGGAACTCGAGACGGCACTGCGCGCGGACCCCGACTACATCGCGCTGGGGCCGATTTTCCCGACCACGCTGAAATCGATGCGGTTCGCGCCGCAGGGCATCCCAAGGATCACCGAATGGAAGAAGCGCGTCGGCAACATTCCGCTGGTCGCGATCGGCGGCATCAAATTCGAACAGGCGCGCGAGATCTTTGCCGCCGGCGCCGATTCCATCGCAGTCGTCAGCGACGTCACCCAACACCCCGATCCCGACGCGCGGGTGCGCGCCTGGCTCGGGCACGACGCGGAGGCCGCGTGATGGCAGCAACGCCAAGCTATTTGATCCGTCACCCTGAGGTGGCCGCTTCTTCAGCGGCCCTCGAAGGGCGACGGCCCGGCGCTCTCATCCTTCGAGGCTCGCAAGGGCTCGCACCTCCAGCGATAACGGTGAAGCCGTTACGCAGGGATGACGACGCAGCATGAGGAGGATGGCCGATGCAAAACTCGCTGTTTCTTGCACGGCTGCTTTTTTGAATACCTGCACTGACAAGAATGTAAATCTCCGAAAGGGAGTGAGACCATGAACAGACCCGTCAACTCAGCCGAGCTAAAACCCGCCGTCACGACAGGCCCATTGCCCTCATCGCGCAAGATCTTTGTCACCCCCGACGAGGCCGCGGATGTGCGCGTGCCGCTGCGCGAGATCATCTTGAGCGAAGGCGCCGGCGAGCCGAACCTGCCGGTCTACGACACCTCGGGGCCCTACACCGATCCGGATGTCACCATCGACGTCAATGCCGGGCTTTCGCGCGCGCGTATCGAATGGGTGAAGGAGCGCGGCGGCGTCGAGGAATATCAGGGACGCGAGATCAAGCCGGAGGACAACGGCAATGTCGGCGCCTCGCACGCCGCGAAATCGTTCAACGCCCATCACAGGCCGCTGCGCGGGCTCGACGGCCGCATGATCACGCAGCTCGAATTCGCCCGCGCCGGCTTCATCACCAAGGAGATGATCTACGTCGCCTCCCGCGAGAATCTCGGCCGCAAGGTCCAGCTCGAGCGCGCGGAAGCAGCCCTCGCCGACGGCGAAAGCTTTGGCGCGTCGGTGCCGGCCTTCGTCACGCCGGAGTTCGTGCGCTCCGAGATCGCGCGCGGCCGCGCCATCATCCCCTGCAACATCAACCATGGCGAACTCGAGCCGATGATCATCGGCCGCAATTTTCTCACCAAGATCAACGCCAATATCGGCAACTCCGCGGTCACCTCGTCGGTCGAGGAAGAAGTCGACAAGATGGTGTGGGCGATCCGCTGGGGCGCCGACACCGTGATGGACCTCTCCACAGGGCGCAACATCCACACCACGCGGGAATGGATCTTGCGAAATGCGCCGATCCCGATCGGCACCGTGCCGATTTATCAGGCGCTGGAGAAGTGCGAAGGCGATCCCGTGAAACTGACATGGGAGCTCTACAAGGACACGCTGATCGAGCAGTGCGAACAGGGCGTCGATTATTTTACGATTCACGCCGGCGTGAGGCTGCCCTATATCCACCTCACGGCGAACCGCGTCACCGGCATCGTCAGCAGAGGCGGCTCGATCATAGCGAAGTGGTGCCTCGCGCATCACAAGGAAAGTTTCCTCTATACGCATTTCGAGGAAATCTGCGACCTGATGCGCAAATACGACGTGTCGTTCTCGCTCGGCGACGGCCTGCGCCCCGGCTCGATCGCGGACGCCAACGACCGCGCGCAATTCGCCGAACTGGAGACGCTCGGCGAATTGACGCAGATCGCGTGGAAGAAGGGTTGCCAGGTGATGATCGAAGGCCCCGGCCATGTGCCGCTGCACAAGATCAAGATCAACATGGACAAGCAGCTGAAAGAGTGCGGCGAAGCGCCGTTTTATACGCTGGGGCCGCTGACGACTGACATCGCACCGGGCTACGACCACATCACGTCAGGCATTGGCGCGGCCATGATCGGCTGGTTCGGCTGCGCCATGCTCTGTTATGTGACGCCGAAGGAGCATCTTGGGCTGCCCAACCGCGACGACGTCAAGGTCGGCGTCATCACCTACAAGATCGCCGCACACGCCTCCGATCTCGGCAAGGGCCACCCCGCAGCCCAACTGCGCGACGACGCGCTCTCCCGCGCCCGTTTCGACTTCCGCTGGGAGGACCAGTTCAACCTCGGCCTCGATCCGGAAACCGCGCGCAGTTTCCACGACGAGACGCTGCCGAAGGAAGCCCACAAGGTCGCCCATTTCTGCTCGATGTGCGGCCCGAAATTCTGCTCGATGAAGATCACCCAGGACGTGCGGGATTATGCGGCGACGCTGAATGATCCGACCGGAGTCGGGATGGCGGTGTCCGGCGTGATTGAGGATGGCATGGCGCAGATGTCGCAGAAGTTCAAGGAGATGGGGAGCAACGTGTATCTGGATGCCGAGAAGGTGAGGGAGAGTAATCGGGTGTTGTGAGGGGGCGCCCCCTCTCCTCGTCATGCCCGGGCGCAGTGCTTGGGTCAGGCGCACCTCATGTCCGCCTGTCGGCCAATAGCAGACGTCGCTAGGAACCCGCAGTGGCCACGGAGCCAATGAATAATTCAATAAACGGGGTGCGCGGACTCATCGTTCGCGCCCAGGCTGGCTTGCTTTCGGTGGCGCGACGATGGCGCCGGCGTTGGGGTGATGATCGTCGGCGAGCGCTCCCTGCCGGACGCCATCACCTCGCATTCGTCCATCAAATAGGAACGGCCGTGTTCCATTCGCGCCGGCAACGGCCGGCGTGTGCGATTGTCCAGACTTAGTACCTTGCGCGTTGGCCGCGGTCGCGGCCAGTGCCAACACAAACGCGATTGCTAGTCTCGACATACGGGCTTCTCCTCTTACGCGCGGGACCAACGCGCGGCGACACGACTCAGTTTCCGTCACCGTCGGGGAGGAACTGGGCGCCAGGATGGCGGCCATCTAGTAAGCGTAGCCCGGATGAGCGGAGCGACATCCGGGGGCCGACGGTCAAACACCCGCATATCGCTACGCTCAGGCGGGCTACTTACTCGTGACACATTTCGCTCGCGCTTGGTCGGGCACCGATGGTAAGTGAAAGGGCCGGACGAGAGTCCGGCCCTTTCTCAACTTCTTTTCAAGAAGCGATATTCAAAATGACATCTTTAGCAATTCATTGGAAGAACAAAGGGTCTAAGAACTATGTCGACCTTCTTCCCACCAGTCTGTTCGATAGGGAAGTGGAAGACAAGGAAATTGTGCACCGTACAAGGAAACCGAACGGATCAACCTTTGCTGCTAGATCCACAATCCGGGTCAGAGGAAACGTTGCGACGCTTACTTATCGGCTAAGCAACAACGACCCAAACTCTATCTGGCCGGGCGTCACACGCATTCTATTTGAGACGGCGGAAAGAAAGGTTGCACGCCTCATCGAGTGGCAAGATGAGGGACACGCAGCGTTCGTTGTTCCAAGCCCGTCTCCTGTTTGGTTGGAAGAGAATGATCAAACTGAAGACCGACGAGCCTTTGTCATCAAGACCGATTCAGCCCAGCTAAATGGCAACTTGCTCTCGCTACGCGCGCGCCCGATCGCGAAGATGAAGGGCGAGGACATCTCTCCGGGAGATCGAGTCTTCGTGTGGGTACTTGAAGAAGGTGGCGGGCACGGAATCACGTGGTACGGCTCGGTAAGGAATTTAGATAAGCGACACTCGGACGGCTATCAAATCGAACTCAGCGATTTACATGAAGTGTCGTCTAATTTCGGGGCGAGAGAAATCGATGAATTTAGACACTCTAAGGATGCATACGAGATAAGCCTATTCGAAAAATTAAAAGGATACTCACATCGCGGCATCAGACGGATCGAGCCAGGTGAAGTCGAAAGGTTAATGCCGCTGCTGAACGTCCATAGCTTTGAAGCCGATGGGCACAATGAGGTTGCCCGTTTGAAGCGGCTTGGGAACGTAGCATTACGGCCAAATCAAGCTACCTTTAGCGCGAACGTTCGACGAGCTTATGGAGGTAAATGCGCGTTTACTGGTTGCGCGACAGCTGAGGCGCTCGAAGCAGCCCATATCAAGGTCGAAAAAGGGCGAGACGACAATGACCTACGAAATGGAATATTACTTAGGGCTGATGTTCATGCGCTCTTCGATGAAGGCCTGATTGCCCTGACGCTAGATGGAAGCCGGATCGAAATTAGCAGCAAGCTTTCAGATACAACATACGATTTCCTGCGGACAAGGGAAGTATCGCGACCGCAAACCGGCCGCCCGTCGGAAGAGAACATTCGCCGTCACCGTCTGAGATTTAGGTTTCATTGCCCCTGAGGCGCAACACTCGCCGCAAGTCACGAATTTCAAGCTTGGCGCGGCAACACAATCGGTGTGAGCAAGCGTAGCCCGGATGAGCGCAGCGACATCCGGGGGCCGACCGTCAAACACCCGCATATCGCTACGCTCATGCGGGCTACTTGCTCAACCCTACAACTGCCATTCGTGTTAGCGTTCCTGGGCTTTGACGAAAAGGGCGCGCGAGTTGGAAAAGCTTCCTGACCAGCTTCAAGTTCATCTGCGACTCGTCTTCGTCGGCACCGCTGCCGGGCAACGGTCAGCCGATTTGGGCCACTACTATGCGCATTCCGGCAATCGCTTTTGGCGCACGCTGCACGAGGTCGGCATCACGCCGCGCCGATACGAGCCGCACGAATTTCCCGCACTGCTGAAGCTCGGAATCGGCTTCACCGACGTTTGCAAGCTCGGCTCGGGCATGGACCATCAAGCCCTCGCCTTCCCCGTCGATATTCCGGCCTTCCGGGAAAAGATGCAGCATTTTCGGCCGAAGACCATCGCCTTCACCAGCAAGAAGGCGGCGAGCCTTTTTTATGGACGGCCGACGAAGGCGATCGTACTGGGCCGACAGCCGTCACAGCAGGATTTTCCGATTGTCTTCGTGCTGGCGTCGCCATCCGGCGCCGCATCGGGCTACTGGTCGGTGCAACCATGGCAGGAGCTTGCGGATTCGATTGGTGCGCAAGATTAGCTCGTAGGATGGGTTGAGCCCTTGCGAAACCCATCGCATTGCGCGGTTGTCACGATGGGTTTCGCAAGGGCTCAACCCATCCGACAAAACTATTTTTCGAACATTTCCTCAAACAGCGCCTTCGCCCGCTGCAGTCCCTCTTCCGTGAAGGCCACCGATTTCCTTTTGCTCGCCGGATTGTCGATCATGCCCTTGTCATGGAGACGGCCGAGGGCGTCCCAATCCAGACTCTTCCAGGCCCAGCTTCCGTCGTGCAGCGTCAGATAGAGCAGCGCCAGCGCCGCGTCGTCGATCTTGTCGGTATTGAGCGGCATCGCGAACCTCCTGCTGCGGGCCAACTCTGACAATCGTATCCAAGATTACGCGAGGCGCAATCGAGGACGGAGTCTTGCCGAACCGGTTGGTCTGAAAATGGTGGGTTACGCCGGAGCCTGTCATCGGGCCGCGCCTGGCGCGGACCCGTTCGGCAAACCCACCCTATGCGCTTGCGAAACCCATCGCTGGTCGAGATTGTCGCGATGGGTTTCGCAAGGGCTCAACCCATCCTACAGGTTAGGTGCCGCGCTCGCCGGCGCAGTGCCGCGAGAAGGCGGGTTACGCGGAGTTTATCATCGGGCGCGCGTTCGCACGACCCGTTGGCTAATTTTACTGAGTCACTTGGTCGCGGCCGATGAGGCTGAGAATCAAGTAATTGAGGAGATTCGGATTTTGGCACGTGGGAGGGCCGGATGAATCTCAAGCAGGCAGGAGACGGCGAAGCGCGGTTTGCG